>Ga0210408_10000451_pt1 | contig 53285 bp, 46 predicted proteins | sample IncBWH4MmetaG_FD_155471 | JGI IMG/M metagenome (GOLD analysis project Ga0210408, IMG submission 155471) | Forest soil microbial communities from Barre Woods Harvard Forest LTER site, Petersham, Massachusetts, United States - Inc-BW-H-4-M | ecosystem: Environmental > Terrestrial > Soil >...
GCGAGCCGCGCCGCAATGGTGCTCTTTCCCGCGCCAGCCGGCCCGTCGATGGCAATGATCAGTTTGCGAAGATGTTGATCGGAGGAGTGCTCGTTCATTTCGTAGCAAGATTGTACACGGGGAAGTCGGTGCTCATGTGGGGACGCGCTTGTGTGGCGAAGCCGAGCGGAAGCTTCCAATGCGTCGCTGGTGATTAACGCCCACTGCGTAAGATCTGCCATAAGTCCGCTTCCCGCACCCGCTCGGCAGTCCACCCCATCTCACGCAGCTTGCGGATGCTCAGAGAATCATGGCGCTTCGCCAACCGCACACCCGCGTGGTCGCGCACAATATCACAGTGATAGAAGTCAGGAATTGGTAGGCCGAGAGCCCGATAAAGAAGAATCTGTCGCGCCGTGGATTTCAGCAAATCAGCTCCGCGCACAACTTCCGTGATGCCCATGGCGGCATCGTCAACGACGACGGCTAACTGATATGCCGGCACATCGTCGCGCCGCCACACGATGAAGTCGCCAACGTCGCGTCCCGCCACCATCCGCTGCGGGCCCAGACGCAAGTCGTCAAAACAGATTTCCTCCCCATCCGGAATCCGAAATCGCCAATTGAATCCGGCAGGCTCATCGGTCCGTGTGGCGACGGACGCCTCGTCCGTTCCGCGACGGCGAAGCCGAGCGGCCCCAGGCAAGGAACTGGCCGACCGGCACTTACCAGAATAGATAGGCTCATCATCGCCATCATTCGGCGCCCCGACTGCCAGCGCCACATCCTTGCGTGAACAACTACACGGATAGATCGCCGCAGTCTCCCGCAACCGCTTCCACGCCTGCAAATAGAGGTTCCGCCGCTCGCTCTGCGTATACGGAGCAAACGGCCCTCCGCAATCCGGCCCTTCCTGCCAGGAAATTCCCAGCCAGTTCAGGTCCTCGATCGTCGCAGCGACGAATTCAGCGCGGCAGCGACGCGGATCCAAATCCTCATTTCGCAGAATCAGGGTCCCGCGCCGCGCGGCAGCGCGCTGCGAGGCGATCCAGAATGTCCGTGCATGTCCGACGTGGAGCAGGCCAGTGGGCGAAGGCGCCAGGCGCCCGCGATAATTCGTTTGCTCTGGAAAGGAATTGTCCACTTTACGCAAATGCCAAACGCAATGGGGCGGCAATCGATTCCGAGGCTGCGTACTCGATGTGTAACACTCTGCGTGGAATCTCGACCTGCGACTTGGATGAAGCGTGCACCACGAGCGGGCGCATGGCCACAACTCCGCCCTTCGCTACAACACACTCGATCGGAGTGACCCGCTCCGATAAATCATGAATCTGGTCATCACTGAGCACGCCCAGTTCATGCGTCCCAGGCAAGACTCGTAGCGGGCCATTGGCAGAGGTCGAATCGTCAAAATGAATTCGCAGTGCAAGCACCTGAGACAGAGTCGTGGACGGAGCGTGCGCGTAGTTGATACCTTCCTTCACCGACCATGGCCCCCAGCCTTGGAGTTCCTGCCGTTCGCGCAGTGGGAGGGCGGTGTCTTGATGCCAGACCACAAGCCAATTAGCCGCAAGCGTCTTCTCAAATAGCGTCGCGCGAAACGGAATTGCGTCCGCACCCATAACCTCTCGGACAACATTGATTAGTTGCGGACAGCGCCCAAGCTTCGCGACGGGCCTGAGGCCGAGCACATGCCGCGCACCTGCCCGACTGCGATGCGGAGAAAAACACTCTATCCCTTCCAACGCACGTTCAATAAATTCCGGGGTGAAAACATCGTGAAAAAGCGCGAAACCCGTTGCCTCGATTTCGGCCGGTGTACTCACTGGGCTGCGCTCCGCGGCGTCGCCACGACTTTCTCAGGCGTAATCTGCACCATCGATTTCCCGCCAACGTGTACGAAGCTCAATTCCCGCGCCGCCAGCAACGCGTTCACCGCCTCTTTCACCTTCGAGCGGGCGATGAATTTCCCGAAGAATGTTTCTAGTTCTGCCGGCTCGACCGCGATGACGCAATCTAAATATTTCGAGACCAATGCGGAAAGCGCTTCAGGCAGCGACAGCCCGACGCCCTCTTTCACGCCATCCGGCGCCCAGCGATACAGCAGGTCCCACACCGACCCTTCGCTGGCCTTATAGTCGACGCGCGTGATGCGCAGCTTCGACCACAACTCTGCCAGAGCCTTATCGAGCGCCGCCAGTGACACGCTCCCACCCAGTGCGTCCACCAGCTTCTGCTTCGACATCGCCCCCTCACGCTGAAGCAGTGCAAAGGCGTCGCAGGCGAGCGCGGAGTATGCGGATCGGGAGCCTGCCCGTGGCGCCTGTTTGGGATTCCGCTCGCCAGTGAGCGCGTAGAAATAAGGAAACACCGAGGCCGCGATCAGGAATCCGTTATTTTCCTCAAGAAGATTTGCCTCGAACACAGTCTTCTCGCGGAGCAAGCGCACCATCAATTCGGTGGCTTGGGCCGCGCGCGGATCCTTAAACGCATGCTGCCACTCCGGAAGGCGGTCCTCCGATCCTGCAAATGCGCCGATGAACGTCGGCACCAGCAGAGCAGGCCGCTGCGGATACATCAGGCAGAATCCCACATCTTCCAGGAACGCGCGCGCCGCCTCGATCGTCCGGATGGGCTTACCATCCAGCCGCCATTTCTCGTGGCGCAGTTGTAGGAGTTCGAGATCCGTCATAGGGTGATTCGATTATAAAGAAGACGCCTTGATCTGAACTCACTTGTATACTGCGTCCCTATGAAGCAACGATCTGCACTCGTGCTGATCCTGCTGTCGACGGTATCGATAGTCTGTTATGCGGGCCCCCCGGACAGTGCCGAGGCCGAGGTTCGCAAGACGCTCTCCGATTTCATCCAGGCATTCGATAATCTCGAGTGGGACCATTTTTGCGCTGCTTTTTCCGACGATGCCACCGTCTTCTACCCGCGCGAGTTCCCGAACCGTGTCGACGGACGCCGGGAATTTGAGAGGACCTTTCAGAAGGTATTCGATCGCATTCGAGCGGGCCGAACTCAGGGACCTTACATGGACATCCAGCCGCGGGATTTACGTCTTCAAATCGCGGGGAACATAGCCATTGTTACCTTTCATCTCGACGATCGTCCCGGATTTTTAAATCGACGCACGATCGTGTGGCAGAAGCAGCCATCCGGATGGAAGATCATTCACCTGCACGCATCTGAGGTGGCAACGCAGGCGAGGTAATCAGATTCGTTTGAACGCCCTTTGAATGTCCTTCAGGGAGTACCGCAGCACCACCGGTCTTCCATGCGGGCACGACATTGGGTGATCGGTTTTCGCGAGTTCGGCCAGCAGCCATTCTATTTTGTTTTGCTCCAGCGGCATGTTGACCTTGATGGCCGCATGGCACGCGATCGAGGCGGCGATGCGCGTGCGAATCTTTTCCAGGTTCAGCGACTGCTCTTCGCTGGAGAATTGATCGAGCAGTTCGTGAAGCATGTGTTCGACCGCCGCGGCCTCCACTCCCGCCGGAGCGACCTTGATGGCGACACTGCGCGCGCCGAATGGTTCGGCCTCGAAACCGTTGCGCGCGAGTTCGTCGGAGATTTCGCGGAAGACTGCCTGCTGCGCCGGCGACAACTCCAGCACGATCGGCATGAGCAGGCGCTGGCTCTCGACTCTCATGGCCGCCCGCTGCTTCAGCACGCGCTCGAAAAGTACACGCTCGTGAGCCACGTGCTGGTCCACGATCCACAAGCCGTCTTCGTTCACCGCCAGAATGAAGGAATTGCGAATTTGTCCCAGCGGCTTGAGCGTACCTAGCGCTGAGAGCGTAGGCTCCTCTTCGTTGACGTCGAGGGCAGGAGAACATCCGTGGTCAGGAACCGCGTCGAACTGCTGGCGAGGAAGAGTCGCGGCGAAGTTGGGATCGAGCGGAGCAGACTCCAATCCGCGGGCAACAGAGATCGCGGCATTCGCTTCGACAGCGATGCCGCCTTCGAACTGAAAATGCGCCGAAGTCGGTGGCACCATCGGCACCTGCAGTGTGAAATCACCATCGGCTCCGGGTTCGCCGTGTCCAGCTGCCTGAAGGTGAAATCCGGACTGCGAGAGCCCGTCTTCCGACGGAGGCCATGCTGCGCCAGGCGTCAAGGCTCCCGGCGTAAGTGCCTGACTGGCCGTGGCGTGGGCGCGAATCTCCGCCACAAACTGCGGCACGGGGCGCGCCTTCATCAATGCGGCTCGCACGGAGTCGCGCACGAAATCGTGCATCGCGGACTGCTGTCGGAAACGAACCTCTGTCTTCGACGGATGCACATTGACGTCGACTTCCGCCGCCGGCAGTTCCAGAAACAACAGCACGACCGGGTACACCGTCGGCGGAATGATGTTCCGGTACGCCTCGGTGATTGCATGCTGAACCAGGCGGTCACGGATGAGCCGCCCGTTGACAAAGACGAAAATCGAATTCCGGTTCAGCTTCTGAATCTCGGGCTTGGAGACGAAGCCGTGAACGCGCATCTCGCCGGGATCTTTTGGCGTCGCGTCCTCGCCGTCCTCCTCTGCTTCCTTCCGCCGCCACGGCGCAGGTTGCGGGAGTCCCACGTGTTCGAGAGCCTGCCGCGCGGCCACGGGGATCAACTGGTCAAGCGTCTCCTTGCCAAACACCTGATACACGCGCTCGCTGTGTCCCGCTACCGGAGGCGCCACCACCATGGCGTTCGTAGAGGAATGCAGTTCAAAATGCTTGTCAGGATGCGCCAGCGCGTAATGCGTAACCAGCGATGCGATGTGGGAGAGTTCGGTCGACTCCGCTTTGAGAAATTTTTTCCGGGCGGGAACGTTAAAGAAAAGATCGCGGACGGTGATTGAAGTCCCCAGCGGTAGTCCGGCTTCCTCCACGCGAGCTATTCTCCCGCCGTTGATCTCGATCACCGTACCCGCAGGCTCATCCGCCGCCCGGGTCTCCAGGCGAAGGCGCGACACTGAGGCGATCGAAGGCAGCGCCTCACCGCGGAACCCGAGAGTCGCGACGCTCAACAAGTCTTCGGCATTCTTGATTTTGGAAGTCGCATGGCGCTCGAACGCCAGCATGGCGTCATCGCGCACCATGCCGCAGCCGTTATCGGTGATCTGGATCAGCTTCTTCCCGCCCGCTTCGACGCTGATCTTGATGCGCGTGGCCCCGGCATCCAGCGAGTTCTCGAGCATCTCCTTTACGACGGACGCAGGGCGCTCCACCACCTCGCCGGCGGCGATCTGGTTGGCAACGGTTTCCGAGAGTACGTGGATGCGGCCCATGGGTCAGAGGTCAGGGATCAGGGATCAGTGGTCAGTTTCGCAGATGGGATGGAAAAAACAAAGGACGTGACCCAGTCCTAGATCTAGCTCGTTGATTCCACTGTAAGAGAAGGACGGAAATCAGCCGTGTCGCGGTCGGTGCTGAGATTCGAAAGCCATAAAACAGCGAGAAGCGCGCCCAGGTAGCAAACCGAAGCCAGCACTAGAACGATCCGGAATCCAATCATCATGCCAAATATGAGCGCCAATACTGTGCCGATCACGGTGAAAAATCCATTGACGCCCCACGCCCATGATCCCAAAGCCGACGATCGTTGCATTGCCAGGCGAAGTCCGAGAGGGAAAGGCATGCCCAGCACAAATCCAAGGGGTGCAACCAACAGCAGCGCAATCGTGATCCGCCAGAAGATGCCAAGGCCCAGACAGCCGCGGAATACGATAGGCGTGATGACCGCCATGATCGGCACCAGAACGATTGCGCAGAGCAGCGCGCGTTTGAGGGTCCGCTCAGGTTCGTGGCTCCACCCCCCCGCTGCATGCGATCCGATGCCGGTAAATATCAATAGTCCGGCCAGCACGACGGCATACGTGTAGATCGGCTGTCCCAGGAACAAGAGGAAGCGTTGCAGCAGCGCAATTTCCACCATGATGAAGCCAAGTCCAAGCGCCGCGAAATAGCCGAGCCAAGACCAGCGTCCTTCGAGCTGAAGGCCGCGTCGCTCCAGCAATACCAGAGGTAAAAGAATACATAGGGCCGCTACGATAGCCGACTGCACCAGAAGAATGAGCAGCGTGACTTCTGCAATGGGCCGATCCTCCAGCGCCAATCTCGCCCCCATCGGTTGTTTTTGCGAAAACAGATCGACGATCGTGTTCCATCGGATTCTGGACCAACGGGTGTGCTGGTTGAAAAATGGTTTGTCGTCGGTGGCGGGGGCAAGCTGTGAATCATTCTGGCGAAATACCTCTTCCAGTTGTGGCGCGCTGACGATCTGTGCACAGAGACTATTGGCCGGCTTTTCGTCGGGCGAGTAGAGAATCTTTACGCTGGGCGCAGCTTGCGCCGCATCAGGCTTCGTATTCAGAGTGTCACGAATCTGCTTCAGCTCTCCAGGAAGAAATTCACTCCTCTTCAACAGGAAGCCTGCCAGGAAGGACAATCGCCCCGGCGACTCCATCCCGCCCGCTTGGCTGAATGCGAAAACATGATTTTCGATCGACCCCATTCCTCGCTGTGCAAACACCTCCCGCGCCGTCGAAACCAGCCTGGGAATCTGAAACTCCGGCCGCGTGAAGAAAATGGCGCCATCCGGAGTGAGGTGGTCGAGGTAATCTTCAAACGCTTCGCGAGTCAACACATAGCTTTCCGCCAGGCTTAGAGCGCCGGATGCGACTGCTGCATTGCTGATCGTGTGGACCGAAATGATCGCGTCGTATTTCTCTTTCGATCGCCGCACAAAACTACGCCCCTCATCGTTGACCAGCTGTACTTCAGGCTGGTGGTAGAGATTTCCCCAAAAATCGTTCATCCGGCGTGCGACGATGTCATTGATGATCGAATTGATTTCGACCGCAGTAATCGAACTCGCGTGGGCTTTCAATCCGGCCAGTACCTGATCACCACCACCGGAACCGATGATCAGAATCTTGGGATTCGTTTTCCCAGCATAGGCGATCATCGAGAGCAGCTCTACCTGGTCGGGATGCTCTGCCAGAACTTTCCGAACGTCCGGCCTAAGATCGCTGATGCCTGTGGCGGCCGTCCCAGAATCAATGAGCATCAATCTTGCTGCGGGATCTTTACCCTCCGGCGGATACTCCACAACCTGTACGAACGACAATGTATTCCAGGCGGAATAGATGGAGTGGATGCTTCTCCGGCTCTTGTTCGCACTTACATGAATACGGATGACCCTTTCTCCATAAAAGCTCGCTGCCAACAGCACCACAGAAACCAATGCGGCGGTCGTTGCAAGAACACGCCGGGAACTCCAGGCAAAACACGCCGCCGACAACGCTCCTACGAACGCCGTCAGCAGCACGCTTCCGCTTCCACCGAATCTTGGAATCACCAGCGTGATCAGCGCACAGCCAACGCCCGCTCCTAGCAAATCGTATGCATAGAGCCGGTTAATCTGTTTCGATCCACGCGTCAAGAGCAGTGAGATCGCCAGTCCGGAGCAAAAGAAGGGCAGCGCTACCAGTAGCAAATACGCCGGCATGTAGAAAAGCTGGCGGTGATCGACGGCCACCGAAAAGGGATCGAATGGAATCCATTGCATGAGCCGAAAACTGAATATCACGCAGACAGCAAACGCGAGTGCACAAAAGGCCAGCGCACGGTCCAGATCCTGCCTTTCTCGCAGTCCTGTCCACAGCGCGAGCATCACGCCCGACGCACCGAAACCAAGGAGGGCCGTCGAGATCACCAGAAACCCGAAGTGATACCACAACGACACAGAAAGTACGCGAGTCAGCGCAAGCTCCAGGAGAAGCGTGGCCAGAGAAAGCAGGAATAACCCTGCAAAATGCCGCGTCTGAACTTGTCCGGAGTCCGCCGAAGAAGGAAGTGGCAAGGGTCCCTCCTTGCAATTCGGCAGTCATGGTAGCACGGGGACAACCGTCCTCTGGCCTGGCAATCACAAAGCTGAAGTCCGAAAAGTTGAAACGCTCCGCCTGCCGGATGCACTATCCTCCAACAGCCTCGGGAGGACCCATGAATCGTTACTGGTCTGCTTTGCTGGTTGCTCTGGCAATTGTTCTCATTCTCGCTTGCCCCCACAATCCACCCAACTACCCGACCGGCGCGATTGAACTGCACTACTACGCCGCAGGGCCGTGGCCCGTCACCTCAAGCGAGAGTGCGACTCCGTGCGATTCTCAAGGCCATAAGTGCGTATTCTTCTATCCCAGCAACCTGGGCGCGAATGGATTCCTCCACCCGATCCTCACCTGGGGAAATGGCAGCTTTGGCACCCCCAAGCAGGCCGAGTACTTCCTACGGCATATGGCTTCATGGGGGTTCGTCATTGTGGCCAGCGAAGATCCGATGACTGGGCCCGGGCAAACCATTCTGGACGCCGCGAAGTACATGGTCGCCGCCAACTCCGATTCCACCAGCCCGTTCTTTCACAAACTCAACGTCAACCAGGTCGGTGCCTTCGGACATTCCCAGGGAGCGACCGGAGCCGTCAACGCTCTGCTCAAGTCCAACGGTCTGATCAAGACCGTGTTGCCCATCGAACTCCCGGCTCAGATCTACGGCAATTCCACCAACTTCTTCAACCCCGCCAACCTGACGGGCTCGATCTTCTTCGTCGACGGCTCCGCCGATTTCGTCTCGCCTCCTCTGCAGGGAAACAACGTCACCGGACTGCAGTCGATCGACGCCTACTACCAGGCGGTGCCTAACTCCGTCGCGAAGGCCAAGGGCACGTTGATCGGGCCAAGCCACAACGATCTTGGCGGGCAGCCCGACTGCTCGCAAGCGCCCTTTCCCTGCGTCAACGGCGTCTACGGATACCTGGGATATCCCACCGCGTGGTTCATGGATCGTCTTCAGGGCGACACCTACGCCCACGGGGCCTTCGTCAACTCCACCGGCGAAATGTTTTCCGAGACCACCAATTGGCAATACGTGGCCAGCAATATCCCGTAGCGGCCCGATCCAGCAAATTTATTCCACTCCCCTTGCTAACCGAGAGGAGCGGAGTTTAGTCTAACTCGGTAACCGAGAGGAGACCGAAGTGAGCAAGCCTTCCGATCTGGTCCAGGGAACACTGGACATGCTGATCCTGAAAATCCTGGCGCTGGAACCGCACAACGGGTGGGCCATCAGCCAGCGCCTGCAACAGATCTCCAGCGATGTTCTGGGAGTCAGCGACGGGTCGCTGTATCCTGCGCTCCACAAACTGGAACGGCGCGGTTGGATTACCGCTCAGTGGAAGTCGAGTGGAAACAATCGTCGCGCAAAATTCTATTCCCTGACGCGGCTCGGGCGGAAGCAATTGGAAAAAGAGACGGCAAACTGGAACCGGATCTCGACGGCGATCTCCGGCATTGTAAAGCTCAAGGAGGCGTGAACATGAGCTTCGAACAATGGTTTTATACGCTCCCTTTGCGTTGGCGCCAGTGGTTTCGCGGCAAGCAGGTGGATCAGGAGTTAAGAGACGAACTGCGCGACCACCTTGAGCACCAAATCCAGGTGAACCTCGAGAAAGGCATGTCGATGGAGGACGCGCGACACGAGGCATCGCGGGCGCTCGGTGGAGTCACGCAAATCGAACAACAGTGCCGCGACGCGCGCGGCCACAGCTTTATCGAAAATGCCATCCAGGACTTGCGTTATGGATTCCGTCAACTCTTTCGCAGTCCGGGATTTTCTATTCTCACCATTCTGTGCCTGACTCTGGGCATCGGCGCGAACGCTGCAGTGTTCAGTTGGGTGGAAGGAATCTTATTTCGCCCCTACCCGGCGGTCGCTCATCAGGAACAGTTGCTCGCTCTGGGAGGAACGGCTCGTGGAGTGCCTGGAGGCGAGCCAACTTCGTGGCCGGATTTCCTCGATCTGCAGAGAAACTGCACTCTGTGCGACGCGGTCTTCGTGACCAAAATTACCGGCACCACGCTCAGCATCGGCGACCACGCCGAGGTCGCCACCGGCAGCATCGTCTCAGCGAATTATTTCGACGCGATCGGCGTCCATCCCATTCTTGGGCGCGGCTTCGAACCCGGCGAAGATGTCGGCAGCAATTCCCATCCCCTCGTGGTGATCAGCTATGACCTCTGGCAGAAGCGGTTCAAAGGGGACCCGCAAATCGTCGGCAAGATGCAGCGGCTCAACAATGTCCCGCACACCATCATTGGAGTAATGCCCGAAGGCTTTTATGGAACTTTCGTGGGCTGGGCGATGAATTTCTGGGTCCCAGCCTCGATGGAAGAAACGTTCGAAAGCGGCGGATACAAACTCGAAGACCGCGGAGCGCGCTGGATCGAAGGTTATGTGCGGCTCAAGCCCGGGGTTAGTCGCGCGCAGGCACAAGATGAAGTCTCCGCGATTGCTACCCGGCTGGAGGCCAACTACCCAGCCACCAACCGGGGACGCAATCTCAAGCTATGGCCGCTGTGGCAAACACCCTTCAACAATGCGCATACGCTGCTGCCCACGCTCCAGATCATGACGGCGGTCGTGGCATTTGTTCTTCTCATCGCCTGCGCGAATGTCGGAAACCTGCTGCTCGTAAGATCATTCGCCCGACGCCATGAAATGAGCGTCCGCATGGCCATTGGCGCCAACGGTGGACGCCTGTTAAAGCAGCTTCTCACGGAAGGCCTGATCCTTGCCGCGCTCGGTGCGGCCGGAGGACTCCTGGTGGCGTATTGGTGCCGGCATGCCCTCGCGTTGCTGTTCCCGCGACGCTCGGGAACGATGATGTACCTTCCCGGCCAAATCGATTGGCATGTCATGCTGCTCAGCACCGGCATTTGCGTTTTGGCCACGTTGGTGCTCGGGTTGGTTCCCGCATTTCAGGCGCGCGGCATCGATCTTGCCGGAGCTTTGAAGGCGGAATCTTCGAATGTAACCATGGCTCGCAGAAGGGCGTGGATGCGATCCGGCTTAGTCGTCTTTCAGGTTTGCCTGAGTTTTATTTTATTGGCCGGTGCCGTGCTCTTGCTCGAGAGTCTGCAAAAGATTCGAACCGCCAGTCCGGGCTTTTCGACAAGCCGCGTTGTAGAAACGGGTGTGTCTCTGGTGGCCGCGGGATATGACGCTCAACAGTCTAAGACTTTTCAGGACGAACTGATGGAACGCGTCTCGGCTCTGCCCGGAGTGGAGTCCGCCGCCTACGCCCGAGTGACGCCGCTGGGCTATGGCTCATTCTCTTCAACGCCCATTGCGGTGGACGGCTATCAACCTGCGCCCGATGAGCAACCGTCCATTGACTACAACCAGGTCGGGCCGGCCTACTTTGCCACCCTGGGCATCCCTCTAGCCTCGGGCCGGGAATTCACCCGCGCCGACGACGAAAACGCTCCCTTGGTCGCGATCGTGAATCGCACCATGCAGGCGCGCTACTGGGGTGGACAGGATCCTATCGGACGCCGCCTGCAAGTGAAAGGGAAGTGGGCAGTCGTCGTCGGTGTGGCTGCCGACTCCAAGTATGAGAGCATGCGCGAGGATCCCAAACCATTCTTCTACGTGCCCCTTCTGCAGGATTTCGTGCGGGGGCCGCGTTTGAATGTCCGCACCACGGAACCTTTGCAGAGTATTTCGGTCGCGCTGCTCCGCGAAGTGCATGCCTTGGACGCGAACCTTGCCCTCTACGAGACGATTACGCTTCAGGAACAGGTGGACCGTTCCACCTCTCCGCAACTTGTGGCCGTGACCCTGGTTTCAATCCTGGCAGGATTGGCGCTGCTGCTCGCAGCAATCGGCCTCTATGGGGTGATGTCTTATGCGGTCGCGCAAAGTATGCGCGAACTCGGCCTGCGCATAGCTCTTGGGGCGGGCTCAGCCGACCTGCTGCGCCTCGTCATCTCGCGTGGATTGAGGTTAACCGCCGGAGGCGTCTTCCTTGGCGCGATTGCAGGACTGGTCCTGACGAGGTTACTCGGAAAGCTTCTCTATAACGTCAGCCCCTACGACCCGCGCGCATTCGGCGCAGCGTTGGCGGTTATGACCACCACCACGCTGGCAGCTTGTTTCTTTCCCGGATGGCGTGCCACCCGTGCTGATCCGGCTCGCGTCCTGCGGGATTGATCGTATGACGGATTCGGGGCACTACTTCGCGTCCGCCACCTTCTCCCGCTCTTCGTTGTACGTCCCAAACTGTTTCGCAACCGTCTTGAGAGTCGGATAGAACTGCACGAACGAATGCTCCACTGCCGCGTGCGCGTCGTGACACGTCCAGCAGCTGTTGCCGTGCGCCATGGCGCCGGATGACTTGCTGTCGGCCTCGAACCCGTAATACGCCCACTTGTCTGGATTGCGGGTTGAATCTTTGACCTCGACCGCCAGGCCCATCAGGTCGGTCTGGTAATGACCCTTCTGATTGATCGAGCTGCGGCTGGCTGCGTCGCGCTCGTCGATCACAAACATGCTCTGCTCGGGCCATTTGCCGGACTTCGCGAACTCGTCGTACGCCCAGCGCTGCACGAAAACGTTGGTGAACATCTCGTGGCTGCCGGGCTCAGGACTGTAGTTCATGCCGTATCCGGCGGAGAGAAACATCCATTCGCGGTAGTCGGTGGGCCGCAGAAGCTGGCCCTTCTCGTCATACTGCGGCTTGGGCATCTTTTCTTCGGGAGCAGCGGCCAACACAGCCAGGCAAATCATCCCCAGCACCACCAGACAGAGAATTTTTTTCATTGAGGCCTCCCCATATGAGTGGCAGCTTAGCTTACAGCGCCGGGTCTTGTCTTGAACGGATTAAACATGGAGGGCGGCTTTTGTTTTGCTGTAATCCATGGCGATGTCATCCTGAGCCGCGTCTTTTGCGGCGAAGGACCTATGCAACTCGCTGGCAGCGCCCGCGCAGCGAGAAAGTTCACAGGTCCTTCCCGGCAAAGAACGCCGCTCAGGATGACACCGTAAGAGGACTACACAATTACCAGACGGTTCTAGCACCGAAACACTGAACGGTTGTTGACTATTCTCTGTCGGCCACGTCTGAACATTCGTGCCCCAGTCTGCCCAGCCCGGCAAGTTCCTGCGCGGTGGAGAATTCTACTCTCCAATTCAGGCTCGCATGAGCGGGAATGACGTTGTGCTCTCGGAACTGTGCCAGCCTGTTGCCCGCTCGGTCCCCCGGCACGAGCATGAACTTGCCTACGTAACCATCGTGCTGCACGGCCATTACCGGGAAGGCGATCGCGGCAAACTCGACGAACTCCCGCCGCTTACTGCCGTCTTCAATCCGGTGGGCGTGGCGCACTCTACGGTCATTGGGCCTGCGGGAGCATCGATGTTCACCATCGAATTCCGCAGTGAGAACCTGCGAGACCTAGGCCTGCAACTCCCCGATCGAACAGCTTTTGATGGTGGCGTCGGAGCCATGCTCTGGCCCGGGCTCCGGCTGTTTTCGTCCTTCAAGAATCAGAGCGCGGACTCTCTCATGCTGGAGGCGAACGTATTTGAGTTGCTGGGAGCAATCACGCGGCTGGATCCATCGCCGGAGAAGACGCCGCCGCGATGGTTGCAGCGCGTGAAAGATCGCTTGCATGCGGAATTTTGCGAGCGTCTCCGTATGCGCGATCTGGCGCGCGAAGCCGGAGTCCATCCCGTCCACCTCGCCCGCGCATTTCGCAAGTTCGAGAAGCGGACTCCCGGCGAATATCAGCAGCACTTGCAGATTCGAGCGGCATGCGAGTTGTTAGGGAAGCCAGAGTGGCCGCTGGCAGAGATCGCCGCCGAATGTGGCTTCGCCGATCAGAGCCACTTCACCCGCGCATTCCGCCGCATGGCCGCCACAACTCCACTTCGATTCCGGCAGGCGGTGGTTCCAAAAACTGCGGTGGCGTGAAATGAAAAGGCGCTCCGAAGATCGGAGCGCCCGGTAAGCGAATATTCTCCAGCGATTACTTCACAACGACCAGGGTGAAACTGGTCTGCCGAGTAAGCGACCCCGACGTTCCCGTGACCGTGATCGTGTAACTCCCTACTGGAGTTCCGGGATCCTTGGGGCCGCTACTGGAGCCTCCGCAAGAACCAAGCCAGATCGTGGAGAATCCCAAAACCATGACTAGGCCGAGGAAACGCACGCTCCGAAGCGAGCGTTTGCGCGAAGACGCGACGAACACAATTCCGAAAAGCCCCGGCAACAGGGTTGCGTAGAGTATGCGCGAGCCGCGGTCGAAGGGCCGCTCGAGCCGAGCGATTGGAGCTTTGGTGGTGATGGCGAAGCTAACTGCCGTACTGTTCGTCGCTGAAGAAGGCCCAGTGCATGTCGATTCTGAGGCCGGATCCGAGCAAGTGTAAGTGACCGCACCGTTGAATCCATTGATTTGCGTGAGATCAATCTCCATGTTGCCAGGCGATCCCTGCGCTAGCTGCAAGGTGCTTACCCCACCCTTCGGCGCCAGCGTAAAGCCGGGGGCTGAGCCCATAGCCTGCGCCAACACAAGTGCATCCACCGAACCAAGCCCAGTGACTTCATCGTATCCAACAGCTGCGCTAAAGCCGATCTGCGTCGTGCCAGTCGGACAGTTGGTAGAGGGTGCAGTACAGGGGACCATGTTATTTCCGGTCTTTATGTCATGAAATGCCGATGGAGTACTCGCAGCCACCGAATAGAGAGTGGGGTTAACCGGCGCGAGGCTCGGGGTGCCGAGAAACTGATTGATCAACGCTAGAATCGCAGCGAAGGTCGGGGCATCTGCCGAGGTCCCGCCCACGGCAGTGAGATTCCCACCAGCTCCGGTCCGGAATCCGGCAGTGCATGTCGAAACGATTTGGCCGGTTTGCTGGTCGTCCTCAGAACAAAACAGATAGGGGTCGTGGTCGGCGGAAGCGCTGAGCGATACGTCAGGGACGAGGCGCATTGTCCCAGTACCGCCCTGCCAAGCCGGCTTCGAGAAGAGGATGCTTGCTCCACCGCCCGTAGCCGAGAGAGTGTTATTAAGACTGGTATCGTTCCACGCCGTTTCGGGAATGTATACCTGAGCTGAGGAGCCAGTGTCTGTTGTCGTGCCAGCCGGCAACCAGTAAGGTGGATTCCCACCCGGTGGTTTCGGGGCGTTGGGTGGGTTGGTGGGGCTGTCAGCGGAGAACTCCGTGCCGCCCATGGCGGTCGTTTCAGGTATCGATGAGGGAACGTCGACTGCTAGGCCTCGCGTCGCGGATGCACCGGTGTCGCAATCCGCGGCGCCTGCGTCACCCGACGCAGAAACCAGGGTTACCCCGAGCGCCTGCCCATTTTGCACCGACGTCCGTATAGTCGCTGCGAACCCGGGCTGCTGCGCCTGCAGCCCCTGTTCGCAAAAGCCATAGCTGGTACTCACAAAGGGGGCAACGGCAGTCTCCAGCGCCTTCTGAAGTGCATCCCACACACTGTCACGCCGGGCGGTGCAGGTGTCGCCACTGCCCAAGCCAGCGTAGACGAACTTGATGGTGGCGTTTGTGGCTACTCCGCCAGCCCATTCGAGGTCCAGGTCTGATTCGCCTTCGTCTCCCGAGCACCGAGTTGCGGTGCCCTCCATTGCGGCCGGGAGGGTGAAAGTACTCGGCGAGAGTCCGGCAGCGCTACGGAAGTTTGCGATGTCCGTCGGGTTTACCGTGGATTGTCCAACGATCGCTATTTTTTGTCCGGTACCATCGCCGAGTCCGTTCAGATCGTAGATGGTCTTGAAGTCGGCTGGGGTGAGGAAGTGGTTACCGCTTACGTAGGAAGTGAAATTCGGCCGCACCTTCGCTCTTGGCTTGGGAGCGAAATCGTTCAGATGTCCCACATACTGGACAGCGCCCGAGAGCGCCGCGGGAACTGACGGATTCATCGAATTGGCCAGATGGACCTCGCCGTCAACGAGATAGTGATGCATCTCAAGACCGAAAACAGATTCGAGCTGCGCCACCGTCCCGTCGAAGGTTATGCGGTTCCGGTTTTTGGCAACTTTGATATTCGTGAAGCCCAGCGACTCGATCCAGGAAACGACCTTATTCACGTCGTTGTCGCTCATGCCGAAGCGCTTGGCAAACTGTGCGGGCGTCAGATATTTGTGGTAGTTCGGCGAGGACCGATCCGCGAGTTCCGCCAAGAACTGGTCCAGGTCCTGTTGCTGAGCGGGAGAGGGGCGAAAATTCAGCGAGATTCGCTCGATGAGACGGTTGCCATCCGCGCGTCCGAGGTCGTTTTCAGGCCGGGCAAGGCTGTGCACATTGCTGCCGAGCTGAACTCTGGGAGCACTGGCCAAATCGCCATTGATCCGGTCCTGAGCGGCCGCAGCGCTGATCATTGAGATGACAACTGCAGTGCACAACAAACACACAACACCCCGGCCCCTCTTTACCATAAGCTTTCCCCTAGGTTTGATTGCATGGATAAGGTTGAAGCCCAAGACTATCGGCTTATCTGTCGTTCGATCAAGTATCAGAGGTGAAGGTTGTATGGCATTCAGCGCTTGACAAACTTTGACGTTGCAAAATCCAGTAGTTCCTGCAAAACACCTTCAATCGAGGACAAAAAACCGGGTCTGACCTGCACTTCCGGGTAAACTTCCTGCGTTTTCGCCATCCGGCTGCCTTATACTGCCCTTCGCAAATCGAGCATGCCTGCGGCCGAGGCCCCAAAACCGCGCCTTGCTTACATCGACTGGATGCGGGGACTCGCCTGCCTGCTGATGTTCCAGACCCATTGTTACGACGCCTGGCTGGGAGGATCGGCCCGCCAGAGCCGGTTCTTCATGTATTCGCAGTTGTTAGGAACTTTTCCGGCGCCCCTGTTTCTTTTTCTGGCCGGGATCTCGTTTGCCCTGGTCACGGACAAACTCTTGCAGAACAGTCTCTCGCCCACGCAGATCGCGCGCAGCACGATCCGCCGCGGTGCAGAAGTCTTCGGTTTCGGCTTACTGCTCCGCCTGCAGGAATACTTGATCTCCTGGGGCTGGGCCCCTAAGAGCGACCTGCTGCGCGTCGATATTCTGAACACCATCGGCCTTTCGATGATGCTGATGGGCGTGCTCTGCTGGCTGGTTCTGTCAGTGTCGCATCGTAGAGGAAACATGTGGGGACAGCCGCCCCCGGCCGTCCGGCCGGGCGAAGCCCGGCAGGAGGCTGCAAATATGCTTAGAAGCCACTTCGCTCTGATTTTTTCGGCGGCCCTGGCGGCCCTCGTGATCTCACTCCTGACCCCGCTCCTCTGGACCACATGGCGCCCGCGCTTCCTCCCCTGGCCTCTCGAGTCGTATATCAACGGCGTTCACAACCTCGGCACCCCGCAAGCGTGGCTCTTCCCCGTCTTTCCCTGGACTGCCTTCGCGTTCGCAGGTCTCGCCGTCGGATTCATCCTGCAAAGCCCCTGGACGCGTGCCCGCCAGGACCGCGTATTCCTTTCTCTCGGAATCGCCGGAGTTGTTCTGATCGAACTCTCTCGCTGGATCGACGCGCTGCCTCGCCAGCTTTATCCGGTCTACGATTACTGGCACACCAGCCCTGAATTTTTTCTTATCCGCCTGGGAATGTTGCTGCTGATTCTGACGGGAACCTACGCCTGGTGCCGCTGGGGTCTGGCGCAATGGGGATTCAGTCCGCTGATCCAACTGGGGCAGGCTTCATTGCTTGTGTATTGGGTACACATAGAATTCGTGTACGGACGCGTCTCGATTCTCGCCAAGCACGCCCAAACCATCGGCGGAGCGACTGTCGGGCTGACGATCATCTCTCTCGCGATGTTGGCGCTGGCTTACGTGCGCACGCACGCCAAAAGGTGGATGAAGAAAACCGGTCCCGGAGGGACCACCGATAGTAGCCCGCCAGTTTCACTGGCGGGAAACAAGCGATCAGCGACGCTCGTGCCGTAGGCACGACTGAAACTTGATGTGTAGTGGCTCAAGCGTCTCTGCCGGGACGCGGTTATTTTTAGGCTGCAGAAACCCGGCGTGGAAACGCCGGGCTAGTGTCAGATGTTCCTCCGGAACATTTATGCCGAGGCGTTGAACGATCGTTCAACTCGCAACCTGCTTCACGAACTCCACCACTTCCCTCTCTGCCCAGCGTCCGTCGTAGCCGTTGCCGTCCGGTTCTCCGATGAAGGAACAATGCCCGCCGTCCGCAGTCTCGATGTAGGTGAGATTGGGATTTCCCGCGATCGTTCTCAGAGTCTCGGGCCGCACGCGAATAAAGGGATCGTTGGCGGCATGGATGATCAATCCCGGAACGGCGATCCGGTCGACGACATTAGTAGCGGCGGCGCGGGCATAATAATCGTCGGCGTCCGCGAATCCGCAGTAGTAAGCGGTCACGCGATCGTCGAATAAACGAAGGCTGGTGACGCCGCGCAACCGCCGGACATCGAAATCATTGGGGAACAATTTCGCCTTCGTTCGCAAGCGACGGTACAGTTGCAGCAGGAAGTACCATTCATAGAGCCGATTCGCCGGTTCGTGCAGAGCATCGGCCGACGCGGCCAAATCCATGGCCGGACATACCGCCGCGACGGCCTTGAACTCCGGCGGCCCCTGCCTGCCCCATTCTCCAGCGCACTTCAGAACGAGGTTTCCGCCCATTGAGAAGCCGACCAGCGCGAAGCGCGATACGCCGTCATTTTCGATTACGTTTCTGGCGACGGCGGCGACGTCTGACGACAAACTGGAGTTGTAGAGCGTCGGCGCGCAGTAATCCATGCCACCGCAGTTACGCTGGTTCATCCGGACGACGTTCATTCCAGCGGCCAGGCCATTACGCGCGACGCCAGTCATGTACTGCGACTCTGACGATCCCTCAAGCCCGTGCACGACGATCAGAGTCATCGCTCGCGCTCGGTCTTCCTGCCAATGGCACCCGCAGCGAACTTTAATCCCGGGCGCGACTTCAATCAGCCGTTCCTCGGCCGCAGGCAGATGGATTCGCCGCGACATGAGGAAGCTGGCGATGGTCTGCACGTGCCCACCGCCGAACCATCGCCGCGGACGGAATGGCGAGCTTACCCGCCAAGGATTCGGTCGCTGATCGTTGGAAGGTTCCTCGGGCTGAGGTTGTGAAATTTGCGAACTCCCCACAAATTGATTCTAATAGAGAGCGGAGTCGTCAAATGCCCATTTACGAATACATCTGCAAGGAATGCCACCACCAATTTGAGGCGCTAGTTTACGGCAAGGAAAAGGCCGAGTGCCCGAAGTGCCACACCAAGAAGCTCGAACCTCAACTCTCGATCTTCGCGGTGTCCGCCAAGAGCGGGACCAGTTCCACGAAGGCTGCGGGACCTTGCGGATCCTGCGGAGACCCTCGCGGCCCGGGCGCTTGCTCGCTCGGCGACCTGAACTAAGCGGTCAGTCAGCCATCGTCCAGATGCAGGGTTTTTCCGCCTGCCCGCAAAACCATTTCCTAACGACACAGCATCAAGATCAGAAACGCACGTGCGGAGGACCTATGAAACCGTTCCTCGTCCTGATCGTGGTCAGTGGCTCTCTTTTCGCACAATCACAAACCAAGCATCTCTCAGGAGACATCAGAGGCACCGTTATCGATCGCAACGGCAGTCCGGTCTCCGCAGTCACGGTTTACGCCGTCCAACAAGGCCTGATGCTCGACGACGTCACGCCCCGCTCGGTGAACACCGACAGCAAAGGAGCGTTCGATTTTCGCGGCGGGCTTCAGTTCGGAACCTACAAACTCTACTCACGCAAAGATGCCGATGGCTATCTCAATCCACTCGACGCTTTCTATGGGGACGGGGACAGCACAGTGGAGGTAGCTCTGAGCCCGAAACATCCCTCTTCTACCGTAACGCTGAAGCTTGGCAGGCAGGCGGCCGTAATCTCCGGAAAGGTCTTCGACGTCGAATCAGGCACGCCGCTCAAGGCATACGTGGGTCTGATGGATGAGGAGGGCAACGGACACTCCGTGGTGGTCGACGGCGATTACAACCTGGTGGTGCCGTCGGAAAAGAGTGTCACATTGATGGTGACGGTGCTCGGAACACGGCGCCCGGTTGTTCCGGTGTCTTCCCTGCGGTTGGAACCAGGCCAGCGCATCTATATGGACATTCCGATTTCTGCGGCTGAGAAGTAAGGAAAAATCGGGGAGGGCGGGAGAAGGCCGAACGATGCACCAACGTTGAGGCGTCTGAAGTATGCCTCAAATCACGCGCCGCAGGCAAGCATAATCCGCACCCGCCATCACCGATTGCACACATTTTCACTTTACCCGCAGATTCCGCGCACCGGATCGCCGGTTTCGTCATCTGTGAGTGCTTATCGCTCCCCTTCAGGCGAAAGGATCGGTATCCGCGCTGCGGCCATAGATCACCGGCAGGGGCACTTCCAGGAGTCTCAGGTAGACGGAAAGCTGCCCGCGATGGTGGTACCAGTGATTGAGCATGATTGACCGTAAGACTCCGGACCGGGGCTGGCTGAACAGTTCGCGATCCCCTTTCATCAGGCGGAACGTCCCGGCTGCATGCTCCTCCGTCATTCCCTGTAGGGTTTGATCGGCATCACGAACGCTCTGCTCGAAGGTCGTATGAATCTCCTCGAGGCTCTTCGGCTGCGGAGGAACGAAAGATCCCTTCAGGACGTCGAAGCCGTCCTGTTGCGCCATGCTGGAAATTCGCCCCGGAATGGCCGCGATATGCCCGGCCAGCTGACCGAGCGTCATGGACTTCGCATGGGGCTTCCACGTCAGTTTGTCCGCCGGGACGCAATCGAGCAAGCGTTTCGTAATCGCCACTTCCGCACGAAACTCATGCAGCATGGGAGTAACAATATTTGTAGCGCTAACCATTGTTGCCATCTGTATATCTCCTTAAAAGTAGCGCCGGCATCCTGCCGGCTGTGGCGGGGGCGTCTCGCCCCCGCATGGTGCCGAAAATCTACTTCGCAATCAGCTTGCCCACATCCACCATCTTCCCGTCACTGTACCGATCGTGATGCCGCACCCAAGCCATCTCATGCGGCTTCATTCCTTCTTCATGACGGCCCATCGCCGTGAGATCAATCCAGTTGTACATCGGCAGCAGAATATCGAGCCCACGCGCGTACGTCGAGTATGTGTGGAAGATTTGTCCGTCCTTCTGGATGAACGCGCTCGCGCCCGGAGCTTCCTCACCGTAAGCCGGGATCGTCCCGTAGTTAAAGATCGGATTTCCGCGCGAAACCTGTTCCTTGGTGAAGGACACGTTGTAATCATAATTAAAGTCGGTTCCGTTCGATGAAACCCACTTGAACTTCCACCCCATGCGCTTTTTGAAAGCGTCGATCTCGGGCAACGTGGCACGAGAGACGGCAACAAATGTTGTGTCCCGCTGCGTAATGTGAGGGTGGATGGCATCGAATGCGTCCGCAAGGAACGAGCAACTCGGACATCCTTCGTTCCAGCCCGGCCCAAACATGAAGTGATAAATCAGCAACTGGCTGCGTCCATCGAACAGACTCGCCAGGGTCTCTTTCCCGTTCGCGCCGTCAAACACGTATTTCTTTTCGACCTTCTCCCAGGGCAGTTCCCGCCGCAACCGGCTCAGTTCGTCGCGCTGCTTGGTGAATTCCTTTTCCTTAGCCAGGAATTTCTTCCGCGCGGCCAGCCACTGGTCGTGGGATACAACTTTTCCCGCAGTCTTCTCGATCGTTGCTGTCGTCATCGTCTACTCCTTCTTCTTCGAATCGCTTTTCTCACCTTTCTTCTTACGAAGAACTCTTGCGACCAGCGCCGTCAACCCTCCGGTTGAAACGACGCTGCCCACCACCACTCCTGCACTCGCTATACATGCTGGACACATAGGTACCTCCTTACTTCTTCCGCTCGGCGCGCTCCTTGATCCGCCGATTGACGTTGGTCCATCCCGGCGTAACGCCGCGGCGGTGCTCTTCCTGAATCACTCCGAAGGCTCTGTGATGAAACCGGATCACCGTCTCGCCGTTCTCTTCGCTCAGCCGATACTGCACGTTCGATACAACTGCGTTCGACATAAACAGCGGCCCGGTGATCTCCAGCAGCGTCGGACGCTTGACCGCCTGCACGTGTCCCCACAGGTGGCCGTTGCCATCGCCCAGATCGCGGAACCATCTCCCGCCAGGCCACGGTTCGATCTTCATCGGCATCTTGCCTTGCTCACTCTCATTCTCAGGGCCAATCTGCTCGAGCAGCGCTTCGAATGTTGTCTGCAAAGACGCGTTGACGTGGATCTCCTGCGTGATCGTCAGGGTCAAACTCTCAATTCCCGGAATCGTTGGACTGATACTCATGCTTCCTCCTTAAAAAGTTGTGCTCTTGCCCAAGGCCGCAATAGCCGTGTCTTCCCATGGCCGGACCAGTTGCGAACCCTACTGTCGGATCAACCGCTACTTGCCGCATCAACCGTGGAAGAGCGGCCCTTAAGAGCCGCGTTAAGCGCCCCAGAGATATTGGGCTTTAGCCCCCGCACTCACTCACCCTCGAGACTCTTCTCTTTCGCCTCGGCCCGCTCTTTGACCCGCAAAAGCTGATGCGCCCACAGCCGCTCAAACGTCTTCGTCCACTCATACAATGGACGGATCTCATCCGCATTCGTTCTATACATCATATGCCGCCCATTCCGCCGCACCCGCACCAGGCCCACATCCCGCAGCACCTTCAGGTGTTTCGAAACTGAAGGCTGCTCCAGCCCCGTCCGTACCACCAGATCGCCGACGGGGAGCTCGGCTACGGCCAGATACTCCAGAATTTCGCGGCGTCGCGGCTCCGCCACTGCGTTGAAAGCATCCGAAGTTGTCGCTGCTCTTGCCATCGATGAAGGAAATATATATTCCTATATAGGAATATGTCAAGTGGAAAAACAGCTCCCCAAAAAAATCCGTCCCCCACTCGATTTTAAGAAAGCTGCTGTATAACGGCTTTAAGATCCGTCCTCCCCGCCGCACCATGGATGAATATCTGGTCGGAATGCCACTCAGAGCGAGGGAATAGGGAATAGTGGTGGCGGGAAGTTCCAGGGGTCACGTGTGCAACTCCTCTGCTCGTGTAGGGACGGACGCCTTCGTCCGTCCTGCGGTCCGGATGTATCGGGCAGCACGATTTTCTCTTGGGTCGAACTGCCGATCAGTCCCAAAATAGGGAGCTTGGTTGACTCGCCATCGCGTTTTCCTTGACCCCAGTAATCTCGAGGGTTTCATTCTGTGATGTAGTTCTTGAGTTCTGCCCGGTCGTCGAATTCCTGGTGGGAAAAGGCTGGCCTCCGGACAACCGCCGAGACGGCGGCGCTACCAGAAGAGTCGCTTCTATTTCACTGCTTCACTGCTGGAGCCGGATAGTCCGGCAATTTTTCTTTGTTCTGATTCGCGCGCTTCACTTCCAGTTCGTCGAAAAGTATCGAAGGCGCCACGATGCTGTGCGGAATGTTCGTTGGACGATTGTCGACATAAGCATCGCCTCCAGCAGCAACCACGCTGCTGCGCAGCGCCCGCATATCCAGCTCGCCAAAGACAGCTCCCCGCACCAGCTCCTCGTGTCCATCCTTGGTCCAGATTTTGTATAGCAAGCGTGGCGTCAGCTTGGGACCAAATGTCTCCACGTAGTAGCAGTAAGGCAGGTCGCGCTGCTGGCACTGCTCGAGCAGTTTCTTCTTGAGATCTTCCTTTGACGTGGGCTGGGACGCGGTGACGATCAGATTACTGTTGAACGGCATCGGTTTTCCGGTCGGAACCTGCGCTCGTCCGTGTCCATTGGAAGCCAGAAAGTCCCGAATGGGTTCGCGGCCGATGAGGTAGTTCACGAGATTCCCCTTATCGATCACCGTCACACGCTGGGCCGGAACCCCTTCGTCGTCAATCTCGTAATGACCGAGGAGAGGCTCGCCGCCATAGGTAGAAACAGTTGGATCCGAAACCACCGACAGAAAGTCTGGCAACACGCGCGTCTTATAGCTTGAAGCGAAGGCCCCAGTGGTCCGCGCATTCTTCCCCAGCTCCGGCTTGTGTCCCAGAATGTTGTCGCCGACCAGGTCCGCGAACACCGAGGCCGCAGCATCGCCGGAAAACAGTACCGGGCCGCGATACTCCTCTTCCACTAGCGGCGCGGCGCGCAGATCCTTCAGGGCGCCTGCCAGCTTAGAAGCGCGGGCTATGAAGTCACTGGAAGAAGGCAATTGCCGGATCTCAGTGGCCACAAACGCGTTGTTTCGCGCCAGGCTCATGCCGTCCGCTGCTTGACTGCTGCACGAGATGTACATTTCGTACAGATTCTGTCCGCTGCGCACCACCGTTCCTTCCGAATTGACGAAGTACCGGTTCACCGCATGAAACCTCAGGTTTGACTCGAACGATTCGATGTCGGGATCGTTCTGGTACAGCTCTGACGCTTCCTGCAGCATCTTCTTCCACGGCTCAGGATCGAGCTCTAACTTCACCAGCGGCCCGACCGACTGTACCGGCTCGGCATGCGCGAAATCGTCCACGGGCTGGTCGATCGTGAGCTGCTTGAGTTGTGCCTGTTTCGCTGCCAGGGACTCGGCTGCAGCCTTGTAGGCAATGTCGGTGGCGATCCACAGTTGGTGCCGGAGCGCGGTAAGGTCGTCATCGACCGGCATGAAGTACGGCGTGCCTTCGCCCTGACCGACATAACTGTCCTGCTTGTAGTCCCCGATACGGACCACGACGCGGATGAACCGAAACCGCACGCGCACGTCGCCTCGCAGTGCACCGAACGACGCCTCGGCCGAATATTCGTCGACATCGAAAATTCTGTACTCGATGTAGTAAGGCGCGGCGACCTGGTCCATCCTCAATTGCGACTTCGAGCGTTCGAGTTCCTCCCGCATCGCCGAAAGGACTACATCGTCTTTCCCGTCGGATTTTGCAGGTTGGGCCACCGCCGCATGAGCCACGGCCCATCCAGACAGAAGAGATGCGATCAGGATCGGGAGCAGCATGATGCGGGTGCGCGTCATGATCTTCATTGTTTTGCTCCCGAACCCTTTGTGGAATCCGTACCCTCCTCGGTGGGAGCGGGCAGAGTTGGCGGACGGTTGCGCGAGTGGGCCCGCTTCTGCACCTCGATCTCTGAGAACAGCATCGCCGGCGCAGCCGCAGCCACTGGCACCTGCCCCGACTCCGCCCCGCACACACCGTTGAACACATCTGTCTTGTCGCCAGTCACCACAATGCGGTTCATGGCAGAAAGCGGTGTCCCGACGATATCGATGCCACGCACCAGTTCATCCGGCCGCCCGTCCGCATACACCCGCCACACCAGCACGGGCAGAACCTGAAACGCCTGCGGCATCGATCGCTGCGTGAGCGTGAACCCGCCCTGAATGTCCTCGAAGTACAGTCCGTAGGGCTTGCCTTGTTTCTTCACTTCCTCGATCAGTTTCTGCCGCAGTTCGGAGTCTTTGACTGTTTTGGTCGACGACACAATCAGATTCCCCTGTCGTCCGGTAGGCATCGCGCCCGGCTGCGAGCGGCCGTGCCCGTTCGAATTGCCGAAGTTCTTGATCGGCATGCGCGACATCAGGAAAGTCTTCAGCACTCCATCTTTGATGACCTCGACCTTTGTCGCCGGCATTCCCTCGTCATCGAACTCGTACCAGCCCCCAAGGTCGAGGCCGTTCAGCTTGCGCTGCGTCGGATCATCGACCACGCTTAGAAACTCCGGCAGAACGGGCTGGCCCACCGCCTTCGTAAAAGTCTGTCCTTCCTGCTCGCCCCGCTGCCGGTGACCCTCGAGACGATGTCCCAACACTTCATGAAAGAAGACTGCGGAGGCCCGCCCCGACAGCACAGCCGGGCCGTCGAAAGGCTCAGCCACGGGAGCATCCCGCAGCGCCTTCAAATCCGTGGCCATCTTCTCCACCTTGGCAGCGATCTCCGACGCGGGAGGCAGGTGGTCCATGCTTTCCGCCTGAAATGTCTCGACCCGCATCAATTCCATACCGTCATCGGCGCGAGTTTCCGCCTGGATCGAAACGCGAACAAATGCAGTGGGAGCGACGACATGGTTCCCTTCAGTCGAGAGAAAGTGAAACCGCGTCTTCTGCGCATTCACCAGCACGAGCGACGAATAGACGTACGGGTATCTCCGGAACTGTGCCGAATATTGCCGCACAAATTTTTCGAGGGCCTTTTGCTCGGGAGTGGTTGCCACCTCCTTGTAGTCTGAGTGGGTGGGAGGCTTCTCCTCAGAGAAATCCGGAGATGTGTCCTCTTCCTTCGCTTCGACCTGTGTGTTGGTTTTGACGCTCGCATAGGCTTTGGCCGCCTTGCGATATTCCTCGTACGTGAGGCGCCAAAGTTCGCGCGCAATCGCGTTGCGATCGTCTTCCAGCGCCAGCGATCCGGAGGTGCGGGCAGAACCCCGGTTCTGTTGATGCGAATTGTCAAGCGCCGCAGTCCCGATTCGCATGGTGACGTCGGCAGCACGACGCCGGACGCGCGTCGAACTCACCAGGCTTCCTTCGCTCCCCACAGCCACTGACATACTCTGGTCGTACACCGAATAGCTCAAAAAGTATGGGGCCGGGTCAAGTTTGCCAAGGCTCGTTTGAGCGCGCTGCAGCTCTTCCTGCATGGTCGTGAGCAGCACATCAGGTTTCTCGCCTGGCGGGGACGCAGCCCAGCACGGAATTCCGGTGAGCAATGCAAATGTGAAAAGTACAAGGAGGCTCGGGCAGAAACGACGTTTCACCATGTGGAGCTGGGACTCCTGAACGGCGAAGTAACCCGTTAGCTTACCAGATCAACTGGCAATCAAGTTCGCAGGCGTAGGTGATCAGGAGCGCGTCCAGCATGAAATCAGAAAAGAGGTCCTTCGTGAAACTTCGTGTCCTTCGTGGTTGATGGTCCTGCCTCTACGACGTTGGAGTGAACTTCACGTTGATGAAAGCCTCGCGCTGAAGGGGCCGGTCTCGGCGCTGTGCCGGCAGATAGGAAGAATGCCACACAACATCAAGCGCGGCCGCTGCCAGAGCCGGATCGGAGCTCTGCACAACCTCGGCGTCCAGAACCTTCCCCTTCTGGTCGAGGATCGTGTGAACGATGACTGGCTGGATCGCCCCGCTGTAGCCGGAAGGTGTTCGAACCGATTCGGGGAAACGAAAAGGGCCCACCATAATCGCTCCCGGCCCGTGCGCGAGCATTTTCTTGGTAGGGACGAACTGGTTGGGATCGCTGTTGGCATCTTGCAGACTGTCGAGATGAATCTGCAGGACGGTCGTGCCGCCCTCCACGATCGTAGTCTGGCGCGGCAGAACGCGTCCGTGGAATTGTATGCCTCCGTCGTAGTCGTAGACGGAGTAAATTCCCGGAGCTTCAGAGTGAATGCGCAAAAAACCAGTCTTCGGATCAATGCAATATTCGTTTTCTTCCCAACGGCGTCCGGGAGTGTCGGTTACGTCATTCAGTGCGCCGGAAATCAGGATGCAGGCCAGATCGGTGCCCTCCCACTTCGCCGTAGCCATCCGCAGCAGGGCAGACGAGAAATTGCCCAAAACCGGCCAGAACACCGAGTTGCGCACCATCTGCAGGCGGAGCGGCATGTGGCCGCGCGGCTTGTCATCGTAAGCCTCGCCCGCATAGAAAATCCTGAGCTGCGAATAGTCTCCCAGCCGCGCCGACCAGCGCCAGGTCTGGCCATTGAGCCACGTCTCTTCCAATTCGCCGTAGCCCGAGTTGCGCGAACCTCTCCCGACCGAATTGAACGACACTTTCAGGCTGAAAGGAGCCGTGCCCGGAGTGTGCATGGCACTGTTCTGACGGGCGCGCTCCAACAAGTCGAGCCCGACCGCGCGTTTCTGCGGAGTGTCCGGAACCACCGTGGGGCCAGTGGCCAGTTCCAACGGGTCAAAGGGCAATGGCGCAACTGGAGGAGCCTCTTGGGAAAGGGAAAACGCAGTCAGAAAAAAGCAGAAAAACGATACGCGCAGGGCCCGGACGAACATAGAACCCTCCCTAGAGGACAGGGAAAAATCGTAGCTTGAATTGCCGCAGATGCGCAAGTGGTTGGCCTGAACTGGGGGCGCCGTGCTTTGCGCTGGCTTGGACAGCCGAGGCGGCTGTCGCTACGCAGTTCTATTCGCTGGTGAAGTAGTCCACGGTCACCGGATTTTCGAAGAGAGAATAATCTCGTGTGACCACGGTGATGCCGCTCTCGGTCACGAAATATCGTTGCCGGTCCGCCTCTGCGTCGTAGCCGATCGTGGTGCCTTCTGGAATGTGCACATCGCGGTCGAGAATCGCTTTGCGGATGCGGCAGCGCCGCCCCACGCTGACGTGCGAGAACAGAATCGACTGATCGACTTCAGAATAGGAATTAACGCGGACGTCGGGTGAGAGCACAGAATTCGTTACCTTGCCGCCGGAAACGATGCAGCCGTTCGAAACGATCGAGTCGAGAGCAGTCCCGGTTCGGCCTGCTTCGGCAAAAACAAACTTTGCCGGCGGATACTGCCGCTGATGCGTGCGGATGGGCCACTCTTCGTCATACAGATTGAAAATCGGAGAAACCGAAACCACGTCCATGTTGGCTTCGTAGTACGCCTCCAGCGTGCCTACGTCCCGCCAGTAAAGCGCTTCTTTTTTGTTCTCGTCGACGAAATCATAGGCATACACACGATAGTCGTCGACCATCTTCGGCAGAATGTCTTTGCCGAAATCGTGGCTCGACTGCGCGTTTTCCGCGTCCTTCAGCAACACCGGAATCAGCACGTCGGCGTTGAACAAGTAGACGCCCATCGATCCTGCAACCTTTTCCGGATTCAGTGGCGCGCGCAGTGTTGTTGTCTTCGGCTTTTCCTGGAACCCGTTGATGCGTCCGTCCTTGTCAACGTCGACCACACCAAACTGATAGGTTGTCTCCGGGTCGATCTGAATGGTGGCCAGTGTGATGTCAGCTCCCGAATCCAGGTGCTGCTTCATCATCTTGCCGTAATTCATCTTGTAGATGTGGTCGCCGGAAAGAATCAGAACGTGTTTCGGCTGCTCGGATCCGATGGAGTAGATGTTTTGATAGACCGCGTCGGCCGTACCCTGATACCACTGGTCGCTCACCCGCTTCATCGGGGGCAACACCTCAATGAATTCGCCCACCTCGTGCCCCAGGATGTTCCAGCCTTCGCGTATGTGGCGGTTCAGTGAGAGTGCCTTGTACTGCGTAAGGATATAAACGCGCCGCAGATCCGAGTTCAGGCAGTTTGACAGTGTGATGTCGATGATGCGGTAGATGCCGCCGAAAGTCACTGCGGGTTTGGCCCGATCGCGAGTGAGAGGATACAGCCGTTCGCCAGCCCCGCCGGCCAAAAGCACCCCGAGAGTGTCTTTCATTCCCAGCCCTCAGATTCCGCCGCGCTGCCTTTTTCATCCCGAGGATTTAGCGTCACGGCACATGCGGCGAAAAAACAGTTGATGGTAGCACAAATCACAAAGGTTGCCGGAAAGCATGCCGAGATGCGATTTTGTATATCTTGCAGAGATTGAAGCGACACTTGCTCGATCAGGTGAGGACCACCCGATCTACTTGCCTTTGTCGTGATGCTCTTCGTCGATCTTGATGCGCAGCGATTTCAGGAATTTCAAATCCTGATCGCTGACCTTCAGCTCAGGATTGGACGACATGGTGGTAATCAGCGAGGTCTTGTCGGGCGATTTGTCACCTTGCTTGCTCACGCCGATCGTGGCTTCCAGCACCAGGAAAATATCGTACCCGCCCTCTTTAATGCGGGACACAACTTCAGAAATCTGCTCGGAGTCGGAAAGAGATTCGTTGATCGCGTCGCCGAGCTCTTTCATCAGTTGCTTGAGTTGTGGATCCACTGAGCCTCCCCGAAACCAAATCGCCAGCCTAATTAATCAGATGCCGGTGGCGTCCGAACGGTTCGCCGCCGAGTCGTGTTTGCGTCATTGTAGCTCCCAAGGCTGTTAAAATCGAGGTCGTGAGTCAAATTTCCAGCTTACGAAAGGTTGGGGTCGCGTTAGGCGTGGTTCGCGACATGGCGGGACGCAACCGGCGGCTCAATGCCGCCATGTCCGCGGTTCGCGCGACCGCGCGGTCTTTCGGCCACATCCTTCATCTTCTGTGGCTGGAGGTGACCGGCACAGTTTTTCTCGCGATGGCGGCTTTCGGTGGAATCGCCCTCGTTCGTGAATATACAAAGTATTCGGCCGGCCGCGCGACCGCCAGCCGTGTTGCCATCGCCGTCTGTTTTACCCTCGCGTTTGCCTGGTTCGGCCTCAGTTCGTTCTGGAGAGTGCACAGAAAGAGTCAGCGCCCTTGATTGTGTCGTTGCTATAGCAAGCTTTTTGTCATCCTGAGCGGCGTTCTTTGCCGCGAAGGATCTGCTCTTCTTCTCGTCGGTATGATAGGCGTTAGGCTTGGAAAGACCGATGACTGAAAAGTCGAAGTCCGCCGTGGCACCAGAAATCGAAACCTCCTCCCACATCCCGGTCAAGCCGCTGTACACTCCCGCCGATCTCAAAGGCACCGATTACGAAGCCGAAGTAGGCTGTCCCGGCGAATACCCATTCACGCGTGGTGTTCAAGCCACCATGTACCGCGGCCGCTTGTGGACGATGCGGCAATACGCCGGCATGGGCGACGCCGATGAATCCAACAAGCGCTATAAATATTTGCTGGCGCACGGGACGACCGGCCTCTCCCTTGCCTTCGATCTACCCACGCAGATCGGCCTCGATTCCGATCATCCCATGGCCTTGGGCGAAGTGGGCAAGGTCGGCGTCGCCATCGATTCCATCGAAGACATGCAGCGCCTTTTCGACGGCATCGAACTTACAAAGATCTCGACCTCGATGACCATCAACGCCACGGCATCGATTCTGCTGGCTCTATACGTAGCCGTCGCGAAGCGGCAAGGCGCCGACATTCGCAAACTTTCCGGCACCGTGCAGAACGATATCCTGAAGGAATACATTGCCCGCGGCACCTACATTTACCCGCCGCAGCAAGCCATGCGCGTCATCACTGACATGTTCGCCTGGGCCAACGACACCGTCTCCGACTGGAACACGATCTCCATCTCCGGTTATCACATGCGCGAAGCCGGATCGACTGCCGTGCAGGAAGTCGCGTTCACGCTCGGCAACGGCATGGCCTATGTGGAAGCGGCGATCAAAGCGGGCCTCGACGTCGACAAATTCGCTCCGCGTCTTTCCTTCTTCTTCAATGCGCACAACAATTTTCTGGAGGAAGTCGCGAAGTTCCGTGCCGCCCGCCGCATGTGGGCCCGCATTATGCGCGAGCACTTCAAAGCGAAAAATCCGCGCTCTTGGATGCTTCGCTTCCACACGCAAACCGCCGGATCGACGCTGACCGCCCAGCAACCGGAGAACAACATCGTCCGTACGGCGATCCAGGCCATGGCCGCCGTTCTTGGCGGCACCCAGTCGCTGCATACGAATTCATACGACGAAGCTCTCGCCCTGCCGACCGAGCAAGCCGCCCGCATCGCCGTGCGCACGCAGCAAGTCATCGCCTACGAGTCAGGCGCACCGCAGACCATCGATCCGCTCGCCGGGTCCTACTACATCGAAACTCTGACCAATGAAATCGAGCAGCGCGCCGCGGAGTATCTAGGCAAGATCGAGGTCTTTGGCGGGATGCTCAAGGCGATCGAGCGCGGATTCGTGCAACAGGAAATTCAAAACGCTGCGTATGAGTATCAGCAGCAGGTCGACAATGAGGAAGCCATTGTCGTCGGCGTGAATCGCTTCGAGGTCGAAGAAGAGAAACCGATCCCCATCCAGCGCATCGATCCCGCCCTGGAGCCAAAGCAGATCGAGCGTGTCCGTGCCCTGCGAGCAAAGCGCGACGCCGGTCCATGGAAATCAGCGCTAGCCGGCGTCGAAGAAGCCGCCCGCTCCGGCGCCAACGTGATGCCGCGAATCCTGGCTGCCGTCGAAGCCTGTGCAACAGTTGGAGAGATTTCCGACGCGATGCGCAAAGTGTTTGGAGAGTACAAAGAAGCGGTTGTGATCTAACGGCTTCGGCTGTCCAGTCGCCGAAGGCGACGTCCTTTAGTCCTAAGCCGGTTGCCCTTCCATCTCCGCCACCGCCGAATCGAGGTGGGCCAGCGTCTCCTCCACCGTCAACGAATACATCTCCCGCCCCAGGCCCTCGCCCGATTCAAGAGCCGTCTTAAGAAAATGCCCCGCAATCTCTACCGCCAGCGAATCGGTGATGGTCTTGCCCGTACGCTTCTTGTATTCCACCCACGCGGGATGCGGCAGCGCCACCCATACTTTTTTCCCGCCCGCCAGAAACTTGTAATCCACGGCATCGGCATGCCGCGTAGCGATCGCTATGATCTGGCACTGATACACACAATGCACTGGCTTCTTCGTCCAGCGGTCGGTTGCAGTAAAGTTTTCAAACATAGCTAAAACTATAGCGGAGCCAAAGCCGCCGGGCAAACGGGGCAGCATTCTTGACCGAGCCGAGCGAACGCTGCTATACATACTTGCCCTTCGCCCATCAGGAGTCTCTGATCTTGACGAATCTACCTCGCGTCCTGGTATTCACCTTATTTCTGTGTGTTACGGCGAATGCCGCCGATAAGCGAAATTCCCCCAAACCTGCCAGCCCCCGATTCGAGATTTCCTTCGCTAAAGAGATGAGCGCAACTCCACTCGACGGCCACGTCCTGTTGGTGTTCGCCAAGAACAACGACGACGAACCGCGCTTCCAGATCAGCTTCATGACTCCCCACTCGCAGCAGATCTTTGGCGTGGACGTTGATGCCCTGGCTCCGGGAAATCCCGCCGTCATCGATGCATCGACGCTGGGTTATCCGGCCGAAGGTTTTAACGACGTTCCCGCAGGAGAGTACTGGGTGCAGGCAGTCTTCAACATCTATGAAACCTTTCACATGGGCAGCGGCCGCACGTTGAAATTCGCACCGGACAAGGGCGAAGGACAACACTGGCAAACGAAACCCGGGAACTTTTACAGCAAGCCCGAGAAAATACACTTCGATTCCAAGTCACCGCAGATCGTACACATCTCGCTGACCGAGAAAAATCCGACGGTGGAAGAAAATCCCAAGCTGGCCGACAAGATGGCGGGTTGGAGCGGCGCGAACGACGACCACACCATCGCCGATAACAAGTGGGTCAAGCACATCCGCATCCAGAGCGACTTGCTCACCAAGTTCTGGGGCAGGCCGACCTATCTTGGCGCTGTGATTTTGCTGCCCGACGGCTGGGAAGAGCATCCCGAGGCACACTACCCGGTGATCGTTTTGCAGGATCATTTTCATCGTGATCTGCCGACCGTCATTGCCTTCCGCACCACGCCGCCCAGTGCGAATCTTAATGATAGTGATCTCAGGGCGGCGCAGTCGGGTTACAGGCTCTATCAGGATTGGACTGCCGGCCGCTTGCCGCGCGTGATCGTGATTTCGATCCAGCACGCCACGCCGTATTTTGACGACTCTTACGCGGTGAACTCCGAAAACGTCGGACCCTACGGCGACGCCATCACGCAGGAGTTGATTCCTTACGTCGAGAAACAATATCGCGGGATCGGCCAGGGATGGGCGCGCACCGTTTATGGCGGCTCCACCGGCGGATGGGAGAGCCTCGCTTCCCAGGTCTTTTACCCGGATTTCTACAATGGCGCGTGGGTGTTCTGCCCCGATGTCGTCGACTTTCGCGCCTACATGACCATGAACCTTTATGAAGACAAGAGTGCGTTCTGGATTGAGAGTCCCCTCGCGCGCGTGCCCCGTCCATCGGTACGTCAGCCGGACGGACTCATACTCTCCACCATGGAGCAGATGAACCGCTACGAACTGGCGCAGGGAACGCACAGCCGCTCCGGCGAGCAACTCGACACCTGGCAGGCCGTCTTCAGTTCCGTGGGAGATGACGGGTATCCGAAGCCTGTGTTCAACAAGCGCACGGGCGAGATCGACCACGAAGTCGCCAAATACTGGAAGGAGCACTACGACTTGAGCGCCATCATGCAGCGCGACTGGAAGACGCTAGGTCCCAAGCTCGCGGGGAAGCTACATTTCTATGTGGGCGAGGCTGACACGTTCTATCTCGACCGCGCCGTCCACCTGCTGAAAGATTTTCTCGACACGACAACCGATCCCTATTATCAGGGCAGTTTCGAATTCGGTATGCGCAAGCCGCACTGCTACGCGGGCGATCTCGACCCGGCGGTCGGCATCAATCAACATTACTGGCCCGAGATGGTCAAGCACATGGAGCAGACCGCCCCTCCCGGCGCCGATTTAAAGAGCTGGAAGTACTGACTCGACGACTATTGCATGCCGCGCGCATTCAGGAACGAAGTGTATTGCTTGTCAGTGCTGAGGACATGCTGCTTCAACCAACTCTGCAGAAAAAGCAGAAGCTCAACCGCTACCCCCGCCTTCGCGTCCCGATGTCTGTCGAGAAGAATCGCCATCTTCTGGCGAAACATCTCATGCTGAATCCTGTGGGCCGACAGTCCGGGAAAGCTGTGCCGCTCCATCAACGATTCTTCGGCGGCGAAATGCGGCCCGGCGTAGGTCACTAACCGATCGAGAATCCCATCGATCGCAGCGTTGCCTTCCCCTACCCGTAACGCTCGCTCGAGTTCATTCACTGTATCGAACAGACTCTGATGCTGCTGATCGAGAACGGCTACGTTAACTTTGTATATATCCGTCCAGCGAAATACGCACTTCGTATCGGACATCGTGTGGCCTCTCGGTCAGAATATTCCGCTCCGCGCCAGGGCCAAAGGCACGTAGGTATCGGGCGTCCTTTATGATGGATATGTGCTAACTGTTTCTTCCAAGACCGTCGGAATCGTGCCTCTGCGCGCGCATCAACTCGAACAACTGCCTTGGCTGGTACACGGATTCTCGACTCGCGTCGGCGGATCCTCCCGCGTCTATGGCAAACGCGATCTCAACCTCGGCTTTACCAAAGACGATTCGCACCCTGCGGTGGAGCGCAATCGCCTGGCCTTCCTCAAGAAGCTTGGGGCAGTCACGCGCTCCCGAAAGGGCGCGTCGCTCTGGCCGCTGATCACGCTGCGCCAGGTTCATTCCGACATCATCCACCACATCGAATCGCCCGACTTAGCCGACAAAGAGCCGCTCACCGGCGATGGCATGATCACCGCGACTTCCGGTCTGTTGCTTGCGATCCAGACCGCTGATTGCCTGCCGGTGATCGTAGTGGATACGAAGCGCCATGCAGTCGGCGTGTTCCACGCAGGTTGGCGCGGCACCGTCCAACGCATCGTCGAGAAGGGCGTCGGAGAGATGGTTCGTCGCTTCGGCAGCCGTCCCCGTGACCTGAAGGCCGCCATCGGCCCCGGAATTCAAGGCTGCTGCTACGAGGTGGGAGAAGACGTCCGCACCAGGTTTGAGTCGCAGTTCAGCTATGCGGCCAGTCTGTTCCGTGAGATTAAGGAATCCGATCCCGTGCGGGAGAAATATCCGCTGCTATTTCTGACCGCCCGCGCTCCCGGGCATGGCGAACTGCCGCCGAAAATCTTTCTCGATTTGGTGGAGGCCAATCGCCAGCAGCTACTCGCCGCGGGAGTACCGAAGAAGAGAATCGAGGCCTCGCCGCTCTGCACGAACTGCCATCCGGAATTGTTGTTTTCCTATCGCGCTGAGAAAGGAAAGACCGGAAGGATGATGGGCGTGGTAGGAATTCGCCCCTGACGAGTCTTTCCTGTGCTAGTATCGCTTCGCTTCCGGCCCCAAAGCACAGCATAGGGAGTTGCCCATGTTCCCAGCCGAATGCGTCCCCACTCGCCGCCAATTCCTGATGACCGCCGCAGCTGTCACCACCGCCGCTTCGGGTCTTGCGTTCGTTCCTGAACTCGCAGTCTCAGAAGAATCTGACGTAAATATCATCGGCCCGAAGAAAGGCTACTCCCCGCAAATCGGCACGCTGGTCTCCATGATGACCTGGATGCGTAAAGTCATGCTGATGTCGGTCAAGGGCATGTCGCAGAAAGATCTCGATTATCTTTTCGACGCGAACTCCAACACCATCGGCTCTCTGCTCATGCATCTGGCCGCAACGGACCGGATCTATCAGATCAACACCTTCGAGGGAAAGAACCTCAAAGAATTACCCGCTTCATACAAGGAGAAGTGGGGCGTAGCGATGGAGCTTGGCGAGCCGGCGCGCAAACAGATCAAGGGACACGACCTCGACTACTATATGAACCTGCTGGGCGAAACCCGCGAGCAGACTCTGGCGGAATTCCGCAAGCGCGATGACGACTGGCTCCTGACCGTCGACAAAACCTGGGGATGGGGCCCGACGAACAATTACTGCAAGTGGTTCCATGTCTGCGAACACGAATCGAACCACAACGGCCAAATCAAGTTCCTGAAGAAACGCATTCCCGGATCAAAGCCAGACAGCGAATAAAAGCTGGAACGCGTCTCTTAAATGGTTTTGAAAGGGCGCGGCTTTCAGCTGCGCCGCAAACATCCAGAAAAGGCGCGGGCTTCAGCCCCTGAGGGAAGAGCCTTTGGTCCAGCGACCCGATGCATGGGACCGGCTCCAGTCTCTAGTTGCGCCGAACCCGCATCCTGCGGGATGATGCTGGGTTCTCACCCACTCATCCAACGGAGTTCCCTGTGAAAACGCGGCTCCCGTTCGCTTTCCTGGTTTCGTGTGTCATCCTTCTCGCCTCTGTTTGCGCCCAGGTTTCCAACAGCCAGATAGACGCCGTATTCGACTCATTAAAATCCACGAACGCTCCCGGCGCAGCCGTTCTCGTCGTGAGCAACGGCAAGCCTGTGTTCCGCCGCGGCTACGGCGTCACCGATCTTCGCACACGGACTCTCATCCATCCCGTGACCGACTTCCGGATCGCTTCCTTCACCAAGCAGTTCACAGCCACGTGCATCATGCTGCTGGCGCACGATGGCAAACTGCACTACGACGATCACCTCACCGATTTCTTCCCGGAATTTCCGGCTTACGGCAAATCGATCACGGTCCGCAATCTGCTCAACCACACGTCAGGTCTTCCCGACTACGAGGAGATTCTGATGAAGCAGTATCCCAACAAGCCCGATGACAAGATTCCGCAGATTCTCGATGCTGGCGTGCTGAAGTCACTCGAGCAACAGACGGCAGGCCAGTTTCCTCCGGGATCGAAGTGGCAGTACAGCAATTCCGGCTATGCAGTCTTGGCGATGATCGTGGAAAAAATCTCCGGCAAGTCCTTCGGCCAGTTTCTGCACGACAGAGTCTTTGCCCCTCTCAAGATGAACAGCACGCTCGCCCACGAGAAAGGGAAGAACGAAGTGCCGCACCGCGCGTACGGACATACAAAAGAAAAGGATGGGACCTGGCGCGAGACTGACCAGAGCCCAACTTCAGCTGTCCTCGGCGATGGCGGAATCTATACGTCGATCGACGACCTGGAAAAATGGGACCGCGCCCTGCGCGAGCACACGCTCTTGAGCGAAACAGAAATGCAGCCCGCGCTCACTCCGGTCGAGCCCACAAGCGGTCCTGCAAAATTCCGTAGCGGCAAGACACTCAGCTACGGCTTCGGCTGGTTTCTCGATCCCTACCAGGGCCACCGCCGCATGTATCACGGCGGAGAGACGATTGGCTTCCTCACAACCATTCAGCGCTTCCCCGATGACAACCTGACCGTGATCGTTCTGGCCAATCGCACAGACGTTGATCCCGAAGCGCTAGCCCTAAAGGTAGCCGATCTGTACCTAACGAAAAAACCGTAAGCAAAACGAAGTATGTAGGGACAGCCGCCCCGGCTGTCCGGCGGCCCAGGTTTATCGGGCCGCAGCGCATTAAGGCTGAGAGGAAAACGCGATCTATTTCTCCGGCAATCTGTTCGCCACGAAGTCCGACACTCGGCTCGCCGCCGGGGGATCCAGATTCGCTAGCACGGCGATCACATATCCCGTCCCCGGACAGATTTTAAGGTCGCCATTCATCCCCGGCGCCCCGCCCCCATGACCAAAGCATCGCGTGCTGTTAAACATGCGATCTTCAAACCCGTAAGCATAACTGCGATCCGGAGTCCCAGCTTTACCGCTTGTCAGCATCTCAGTGTAAAGCGCATCCAGCAGTTTGTGGCCCTGCAGTGCTTCGGCAAATCGCACCAGATCCTCGACCGTCGAATACCCTCCACCAGCCGACGACCCGCGATAAGGCAACGTGTCAGTGTTAGGAGACCACGCGGCAGAGTCCATCTTTGTGTACCCCACGCTGCGGTCGCTGACAGCTTTGTCCTCGGGCTCAGATCCAGTGGAGGTCATGCCCGCCGGCAAATAGACGTGCTCGCGCACGTAGTCGTAATAACTCTGCCCGCTGACCTTTTCGATGATCGCTCCCAGCAGAATGAAACCGTAGTTGCTGTACTCCCAGCGCGAGCCCGGCTCGAACTTCGGAACGCGGTTGCCGTAGAGGTTCACATAATCCTGCAACGTGCGCAGCTCCAGCCGGTGCGCGTCAAACTCGGGGCCGAAGATGTCGCCCGTCCCTCCCGTATGGGTCAGCAATTGATGGATCGTCACCTTCGAGGCGATGTCTTTGTTGGGATACTCGATCAGGTACTTTCCCACGGTATCGTGCAAGTCCAACTTCCGGGCCTGCGCCAGCTGAAGGATCGAGACGGCCGTAAACATCTTGTTCATCGACCCGATGCGGAAGCGCGTCGCGAGCGTGTTGGGCGTCTTGCGTTCACGGTCCGCCAGACCGTAGGCCTCAGAGAAAACCGGTTTGCCATTTTTCAGAATCAGCACCGCCCCGGCAAAACGGTCCGCGGCCACTTCCGTCTCAATATTTTTTCGTGTCGCCGCGAGGAGCGCGCCCTCCGGCAAGTGCGGCAACGCATATTCCGCCGGTCGCGGAATGGCGCTGAGCTCGATTCTGGTGATCTGATGGGGCTCTTCTGCCTGCACTTCCAGGCTCAGGCGAGCCATCTGATCCGACGAGCGCTCCTGCACCAGCGCGGACACCTTCGTCGCCGTGGATTCCTCAATTTTCTTGAGGTCGAAGCCTCCCGTCCTCTGGCGAAAGCTCATCTCGCGGTCCAAACGTGAGATTCGTGACGGGGAATTCTTTTGGAGGAATTCGCGGTGAAGGTTGGCGTCGCCGCGATTGAAGCTCTCGAGCCATGCAGCGAACTGATGGCCGGCGGGCGTATCTGGAAATTTCGTCTGCGCGGGGCAGACAACGCTGACGGAAGTCAGCAGTGCAAAAGCGAGATTAGGGAAGCGCATGCTACTCAGAGGTGAATGTCTGTTTCTTGCTGAGAGGTTGTTGCAGCTGCTAAGCCGTTGGCGGAACAGGAGTAGCCGGTGCAGCTGGTGTTGGAGTGGCCCCCGCCGTGGCCGCATTAACCAGATCCTTCAATTCCTTGCTGGGCTTGAAGAAAGGAATCTTCTTGGCCGGCACGTCCACGCGATCACCGGTCTTGGGATTGCGTCCGACACGGGGTTTGCGCTGGCGAGTCCGGAAACTGCCAAAGCCGCGAATCTCGATCTTGTCGCCGGCGCGCAACGAGCGCACCACGCTGTCAAAAATCGTTTCCACGATCACTTCACTGTCTTTCCGCGTAAGTTCCGCCAAACGCGAGACTTCGTCAATCAGATCGGCTTTGGTCATAACGCCCCTCTTCTGCCCATACTGGCGATTGCACAGTACACCACTTTTGTAGTTTTGACCCGATGGAACATCCCGCCGAAGGGGCAAGCCCCCCGCCGGCACCCATAACCTTCTCAAATTTCAGGGGTTGGATGCAAGTCACGGGTTAGAGACAGCCCATCCACAAGGACATCACGATCCCGCTTCCGTGCAGTATGCGATTCAGCCCGAGGACCAACGGCACAACTGGGGTCCAGCAGTTGTTGGGCTGGGGAGGAATGCTCAGCACAGGTGAGCAACTCCTAAGCCGGATCTATTTCCAGAGGTAGTAGAACCCGACCTGCTGCTCCAGCACCTTCTCGCGACTTGGGATGTACTGCGAGACATCGCCCAGCAGCAGATCCATCAGCGTGCGGCGGTCCTTCTCCGGATGCACCAGCGTCGGCTCGCCGGAAATTCCCACCGACTTCGCCGTATCCGCGACCGCCGCTTCGAAGTCACCCACACTGTCGATCAGCTTCATGTCCTTCGCCTGCTCGCCGGTCCACACCTTGCCGTCGGCGATGGCCTTGACATCGTCAAACTTCATGCCGCGCCCGTCGGCGACAGCTTTGACGAACTGACCGAACATGTTGTTGATCAGCGACTGCATGTAGGCCTGCTCGGCCGGAGTCAGATCGCGCGAGGGATTGCCCGTATCCTTGAACTCACCGGTCTTGATGACCACGTCTTTCAGTTTGGCCCACTTCAGCAGGTCGCCATAGTTGACCCATTGCGCAATGACGCCGATCGATCCGACAATGCTGCCCTGGTCGGCGTAAATCTTGTCGCAGGCTGAAGCCACGTAAAACGCCCCACTCGCGCCCACCGTCTCAATCGAAACCACAACCTTCTTCTTCTTCTCCGCGCGAACGCGCTTCACTTCGCGATAAATCTCTTCTGACGCGGCCACTCCTCCGCCCGGTGAATTCACATGCAGAATGATGGCTTTGATCGACGAGTCATCACCAAATTTCTTGAGCTGTCCCACAACGGGCTGCGGCGAGAGAATCACGCCGTCGAGATCGACCACGCCAATGCGATCCCCAAACCCGCCGAGTCCGGCCTCTCCCCCGGCAGCATGCAGCGCCAAATAAACCAAGGTGAAGACGGCCAGTACGAAGAGGAAAAATGCTCCGCCGCCAATCAGAATCCAGAGCAGTGTGCGCGAACGCCTCTCAGACATGGAAAAAGTGTAGCACTTAGCCACACCCCACGTAGCGACAGCCGGCAATGCTCGTGTGGTGACGGACGCATTCGTCCGGCCCTCTGCAATCAAGGCACGATAACTTTCAAAGCCCCCCGCTGCACCCACACCTCCACCGGAGTCCGGCACACATACTCCCCATCCGCATAAACATCCATCGGATCTTCCGTCTCAACTCGCACTGCAGCGGCCTGAAAATACTCGACCTCTTTGATGCTAAGATGCCGCCCCGCATACACCGTAGGAAACATGCAGAAAAGCCTGAATGGATCCATTCCTCCGACCACGCACACATCGAGAAGCCCATCGTCCATCTGTGCCCGAGGCGCAACCTTCATCCCTCCGCCATATAAAGGAGTGTTGGCGATCGAGGCGATGAGAGTGGGCTGATCGCTGCGCGTAGTCCACTGGTCGTCATGATCGCCACCGCGAATCTGAATCTTGGCCGGAAACGGTGCAAACGTGAAGATGGCCGGGGCAAGGCTCAGCGCATACCCGCCGTGACCTCGCAACCATCGCGGCATGCGGTTGGCTCGTTCGGCCACCGCGCCATCAAGCCCAACCCCTGCCACGCAACAGAAGTACCGGGTGCCAGGTAACGTTCCACCGGCGCAGTCCGGGGAAGAAATGATACCGAGGTCGATCGCCCGCTGGTTTTTCTCCCCGGCACAAAACTTCCGCCACGCAGCCAGTGAATCGCGAACCCGCCGCAGCCCCAGCGAGCACGCAAAGTCGTTCCCGCTCCCCGCCGCAACGACCAGCACAGGCACCTCTAGCTTCACCAACTGCCCCAGATGCCGATGAATCGTCCCGTCCCCACCGAACAGCAGAATCACATCAGCCTCGCCCGCGCCCGGCATGCCCATACGCCACTCGACACCGTTATCTGTTTGGAAGGGTTTCAGATCCCTGGCGGAACACCCCAACCCGAGAATAGCCGCCGCCCGCATCGCGGGGATGAGACTAGCAGAATTTTCGGTAGAGAGATTTATATGTGGTGAGGTTTATGTGGGGAGAGCCGCCAGCGGCCGTCCGCGGAGCGCAGCTCCGCTTGTGTTCTCAGGACATCGATGAAGGTGCGAAGGGATTCACAAAGGGCTTCTTCCAAAGCCGCGGATAATCGTTCGATTCTTTGACCAAGCCTCGCCGCACAGGATTGTCCAGCAAGTACTGGATCTTGGCGTCCAAGCTCTCCGACGTTCGCAAAACATGATCAAACGATTCGGGTTGCCAAACTCGTCCGTTTCTGTGGAGAGCCTTGTTGATCTTAATGTGCCGAAGCTCCTTTCACCGCGTCCATGATCTTCGGTAGCGAGAAAACTTCCATGGCCTCGTGATCGATCAGAGGAGTGAAAATCAAGTGAACGTGATCGGGCATGACGACCGCAACCTTGAGGTCGAACTTCTTTTCGTTGTCGTGCAGACAGCATGCGAGCACGATAGATCGCACGGGAGCAGGAAGGATCCATCGCCGATCAGTGCAGAAAGTCACAAAATGCTGCGCCTCATCGACCTGAAGATGAGGCAGTTGCCTACGATAAAAAGCCTGAGGCATAGAGGTTTATGTAGGGACAGCCGCCTTCGGCTGTCCGCGGAGCGCAGCTCCGCTGGTTTTGCTTCTAGGGCTGCCCCGGCTGTCAGTCTGAAGATTTTCGAGAAATTGGAAAGACTAAATTCCAGTTTGGGAATTTCCTTGCTGGCGAGAAAGGCGAGCTTCGCTCGCCCGGACAGCCGATGGCGGCTGTCCCCACATAAATCTATCGGTGAATGACTACCACCTTGACTTTCTTCCCGACTCGAAGCGGAAGGGTTGTAGGTAAGGCTTCAACAAGGAAGTAAATGCCCTCATGCACTTGGTTGCCAACCCGAACCGCACCCTGTTTGATCTTTCGGCCCGCATCAGATGTCGACTCAGCCAAACCGCACTTCAGAAGAAGACGATCCATTCGCACTCCCTGGTATGACCTCCCTAAGACAGGCCTGTCCTTGCCCTCACCGATGGACCACTCCACCTGCGAAATCGGAATCGAGAGGATGTCTTCAAACTTTACGGAGATTTCCTCCGCATCTTCCGGCACCTGATCCTTCTGAAACTGCTTCGCCCAATCTTCCCCCGCCTTGGCCGCCGTCTCCGCCGAATGAAAGTCCGCCACGATCCTCCGCGCCAGATCCTTCTTCGCCTGCATCGGATGCGCCTCGCGCTTCATCTTCTCGATCTCGGCGACTTGCACATCCGTCAGCAGTTCGTAGTAGCGCCACATCATCTCGTCAGAGATGCTCATGACCTTCCCATACATCTCGAGCGGCGCCTCGTGAATGCCGATCGCGTTTCCCAGCGACTTCGACATCTTCTGTACGCCGTCGAGCCCCTCGAGAATCGGCGTGGTCAGCACCACCTGGGACTCCTGTCCGTACCCGCGCTGAAGTTCGCGCCCCACCAGCAGATTGAACTTCTGATCGGTGCCTCCTAACTCGACGTCAGCTTCAAGAGCAACCGAGTCATATCCCTGCACCAGCGGATATAGCAACTCGTGCATCGAGATCGGTTTCTCTTCCGAAAAGCGCTTATGGAACTCCTCGCGCTCGAGCATTTGCGAAACCGTGTACTTCGCCATGAGCCGGACGAAATCGTCCGAAGTAAACGCGCCCATCCACCGCCGGTTGAAATCGATCACCGTCTTTTTCGGATCGAGAATCTTGAATACCTGCGCCTTGTAAGTCTCCGCATTCTCTTCCACCTGCTCGCGGCTTAGCGGAGGCCGCGTCGCCGACCGCCCCGTCGGGTCGCCGATCATCCCGGTAAAATCGCCGATCAGAAAGATCGCCATGTGCCCCAGGTCCTGAAAGTGTTTCAGCTTGCGCAGCACGACAGTGTGACCCAAATGCAGATCGGGCGCAGTCGGATCCATCCCAAGTTTCACGCGCAGCGGTTTGCCCGTGGCGCGCGATTTTTCGAGCTTGGCGCGCAGATCACCCTCGCGAATGATCTCCGCCGAGCCCTTCTTCAGATAAGTGAGCTGTTCGTCTACCGGAGCGAAGTCTGACATGAGAAAGGACATTATATGGGGAGAGATTGCAGATTGTAGATTTCAGATATTTCAGATTGCGGATTTCAAACCCTTCGCCGTACGCAGCGAAGCAACAAAGATGGAAACGAGTTCGTTAGCCTCTCTGCTTGCCGAAGCGGTCTTTTCTGTGTGCGCAGCGCCACTTTCGACGAGCAGTTCAATCCAGAATAGGGTTTCATCGGCTTCCTCGCGTACGATGCCCAACTTAGAAATAAAGTCTGCCGTAGAACGCGCCCGGCACACCGCGCGATAATTAGCTCCAACCGAGGTCGCCGATCGAAGGAGTTGACGGCTGATGATGGTTGCCTCCTGGCTGCGAGGCAGTGTCCGGCACAAGCGAATGACCTGCAAAGCAAACCGCTTGGTGCGGTCCTTGAGCAGATCAGCACTGCAGCCAGAAGCCATAGAAATCTGAAATCTGCAATCTGAAATGTAGTTAGGGCCCCTGCCGCGAAGATGTGACATTCATCACAAATCGTCTGCCATTTATGGTGAATTCCCGTTTCAGGACGAGCTTGATCGCTTCCGTATAAGCGATGTGCTCCTGCTCTAAAATCTTCGCGGCAAGGGTATGCTCATCGTCCGAATCGAGCACAACGACCGCCTTCTGCACGATGATCGCCCCATGATCCAGTTCCTCATCCACAAAATGCACGGTGCAGCCGGACACTTTCACTCCGTAAGCAAACGCCTGCTCCTGCGCTTCGAGCCCCGGAAACGCAGGCAATAGCGATGGATGGATGTTGAGAATCCTGTGCGGAAACTGCTGCACGAACCACGGTGACAGCAACCGCATATATCCCGCGAGGCAGACTAACTCCACGCCATTCTGCTTCAGCGCGGCGACCATCTCGCGATCATGCTCCTCACGCGGTTTGCCCTTCGACGCGATGACGAGCGTATTTAGCCCCCGCGCCCGTGCGGTCGCAACACCCGGCGCGTCGGCCTTATTGGAAATTACAACAGCAATCCGCGTATCCGGAATCCGTCCCGCATCAATACTGTCGGCAATGGCGACGAAATTCGATCCGCGCCCGGAGAGAAGAATCCCAAGGGAGTGCATTATTTCAGAGTGTAGATTTCAGATTGCAGATTTGTCAGCGCCACTGGCAAACAAATCTGAAATCTACAATCTGAAATCTAGCTGTACGTAACTTTCCGTTCGCCCTTCACGATCCTTCCGATCGTGTAAGCTTTCTCGCCCACGCGCTCCAGCACCGATTGCGCCTTCTTGAACTTCGCCGACGGCACCACCAATAGCATGCCCATGCCCATGTTGAACGTCCGCAGCATCTCGTCCTGCGGGACATTCCCCAGCTGCTGCAAGTGTTCGAAGATCGGAAGCGCCGGCCAGGACCCGAGCTCGATCACCGCCGCTGTTCCGCGCGGCAGCACGCGTGGCAGATTCTCCGTAATCCCTCCGCCCGTAATGTGCGCCATGGCGGCCACGCACTGCCCGTCAATCAGCTTCCGCATGGCCGGCCAATAGCTTTTGTGCGTGCGCATTAATTCGTTGCCGACTTTGTTCTTGATCTCGTTGACGTAGGTCTCTGGCGAATACTTCGCCACTTCGAACAGCAGCTTCCTTGCCAGCGAATAGCCGTTCGTATGCAGACCGTTTGAGGGTAGACCAAGAATAATGTCGCCGATCTGCACATCTTTCCCGGTCACGATCTTCTCGCGTTCCACCACGCCGACAATGAATCCAGCCAGATCGTACTCGCCATCCGGATAAAACCCCGGCATCTCCGCCGTCTCGCCCCCGATCAGCGCGCACCCGTTGTGCTTGCACGCATCGGCGATCCCCTCCACCACTTTCTCGGCCACAGCCGGATCGAGGGTCCCCGTCGCGAGATAATCCATGAAGAAGAGCGGCGCCGCTCCCTGCACCGCAATGTCATTCACGCAATGGTTCACCAGATCGGCGCCCACGGTCGAATGCAGGTCCATCTCAAATGCAATCTTCAGCTTTGTGCCCACTCCGTCGACGCTCGAAACCAGCACCGGGTCGACGTACTTCGTTTTATCCACGGAAAACAGCCCGCCGAACCCGCCAATTTCGCTCAACACACCGCGTGTGAAGGTCTTGTGCGCCAGGTACTTGATGCGCTGCTTAGTGCGGTTGGCGCGGCTGATATCGACCCCGGCATCGGCGTACGTGATCGGCGTCGGACTGGACGTGGGAGTCTTGGGCACAGCTTCTTCCGTTAGTTAGAAATACTCTGCGTGGGATTAACGATTGAGCGCCGAAGCAGCCACCTAAGGCCGCTCATTGTAACACGTTCATAAGGGGTCCCGATTGGATCAGCAGTTCGGTGGCGAGAGGGTGAATTCTAGCGACGCCCCTGGGAGTCCAGCCAGTCATAGAACTCCTTCTTTCGCCTGCGAAGTTCGTGGTCGGGAGTCGGAATTCTCTTGTTGAGTTCGTTTCGAATGGACACCCACGCTCCCACAAAGTAAAAAGAAACTAGGAACACACCGATTATCAAGCACTTCAGGACAGGGTGGGAGTGCGGAAAGACTTGCAGGGCAACAGCAGAGAAAATTGACCCGAAAAACAAACCATAGAGAAGTCCAGTAAGGTAGATGGCACTTTTTCTGCCGATCATCGGACAATCCTATATCAGGCTTCGAGCAAACACACTCTCATCACTCCCGCGGACGCGCACGCCCGTTCACCCCCGCATCCTGGGACTAGTGAGCGATGAAGTCCGAGAAGAAGTAGGCGAGAACTCCAAACAACGCCAGCCCCGAGAGCCCGTACGCCGTGAGCACCCATGCTCCGCGGCCTTCATGCTTGATCGCGCTGGTTGTGGTGGATGACTGCTCGGTAGGAGAGACGACAGGGGCCCGATCTTCCATGCATAACCTCCAACGGAAAATCGTGGCGCAAGTACTTTATGCGTCACGGCTGCCCTCCACGTCGCAGGGGAGGCAGCACCATCTAAGCCGCATTTTACCCCCATTTTGAACGCAATACAGGGAAAAATGTGATTCAAGTCACAATCACATGAGTAAAATAGATTTGCATATAGTGAAAGTAGCGCCGGCGTCCCCGCCGGCTGTCGCGAGGGCGTCTCGCCCTCGCATCCCGCCAGCATCCGAAAGTCGAACGATTTCCCATCCCCACCGCAAATCCGATCTCCAACCGCGTTCTCTAGCATCCCCTCACCATGGGATAATGACTAGGGCCCATTGTCAAACTTATGCGTCGTCTTCTGATCCTTCTGTTTTCTTGCGCGCTGATCGCCAACGCTCAGCAGTCGACCCCACCCCCTCCCGACAAATCAACGCCGAAAGCGCCAGGCACCGCGCCTCAGTCCACCAGCAGCGGCGACAAGTCCGCCGGAACTCCTGCGCCCGCGCCCAAGACCGAAGACAAGCACGACTACACGCAGGAATCGTTCGTCATCGAGCAGATGCATTCCCGATACCGCTTCGAGGCCGACGGCACCGGTCGCAAAGAAACCACTGCTCGCATCCGCGTCCAAAGCGAAGCCGGCGTGCAACAGTGGGGACAACTCCTCGAGGGTTACAACTCCGCTAACGAACGCGTCGAGATCCCTTACGTCCGAGTATTGAAAGAAGACGGCACGGTGGTGAAGGCCGGGGACGACGCCGTGCAGGACCTCAGCGCTCCCATCGAGCGCGAAGCTCCCGTTTATACCGACTACCGTCAAAAGCACATCACCGTTCCCGGACTGCGCCCCGGCGAAGTCCTCGAATACGACATGGTCACGGTGATTCACACGCCGCTCGCCACGGGACAGTTCTGGGCTGAATATGAGTTCGATAAGAGCAACATCGATCTCGACGAAAGCCTCGACGTCGACGTTCCCGCCGGCCGCTCGCTCAAGCTGAAGTGCAAGCCCGGCATGGATCCCAAGGTCACTGAAGAAAACGGCCGCCGCATTTACCACTGGGCAGGTTCGCATCTGGAACGCGAAGACGACACGAAAGATAAAGACAAGAAAAAGAAGAAGCATCGTCCCGATGACGACCGTCCCGACGTGCAGCTCACCACCTTCGAAACCTGGGAGCAGATCGGCCGCTGGTACGCCAGCATGGAAAAGGATCGCCGCCTCCCCTCGCCTGAAGTGCGCGCGAAAGCGCTGGAACTCACCAAGGGACTGAACGGCGATCTGGCCAAAACCGAAGGACTCTACGACTACGTAGCGAAGAACTTCCGCTACGTGAGCCTTTCTCTAGGTGTCGGCCGCTACCAGCCGCACGCGGCCTCTGACGTTCTTCATAATCAATACGGCGATTGCAAAGACAAGCACACGTTGCTCGCGTCGCTTCTCGAAGCTGAAGGCCTTCACGCCAATTCTGTTCTCATCAATTCTAGCCGAAAGCTCGATCCCGACGTCCCTTCGCCCTCTCAGTTTGATCACGTGATCACCATGCTCCCGATGGGCAATCAGGAAGTCTGGATGGACACGACTAGCGAAGTTGCTCCCTTCCGCCTGCTCGCCTACACCTTGCGCAAGAAGCAAGCGTTGGTGATCCCGCCCGCGACCCTGTCGAATGCTCCCGCGCCGCATCTGGAAGAAACTCCTGCCGACACTCCTATGCCAGATACGGAGCAATCCGAGATAACCGGCAAGATAAACGAGATAGGAAAACTCGAAGCGCACGTCAGCTACGAATTCCGGGGCGATGAGGAGCTGCTGCTGCGCTCCGTCTTCCGCCGCGTCCCCCAAGCCAACTGGCAGCGCGTCGCCGAAAACATCAATTCCGGACTCGGCGGCGACGTGACCAATCTGAAAGTCAGCGATCCGGCCGCGACCACCGAGCCCTTCACCCTCTCCTATGACGTCTCGCGCTTGAACTTTCTCGACTGGTCGAAGAAAAAGACGCAAATCGTCCTGCCGCTGGTGCAGTTCAATCTGCCCGACGTCGGCGACGGCGATGACAGTGACGCCGATGCCGACCCTCTGAAGCTTGGGCCGAAGGCCGAATATTCCTACAAGATCAAACTGCAGTTACCCGAGAAGTACTCCGCCCACCCTCCACTGGCCTTTTCTTTGAAGCGCGACTATGCCGAGTACGAAGCGACGTATCACGTGGAAGGCAACACTTTTACCGCCGGCCGCAAGTTGTCGTTGCGACAGGATGAGCTTCCCGTCGCTCGCGCAACAGACTACGAATCCTTCCGCCGCGCAGTCAGCGCCGATCTCAATCAGCAGCTCGCCCTGGAGAACGCTTCCGCCGGAGGCTTTGTCCCTCCCGCTGACATGAAGGCCGATGAGCTCGTCGAGAGCGCCCGTGCCGCGCAGGAAGCCGGCAACCTGACTGTGGCGGAGGCCTTGCTCAAGCACGCGACCGAGATCGATCCCAAAAACAAGTTCGCGTGGAACAATCTCGGACTCGTCTACCTGCAAATGCGGCAGGACGATCAGGCCATCACAGCCTTTCAGAAGCAGATCGAGATCAATCCTTACGACGAGTTCGCTTACAACAACCTCGGCCGCACCTACTGGAACGACCGCAAGTACGACGACGCGGTCAAAGCGTTCAACAAGCAACTGGAGAACAATCCGCTCGACAAGTTCGCCCACGCCAACCTGGGGGCGATGTACGCCGAGTGGCACAAATACGATCTTGCAGTCCCCGAGTTGGAAAAGGCCGCGTCACTGACTCCCGACAGCGCTGAACTGCAAGTCAGCCTGGGCGACGCCTACCTGAACCTGGGGCAAGACGATAAGGCGCTGGCCACGTTTGATCACGCCGTCGAACTCAACGCCGCTCCGCTGGTCTGGAACAACATCGCCTACCAGCTCTCGCTCAAGGGATCTCATCTCGACCGCGCCCAGCAATACGCCGAGTCCGCCGTTTCCGCGACAGCCGCCGCCTTGCGCAATGTCTCGCTCGACCGTCTCACGCAGAAAGACTTGCCGCTGGTCCCCTCGCTCATCGCTTACTGGGATACGCTGGGCTGGGTGCAATTCGGAGAAGGCCATCTCGACAAAGCCGAGAAATACGTCGCCGCAGCCTGGGCACTCGGACACCACGGCGAAGTCGGTGATCATCTCGGCCAGATCTACGAGAAACGCGGCCAGAAGGACCTAGCTGTCCGCACCTATGCGCTTTCGATGAACGGCCTCCGTCCGATTCCGGAAACGAAAACCAGGTTGGCCTCACTCGCCGGGGGCGATGCCAAGGCAGACGCCGTCGTCGCGAGATATAAAGAAGAGCTCGAACACCTCAGCAGCATCGATCTCGGAAAAGCCAAGGAAACCGGCAACGCCGATTTCTTCGTCCTGCTGAGCGGCGGCGCCGGCGAGAAGGCCAAAGTTGATGCCGTCCGATGGGTCAGCGGCGACGAGAAACTGAAGTCCTACGCCGAGCCCCTGCACACCGCCGACTACCACCTCACGTTCCCCGACGACACCCCGGTAAAAGTCCTCCGCCGCGGAACGCTCTCATGCTCCATAGCCAGCGGCACCTGCAAGTTCGTCCTGACGTTGCCCGACGATGTGAGAACCGTAGACTAACGCGACTCACGAACGAACTCATGGGGCGACAGCCGGCTCGGCTGTCCCGCGAAGGCGAAGCCGAGCGGCAGAGCACGACTTTTGAAAAAGCCAGAGGTTTGACGTTCGCCCAGCAGCCGTCTCTTATCCCCCGCACGCTTGGGTATAGCTCACTCCTCCCGGCATCCGATTCGCCATCGAAGGTTTCCCCACAGCCTGCACGAATAATTGATAATTCCCCGACGGCATCCCCAGGCTGCACATTTCCAGCGCGTGAATTCCAACCCCCAGGTCGGTAAGCTTTGTAAGGTTCTGCCCATCTTTACTGCTGTACACGGTGTAATGATCCACTGTGCTCTCGTCCCCCCGCGTCACCCATTGCAACGTGCTGCCCGATAGGGAAGCCTGTAGCGAGAGACAACTGTCGATTCCCGACTCGATCTCGGTCCCCTCCTCGTAGTCATTCCACGTGACGAGCTGCAGGTAAGGCAGTTGCGTTCCACTGTTGTAAAGCGAATTCACCTGCGAGAAAGTTTGCAGCCAGGTCTTGCCACACTGCTGATCCATGAAGCGCTCCGACCCCCACGACGCCATACTGTCGTTGAATCCTTTGTAGGCCGCCCCCATCGTTTCCTTTTGTGCAAACGCTAGGCCGGTGTCGTAAAAACTCGTGAGATAGCTCAACCCGTAGTCGCTCTCCGACGGCATCACCCACGAATAGCTCCCGTCACTCATGGCGTGAGTGAACCCGCCATCGTCCTGAAATATGAACCGCGGCGGCGTCGTGAGCTGTGCGTTGGCCTGCTGCCAGTCGACCGAGTACTGGTAATCGATATTGAAATTCGTGACAATCGGCTGCCCGCCGATGTTCAGGTATGCGCTCGAGGGAAAATAGTTCTTCTCCACGTACTGCAGCAGATTTACCAATACCTGCTGTGGAGAACAGCCAATACAAGAATTCGCCGCGATGGCTCCCGCGTCGATCATGATCGAGAACGAGAAGCCAGGATGTTTCTCCGCCTCGCGCATCACCAGTTGCGTGGCCTGATCAATGGCGCTGTTGTTCGGCCCATACCAATCGACAATCACGCCATCGATCCCGCGGCTGATCATGTCTTCGATCTGCCGCTTCACCTGCGCCGGATCGTTCGAGTTGTATCCCACGTTCATATGGTTGGACTGCCCGAACCACAGCAGCAATTGTGCCAGCACCTTGGTATGAGCGCCCGTGTAGAGCAACGAATGAACGTTGACCTTGCTTACATTATTCGCGCCCAGGTTGCCATTTCCCTGGTTCACGAGGTTGTTCGCTGCGCTGCTATTGTTGGCGGTTTGAGCGCTGAGAGTAGTTGCTGTGTTGCTGAGAGTAGTTCCAGTGTTGAGGTTGGATGAATTCCGGCTCGAGCCACAGCCCGCCAGACACACGGATAGCGCTAAAACGACAAAAGTTGTTTTGAACGACACGTCGCCCTCAAGAGAGAAGTAAGCTGGGTCTTGCTTCGTTCTTGGCCAAGTTCAGGAACGCGGCAATCGCGCTGGGATTTCCTCGAACCGGCTGGGGTCTAACCTACGAGCAGAGCCTATCGGCAATAGGGAGATGAGTGTAGATATCAGGAGTGCAGGAACCGTTTCGAAACTTCAAGGGGGGCGTCAACCTTCGTTTCGAAAAAAAATGTAATGAAGTCTCGACACCCCCAGTTCCGCGTTGATACGTGTGTTCCGAGTGCCGAGTGTCTGCCGAGAGGTCGGCGCAATGCTGACGAGTCGTCTCCGAGCCTGTGGAATCCTAAAAATGAAGAAGGTGATGCTGCTGTCCGGACCCGTGTGGACACCCACCGCAAAAAACGATAGAGTACCCAATGAGTGGACACCTCGACGGCGCTAAGTGACTGATTCGCATCACCGCTGACTCCGAGGACCAAAAGTAGGGCGCTTAACTCAGCGGTAGAGTGCCATCTTCACACGGTGGAAGTCATAGGTTCGAATCCTATAGCGCCCACCATCTTATTGAAAACAAATCAGTTAACGCAATTCGCTGAAGCTACTCTCAGAACTTCACTTATTCTTTGGAATGAGTGACATGCAGTTCTGCACGGCCCAGGTGCGAGCCGTTAGGGCCAAAACCGGACCGATGCTGAGCGTTTTACGATAGGTTTAGGAGCGAGCAGTATTAACTTATAGGCCGGATCCCAATGGTCGGTCTTCTTCTTTTACATCGCAGTTGCCAAGACTAGGATTCCAGCAGCGCGCGTAACTTGTGAGCGTATCTGCGGCTCGACGTGACCTCCGTTCCTTCTGACAGTACGATGTCGTAAACCCCATCGAACATCGGACGAATCTCGCTAATGCAAGCGGCGTTCACGATGGCCGATTTCCGCACGCGGATGAAGTGGTGTGGCGCCAGCTTCTCTTCCAGGTTCGTCAAAGTTTCCCGCAACAGGTGACTGTCGCTGGCGGTGTGTATGCAGGCATAGTTTCCCGTGGCTTCGATCCACAAAACGTTGGAAACGGGAACAAAGAAAATCCGCTTCTTGTCCTTCACCACAAAGCGTTCCAACGGGCGGAGACTACGGAGGGATTGGAGCAGTGGTTCGAGACCTCGATTTGCTTTCCCGCGCTGTTCGAGGACCTGGAGTGCGTGCGCCAGCGCCTTGGCAAATCGCTCCTTATCATACGGTTTCAGGAGATAGTCAACAGCGTGCACTTCGAATGCACGAATCGCGTGCGCATCATGAGCGGTGACGAAGACATAAACGGGAGCCGGGCTGGTCGATGGTTCCACATTTTCGATGACTCCAAAACCATCCAGATCAGGCATCTGCACATCGAGAAAAACGATGTCGGGATGAAGTTCGTTGATCTGCTCCACCGCACTGATTCCGTTCGCCGACTCGCCTACAACTTCAATGTCGTTGTGTTTGGCCAGATAGCGACGGATACCGCGCCGGGCGATCGGTTCGTCATCGACGATGAGGACTCGCGTCTTCATGCGAACTCCGCAGTGGAATGGTGATGAT
>Ga0210408_10000453_pt1 | contig 52848 bp, 82 predicted proteins | sample IncBWH4MmetaG_FD_155471 | JGI IMG/M metagenome (GOLD analysis project Ga0210408, IMG submission 155471) | Forest soil microbial communities from Barre Woods Harvard Forest LTER site, Petersham, Massachusetts, United States - Inc-BW-H-4-M | ecosystem: Environmental > Terrestrial > Soil >...
TAGCTGTTGTTGTAGTTAAGGACCGCCGTCTGACTGCCAAACCCCGACTTGGCTATGATAACATTCCTCGCGACATTTGCCCCGGTTATGGTCGTATGACCGCCATTATTCGGCTGCGCCTCGACCTGAATGCCAGCCCCTGGATTGCTGTTACCGCCGAGAGAATTTTGAAAACCATAATTATATATTATTTGCGGATTTGTCCAAGTCGAGTTTGACGATTGGCTGGTAAATTGGGTGTAGTTGTTGTGGTTTGAGCAGCAGAGCGCCGAATTTTCAATCGAATTATAGGCAATAGTCAGCGTGCCGCCGCCCTGGATATCAATGTTCTGACTGGTTGAATTTTTGATCCGGTTATATCTCGCCGTTAATCCTGAACCGTCATTGACGATAGGCGCAACATATGTAAGCGATGGCTGCGTGGTACTGGTTGGGTTACCGCCCCCATCGAAAGTATTATATTCTACGGTCAGATTGCTGCATGACGAGTTGCCAAACACAATTCCAGTCAAGCCGCCGTAGCTGGACGCGACAGCAAAATTGTTGTTCTTAATGACGGCGTTTGCCGTATTGCAGTTGATAGTCCAGAGCCCGGCACCAGAAAATCCGCTTGAGACGCCGAAATCAAAGCATTGTATCGTCGGAGACGAGCTATTCAGCGTCACTATATGAGTTGTGGTATTGACACTGACGCCCGTGACCGACATCGTACTCGGATCGGATAATGATCCACCGCATGCGCTAAGAGAATTGCCGACCCCATAATCGACGTTCGCGACTTGCCAAGGCGGCCGCGTCTGATAGGCGCCCAGGCTGTAAGCCGCGCTCACGCCCGCAGGCGCATTGACCGATCCATCCGCGTACATATTCACTGTAATGGTGACGCCCGCTGACGTGCCGCTACCATTCGTTCCTGTGACGGTAAGGTTCTGCGTGACTACAGTCGATGTGTTGTTTGCATTGAGGTTGGTAACTGCATTCGCCGTTGTCGTAATGACAGCCGTCGCGCCACTAGCCGCACACGAAAAGTTGCCGGAGGAATCGCCTGCTGTAATGTTGCATGATGTCAATGATTGGTTCGCTGCCACAGAAGCAGCCACGCCATTAAATGTTAGCTGTGCGCCGTTTGCCGCTGGTGTTGATCCGACTAAGGTGCGAGGCGTCAATGTCGGCGCCGTACCAACCGTCCCATGCGTGAATCCAGCCAGCAAGATAATTGCGAGTACAAGCGCAACGTATCTCATAGACCCCACTTATTTTTTACGTATGTTATTGCATTGTTGAGGTCTGTCGCCGATGAGGAACCCGTAATCGCGAATATCTCGCAGTAAGAGACTTCGGCCGAATTCGAGCCGCCCTTTCCGCCGATCAGAACGCCATTTGAAATGCCCCCGGTGCCAATTGTTCCGCCGCTGGCATTAGTTGCATTCAAACCAGACTCAGAAGAAGCACCATTATATATTCCATATTGATAATACCCAGTATTGATGCTTACTACCGCCCCAGATACCAAATTGGCAGTCCCGGCATAGATTGACGTGTTGTCTGAAATATCGCTACGCCGCGTGAACATGACCGGGCGCGGGTCACTGCCGTTAACATCATCGAAAACAATAGCAAAACCATTTTGAGCATTGCCTGTTGTTTTGTACACATACATTAAAATAAACGGCTGCGACATGGCGAAAGCACCAGTCGCCATATTCTTATTGGCAATCTGATTACTGAGCAGACACGGCAAACTGTTCAAAGTGCCCGTTGTGTAGACAAATTCGTTGCCTACAGTGGCCTGCGTTGCATTTCTGCCATTACCGGAGAGATCGTTCCATTGGCTGACGTTGTTGGAGCCGTCCTTCGTAATCGATCCGGCGTTATTGGCATCGAACCAGAATGATGTTGCGACGCTGGCTGGCGTCCACGAGGCGCTTACATGAAAGCGCCCCCCTGCGCCCGTCAAAGGAACGCTTTGCTGCGCAAAGGCGCCGAGCCCTATAAGCCATAGAGCGGCAAGCGCACTCAAGGCGCGGAGACTGAGACAATTGAAAAATGACCGCATCATAGGATTGTGTACCAGATTTCGGCCTGATGGGAATTGCCGGCGCTCGCATGGATGCAGATATAATTGCCGTTGGTGGACGTGATTAAGCCCGTCCAAAATGCCGCCTGCGTTCCAATCTTGTCGTTGGCGAGGAGTTGCCAAACTGGCGTCAACGTCGCTGGCGCGTTCGTGCAGTTGGTGACCGTGTCTTCAGAGAGATCGAGATTTGTCGCCGTGCCGCCAGTTCCCAATATGTAGCCGCAGACGTATATTTTGCGGCTAGCAACGCCCGGTACCAACGTCACATAGCCGGTCGTGGTCGCGTCGAATTTAGCATGACTATCGCAGGTGATGAGCCCCTTGAGCTGGCCGCCGGTGGCTCCGCTGGCGTTGCCGCCAAGATAGACAGCGGCAGAAGGCGGCGCGCTGCCCGTCGCCGAACCGACGTTGCCAATGAGATTGGTCCCCGCCGGAATTGACGACGCTATGAGATTTTCCAGATGCGCGGTTCGTGCTTCCAGCGTGCACGTCGAGCCGCCGCCAGCGCAGGCCGCATCTGTGGTTGCCCCGAGCGCGACATCTGCGCCGTTCACAATCTGGCCTGCCGCAACACTGGTGGGTTGGGTCGTGCCCGAACCATTGACCGTCACGGTGCCGTTTATGATGGCTGATGTGAGCAGCAATCCGGCATTTGTGCATTGGATCGGCGAACCACTGCCGCTGCTGATTGTCGTCGGCGTGGTGTTGAATTGGCAGCCGGTCTGGAGCCAATTTGCGGGGGCAGTGACATTCTGCCCGATCGCATCAAGCACACCGCCAGCATTGCCGACCGTGCGCGAGGCGCTGACCGTTGATACCGTCGTGACTGTCGTGATATTGCCGCTGACTGGTTGCGTCACCGCCGAACCATCGACCTTGAGTGCATTGCCGGCGGTCACCGTCACCTTATTCGCCGCGTTGGAGCCGTCCACAATAGCGACGTTGCCGTAGCAATTGGTCGCGGCATCAAGCGTGACGCCGAAGGTTCTTGATGTTCCTCCGGCATCGTTGCCTGTCATAGGCGAGACGCAAGCGGCGAAAGCACTCGCCGAAGTAAGGCAAAGTGCCGCTATGACGAAAAGCAAACGTTTCATTCTGGCGTATCCTTCTTCGTCAGCTTATTAAGCTCTGCCTTCGTTGCGTCGAGTTCTTTGCGCAAAGCCATGAATTGTTCCTGAACTGTCGTCAGATCGCCCTGACAAAGAGCAACGCCGTCGAGAGCGTTATTTCTCTGCTCAATCACAAACGGCAGTGCGGCTCGCTGCCGCTGCGTTGCGTCGGGTGCCTGCGCAAAAGCAGACGTCGAAATCAAAGCAAGACACAGTGTCAATCGGATCATGGAATTACCCCGTCAAGGTAAAATGGGATATTGCAGCCGGTCGCAAGCGACAGATCGAACGCGCCTGCGGTGCACGCCGGGCCACCACCGCCACCACCCGGATTGAGGGCGCTGCCGATCGGCGGTATTTGTGCGCCTTCTTGCGGGAACTGGCTTTGATTCGGGTCGGGAATGCCCCCAGGCCCGGTCGGTAACTGACTTTGCTGTGCAGGCACGCTTGTACACAGCAGCGCCAACGCCAATACGATTGCCAGTCTTTTCACGGCCGCGCAGCCCCCGCGAATCAGTTGGTCGCCAGTATACCTCAGAAGACGCTGCCGCTCGTCCCCTTTTTCTGCGATGGGTTCTGCGCTTCTAAGAGCTGTGCTTTCGCTCTATGGATGCTCCCCTTTGCGTTGTGCATGTCGGCGATCCGGTGGTGATCGGCCGCCGTCATCGCCTTGCCGGCCTTTTTGGCGGGCTTGCTTGGTTTCTTTGCCATGGGCTGAATTGCCTTCCCTATGTTGGCTAGACGCGGATGCGGAAACCCCAGCCGGTAAAGTTGCCGAACGTACCGTCTTTCTTGTCCACTCGGCTTGTGTATTTGCCGTCAAGTTCTTTGTTGCTAGGGTCCATGCCGGCATAGATGCTGCTTAGTTTTGCGCGGTGCTGCCGGGTGACATGTTCGCCGATTTTCTTGCTGCGGGCGAACAGAAGCGGACGGAATGCCTTCCCCGTCTTGTCCACTCCGGCGTGGAGGCCGTCGAATAGCGCCACCAACTTTTCATCGGTGACCTGTCGCCAACCTTTGTTGCTCGCGTCTACGATTTCCGCCGGAATGCTGTTGATGATGCGAAATTCCCATTCCGGGTATTTTTCACGATTGGGAATGAACAGCTTTAACGGCCGGTCGAGCACAAGCTGTTTTATGATGCTTTCAACGTCTTGCGGTTCTGAGAATGGCGATAGAGCGGCAGCCGCGTCGGGGATGCCAGGCGCCTCCGGCATGCGGGGCGGCGGATTTGGCATCAAGTTCGGTGCAAGCCCAACACTTTGAAAAGGCGATTCCATGGTTATTTCCTTTGCTTACCGCGCTGCGCAGCAGCGTAGTGGCTTTCTAGTGCACGAGTTTCGAAAGCCTTCCGTTGGTCTTCTGTCGTCCGTGCGCCTAATAGTTTGGTCATGGTGCGCCGGATTTCCGCCTGTACGGCTGGCGGTGCGTCACTCATTTTCTTCCAAGGGCCGGAAGCACGGCGGGGGCGCGAGCCATTGGCGTCATTTTCGCCGGGTCCGTCCGTCTTCTTGCGAGGTTTGCCGGGCTTGTCTTTTCCTTCATCCTCTTTGCCCTCGCCTTCCCCGTCACCTTCTCCGTCTTCCCCTTCGCCCTCGCCTTCCCCGTCACCTTCTCCGTCCTTCGGAGGAGTTTCAGACGCAGGCTTGAAATCTTCCGCCACGGCGTCGGCGACCGCCTTGGCGAAGGCTTCCGCGGTAGAGAATTTCCGCGGGTCCAGGTCTTTGCCGTACTGCATTGCTTTGGCGGATTTGCGCGGATCGACGCCAAACCAAGGGAGCTTGTTCAGTTCTGCACGGATTTCAGCGTCTCCGTACGGGGGCGCTTTGGGCGCCGTCTGCAGTTCAAGATCGCTCATTTCCTTTGCGATCTTCTTCGCGGCTTCTTGGTCCCCATCCACAACGGCTTGGGCAAGTTTGGCCTCCAGGCCGCTGCGGGCCGTCTGCCGCAGCATCATGTTAAGGTCCATAGCTACGCCACCTTTTCTTTGGTGTTGTGGAATTCAAACGCCGCAACACCATCGTCAGCTTCGTATTCCCACTCACATGTGGGGTTCCAGTCTTTGGCGGAAATGATGCCGATCACATCGTTAAAGCTGGAGACGTAGCGATAACCGTTGGTGGCCATGAGCTTGCCGCCCTGAATCATCGTGCCGGCGAACGGCCGAAATAGAACCCAATCGCCGATCTTTGCGTCATGGGCTGCAAAGCCGTCTTCGCCTTTCCGGTACTGGAATGCGAGCGGCCCCATGGCGACTATGCGGCCGGCCATGACATTGTGCTGCATCATGTCGCGCGTAATGTCGGGCGTCAGGATGCTGCCAATTTTGGACGGCGGAAGGGGAATACGTACGATAACCATATCGCGGGTCGGCTGTACGTGCTCATGCGGAATTTGGAACGAATGAACGCCTACGTTGCTCATAAGGTCTCCGATTGTTAGGGCGTCCCCTTAAGGATTTCTCTCAGCTTCTCGGGGGACTGTTTCAGAAGCGTGGCGATTTCATTGAAGGCCGCCGCCCGGCCCTGGGCTGTTGGGCTCACCGGCTCCCCCGCCAAGAATATCGCTGTTACCGCCCGCACCCGGCGGTGTAGGTAGTCCTGTAGGGCTTTGGTTTGAGGACTGTTGATCCATTCCGTCAACGGCGCGTCCTGCATTTGTCGCCTCCCCGATCATCTCATTTACGGCGTGCTCTAGCTGCGCCATCTGTAGCGTGGCCATTTGCGTGTTGACCATGCCGCCGCCCGCTTCCACAAGATTTTTTAGGGCCTGCGTCAACTGTACAGCTACGGCGCCAGTCACTTTGATTTTTTCAGTCTGATGCTTCATAATCGCGATGGCGCCCTGTATCTTCTCTTTAGGCGTTGCCTGCGGCGGTTGTGGCGGCAATACGAAGCGTTGCCCGTTGGGCACACGCGCAAGGCGGTAGACTTCGGCCACGATTGCCCGTACGTCTACGGCGCCGAGCGGCCCAAATTCCTTGGCAACTTCCATGTGAAAACCGACAAGCGCGCTACGGTGCATTTCGGTTGCAAGTTGCGGGTCCGCTGTCACAGCGACGGCGTTTGAGTCAGCACTGCGGAGCGCATCCGGCAGCATATCGTATGCCTTCGCCATATTCACGAACTGACGGAATTCTTGCGTCATGGATGTGACTAGCCGGCGGTGTACGGCCGACTGAACTTGCGCGCCGTTATCGAGCACACCGCGCGCCATGGTAGCCGTCATCGATGCGGGCGCATTTTCCAGCAGGTTCAACGTACCGGCCAGGCGATCACCCAGCGTCATGATTTTATCCAGCACCTGTACGGAACCGGCGGACACCGTTTTCGACGGAAACATTGACAGGACTTTTTCAAGTGGCACGCCATCTGTAGGAATGGTAGTGATGCGATTATTTTTGACCTCAATCTTATCGGGCAGTCCCACACCACTGCCACCCATCACGCCGCCGTTTTCACTTTCTGTTTTTGCCGTATCGCTGATCGACGCAAGCAAACGATCTGCGGAATTCTCAATGCGTGCAAGCAACTTGCCGAAGCCCATCGGCATGAAACCGCCGTCAGGGTCGGGCAGGAATTTGTACGGATAGAATCGGATGATCGGATTAAAATAAAGCGTGTCCGGCGTGTTCGTGACGGTCTTTGCCGTCCATCGCGGTTCGATCTTGACAACCTCGGGTTTGTCGTCCCGCGAGATCGTGACTGTCCACGGCTCGTCAATTTCGTCCCCGTCAAGATCGAGCCATGCATCACATTCGTAAAAATTCTTCGGCGCCTGCGGGTCTGCTTCGTCAAAATCAGGCTCGTAGTCTATCCAGTGCTTGCGTTCGATCGACCGCCTGATTTCGTACGGGTAGCGCGTGAACTGATCTGTGATCCGCGGTGCGCGTTCGATGTTACGAAGATGCTTGACATTCAAAATGACATCTTTGCATGTACGGAATGAAGTATGAAAAGATTTTTCTTCGCGATTGACCGTACGTTTGCGCCACGCGAGCCCGGTCACCGACATATGAACAATCAGCGGATCGGTGTCCGTAATCCAATTCGGGTCTTCCGTACGGAGTTGACTGGATACCCATGCCGCCACGCCCTCGCCGCCGGGCTCACTCGCTTTCGCAAGATCGGGTTCCCCGAGAAGTGCATCCGTGGCGCGGGCCGAAAACTGAATGACGGCTGTTAGCGTTATCTCGGTTGCCGGCGCATCTTCTTCGTTTGTACCCTCTTGCTCACGGTTCTGCGGCATGGCGTCGTTGCCTTCCGCGGTCACCGTATTCAAGTAGCCTTCGGCGTTCGCGATCCAATCGGACATTGATTGTTCGTCGATACCGATTAGCGATATCAGTTCTTCGGCGATCAATTGGCGTTCAGCTTTGTCGAGTTCTTCAGCTAAATTCCCAAATTTTTCGGGCTTGCTAACATCAAAATTAATCGTCGGAAGGTCGCGCATGGCGTGTCATACATCCGGTCTTTAGAGGGTGTCAACAAGCATTCTTAAGGACTGTGTATTGTCTTTTGAATCGGGTAACCTGCATAAGTGATTCGGGGCCGATAGGCCATCTATGGGGAGAACGCAACCGTGCAAGTCATCGATCGCAGTTTGCAAGCTTCGCAATATTGGCCCGGCTTGTACGCCTTGTTTGGCATGGACTACGAACGGCTTATGCCGATCTATCCGCAGTTCTTCGATGCCAAGCCCTCGGAAAAGGCCTTCGAAGAATTCATGACGGAGCGCGCCGGCCTGGGCCTCGCCGTTCAGCAACCGGAATTGGAGCCCGTACAGTTCGACGTGCCGAATGAGGGCTACCGTACACAGGTCACCCATGCTTCGTATGGACTGGCCGTTGCGATTTCCCGCGAAGCGAAGGACGACAATCTGTACGAAGACGTTGGCGCCCGGATGATGAAGGAACTTGCCTTCTCGGCGCGTCAAACGGAGGAATACATCGCCCACGCGCCGCTGCAAGTCGCCGTAGATGCCGTCAACGGCGTGCGGGCAGACGGAGTGCCGCTTGGCTCTGCCGCGCATCCGACCGCCGTCGGCGCGCAGTCGAATCTGCTGATCGCCGCCAACGTGTCGGAACTGGCATTCGAAAACGCGATCATTCAAATTTCGTACACGCGCAACGGCCGCGGTTTCGTCATCAACGTGCTGCCGCGACGTGTCATCCTGTCGCCGGAAAGCGGTCCGGAAACACGGCGTATTCTCGGATCGCCGTTGCAGTGGAACGCCCAAACCAACAATATCAACGTCCTCCGCGCCACGAACGCACTGCCGGAAGTGATCGAAACGCCATATCTTGTGGACAAGGACAACTATTTCATCCAGTCGTCCGAACAGGACAAGGACAACGGCCAGGGTTTCACGTTTTGGGAGCGCTCGGAACTGGAAATCCGCGAAGATAGCAATTGGTCGAATCAGGCTTCGTTGATCGCTCTTTGGTTCCGGTGCGCGGCATCCGTTATCGATTGGCGTACGGTCTTCGTCAGTCCCGGCGCCGATAACGCGTAACGCTTTGGTTGGGGCGGGGTGCGACCGACGCCCCCGGTGAAAGCCGGGGGCGTCCTTCCTTCAGAGGTTGCGCATGGGCCAGCCCGTCCACACTGTCAAGCCGAAGCTTCGCCCTTACAGCTTTTGGGGCGCATGCTCGCGGTGCGGAACGCGGGTCGCATATAGCACGCTTGCACGCGAGAAGCTTACCGGCCTGCTTGTCTGTACGAAGGCATCAGGACGCGCCGTGCGGCCGTGCTGGGACCCGTGGCCTGAGGTTTATGACTTCCAAGTCGCGCCGGACCTTTCCCTTGACCCGCCGCCCGAGCCGCTACCTGCACGCTGGAACCTAGACGACATTTGGGGCTCCGGGCCGTCGTCGGGAGCCCCGAGCGCATTTGCCAACGGACCGGTTACAGCGCCGGACGACGCAACCAGGTTAGCAGCGCTCTTGCAGGCTCCGCCCTATTACAAGCAGGTAGGTAAGACGGCTTCATTTGTCGGCGTTCAATCACTCGCGCAGCCGGTGCCCGCCGTAGTCAACGAGCTACAAACCATCGTACCTTCTGACTACGATGGGACATTCATTCCGTCTGCCTCCGTGCGAACGGTCACGCCGCCAATCGCCGCAACGGAGCTTGCCAACGTACGGCTTTACGATCCTGACAATCCTAACCGTCCTGCAGCTTTCATTCTTGGGCGTAGCACATTAGGAGGCAGCGATGTTCTTGGGTAGGTTTGCATTGGCGGCGGTACTACTGCTTGCTCCCGTAGCAGTGCAGGCGCAGTCCAATCCAGGGTTTGCGGACGGGCAGCCATTGTGCGCCAACGTGCCGAACATCAACTGTCCGGGGCAGACGAACAGTCTCAATTCTGCGTTCACTAATAAGCAGGATGTTTTCTCCGGCACACCCTCCGCCGGTTACGTCCCGATTGCAACAGGTGGGGCGGTGGTATGGGGAAATTCCTTTCCCAATTCGATCACGTTTCAGGCAGGGCTATTGGCCCTCAACAGCTCATCGCAGACTGGCGGCGGTATTTATACGCCAAGTAGCGCGATGTGCTCCTATTTCCCATCCGCGCCTTGGACCACCATTTGGCCATGCTTCGCTGGGATAATGACTTATACCGGCACGGCGGCGTCATCAGTTTTAGGCCATGTTATTGGTTCCCTTGGCTGGCTCAAACTCAATGGTACCGGAATGGTGCCGCTCGGCATTGGCCATGAAGGCAAGATTGAAGTCAATAATTCGGGCCAAGTCGTCACAAACCTAATTCCGTCCGAGAACCAATTAACCGACATTGTTGCTGGTGCCACGGTCAGCAATCTCTATCTCAACAATTCGCATATCGTCGATATGCACGCAGCGGTCCCGACCGTCATAGCCAATACCCTCGCCATCGACAATATTCACGGCAACATCGCACTAGCTATCCCACACTTCTGTCCTTCCCCTACGGCGCTCAATGCAACAATTGCGCTATACATCTGCAACTATATGCCCGCCTTTGCATTCGGCGGCATCGGGGCGATCACCACCAAGTATTTCATGCTCAATTCCGAGCCCACGGCGATTTCCTCGCTAGCCGGCGTGCTCAACGTCATCAATGCGACGGCTTCGACCTCACCCACCACGGGCGCGACGACGGTGATCGGCGGCCTAGGTGTTGCTGGTGCCGTCTATGGCGGGGCCGAGATCGCGACGGGTGTGACTACGGTCGCTGGCCTGCCGACTTGCAACGCCGCGCACGAAGGAGCGCGACATTATGTAACTGACCAGAATACAGCCGTGGCCTATCGTGGCGCCGTCACGGCTGGCGGCACGACGCGTCAGGCGGTACTGTGCTCGAACAGCGCATGGATACAGGATTGAAGGAGAATATCATGGCCGACGTCATCACCGCGACCGTCGTTATCGGAATATTGGGGCAAATCATCTATTGCCCAAGCGATCAGACCAGCGGCAATTGCCTTCCGAGTGCGGCACAGCGAAAGATCGAAATTCAAGTGCTGCGTGGCGAAAATTGCAAGATCGATCCGAATGCCCGTGGAGAAGATTATCTTGTTGATGGTTGCTACACCGACGCCCTTGCTCTCGTCATCGACGGAACGGTCGTTGGTCGCGTTCCTCGGAACCTTCTGACAGATATGGATGTCAAGGTGCTTTCGCGATATTTCCCGAATCATCCGCGATGGTTGCCAAAGGCGCAGTAAATGAAGCTATTGCGTTCTATATCCGTCACAGGCTTGGGCACGACGAGGCAAGTCGTGTTTTGCTCGAACAGCGCATGGATATAAGACTGAAAGAAGGGTATGATGAAAAAAATACTATGGATTGCAATATGCTTTCTCGCTCCGCTTGGCGTGGTGGCGCAGGAAGCCACGCCGAAGCCTCTTTCGCAAGTCCCGATGATCATAGAACCGGCCGATGCCGATGTCTTTCGTGATATCATCGAAAGTACCGTCCCGCCTCGATACAATGCGGCGCTGATTCGCTGGTACATGGCCATCTTCCAGCGGCAGCAAGCTAAGCAAGCCGAGATGGCAAAAGCAGCAAAATCGGAGTACGATCAGTGACGCAGAATGCCGCTTACGTCGTCACGCAAGCTTTGCGGTTGTTCGGCATCATCGACCAGACAGAACAGCCAACGGCGGCGGACCTCGCAAACAACGTCCCGATTTTGAACGATCTTCTCCGCGCCGAACACATGGACGGCGCCACGATGTATCTCCAAGCACGTGTGGCAGTCACGTTGCCGCCTGGCGTGACGGGCAACATTTACAGTTTTTCAATTGGCACTGCGAACGCGTCTTATCTGGTTCAAGTGGACGCGGTTGCAGTCAAATCAATTTGGATGAACGACCTCAATAACAACACGAATCGCGAAACGCGTACGGCGCCAATGGCAGACGTGGTGCGTACAACGCAAGTAGGCATCGTCACGCGATGGCACCAAGAGCGTCAGATTGACGGCTCCGTACTGATCACAGCATGGCAACCGCCGCGGGCCGCTGCGAAGGCGCTTATTGATTACGGCGGACGCATTCCGGCGCTCACGAATGCGGCGGGTACGGACGCCGTTTCGCTGCCGCCGGAGGGCCTTCACGAGATTGCACTGATGCTTGGTCGGCGCATCATGGGCTCGTATGGACGCGTACTTTCGCCGACCGACCCGATTATTGTCGATGCCGAAGCTGCGAACGCCAAGTGGAAGAATTACGCACGCGGCCAGCAATGGCTTAGGCTTGTCCGGTCATGAGCGACGCCAAGGCGACATTCCACACGCTAGACCACGATCCGGCTGCGCCGGGTGCTGAACAGTGCGTAGAATTCAACTGTCCGATGTTCGATCGCCGCTGCGGTCCGCTTATCATCGCAGGCCGTACGAACATGAAGCACGATCCGCAGGGTCAGAATGGCGGTACCGCGCAATGGAGCTGGAACGGCGACCGTGAAGCTCCCACATTACAGCCCTCCGTCAATTGCAAAGGTTGCTGGCATGGGCATATCCGCAACGGTGAATGCGTGACCGCCAGCGGTATTCCCGAGCCTGATATAAAGCGGACGCGTACGTAATGAGCACAGTCAATATTCTAGGTTCATTTTTGGACACAGGGAGCCTAGATCAGGGCTCCGCGAAGCTCGTCAATGTGCGGGTGGTTCCGCGCGATCCTAAAGAGGGCCGTGAAGCTGGCGTGCGTTTCATGGGCGCCCCAGGGCTCGACGTTGTGTCGCGGCCTGCAACCGCGCCGTGCCTTGCACTGTCTCATGCTTTAGGAACCGTTTGGAGCGTTCACGCGGACGGTTCTGTATTCTATGACGTACAAACTGGCACGCCCCACTTGGCAGGCTTTGTAACTCTCAATCCAACGTTGCCCGTCGTACGGCTCGCGGAAGACCGTACGGCGCTTGTGATCGCGACGAACGCCAACACCATCAATCCGGGGCTGGCCGGAACCGGCTACACGGCAACGGAGGGCGGCGGTGTCGTGAACGCCGGGTTTGACGCGTCGATCAATTTCGATCCATCCACTGTTGTAGTCCTAGAGAACTTCACGGTTTGGGGTGGCGCGTCGAATTTCTACGCGAATCAAGATAGCAAGATGTTCAGCTCGCTTCCGTTGCAGCCGGCAAACGTGCCGGGCACGAACTTCGCGACGAAGGAAGCGCGCGCAGATAAGCTGGTAGACTTGGCCGTTTCGGGGCGCGTGCTGTGGCCGCTCGGCGCGCGATCGTGCGAACAGTGGTACAATCCGGGGGGTGCCACGGATTTCGCTTTTACCTCCTATCCTAATTCACTTTTGTCGGTAGGCATCGCAGCCCGCGGCTCGCTTGCAGTGATTCGCGATGCCATCATGTTTGTGGGCACGGATCGCCGTGTGTGGGGCTGCCTGGGACAAGGAGGCCAAGCGATATCGCCTCCGTGGCTTGATTTGATGCTACAGAGGCTTACAACGGCTGTACTTGCAACGCTGACTGCGTACACGTACGGACAGGGCGGCAGTGATTTTTACGTGTTGACGTTGCCGGGGCAATGGACTGTAGAACTGTGTTCTTCGACAAACGTGTGGTCGTATCGGCAATCTCCGGGTGGTCGTTTAGATCATGCCAGCCGTTGCGCTACAGAGCACGACGGGGGCGTGACGTACGTCGGGCTCGATACAGGGCACGTCTGCGCAATGGATCTGAATAGCGCATCAGAGCCCGCGGGCACCATGAACCGACTCATTCAAACTATGTGGATAGGCAGCCAAGAATCGCGGCAGACATTTGATTCGATCGATATCGCCTCAACAATGGGACCCGCGGCCGGCACGTTTCAATTTGATTGGTCCGAAACTTTCCCAGCGGCCACCTGGCGCGGCGTACGGCAGATTACGCTGCCAAGCACGGGGCAGATACGTGCCATCGCACGCGAAATGGGTACAGGGCGCCGCAGAGTGCTCCGGCTCCAGTACAGTGGCACGCAAGCCCCATTTACCATTGATGAAATGTTCGCGAAAATATCGCCTGGGAACTGAACATGCCGATTAAGTTCCCGCCGCCACCTTTCCTCGCTGGTAAGCAGTTTCAGGGGCTCAATCGTTGGCTCTTGGACCTCCAGTCTGTCTTGGCTATTTCCGGGCTTATTGACCCGAACAGCGTTGAAACGCTACCGGCAACTACGGCGCAAGTTGCCACTAACACGGCGAACATTGCGACAATCAACGGCGAAATCGCCACGTTGAACACCGAAGTCACAGCGCTGCAGGCGCAATACTCTTTTGGTAACTGGACGCCCACGCTTCAAGGAAGCACCCTTGGCGGCGCTCCCACGTACACCGTACAGTCGGGCACGTGGGAGAAAGTCGGGCGCATGGTCACGGCGCGTTTTTCGGTGACGATTTCGGCTCTCGGCGGTCCTACGGGTAACATGCAAATATCGGGGCTGCCGTTCACGTCCGTAAGCTCTGCGAATGACAATGGCGGCTGTACAATCCATTTCATGAGTGGCGTCACGCTCGACGCCGGCTATGTGACGCTGACGGGGATCGTGGCGCCGAACACGTCTCTCGTAGCGCTGCAAGAGCTGGGAAGCGGCCATGCCGGCCAGCCAACGGGTGTCGGCTTATTCGCCGCAGCAACCACTTTAGAGGGCGTAGTGCATTACCGCACCTAGAACAGAGTCAACGCAGTGACGATGCCTTGAAATTCCTCCAGCGTACGGACAACAAAATACAAATATCCTTGGCACTCCCAATAGCGTTGAAATTCTTCTTGTCCTTTGCGTTGTTTGCTTTTGTCGTCTTTGATTTCGATAGCTGCGGGGCGCCGAGTGAACACAAGATAGTCTGCAACGCCGGGGCGGACACCCATGCGCTTGAAGTGCATAATTGCGCCGATGCCGCCCCTGCGCTCATTAGGAACGTGGAAGATCAAATGCCGGTCCCAAATGCCGGATTTTTCCAACCATTGCTGACAATGAAAATGCAGTTCCCGTTCACTGACTTTTCGAGCTACCTTGGGGGCTCCAGCCCGAGCTTTCGCAACTGATCTTCGCGGCTTCTTAGCCATAGCTCTATAGCCTCCTGGATTTGAGATGACCGCGTTGCTTGGCGTTCGTCCGTGTTGCGGACAGCGTAATCCAGCCGGCCCACAAGACTGACGGGGAGCCTTACAGAAATCATGATTTTTCGGGCGCGACTCATGTATGATTCGTCTTACCTGAAAGTGTCATACACTGCAAGGGGGCGACGAAATGAACGATTTCGGTTCAGGACTTGGGGGCATCATCGGTTCGGGCCTCGCAATGAGCGACCTTAATTCCGCGCGCTCCAGCGTCAACAACATTGCCAGCAATTTCACAGGTACGACGCAACCCTACAATCAATTTGGGCAGTCGTTTTTGAACCCGGCGACGAGCGCTATCAACCGAATCGGCGGTGTTGCCGGTGCGGATCCGAACTTGAACTACAACACATTCATGTCGAATTACGAAACGTCGCCGGCCGCAAAGTACGAAATCGGCGTCGCCGATGCTACGCAGAATAGCAGTGCGGCTGCCAATGGTGGATTGCTTTCAGGGGCAAACGAGCGAGCATTGACGGGTCTCAACACAGGAATTGCGAGCACGTACGCGAACAACGCGTACACCAATTATCTATCCGGTAACCAACAGCAATTTGGGCAGTTGCAAAGCGCACTATCCAACATGTTCGGCGCGATCGGTGTGGGCACCACGGCCACCGGGCAGCAAGCCGGCGTTGATGCGGCACAGATGCGTAGCGATACCTCCATTGCGGAGGCCCAGGCGAAAAACGATCAAAGCTTTGGTAACGGGCTCGGGTCGCTATTCAGCGGGATCGGCGGCTTGGCTTTTGCTTTCTAACCACTCTCACTTAGTGACGTGTCGGGGTATCTTTCCGTACGCAGTGTTATAGTGTACTCGTTTATTATGCTGTAGGTTAAGTTCAGAGATATGTCCCATTTCGCTGCTACTTGTTTAACATGCTTCCCGTTTAGTATGTCTTTCGCGAGTTCTCTTTTCTGCTGATGATTGAGACAGCGCTTTTTCTTTCTCGCTACTCGCTTTGTTCCCCATAGCAGCGTCATTTTCGCATCCTATTTTCCCAGATGAAAACCCACCCGAGTTTATATATATATATATTTTGTGGTTCATTTGGCGTAACGCGGTCCTTCGTAACCTTCACAGTCCAGCGGCAGGCCGGCGGTCCACGATCGCGGACGCTTCATTATTGCGCGCATTTGCGCGGATCGTTCGGCAGCGAATTCCTGGCGAGCAAGGGCCAGAATAGAATCGTATACGTCTAGCAGCAAAACAACGTCGGGCAGCTCGTTTTCGATATCCGCTTCTGCGGCTGTGACAAGATCACGCGTCATAGACTGGCATGAGATTTCAAGCAGCGAACCGCCGAACGCCTTTTGGCGGAGCATGGCACCGAACTTGCCGCGAAAGAACGCCATCTCGCCCGTGTGCGTAACGTGCGCCGAATAGTGCGGCACGGCACGACCGGATGGCAGTAGCATCCATACCGTACCGTGCGCGTCTTTTTGGAATGCGATCTTGCCGGCTGGGAAGATGCGGCCGGGAGGTTCGTAGATTGCAAACCTGAATGCGTCGGCCAGATCCGACCATAATTTTTGCAACAGCGGGTTGGCACGGCGATAGCCTTCAATATCAATCCGCGCCTTGTTTTCGGTAAGTTCGTGTTTCTTTAGTCCATTCTCTGCGGCGGTCTTTATCAAAAATGCGAGATACGTTTTCCAACCTAACTGATAGTTGCCTCCAAGCGTGACGCTCTTGAACGTTTGACGTTCTTTCGGGTGCGTGTCTCTGGTTGCCGTTTCGGGGAGCCCTAAGCAAACCCGTGCGTTGTGCATGTACAAGTCCCCACCCGCGGCGGCTAAGATGCCTAGACGCTCAGTATCGCCGGCCTGCCATAATGCGATGCGCAGCTCGGCCGCCGACAGGTCGTTGTCGCAGACGTACCAAGCGTGCGGCGCAACGATACAGCCACGGAGGCAGTCTGTCAGAGCGGTACTGCCTAGCGACGTGTGTCCCTGTTTTAGTCGATCGATTAGGTTGTCGATCGACGGGCGGCCGTTCTTACCGTCAAACTTGCCGGAAGGCCGCGCGATGTTGAACATGTTTGCGCCTTCGGACGTGCCGCGGCCGGATCGCGCCCCGAAATAGCGTGTTGCATCTTTGTACCAGCCATCGACGTGTCGATCTAAAAGCGATTGTGCTTTGAGCGGCGCGGAGCCCCCTTCGTCTCGCAATAGCTCTAAGACCAGCCGTACATCGGGATGCAGGTTTTCGTCAGTCAGTTTGTCGGCGATCGTATGCTTCTGCGTGTCCGTCAAGCCTGCGGCACGGTTTCCCCCATTGCACCAATCGATAATGCGTTGACGCTGTGACAGTTTGGTTACGGCATTGTTCGTGATTTCCATAAGTTTCAATGTTGTTTCCTGTTCAATTTCTTCTCGCCGGAGTGCAATTGCGGTTGCTAAATGGATATCTATAGGAAGCCCGGTTTCATTTTTCCGCCACGTACGCTGAAAAATCAATCGTTCGGAAAACGACAACGGCGGTAGCCGGCTGTCTACCTCTTGAAGGCAGCGCGTGTCCTGTACGTTATAGGCAAGCAGTCGTCGATACGTCTCCACATCTTCGTTGAATGTACCGTTACGTTGCGGCCTGCATGTCGCCATGACGAGCGCGCGGCCCTCCGGGTCTTTACCGCGGATTCCGAGCGCCATGCATACTTCGTCCAGACCGCCAGGCAGCGCGAGGCACTGCGCTCGCGCCATGGTGCAATCGACTTTGGAGACTGGAATTTCAATGAACGGATTTTGGCGTCGCAGCACGTTAACGTCGAAATTCGCGTGGTGCGCCACAAAGCGCCGGCACTCCCGAATATCGCTGTACAGCTCGTAAATCTCGTGCGTCCCCAGGAACGGGTGTACCGTACATGCGGTTTTCAGAATGCCGCGGAACGCCCATGTAGCTGTTGTGACCTGCGTGGACGGATCCGCGGCGTACCGACGTGCGCCGGCTGCCTTAAGATTGACGCGTGATCGCGTCTCCACGTCAGCCAAGAGGCTGTCGGGAACCATTGTAGCCCCCTCAGAAAAAGAGCCTAGGGCCGGAGCCCTAGGCCAAGGCGGGAGGATTCTACCGCTGCGGCCACGTTTGCGGTTGAGGCGCCCCGCCCTGTGGCGCGAAAGCCGGCGGTGGGGCAAAGCCACCTGGAGCCGGATTTGCGGGCGCTCCAAAGGGGGCCGGCGCACTTGACGGCTGTGGCGCCCCTCCGAACGGTCCCGGCTGCGGTGCGAACCCGCCGCCCCCGAAACCTGGGGAGCCTGAGAACCCGGCAATCTGCAAGCCCTGCTTTTGAGCCTGCGCCATCAGCTCCGCGCCACTGACGGAATTGGCGAACACGATTTCTTCGCCCGGAGCGCAGAACACGACGGCATTGAGGTACAGCTTGACGCCGCGCGGGTCGTTCTGCTTGACGGCCGCGGTGACGCCCGCCATGACAACGTCGCCCGGTTTCACGCCGACACGGTTTGCGAGCTTTACGAGAGTGCCGTTCGGCTGCGCCAGTTCCACAGATGGCGGGTTGCCGCTTGACGCGGAGAACAGCCAGTGCCCTTTGATATGCTCGGACTGCTTACCTGTGGGGCTCGGCACGTCGCCGTCCTGGACGGGCCACGACAAGATGTGCGGATTCTTTTGGTAGAGATTGCCGCACGCTTGGGCGATGCCCGCAAGTGTCGGTTCCATGTGCCACTGCGGCACGGTCTTTCGCACGATGAACGACGCGAAGAAGTTGGGCTTCTGCGTTTTCTGCCCTTGGTAGGTGTCGCTCGGCACCCATAAGTGCCGCATGTCTACGATGCGCGCATTGAAGACGGTTGCTGCTTCATACTGCCTGTTCGTTGCCATGTTGTTTGGTCCTTTTGCTAGTTTGTCAACGTGTGTACGCTTACGCTACTTTACGGGGCTAGTCAAGCCACGCTAAATACGTTCGTAGCCTTCTTCGAAGGTTTTGGCAGGCGACCATGATTTGTAACCGTCGTCATAGATCACGATGTAATCCCCCAAATTCGGGCGCCCTCTGGCAAATACGTTCGGAGGGCAATCAACCTTGCACTCGGCTCCGTTGCAGTCCTCGACCGTTACCGGGCCGCTGAATCCGGGAGGGAACGCGAGGATTTTCCCGGCCTTGACGATCTTATGAGATTTCCATTTCGCGAGTTGGCTCATTGATTTTCTCCTTTTGTCAGTAATTCGCCTTTAGTTCGCCTTGGGGTTTGTGTGCCGCTATCGCCGCGAGTTTCTTGCCTTCAAGTCCAAGTTTCTCGGCTGCGGCAGGCGTAAGTGCCTTAACGCCCTTATGACCGTAATGCTGATACAGATGCGTTGCGGCCTGCAGCGGATCGTTCCACGCGCGGAATGTACGGGACGGCTTTAGTGTAGCGCCCTCCGCTGCGCGACCTAGCTTTAACTGGACCGTTAAAGCATCTTCGTAAACCGGCTTCACGTCCCCGAGGGCGCGGATCAACCGAAGCAATCTTACCAGTTCCTCGGTTGTCAGGTCTTCCGGGCGGCGCGACATGGCACCTATCGTGAAAGCTGCGTCGGATGCCATCGCCGGGCAAGCCTGAAATGCCTTACACCAACGGCAATGCGGCCCTGGCCTCGGGGCGCTGCGATCCGCTATGGCGCGCATTACGCGAGCCCGGTGCGCTTCTACCTCGGAACGGTGCGCGATCCATTGCTTGAACGGGTCGTCATCATCGTCTAAGCCGTTTGGCTGGAAGATCACAAGGCGCCACCATTCGGCGTTGCATCGCGGCAGCAACGCGGCGGCGTACGTCAAAAGCTGTTTGTTGTGAAATGCGGGAACGTCCCACTTGCCAAACTTGGCGTCTAGTATCGTAGCAATGTTGGGATGCGGGTTGAAAAGATCGGCAGTTCCGCCGCAGTCGTTTGTGATTTTCACACGCAATTCAAACTCGATTGCGCCGTGTTCTAGCTGATTTATGTAATTCGCCACCCACTGCACGTTTTCATAATCTTCGTCCGTGGCGTCGTCGGGCAGATCCCCGAAAAATATGCTCGCGTCATTCAGTAGAACGCCATGCTTCCGGGTGCCTTCGTCGGCCGCGGCGGTCGTGCTTGCTTTCTTTGGTGGTTCTGGAACGGCATTAAGGGCTGACCATGAGCATTCGAGCCAAGTCGCTGCAGACGATGCATTGAAAATGTCGTGTCCCATGGTCAGCCCCCCTAAAGCATGCTTTACGCGCCAGTCAGTTTCGCGATGTTCTCCAGTGCCGCCATCGGCAGCCGCGGTAGGAACACCGTCTTGATTTGCTCCATTGTGGCTGCGGCAGCTTCCGGGCCGCACTGCTGACGGAACCACGTCAGCGCGTTGTTCGGGTCGGAGCCCCTCGCCAGTTGCGTGTCGATGCCCACGCCGATCCTGTGAACAAGTGCGGCAACCCCTGTATCGGCCGGGAATGGTGTTCCGCCAGCGCCAGCATTACCGATCGTAAAACCCTGCGCGGCGCTGGGGCCTTGGAACGCAGGGGCGGCGCCCCCGACCGGCGGCATCACGGGTGACGGAGCTTGCGGACCTGCTTCGCCGTCCCCTTCACCTTTCTTACCCCGAGTGCCTTTTAGCTGCGCCACGAACTCTTTCACTTCCTCGATACTGTTAAATTCAAGTTTCATTTCCTTTGCTCCCGTTGATCGAATCAACACAACGCGTGTATGACACTTTTCGCCATGCTACGCAAGCACTCCCGCACGTATGTACGTCTTTATTTTTGGTGTACTGCGCCATTAACGTCGTAGATGCCCGCAGCCATGTAGCGTCCGTTCTGCGCACGTTTCAGAAAGACGGAATGCGGCTGCGGGAGGTGATCGTAGGGCCATAGCGCTGTCGCAAACTTGGTTGTTAGCAGCCATCCTCCGCCGGACTGCTTGACTGGCGGAGAAACAACCGCTTGCCACGGTTCTGATTCGATGATTTTGGCGACCGTCACGGCTTCGTTAGCTCCGCCGCGGGTTTTCAGCTCTTTGCCAGGAGATTGCTCTACAGCGTTGTCATAGCCGCAGAAGGGACAAGTAGGGTGCAGAAATGCAGCGTACGGTTCGCCACAGGCGGCGCACTGTTTAATTGCTGCTTGTTGCGTGCCACAGTGGGGGCACAGCATGCCGTGATAGTGAGGGTCGAAACGTTCGCCGCATTGCTTGCACTTGGGCGCGCTTTTGTGGATTGTTTCGCATTGGGGGCATGTACGGCCGTGCTCCCACGTTTCCCATTCAGCATCGCCACAACAGTGCCCGTCCAAGCCGCGGCCATCATCGCACGTAAGCATGCGGCCCGGAGCTGCGACAACAGCATCTAGCGCGCCGTGCCGCTCGATATTGCCGCCGAAATCCGAAACAAGACAGTTTGCAGCGTACGGCGTTATCCTAGCGCCACGTCCCAAACCTTGCGCGTAGTAAACCGCGCTTTTTGTTGCTCGGCAGAACGCAAGGTAATCAATGTCGGGTACATCAAAGCCAGTGGTGAACATGTTGCAAGATACCAAGATCGGGACTTGCCCAGCCCGGAAGGCATCCACGGCCTTGTCGCGCTTCCCAATAACCGACTTAGAATGAACCCCGGCAACTGCACTGCCATGGCGTTTGAACTCCGATTCCAGTTTGTCAACGTGAGCTATGTTGCAGCAGAAAACTAACGCACGGCGTCGGTTGAATTTCTGCATAACCTCTAGGATGGTCTTTGCGTGGCTCGGGGCAAGTTTTATTGCACGGGGCGCCATTTCTTCCAAGTCGAAATCGCCGCTTATGGTTTTCAGTCCCTCAACGTCGATTATTTCGTCCTCCCCCGCATCAACAGGTACTAACGGTTTAACGTAGCCGTCACGGAGTGCGTCCAAGAATGTGTACCTGTACACCACAGGGCCAAATGTCTTTTCAAGGTCACCCGTACCGTCGGCTCGGAATGGCGTGCCTGTCAAGCCGTGGACTTTGGCAATTTTGATTTTATCGAAAAGCCCCCTGTACTGCGAAGATTTGGCGGGCGGTACGCGGTGAACTTCATCCACAAGAATTGCCACCACGTCACGGAAAAGGTGTGTTCGGTTAATGATTGTTCCGACAGTTCCCACTGTGATTCGGGCAAAGGCGTTGGTGCTAATGGATGCGCTACAGATTCCAGGGCGCAACCCGAGTTCTCGACATGCTTTATCATTTTGAACTACCAGTTCTTTGTTGTGGGCGACAATGAGCACGCGGCCGTGTTGCTGATAGTGGGCGGCCAGCATGCCAAGCATGGCGGACTTGCCGGAAGCCACGCACGCTTCGACAACGCTAAAGCGTTCGGCGTATTCGGTTAGCGCCCGTACGCCTTCAATTTGATGCTTACGCGGAGTGAACGTCATTTGTGCCCAAGTTTCCCAAGGTGCCGAAGATCACGCTTCACGGCGTCTCGCAATGAGGCTATCACAGCATCCACGATCTGTTGTTCACTGTCTTGCCGCCCTACGATTGCAAGAGCGAGAGTGCCCGCCAGTGCGTCAATGAAAAGCGCGGACGCAACTTTGCTGGTAGCGCGTTCCGATTTAATGTACGGTGCGAAAGATTTCATGAAGCTCTTAACCCAATCGCGCCCGACCGTATCGGCTAGTTCGCTGTTTGGAGTGGTCAAGACCATAGTGATTCCTCCGATTCGTATACTGTACGCCGTACATACGTTCGTGTCAAGCGTCAATGCAATGCGCTGATCATAAGGAACATTTCGCCGTCGAAATTCTCGCATATGCAAAAGCGTTCTAGGTGACTCAGTTCCGCTGCTGACGGCCTCTTTAGAAAAGCATGCTTTGGTAGTGAACCTTCATCTTTAATCAGAACCAATCCGTGCACAGGCGCAGCCGGCACGAATTGGCATGCCGAAACGCATGCTATGTAGAATCGCTCCGGCAGGGCCTTCGTTTCGGGGGCTGCGTCCAGCGCCCTTGCGCCTGCCGGAGTCAGGCAATGGCGGATAGAACTGATCGGCCAGTAACGCATTATTTTTTACCTCCGTAGTAAAGGCGCGGCGGTGGCTGGAACAGCGGCCCCCATACGTACCAGGCATGGTCTTCCGTACCTTGCATTTCGCCTGGGAACCACTGAATGCGATCGGTTAGTGCGATCTTGAACGCAAACCGCGGGTTGTCGGCAAATAGATCGTAGCGCGTGTTGCCAAAGTCAAATTTGGCCGTCATCAAAAGCGCTACCCATCCGGCGGTGCGCTGAATCGCCAGGCGCGCGAATTTTACAGCATCGCGGTTGTGCGGCCCGTACGGTGGGTTTGTAATAATGTCCCGTTCAGTCGCTCCACTCCCGCCGGTCGGCGTTGCGAGAAAGTCATATGTAAAAGCATGCTTTTTGTTATGCGTCACTACATCCGATGTGAGTACATCCGCGCCCTCAAACGACAAAACGTCTGCAATTGCGTGGTTGCCTGCGGCAGGCTCCCAAATCTGACGGCCGCGTACGGGCGGAAAGTGGCGTAGCAATACGCGCGTTGCCCAAGGCTCCGTTTCATAGAGGTCGTTCGGCCTTCGTGCGAAATTAGAAGCAATAACGGTCACGGCTGTAACCCCAACGCAAGCGCTTGTTCAAGTGCCGCAACTACTATCTCTTTCATGGTTTTCGTCTGGACGTTTACCTGTGGCATGCCAACGTCTTGGAACTCCATCGTCGTGCCGTCTCGGAACGTGCATTTGAGCGGGTCCGGCATGCTCTGACCGCGTTCGGTATTGAAGACCATACGGAGCGCTTCATTGTCACTGCGGACAAGAATGGCGGTATGGCTCACAATGAACCGTAGGTCCGCCTGTAACGCGCGTACGGTTTCCGCTACGTCGTCAACTTCCGGGGGTGCGTCCGGCCGCTCCCATGGCATGCTCATGTATACAGGCACCTTCGCTCGCGCCGGCACATACTCGATACGCACGGCGGTTCGCGGCAAAATTCGTTGAGCTGGTCATCCGGTTCCGCTTTCGGATCACGTGGTCTTTCTTTTGTCGTGGGGGCGATTAAGTCATCGTGTGCCGGGCCGCAAAGGATAACATCGTCGCCGCCATACCTACGGATAACTTGCCGCCAAGCAGTGTCAAGCGCCCTGCGGTGTACGTTCTGCAGAGGCCGGTTTTTGACTTCGACGTTCCACCGTTCTGCCGCCCATTGCACTATGTCGTCGGGAAACAGTGTCTGTCTTAATCCCATGGCATCGCCTTTCGTGGTTCTGCCTCCCACGGCATAGAGCGCGGGGGCGGTGCTTGGTGCGTCGCTCCGAAACGGCACCTAATCCCGTCATTGTTGACTTTTCCACAAGCGCACACTCCGTCCCATTCGCCATCTTTGTTTATTCCCACGGCATCGCTCGCGGTTCAAGCACAAAGCATGCAATGTGGCGTCCCGTTCCCTTGCCGGGCGAACCATCCTCAGTTGCCAGCCAGTGCACATCGCCAAGATTACGAACATGTCCGTGCTCGCCGAGGATCGCTTTAATTAGCATCAATATCCATTTATCGACTGGATAAACCAATACGATTCGCTTGCCTTTGTGCCATTCTTCAATCGCCTTGCGTACCCATGCGGTCGGACCTTTTTTCTTACCTTCGTGCATAATGGATCCGAATGGAGGGTTGACATAATTGGACTTGCCCCACTCGCACGTCAGTCCGTCGAAATCTGCCGGCTTGGGATAGGGGCACGGATCGAAATCGAAATGGAATTCGGCATGCAACCGCGCATAGATATCCGGCGGCGTAATCCAGTAGTGTTTGCCGTCCGTGCCGTTTCCGACGTGGAACTTGTTATTGGATGGATGGGTTATCAACCCCACGGTCCGCCCCCTTTTGGCAGCTCGATCGCCCATGGCATGACAAGCGTATGCTTTATATGGCCGTTCATTGGCGAGTATACGGCGAAGTACGGAGCCCCGCGCATTGTACGCAAGTAGCCCGAATCGCACAAGCCTTTTAACCCGTCTTTGCCGAAAATTCGGAATGCCGCATCGCGATTGACGACATGGCTGGGCGCTTCGTCATCGGCTAGTTTGTTCCCTAGTTCGCTGACACTTTCAAACTTGACAATCTGCCCAGCTCGCAAGGCGTCCATACCCTCTGCCACGGCGCCAGGCAGCATCGCGGCCAGTCGAATCGGCGCGGCTTGCTCGGCCTCTTTCGCCGCCGCGACGTTTTCACGTCTGAACACGTTCACGGTAGTTGTGCGGCCCTTGCGATCGGTCCCGTACGGTTCCGAGACGATTCGGCCTGTGTAGCTTTTTGCCTTCGGAGCGCCGCGGGCCTTGCCACAGTCGATTGAAATTTGCTCTTGCCGGCCAGTCGTGACGCGGTATACAAATCCGCTGTTGCCCGACTTGGCGCCGTTGCCCTTTTGCCATGCGTCTTCGTTCCCGAGCGGCAAATGATCCGTGATCAACAACGCGGTCTCCGTACGGCGTGCTACTAGCTTTAGAACAAACATGGCCCTGAGAACTGCTTCCGTGTCGTTATCCGCAAAGCACAGGCCCGAAGCTCCCCAGGTATCCAGCACGATTGCGTCCACATGCTTGCCCATGGCATCCATTGCTTGGGTTTGGGCGATGCACTGTTGTTCGAAGGCGAGGGGTTCATTGATCGCGCGAATCAGATGGAACCGCTGCGCGAGCGCGAGGCCGTCAGGATGCTGCCTGAGAAGGTGGCGCATGCGGCGCTCTGTGCCGTAGTCGTCCTCCGCGGCGATCCACAGCACGTGGCCGCCAGTCTTCTCCACATCCGCGTCTAGCCACGCCGTGCCAGTCAGATAGCTATAGACTAAATCTGTCACTACGGTTGATTTGCCGGCTCCTGAGTGGCCAGTGAACAAATGTACCTCGCCGCACAAAATCCGCTGATAGAGCAACCATGGCAGCTCTGCGGTGTCGTCCTCTAGTGAAAGTTCAAAACCTGTACGCCCGGCCAAGGTCGGCGCCCGTTGCGCCTCTAAAAAAGCATGCTTTAACGTGCGCCTGGCCATGATGGCGCCCATGATCAGGTTGCCGCGGAGGACAGGCAGCGAATCGTGCCGCGCTATTTCCTCGCCCAGGACGCGCCCGCCGTGGCCTTCCTCCAGGGTATGGCCTGCGTCGAGCACGGCGCCTTCGATTTCTTCCCGCGTGCACAGGCCGGTCATTTCGCCAAATTTCAGTACGCCCACGATTGCAAAAATCGTAGATCCGCGGCCCTCCCATCTTCCCATCAGCTCTTGTTTGAGCATGCCCAAGTAGCGCATGGAAGCGTCACGCCCGGCTTGCCATTCGTCTTGCGTTTGCGGCGTGGCTTCCTGCAGCTCTGCCGGATCGCAGGTTTCGTGCTCCGCGTGCATCCGCAGCGACGTGCCGGCCATTGCAGGCACGCGCGCCAGCACGTCGAGCACTTGTGCCGATGTGAGTCGCGGCCATTCGCCACTCCAGTTGTCCCACTCGTACGGTTGCCCTGTGACCGCGTGCGGGCCAAAGGCAACAAATTGACCACTGATGATTTGAAGCTTTTCACCATGTGCGAATTCGAACGTGCGGCCTTTCACTGGTGCGTCAGTTAGAAAGTAGGGGATAAGAAATCGAGGCGAATCAGGCCGGCGGCGTACGGCAATACCAGACCCTAAAACTTGCTGAAAAGCATGCTTTAATTGGCTGGCGAGCGGTTCTTGGCTCACGTCAACGTCAAAGGCCGTCAGCCCGCGGTCAACGCAGCGATAGCCGATCGAACCGGCGCCCGGATGCGCAATCGGCATCGTCCAGGAATTCCAGCCTTCTCCGATCGGCGCCTTGCTGCCTTTGGCAATGGCGAGGGGGAAAAGGCCGCGTGCAATCGAGACGTTCCAGAAGTCCTGCATATTTGCAGGAAAAGCATGCTTTAATGGCGCGGGGAGCGTCATTGCGCTTCCCATGGCATGCGTTGCGGCTTCCTGCTTGTTCGTGCACTTGGATCGTAATCTTCGAATCTCACTTTACGCCATAGATGGCGATTAGTCCAACGCTGTACCCAACGCAATTTTTGTTCCGTCCAGTCGTATCGAATGCGCGGAGTTTTCTCGATCGCATTTAACTTGATAAAAGGTTGAGCGTAGGGTTCGCCACCGTTGGCAATTACTGTTTGAATCCGTTCCATGCACAAGCTAAATGGTTCGTCGCCAATCATTACATATACTTGCTTTTTGCGCGGCGGTACGTTTTTAAGCATGCGGAAAACACGCTTAACATTTTCGCCCTCAGTCGTTTCATCAAATCCAAATCGCCACGGACCTTTAATAACTGGTTTCCATAGTGCAAAAACTTCGTCATTGAAAGTGGCCGGTTCGAAACCACTATTGCAATCGAGAAGCGGCGTTTCGGTCTTTATGTATCGCGAAACAATGTGCCGCTGAAAATCCATCGGCAACGCGGATAAGTTATCGTCGCACAAAATCGGTCGCGGTACGAAGTCAGGCAACAGTGTGAATGTTTTGCCGTCCATCTTCGGGACGATGCAAAAATGGCATCCCACGGGGCAGCCGTAGCTTGCCCGCGTTGCTCTTGCATTGTGGCGTACAACCACATCGGGAATAGAACCGCCAGTTTCGAGATCGGGAAGGTTGTCAGCAATGTAGCGGCGCATCGTAAACGTACCAGGGCCGCCGAGACGGACTCGGGTGCATCCCAGTTCGCGATAGCGATCGGCTAGCGCGCGTACCTCGGGAAGGCGCCATGTGAAAGCTACCGAAATAAACGCGGTAGCATCTTCTCGCCAGTGGGCAACCCCTTTGATCCAATTTTCCCACGGCATGCAAAAAGCATGCTTTAAGGAGGCGCGAAGGGGTTGCGCCGGGCGCTCTGTTGCGGTAGGAGGGGGATGCATTCGCGGTGGCTCGCGAGTGTTGAATTCAGCCCCTGGACGGAATCCAAGGCCGTCCGGGGGCTATTTGTATGCGAATCAGTTTTCGGATTTGAACGCCAACGCACGCAACGCGCAATCCTGCGCTTCCATCAGCTTACGCATTGCAACCGTGCTTTCCGGGTTCGCTGGAAGCGAGGTCGCGAGCTGACTCGCTACGCCATGGAAGGCAACGCGCATGCGGTCTTCTGTTGAGGATGCCGACGCAGGTAGCTTAAAGAACTGCATGAACGCTTTCATAGTGCCCCCTCGAAAAAGCATGCTTTTAGGGTGATTCGTTTCTTCTAGCGCCGTTCTGCCGCGGCTGTCAAATTTCCCAAGGCATCCTTTTCGCTTGACGGCGCGCAGATTCTTCGATCACAAAGCGCAGAATCGCCTTACGCTTGTCACGCGACATGGCAAGAAACAAAGCTTTGTGCTTCATAGCTTCGCGTAAGTACGCCCTAGGCGTGGTTTCATAACCAAGCACACTCCCCCATCCGAACCACAGCAACACGTCGCGCCGTTCAGCGTCAGTGAGGGCGGCTATTCCGCCCTCTTGCTTGCTACGTTTCATTTGCGGAATGCCTTCGCCAGTTCTGCAATTTTCTGTTCAGCAGCCGCCATCGATTCGCGGTCATTCCACACGTCATTGTGTCCGCCTTCGAAGCTATCCCACATTTTTGATTCGTCGGAAGGCGGAATGACATTCTGGCGCTTGGAAACATCGTCAGCATAGTAAGCTGCCATGCACTGCGCCACGTAGCGAACTTCGCGCATACCTTTTGCAGCGCTCCACTCTCCTAGGGTGCGCGGAAGTAATGCACTCTGGCGCGGCTTGGCGGCGTCCGTGGCGATCACGAGTTCGCGAAGCGCAGTGGTGAATCCGGCCCAATCAAAGCCCTTGGCCGGAATTGCCTTGATGGTTTCGTATGTTCCCATTTTCCACTCTCCAGCGTTTGCGTTTCAACAATCGTGTATGTACGCCAGTCTTTAAGGATTATCAAGCCTCCCAAGGCATTTTTCTCGCTTGTGCATCGACGAGCGCACGCAGCCGGCGGTTTTCTGTACGCAGCTCGGCCATTGTTTGCGGCGCCTCGCCCTTGTCCTTTCGCGTACGCCTATGCGCGTCGCAATTGACTAGGCCGAATGAGTTGGTATCGGCCTCCCCGTCCGCAATGCGACGCGTGACGAAGATTGAGAACGGTTCGCCACAAGTCGAGCACGGTCGCCTGAATTCGATCAAATGCAAGTAGTCACGGCCGCGAAGGTACTTCGGACCCTCCGCGACGCGTGTCCAGGCGGACCGATCTTGCATACCAGTCGAGCGGTCACGTGCCATGGTTATTTTCCCATCGGATCGATTGCCAACGCTTGCCGCCGCAGCTCAAGTTTTTCCGCCAGCGTAAGCCTTGGATTGCGGGCTTGTTCTAGCAGCTCTCGACGTTTGTTCATTAGTTCAATCGTCTTGTTAAAGGTTTCTTCGGACACGTATTTCATGGCCGTTAGCCTTCCGTTGCGGGTTGAATGTAGGTTTTGGTGACGAATGCGCGCTTCGCTTCAACGAGGCCGATAGAAAGCGCGTCGCCCGGTTTGCGGTGCGCGTCATAGGTGCGCTTGCTGCACACAAAGCGGTCAAGCAAATCAAGCCCGACCTCGGGCACGCCTTCGCGATACTTATTCGACCACTCGAAAGCTTCCGCGCCATCGCAGTATTCGGATAGCCCGGTATACTGCACGTGGCCATTGTCGTCGAGGTACATGCATGCGCCGAATTTCGAGTATGTGCTTCCCTTCGGCTTGTTCCAATGGCTGGCGCGCTTGGGATTTGTGGTTTGCGACATAAGCCGGAAGCCGTGATTCGGCTTGTACTCCAGCCAATAGCGGATTGAACACCGCAGGCGGAAGCCATACGGGTAGTCCGTGACAACGTACGCGGTTTCAGGGCTTGTGTGCGTGTTTGGAAGGATGGTCATGGGTTCACTCTCCAGCGTTTGAACGTATGTACGTGTACAGCAATCCTTAAAGACTGTACACGTACATACGCGCATGGCTACTATGCCCATACTACAGTCCGAAAGGATGTTCGTTTCTCCAGCCGTTCAAATGATGTAATCCGGTTCCCGCGGTTCGCCCGCGAACCATCCGCGCTCTGTCAGAAAATCAATAGCGATTTCGTCCGCGTCGCAATCATCGACTCGCGTGTTTGGCAAGTAAGATTGCACCGCAACGAACATCGGTTCGAATCCGCATTGCCAGCCTACTAAGCGAGCATTGGGCAGCATTTCGGAAACGGGATGCTCTGACAAAACATCGTCTATCACGTATGAGACGTACGGGATTGCTTGTGCACGTGTCATGTTCGTTCTCCAACGTTTCAACAGTCACGTATGTACGCTCTTCCCTAAGGATTGTCAACGTACATACGTGAATTATTTTGATCACTTTTTTGTTACAATGGTCGGATGCCATACGCTGTCCATTCTCCCCACGCCATTTGCCGCAGCACGTACGTACGGCCGTCAGCTCTGTACCATTCTTCAAAGCCCGGTTGCTCGAAATCGCCATAATAGGATAGCCACGTACGGCCGGGTGGTAGAAGGGCGCGTGCTTTGTGATATGTCATGATTGTAGTTCCTCTATTCTTTTCCATGCACGATCTAGTTCACCTTCGTCAACTAAACAGCGGGGAACCAGCAAATAAAGAAGTTGACGAGCTTCAACAAATTCGCCTTTGACAGCTAAAGCTCGTGCTCGCATAACTTGCTCTCGAAAAGTCATGTCCGTTCTCCAACGTTTCAGGGTTCAGTCAGCGTTTGGTGCGGTTTCGGCCTCTTTACGCCATGCCTTGGCCCATTCCGAATAGGGATAACCCGGTTCGTCTTTTCGGCTTTCGCACAATTCGGCGCGACGCAAACAAAGCTCTTTTGTACGGTATTCCATGCCGCCCGTTTGGTAACCAAAATCAGATTGTCGGTTCATGTTCGTTCTCCAACGTTTCAACGATACCTAATTTACTCCAATCCTAAGGGATAGCAAGCCCTAATTTTGCATGCCTGTCCTTAGGGATATGCATATCACCACGGGCCAGGCTTTTTAGCCTTAGCCTCCAATTCGCGCACGTATTCGTTAAGACAGTCTATTTCCTGTTGCATAGTGCTGTTGATTGCGCGCAAGCGCTCGACTTCGGAAGCATCCGTATTGATCGGCGCACCTTCGCGCACCATAGGCCGTGACATGGCAACAGTTGATTTTGTCGTTTTGCGGCAATCTTGGCAACGCGATAGGTGCAATCCGGCATTCTTAGACGTGCCAATGATTGCCGCCTGTGTCACGGCCATGTCCATTTCACGACCACATTGAGCGCAAGCCTTAGTGATCCGGTAAAGGTGCACGAATTTGCCGCGCCACCATTTTGTGAGCAATTCGCCTACTTTCCAGCCGTTAACGGTTGATCCAGTGAGATTCATTGTTTACACTCCTATTCAAGTTAGCAACTCACTAATTTCACAATCCGTAGCGATTCACAAGACACAAAAATTTATGTAGGATCAAGTTTTCCACCATTTTCTTGCGTAATTCACAATACACAGACATAAGAATCATCGTTCCCTAAAGGGAACACAGATGATTAGGAGTAAACAAGTAAATTAAAGAAGGGGGCGCCTACGCTTCGCTACGGCCCCCATTGCAGATAGCAAGAAGATCGGCTAAGACGGCCAAATGAGCACGCAACTGACAACCCGGCTATCCGGCTTTGCAATCGAGCAAGTCACTAGGCACGCACCGGCTATTCGCAGCAAACTCGTGCGGTTCACGTCACCGGCTTTAACGAGCGCTTGCACGGATGCCGGCTTAACACTCGAACAGGCGGAACTCTGCGGCGGATTGCTTGCGAGCGTAATTGACGACTTGATTGCAGTCAGTCGGCTTGCGCGTACCGACTTTGAGCGCACAAAGCGGAAAGAGCGGATAATCGCGGCTTGCAGCGAACCGGCTTCATACGCTCTAAGGATTGCAATTGCAGCCTCGCCAATCAACGGCCGCGCGGCTGTGGCGCATTGGGACGCTGTTTGTGCGAACAAGTACGAAAAGCACGAAATAGGCAAGTTAGCCTGGTTGCTCGGGATGGAAACGGAGGGCGCAAAAAGATACGCTAGTCGGCTTGACAAATCGGAATGAGCGGCGTACACGCATTGCATCGAAACGTTGGAGAACGAACATGAACAACCTTCCTAATTTTCCCGGTGCCTCCGCTGTCTACACTCGCGCTTTGAAGATCACAGCGTCCCTCAACGCAGTCGAGTACGTCCGGCAAAAGCATGCGGCGCACAAGCGCGGCTGTAAAACTTTCCGGTTTACGCCAAATAGCGATGCGGTTGCTATCATCGCCGCCATGAACAAAGGCGACGAAGAATTTTTGAAAGCGATGAATCATCAATTTATGCATGTTTGGTGCTGACATGCACCATTTCCTGACTGCGGCTGGCATTCTTGCGCTGATCGGTTTCGCCTTCGGTCATCGTGCCGCCATTGCCATAGCGCAGATCGCGGTTGTCGTTGGCACGTTCTTGTTTGCTGCGCTTGTGATTGCTGTATGCGTTGGCTATTTCGAGTAGCTTGACTCGAGCCGCGAATCACCTTAGAACGTCACCATTCAAACCGCTGGAGAGCGAAACATGCAAAACCACCGAACACCTTCAGAACTGAAAGCCGCACTCGACGCAATCGTGTCTGAGCTGCAAGCGCTCGACGTTGCTACGATCGATGATAACGAGCTTGTGCCGTTGGCCAAGACTGTGCAAGCCGCGGCTAGCTTCGTCGAAGTGATTGACAACCGCATCCAAACGCGCGTCATTGGCGACGGCATGTCGATTGCTGGCGCCATGCGCAAGCCGATCGCCAAACACCGCTTTTGGCATGACGAAACTGTTGCTGCGGACCTCGCATTTGCCACGTACGGGCTTAAGGCGTTCAAGCTGCAGTCGCCTGCGGCGCTGGAAAAGCTCGGCGAGGAAGGCATGGCGCTCGTTGCTGTTGCCAGCACAAAGCCCGAAGCGTCCTACAAGGCGGCTTATTGAGCGGAGTACAAAACCTTGACACGCATATTCGACACTACGAGCGGGCGCCGCACGGCCGCCGAAACGGGTGCACGCCGCTCGCGCAAAGCGCAGATCGATCGCGTACGGCGCCGGCTGAATGCGTTGCACCCTAAGGACAGCGACTTGATTGAGCTTCAAAACGTGGTCAAGGCAATCGTTGACATTATGGCGGATGACGGGGAATACGAATGAGCGATATCAGCAAGACGTTAGCGGAACGGCAACCGCAGCACGGCGCCTTCGTGGATCAAGCTGAAATCTCGCAAGCGCTATCCGAGGTCATGCACCGTGCCACGAACTACCGCAGCTTGACACCGTATCAGCGCGAATCGCTGGAAATGATCCAAATCAAAATCTCGCGTATCCTTGAAGGCAATCCGGGCCACATCGATCACTGGCACGATATCGCCGGCTATGCGACGCTTGTGGAGCGTCACTTGCGCCAAGAGCGCGAGCGACTGACCGCACGGAGCATTTGCGGCAATGACTGACGTTGAAATCATCCTCCGCCCTTCGCGCGGCTGGGGTACGATGTACGCGAATTCGCCGGACGGCCGCCGTTGGATTATCCGCAATGTCAACGGTCATGAAGCTAGCGGCGTGGCTGCGACGTTTCCGGTTGACGAGCTTCGGGCGTACTTGACGCGTGCCGCGGAAAGCGGGATTACAGTCACAGTCAGGGAACGCAGGCAATGAATATCAAGGAATTCGCTGCGCTGAAACTGGGCGATCGTATCGCAAACCCCATGGCCAGCACGGCCGGCGCAGTCACGGACACGGATGGGGGCGGCGTGACCGTACGTTGGGACGGTAGCGAGCTGACGCGCTACTACGGCGCCGTAACGACAGCCTGGACACACTGGACGAAGGAAGCCACAGAGGGTGGAAGCGCTTGCCGTCCGGCGCCCGTGACTATCATTACGGAATGACATTCATCACCGGTTGTGCTACGAATCAGCTCATGACACCTTTAGCGCTTGCCATTCCGCTGACGCTCGCCAGTAACCTTGACGTTGCTTATGGTGACGGCTTGTTCTGCGACACGCAGGCACAAATTGAATACCTAGTGACGCGGTTTGACGATTTTGAGCACGATCGTGAATGGATCGATGACGCCAACGCGCATTTCGGCGGCGAAGAAAAGGCTTGCGGGAGCCGCAAAATCGCGTACGTGACCGGGGATATCGTCAAGATCGTGCACGTCGGCGGTAATGAGTACGGCATCAGTGAAATCTTGATCATTGGCGTCATAGACAAGGATGGCCAGTACCAGGGCGTCAAGCCTCTAAGGCAGTGGGCGGCGATTAAGCTGCAAGGCACGCCTATCTAGCCGGATTGAGTGCCCGCGCCGACTGTGCTACGAATCAGCTCCCTAGTAAGCGGGGGCTAGCACAATGCCGGATGACAATAACGGGCAATTTGGCAGCGGATTGAGCCTTGGCAGTGATCAGCAATCACAGCCTTCGCAAAGCGGCGGTTTTAGAAGCTCGTTTGCCGATTCGCTCCCAGGCCCTCACTACACGGCACCGGATCCGAGCACATCGCCACTGGACCAATCGGCGGATTTGTTAACGCAACGTGTCAAGCGCGCGAATCAGGTTGCTACCAATCCGTGGGCTCAAATTTTTGCACCCGAGCAAGTTCAAGCCGCGCGCGACTTCGTTCCCAAGGCCGTCGAGCAATTACAGACAATCCAAAAGCAGAAAGCGGACATTGCCGCGGGTCGCCAGCAAGCGCAAATGCTCGGCCTCGATCCGGGCGAAGTGTCCGACCAGGCGACGCGCGAGGACCGGATTGCGGCGGCACAACAGCGCGCCCTGAATGGCGATATCCGCGCATTCCAAGGATTGCAGGCGGTAGAGCCTAAAGCCGCGGAAGCAATCCAAGACCAAGTACACTCCGCCGTCTCGCGCAATCTGGACACGGCGCAGAACGCATTCGACAGTCTGTCGAACGTCAAGACGCAAGATGAATACGCGGCCAAACTCGCAGCTATGCGTGACGCGGGCGACTTGAAAAATTTGGAAGCTTTGGGCTTGAAAATGCCGGGGCAGCTTGATGCGTTCAATGCAGCGAAGGGCCGGGAAGCGGAAGCTTTACGCAATGCGCGCATTGGCGTCGATACTATCCGGCAAAGGCTGGAAGACCGAAATACGTACCAGCCGATGCCGGAAGCGGAAGCGAAAACGTATACGGGACGCTTGACTACCGCGTACGGTGACAAATTCGACAACGGCACGTGGTCGCGCAACAGCGCAGCCGGTACGCGTGGCTATGTCGTCAACGGCGCTGCGAACCCTAGTGACTTGGGCCGTACGTTCACGCTTGGCAGTGCTGATCAGCGGAAACAACTCGGGGATCAGGCTGACGGGCTTGTTCCTAAGGACGAAAGGGAAAAGTACCGTAATTTTAATCGTACGTACAAGCTCGCGACCACGGACGCCAAGGGCAACCCACTGTCTGCGGGCGCTATCAACACCAATCCGAACGTACAGCAAGGCGTTGCCGAAGGTTTGGCCAGCATGCTTCGCGGCGGTAGCGGCGGCGCCAATATCGGCTTGCTGAAAATTGAGACGAACAAGCGCGGTTTCATTCAAGGGCTTATTGACAAGATCAGCACAGAGAAGGCTGCGGCAATCAACGAGCTGAAAGGCGCGGATGTTAATCCGTACCTGTCCAAGCTGACGCAAGGGCAAATCCGCGACGTGATGGACGTTTTGAAGCAGTACAACGACCAGTCTTTTGGCAACCGCATGAACACGGTGGCGGAACGCGCCGGGGCGCTTGGTTTTGACAGTTCTGCGATCGGCTTTGCGAAGGGCGAAGGTGGCGCAGTCGAAGACGCTATCGAGCGCGGACGCCAAGCGCAGATTGCCCGCATGACGCCATCCCACCAAGCCATAGGCGGCGGCGACGGCGTATTCCAGATCGGCGCGCAACGGCCCGGTGCCGGCGCCACGGGCACGCCCGAGGGCTCGGACAAAACAACGCAGCTCCCCGGCGCCCCGGCGCTGCGTACGCCCGTACAGCAATCTAACGGTTCGCCACCCGCGGGTACCCCCTTGACCGCAGGCGTTGCCGGCAGCGCCTCCGGGCCTGCGGGTGGCGGACCTGCACCGCCGACCGGCGGCCCCACTCCAGGCCGCAGCGGGCTTCCGCCCGGAATGAAACTGGATAACCCGCAAGCGTTCGACGCTGCGGCCAACCGTACAATTCAAATCGAGAGCGGTTTCAAGCCCAGTCAAAAGACGGGTTCATATGTTGGGCTCGGCCAATGGTCGAAAGGGGAAATGCTGCGACACGGGATTACAGATCCCGACGATGTTGAGCAAAACCGTACGGCGCTTAAAACGGACATGCAGGACCGTGCTGCAAAGCTGACAAAGGACGGGTTCCCGGCAACGGCTGCAAACGTCTATTTGATGCATCAGCAAGGCGAAGCCGGCTTGGAAGCGCATTTGCGCAACCCGGATGGCGTAGCATGGCAGAACCTAAAGCCGTACTACCGTACGGACTCGCTCGCCAAGCAAGCCGTTTGGGGCAACATGACGCCACAAATGCGCGCGGAGGCGGGTGGCGACGTTAACAAAGTCACATCGGGCGATTTCACGCGACTGTGGGAAGCGCGCTACAACGGTACGGATGCACCAACAGGCGCCGCAGTGGGGGCGCGCATGCTGGCCAGCGGGAGTACCGAACCGCCTCCGTTGTCGGCAAATCAGCGCGCGCCGCGCATGACGGAGGCCGAAACCGTCTCTAAGAATTATGACGAAATGCCGTGGTACAAGAAGGCGGTTGCCGGGTTGCTGTTCGGCCGCGACGCGGAGGGCGGCGTTGAGGCAGCGAAGCAATACGGCCCTGAGGGCGGCTCAATAGTCGGTGCCGTGGCTGGCGGTATGGCCGGCGGCGCGGGCGTTGTTGGCGGGGGAGCTGCGGGCGGCGCAGGCGGGCAAATCCTGAAAGATTGGTTCAGCGGAAGCCCGCAAGACCCAACCGAAATCGCAAAGCAGGGCGCACTCGGCGGCGTGCTTGGCGTCGCGCCCGAAGGGCGGCCCGTCGTTGGCGCGCTGACACGTACGCTTGGCGCTGGCGCTGTCGAAGGTGGCGCGAAGGCCGTACAGGGCGGCGACGCGGGCGATGTGGCCGAAGCCGCCACGCAGGGTGCGACGGGCGCAGCGGTAGGCGAAGCATTCGGCCGCGCACTCGGCATGGTCGGCCACAAAGTGTGGTCGATGTTTTCGCCCGACGCGCAAACCGCGATACAGAGCGCCGCGAAGAAATTCTATGACGCGAACGAAGTCCTAAAGACGGAGCCGAATAAGATACCCGGCGCGGCCGGCAAGCCGGCAATCGACAATCCTAAGTACGTGACCGCGCAGACGGCAAGCGACGAAGCGGAAACCGTACTTAAGGACGCAGGCTTGAAGCCCGAGGAAGCCGCGTACGCACACAAGGTCACGGCGGAAGGCGTACCGCAACGCGAAGCGGCGCTTAACCGGCCGGGAGCCATAGAAGCTTCGAAAATCGGCGCTGGCTACCGGGGAATCGAAGAAGACATACAGGGCGCGCGCAAGCAGTACCCCACTGCAAACCTTCTAGGGTCGGATGTACCTGGCGGCCGTTTGAAGGGCGGCCCGATCGAAGCCGCGAAGGCTGGCAATATGTCCGGCAGTCTGCAGAACATCGCAGAACGTACGGAAAGCGAAATTACGCAGCCCGCCGATAATTGGCGCATAAAATGGCAACAGTTGCAGCAAACCCGATCGAAGCTGCTAGAACTTGAAAGGGACGCGCTTACCAGCACTTCGCCATTCCGTACGCAAGTCGGTAGCGATCTGCGCACCCTTGCGGATACCGTACGGACGCAACAGAATAGCGTTGCGAATTACGTTTTTGGTAAGAAAGGTGGCGCGGCGGTCATTTCACACCTGCAAACCCTTGATACGCGCTACGCGACACTTATGAACGCGACTAACGGCGGCAAGCTGGAGGAAGCGGCCCGATTGACCGGGGAGGAAGGCCGGGCCGCAGATAAGGCGTTCCGTGCATTTGCGCAGAACGACAACATGGCGACCTCGGCGTGGGCAACTCTGCGAGCGCGAGCCATGGGGGGCAGGGTTGAGGAAATCGACAAGGGCATCTATCACTTTTTGCGACTTGATACGGTGCCCGTACTCGGCAAGACGTTTGCGGCCGCAAGCTATGCGCTCAACCTCGGAAGGTGGATGCGCGACAAGGCTGCGGGAGCACCGGCAAAGTTTGAAGACTTCGTGCCGGAATTGAAGAATGCGCGGCTGGCCGGGGGCCGTACGGTTCGCAATGCGGCCGGATACGCGGGCGCGCGGATCGGCGTAGAGGCAGCGCAGCCATGAGCGATCAGCTGTTCGGCAGCGGTTTGAATCTCAGAGGCGGTCAGCAGTACGCCATGGCTGATGAACAGCCGCCTCCGGTAAGCGGGAATAAGCCGCTGGCCGATCCGATCCGACCGGTTCCCATGCGTGCGGCGCCCGCGCCTCTTTCTCCGCAAATTCTCCGAAGCGTCAAAGATCAGACTTTGCCTACGCCGAACTCCAAAGCGCTCCCGGCAAGGCACTATGAAGATTGGACGCCCGAAGAAGCGGCAGGGCTTCAAGAGCATTTGGATAAAGGCGGTCGCGCGCAAGACTACGGCCCTATGGTAGACCGTACGCCAGCCGCGGCGGAACAGTTCGCGAAACGCAACAACTTGAATTGGACATTTACTGGCCGCGGGCTCGACAAGCCGGTATCGCAACAAGGGTTTTGGGACGACCCGGCGAAGCAGACACGGCTGCAGCAGTTGCGTGAAGACGGTCACAGCTTCACAGAAATTGCGAAAACGATGGGTATTTCCCGCAGCCAAGTAGCGGGAAAATTAATGCGTCTTCAAGCGGAGCAAATGGAACAAGCGGCCGGCAAACCCGTACAGCGGGGGCAGCCCAGCCTACCGCAGTTCAAATTTCAGGAACATTCCGGCGAGACTGACGATGACTACGTACGGGCGTTGGAAAAGTACCTGAAAGATATGCATTCGTGGATAGCGACAAACAGCAATGCGGCTTGACGAAAATGAACAACGAACGATCTATGCACCTTGGATTGATCGACCGGCTGACGGCGCAGCTTAAGGATAGCGGCACTCCGGCGCACAAGGCGCGCGACATGGCGTTGTCGATCTTGCGCGACCGCGGTCACGTACACCAAAATTCGGAGCGGTTGACGCCCGAAGGCCAGAAACGAGAATCACTCGGGGCCGCAGGCCGTGCGCTCGATCGCGCAGCGAAGGCCAGCGGCAAGCACCCATCGGCTTTCACGTACGATCCCCGTACGAACCGCGCAACGCTGAAATGACATGTTTGGCCCGTGGACAACCCAGCCTAAGACACCGCGCGAGCTGATGTTGCAGCGGTTGCGCGACGGCGTGCCGCCGGAGCTGGCAACGCGCGCGGCGGGCCTTACGATGGAATCGCTGCGGGACGACCACGAAGTGGACATGGCCCTCGCGGAAGGCGAAATCCTACTGTTTGAGCGGGCGCGTGACAGCGGCGTTACTGGAGTCGTACGGGCCGCCATGCGTCGCGAAGCTAAATCGTGGATGCCAAAAGCAGAGGTTGAAATCGGATTGAGGTTAGAAGACTATCTTAAGGACTGATCTTCTTTCCGTACGCGCTTCAAAAACCCCGGAATGTCATCAGCGTCTATCTGGCCCGGATATAGCCCCGTCACCGGGTCTTTAACTAGCTCCGGGCGTACAGGCTTCACGTCCCAGGGCGCGCGTACGGGTTCCGGGGGCACATCCCAAGGCATGCTCATTGTTACGGCTCCGAACGCGGGCGCATCTGTATCACGTTGTCCGGCGTGTCGTTCTCGCGTACGTCCACACGCAGTTCATCGCACAGTTCCGGTGCGTTCCAAATAAGAATAGAAAACCACAGAATGCTCGGCATGGTCACTGCGAGCGCGCCAAGCGAAAAAGCCAGCCAATTCGTCATTGTCCCCTCCATGTACGTACGCGCGTTATAGCACGATGTATGACACTTTGCAATCCACTAAACGTCATACGGGTGATTTGCGTATGATAAGTTTGTTTGGTACGCCTGATTCGACGCTGATTCGTCTCTAGGGGCTCTGGGAGGGCCGAGCAATGGTGCAGATCGTTAACCAACCCATCCTTGGCGGAGGCTTTAAGCATTATTCGGGTCTTTTGCCGACCACGCCTGGCGACGGAGGCCCGCATGCGCAAGCATCCGTTCGGCCTTTCCACCTTGCGGCGACCAACGCCTTAGCGATCTTCCGCGGCGATATTGTCGTCATCAACTCCGGTTCGATCGGTGTGCAGGGCGCGGGCGACCTGATTCCGAACATCGGCGCACCCGGCGGCCTTGTCGTTGGCAACGGTGGCGGTTCATTGCTGGGCAACGGATCAATGGCGGCCAACATCTCACGATGGGTGCCCGGCGACACGACCAGCGTCATTGCCGGCGTCGTGGTTGGCTGGGGACCGATTTCGCTGTACATGGCAAAGAACGGGTTCCAGTACGTTCCGGCCAGCACGGAAGCATGGGCATTCGTCGAAACCGACCCGCAACTGTACATGGCGGCTACGATGCCGACAGTTCCCGCTGGCGGCGGCGCGGGCGCCACCTTCAACTTGGACCTTGACCTTGGCGTCGATGTGAAAGCCAATGCAGGCTTTCAGTCCACGCGGTTCGGCATTTCGGGGCTTTCGCTGGACCCGGCGTCGCTCAACACCACATCAACGCTGCCACTGCGTATCATCAATGCGGGCGAACAAATCGGCAATGACGTCACATCCCCCGGTTTTGTCTGCCAGGTCATGTTCAACCAGTCGCGTCATTGGCGCGGCGGCGCGGGCTTCACTGCCGATTAATTCGGCGACGTTTACGCTACAGGGAGCACTCACAATGCTGGACTACGCAAAAAGCTGGGCGCGCCGGCTCGCGATCAATACGTTGGCGACTCTCGCGCTCGCCGCGGCATTTTCGGACGCACACGCTCAAACCGTCACGTCACAGCCATCCTTTATTCAGTCGCGCCAGTGGCTCGACTTGGGTAACGGACCGCTCGACGTTCAGCCGGTGGAGGGCGAAGGCAGTATCTATTCAGCCCTTGGCACCGGCACGGGCAGCACTTCGGGTTCGTCAACCAGCATCACGTTGACGGCCGCGCCCGCCATCCAGCCTTGTGTCGGCTGTATTATTTCGGGTTCGGGCATTACTTCGGGAACGACGGTCACAGCATTCAACGGCGTGACGAATTTGACTATTTCGGCCGCTATGACAGTGCCGGCGAGCACGGCGCTTTCCTGGGGTACGACTTGCCCAGCGGCAACCGCCGTCAACGTCCCCGGTGTTTCGCCCAATTCGGTTACGCCGCTAGCTCTAAGTCCGCCGGCCAATATCCGTTCCAGCTCTGACAGCTTGCATACGTTTCCGTTCTATACGCAAGCAAGATTGTGCGCGTACGGAGTCTTCCTCAACGGGTGGACTTTCTTGACCTTTGCGATCGGCGCCCACTAGCGAGCCAGATCATGTTTTGGCTGGGTGTCATTGTGTCGCTATGCTATGTCCCGGGCGTCACCGGGGCGTACATCGCGACACAATGGCCGGTCCTAGCTTTGACAATGCCCTTTTGGTTGCTTCGTAGCGGACGCTTTACACTGCTGCATTTAGTTGGCGTCCTGTTTGTCACGTACGCCGCAACACAAATTCCGTGGACTGTGAACATCTACGGAACTGTGTACGGGTTTTGGCTTCTGACAATATGGGCAACAGTCGTGTGGTTCGGGAGTCAAGCGTCGGATGTAGATTTGCGTGAACTGTACAAAGGATTGGCGATTGGCGCGGCTGCATCATCTTTCGTAGCTGTTTTGCAGCATTTTGGCATCGGTGTCGTTCCGAGAACGTCATTCGCTCCGGCAGGTCTTTATGTCAACAGTGTGCAGCAGAGCGTAGTCCTTGCACTCTTGACCGTCGCACTCGCCACGGAGGGCCTATGGTTTTGGGTGCTTCCCCTAATACCTGGTTTGGCGCTAGCTGATTCGCGCAGCGGAATTCTTGTCGTGCTGATCGGTCTACTCGGGTACATGATGCGTAGTTTGCTTGTTCCTGCGGTCGTCGTTACGACGGCGGCAGTGTTCTATTTGTCGCACCCGGCACCTTCAGACGCGGAACGAATGTACATATGGGACGTTGCGTGGCGGGGCTTGACATGGTTTGGATGGGGTACGGGAGCTTTTTACAGTATCATACTGGAACGGGACGGCGTTACATGGCTTCCGGAGTACGCCCACAATGACTTTCTCCAGCTTGCATTCGAGTACGGCGTCGGCGCGCTGCTTCCTACGGCCGTATTTATGTACGCGCTTTGGCGTACGGATGCGAAACAATGGCCAACTGTTTTGGCATTCTGCGCTGCGATGTGTTTCTCCATGCCGCTTTTCATGCCCATCGCTGCGCTTTTGGGGCTTATTGCTGTGGGGCGTGTTATTTGCCTCTACGGCGTCCCTTGCAGTAACCGCAGTATTAGCGGATGCTATGGCTTATCACGGTATTCGCCAGTCCCGACAGCTTGCCGCAGTGATATTCCCTTGGCATCGAATCATTCAGCAAAGGGCTAACCAGCCATGAGCGGCGTCGATTCTGCAAATCTGTTCCCAAACAGCTTCATGGCGAAAGCCGTGAAGCAGGGCGAGTCGCGGATGGTTTCCGATGATTTTCCGTCGCGCATTCAGCTTCCGTCCCAAGAGAACGTCAATATCGCGGCTGCGACCAGTCTGACTGTTCCAAGCGGTGCCACGTCGACGCCCGGCACAACGGTCAACAATCCACCCACGTACGCCGTCATCACGGCGATCGGCGGTCCGCTCTACGTCACCTATGACGGTTCCACGCCCAGCGCCGGCAACTACGCCATATCACTTGCAGCCGGCGCATCGCTGCCCGTCCAGGGCGCGGCGGCACTTGCGGCAATCAAGGTGCAAGGTACAACTATGTCTGTTAGCTATTGGAGCTGATGACATGAGCGGCCCCACGGAGATGCACCATTTGCTTCGCCGCTTAGATACGATCGAAGCGGACGCACGACGGCGCGAGGAAATGCAGCAACAGCGCCATGACGAGAATACGCAACGCCTGTACAGGATCGAAAAAGAGACGACAGAGCGGTTTGCGAAGATCGAAAAAGTCCTGACAGAAGCATCTGTCTATTTCAAGTTAGGCCGCTGGACCATGAATCTCCTGATGGCGATCGGCGGTGGCATGGTTGTTGCGCTGCTGACAAAATGGGTAGGGGTAAAGCCATGAAAGTCGCGGGTCGGCCTGGCAAGTACGGCGGCACAATGAAGGTGACCGAACACGCGCGCTACCCCGAAAAGCTCATGACGAAGAATGTCGAGCGGCGAGCGCGCTGCAATGACAAGCTGCGCTTTCCGATTAATCCGCACACAGGTAAGGCCCGCAAATGAAAACCAAGCTGGCGCCGGCCCGCGAACGCAAGTACGATGGCCCGATTCGGGTGACCGTCGTCATTCCGCGCTACGGAATGCCGCCGGCCGCATCAGATAGCAAGATCATGCGCGTCGCACAGCCGCAGGACAAGTTGCCGGGCGGGCTATGCGGCAAACAGAGGGGGCGCAAATGACGCGCTTTTGCGGCAAGCTCACAGGTTTCAACCCGAGCGGCGAAAACGAGACGACACCGAATCTGATGGGGCCGCCGACAACGAAGTTCGGCGGCCGTCCTGCCACGCCTGCGGGGCCGCCGAAGCGCTTTCCCGGCGGCGCCGCTGATATCAGCACCGGCAACCGCAGGCTCGCCAAGACGAACGTATCCGAGGGCGGTGGCCTGAACGACGGCGTGACCTACCACGGCAATACGGCCTTTGGCGGCGGCAAGCGGGTTGGCATGCGTACGGGCCGCAAACCTGGCGGCATGGACGGTAAGCCATCGAAGGCCATGAGCTACAACAAGAAGTAGACCGCATGCCGCGCCGGTACGAAGCGATTAAGCGGGAACTGCGCGCCGGGCATCCTAAGATGCCCGACAAGCTGTTGAAGAAACACGCGGCCATGATCTTCAACGGCACGCGTAAGAAGGGCGAAAAGCCGGTCACGCGCAAGTCTGACTAGCGGGGGCGGCAGTGTTCGGACAGCAAGCTCAAGTGCCCATCGTGGCGCAGTTGAGCGCAGCCGCGGATCGACTCGAGTCTATGCGGGTTTTGATTGCGGAGGGGAGACGAATGGCCCTTAAGGACAAAGCCGACCTCTTGGCGACGCGCATGGGCAGCGTTCCGGCGGCGCTACACGCGCGCATGGACGGCATCATGGCGCGTTTTGACGCTCTAGAGGCTCATGGCGAGAACACCTTTTCTGCAATTGAGGCGATCGTTGCTGATGCTGAAAGCGGCGTTCAAGCTGCCGAAGCGGCGATGGTCACACTGAGCAATCAAAAATGACTTTTTATCGCCAAGGTGGCTCGACGAAGGCGCTCAATAGGCAATTCGATTGTGTCTACGCTGACACGATCGGGCAAGCGACCGGCTGGCTGCCTATCAACACGGGCGACAACATCTCAATCAATATTGCTCGCGCTTCGATCGTTTTCAGCTCCGCGCAAATGAGCGCGGTCACCATGTCGCCGATCGCCCCGGAGGCGTCCGTGCTCATGGAAATGCGGGCGTCGGGAGCTGAACAGGTAGCCGGTGGCAACGCGTGGCCCATCGATCAGTGGCAGAATATGGTGGTCGCCACGTCCAGGCGCGCGCACCGCGCCGGATGGGTACGGCTCCGCATCCTGAATATCAACAACGGCGACGGTACAGGCATCAACATGGCGATGCAGGTAACGCGTTCCGAGGACGTTGGAGCGCAGATGTGAGGCCATGGCAGGCATCGACAACGGCACATCGCAAGGCGGGGTGTACTTCCAAGCCAAGCAATTTGGCTCGATCTTACGCGGCAATGGGCCTCCCGTACCGCAGGCCGGGCTCGTTGGCGATCTTTATCTAGATATTGCTGCGTGGAACCTGTACACGAAGCGCTCTACCGAAGCGGGGAGCGACGTAGACCCGTGGGGCCACTTTCTTTTCAACGTCCCGCTTACCTACCAAAATCAGCTCAAATGGTTCAGCGCGTCGATACCTGACGATAGCGTGGGTGTCGCGGGCGACTACTGTTTGGCGTGGGCCGGTTTCGGAAATTACGGTCTTCAGCCTGCCATTTACGGGCCGAAGACTGCTTTCGGCGTGTGGGCGGAGAACGGCAACGGTCCGAACACGTCCATATCGAACACGGGTGCAGGTTTTGTGCTTCCAATCGGGCTCGTAGACGAAGGTGCGCCGATTGCGTACAGCAGTTCAACGCAGCTCATTGTGATTGGCATCTTAGATGAATACATACAACCGACTCCGGTAGGCACCGCGGCCGGAACGCCAGTTCTTCGGATCGGCATTCAAAGCAATCCGGCGAATGTCGCGGTGACATTAAATGCGCTGTACACAGCAGAAGACGGGCATGTAATATGAATGAGAAAGTTAGCGAACCTATTCGACACGTTGCTTCACCGCGCAACCGGCGCAAGCTACTTCACCATGCCAAATGTTTGCGAGATGAATTGGAGTTTCTCGCAAATACATCGGCCAAACTACTCGATAACTACCGATATGCACTCGGCCGCACTAACAGGATCATAAACCGCATCAAGGCTGAATTGCAGGTCGATGAGGATAAATAGGAGGCGAAAATTTCAGGATTTGACAACGGCACGATGCAGGGCGGTATCTATTTCCAGGCCAAGCAATTCGGCTCGATCGCGCGCGGCAACGGGCCGCCTGTGCCTCAGGCCGGCGTTGTCGGCGACCTGTACATTGATGTGCAGGCGTGGAACCTGTACAGCAAGCGATCGACGGACGCGGGTGGGGACGTAGATCCGTGGGGCCACTATCTGTTCGCCGTACCGCTGACTTACCAGCCGGCTTTGAAATGGTTCGGCACGTCGGCCCCAACGGTCGACATTGGCGTGAACGGCGACTATTTCCTGCTGTGGGCAGGTTTCGGTAACTACGGTCTCAACCCCGTTTCGATCTACGGACCAAAGGCGGCGGGCGCATGGCCCGCGAATCCTGCAGGCGTAACCGTGACACTGAACACGCTGTACACGGCCGAGGACAGTCACGCGATATAGGGGCTCTCAATGTCTTATTCGCCTGCAACAGACTTTCTTGCGCTGCTTCGCAACGTCGGCGGCCTGGAGCGCTCGGGGAGCATTCCGGGCCTCGATTGGTTTGTGGAAGCACTCGCGCGAGCGGGGTTTATCACGTTATCGGTCGGGCAATCGGCGCCGATTGCGAATCAGGCTTCGACGGCTTGGTTTCAGCCCGCAGTGCCATCGTGGTCGGCCGAAGGGCAATTGTTCCTGTGGAATGCCACTCTAGCAGCCTACCAGCCCGCAACGCCGGCCCTGTGGCAAGCATATTTCCTTCCCTTGACGTCTGGATACGCGTTTCAGAGCGTCACAGCCGGCGCTGCGGCAATCGTCGCCGGTACATCGCTTGTTGCAATCCAACGCGCCGCTCCCGCAGCAACTGCCCTCACGCTGCCGACGCTTGCGAATCAGTTCGCATCGGGCAAGAAACTTCAGATTGTGGACTTCTCGACAGCGGTCACGAATCACACCATTACGTTGTCCGTACCCGACAGTGCAACCATCATGGGACAAGCTACGTTCCAGTTACTTTCGACGGCCGTACAGCTTTCGGGCGTCATGCTCCAGCCTTCTCCCGACCTCAACGCATGGGTTATCGCGCCATGAAGATGCTCCGATTTGTTTCTTTGCTTGTCGCGCTTCTCGCCGCCGCGCCCGCCGCGGCACAGTGGCAAACGCCGAATCACTCGGTGCCGGTTGGCCGCGGTCTTGGCGTCGTTGGTCACGGAAGTGCCGGGCCCGGCACTCTGAATTTGCCACTGCTCGGTCAAGGCGCCAGTGCTGATCCAGTATTTGGGGCGCTTGGGCTCGGTACCGGCGGTGTTACTGGCAACCTACCTACGACCAATCTGAACAGCGGTACGAATGCCAGTTCGACCACCTATTGGCGCGGTGACGGTACGTGGGCAACTCCGGGACTCGCATATGCGAATGCGATGGCCAATGGAACTCTTGTTCAATCGCAACTGACCGGTGCGCAGACGTTCGCCATCAAGACGTTGGCAGGTCTCGATCCTTCATCCGGTGATCCGGTTGTTTTTCTTTTTCGGAACGCCACTCCCGCAACAGGCAATTATGTCGCACGTACGGTTACGGGGGCGCTGAATATCACTATTCCATCTGGACAAGCCCTTGGTTTCGCAAATGCAACGCCGGGGCGCGTATGGATCGGCGCGCTCGACAACGCCGGTACAGTTGAGTTGTTTGTTATTAATGCTCTTACCGGGACGAGTATCTACCCCCTGCAAGGATGGGGTATTATTTCGACATCTGCGGTATCTGGCGCGGCGTTGTCAGGGGTGGCTTACTCGACTACGGGGCGCTCAAATCTAGCTTACATGCCGATTGGTTTCGCAACGTGGGAGGCAGGCGGCACGCTGGCTGCCGCAGGCACTTGGAACGTGACGCCAACGCGAATGAGTCTTTACCAGCCAGGTGTCACGCCGCTTCCTGGACAGGAAGTGCAGCGCCAGCGCAGTCCCACCGGGGCGGTCGCCACCGGTTCGACAGCATTCGCGATCGGCGCAGGGATCCCACAAAATACCGCCGGCGATCAATACATGTCGCAGGCGATTACGCCGACCTCATCCGCCAATGTGCTCGAAATTGAAGCCCAACTTTACCTGTCGCACGCCAGTAGCACTGCTGTTCAGAGTGCAGCGATATTCCAGGATTCGACCGCGAACGCCCTTGCTGCTTCTGCGGTGGGACCGGCAGTCGCTACGAACGAATTTCAAATTCGAATCATGCACGAGATGTTGGCCGCAACGTTGTCGTCTACGACGTTCAAGATCAGATCGGGGAACGTCAACGGGAACGTTACCACATTCAATGGCACCGGCGGCGCGCAGGACTTCGGCGGTGTTGCAAATTCGTTTATTCGGGTGCGTGAAATCATGGGCGCACTCGAACCGGCGAATGACAACGGCTTGCTTGAAATGGCGGGGTGATAGTATGCTTACTCTCGAAATGCTCCATCGCAGATGGCCGCAAGGTAATCAGCACATCCCCGGTCTGATCGAAGGCATAGTAGCTTCCGCGCCCGGCGTGCTGGAGCGCTACGGCGTCAACAAGCTCGCCAAGCCGGCGCTCGTCCTCGCTCACGCCATGGGGCAGTTCAGCGAAGAATGCGGCTGCGGCCTCGAAATGATTGAGAGCCTGAACTATACGGCGACCCGACTGCGCCAGATATTCCCCACGCATTTCACGCCGAGCATGGCCGAGCGTTGGGCGCACAACGAGAAGATGATCGGGGAAATCGCCTACGGAGGCCGGATGGGGAACGCCGGGCCGCCGTCAACGGACGGCTTTGATTTCCGCGGCGCGGGCCTTTCCCAGGTCACCGGCCGCGAGGGTTTTGCCAAACTGCAGTCTAGACTTGACGCCATGAATGCCGGTTTCTCAATCCTTAACGATCCCGAATTGATCATCAGTCCGGCGCTTACGTTTGAGTGCGGGATTGCCGATTGGATCGTGTGCGGGTGCCTCCCCCACGCTGAACGCGATGACATTCTCGGCGAGACGCGGGCGCTCAATGGCGGCCTCAACGGGCTCGCCGAGCGCCGCCGACAAATCGGACTGTGGAAAAAGGAGTTTGGAATATGATCCGCCTCCGTTTCGTGACTGGAAATTCGTGGATATCGAACGCCATTCGTGCCGGCGAACGCGACGGGTGGTGCACTCATGTCGAGGCTGTGATGCCAGATGGGACGCTTTTAGGCGCGCATCTTGACGGTGGCGTACAGGCGCGGCCGGCGGGGTACGACAAGGCGGACATGACGCGGGAGCTGTTCGTGGCACTCGACACGGGAATCGGCGGCTTCGACGGAACCACAAAACAAGATCGGGGCTTTTGGGACTTCCTTCGTGCCCAGCTCGGCAAGCCCTATGATACCGGAGCTGTCCTTGGACTCGGCGTTGGCCGCAATTGGCGCACCGCCGATTCGTGGTTCTGCAGCGAATTGATCGCGGCCGCTCTTGAGATCTGCGGCTACCTGCCCAAGCTCTCAGCTGCCGACAATCACATCAGCCCGCGGGACTTGCTGCTTGTCCTGAGCGGGCGCGTTTCGATCCCTGACGCAGCATAGGATTTGAACCCATGGACTGGACCACGATCGCAACACTTATTGCGCGCCATTCGCTGACGACGGCTGGCGGCTGGCTTGCCGCTCATGGCTTCCTCCCCGGTGGAACGACCGCCCAAAGTTTCGTCGGCGCGGGCATGACGCTTCTTGGCGTCGCGTGGTCAGTATGGCAGAAGGCCGATCACGCAAAGATAGTGGCCGAGCTTAAAGCGTCGCTCGAATACTGGCGGAACAAAAAGACCACGCCCGGCAAGTGAACATCAGTCCGCCTTGGGAGGCGGCAAAGCCGCCATGGGAACCCGTACAGCTCGATAAAGCAACTGTACGGGCCAAGCTGCTTGATTTCGATCTATACCGTGAAAAGTTTTTGCGTGTACGGCCACGAAGCGGTGGCGAACGCATACCTTTCATCCTGAATGCGGCGCAGCGTGTCCTGCACGCTAGTATAGAGCGCGAGCGCGCCCGATTCGGGTTGGTGCGCGCACTTATCCCTAAAGCTCGACGAATGGGCGTTAGCACGTACATCGGAGGGCGTTACTTCCATCGCACAGCGACAGAATGGGGCAGGCGAGCCCAAGTTGTAGCCCACCGCTCAGATAGCGCTACTAACCTGCATCGCGAGATAAAGCAATTCTACGAAGGACTGCCGGTATCCGTACGGCCGCGTCTCGGCGCATCGAATGCGCGGGAGCTAATCTTTGACGTTCTGAAATCGTTATACAAGGTAGCATCGGCGGAGGGTGGCGATATCAGCCGTTCTGATGACTTCCATTTACTGCATATGTCCGAAGCCGCGTTTTTTGACAACACGGAAGATTTGTCGGCCGGCCTTCTGCAAACCGTACAGGACTTGCCCGATACAGAGATTGCAGTCGAGAGCACGGGCAATGGGCAGTCGGGCATGTTCTATGACATGTGTCGTACGGCACACGATGAACAGGGCGGCGGCCTGTGGCGGCTGCACTTTCTGCCCTGGACCGTGATGCCGGAGTACCGTACGGAGGTTCCGGCCGGTTGGAAGGCGCCTAAAGAATTCGAGGACTACGCCAAATTTCACGGGTTGGACCGCGAACAGCTTTATTGGTTCTGGACGAAGAACTATACCCTTGCCGCCATGAACGGCGGCCAGCCGGAGATGATTCATCGGCTGACAAGGCAAGAGTATCCGGCGATTTACAGTGAGTGTTTCATGACCGACAGCACGCTAGATTTTTTCCCAGCGTCTCTTGTTGGAGCTGCGATGATACGCAAGCCTGCCCCATCGGCCGGTGCATTGAAACTTCTGGCCGTGGATCCGGCCGGCGACGGACAAGACAAGTGTTTCGTTTGTGACCGACAGGGCTCCGCGATCGGCGCGCGGGTGTGGGGCGAACTAGCGAACCGCGATTACAACGTGCAAGCGGACTGGCTCGTACAGACATTTGAACGATTCAGTATGGACGCAATTGTAATTGACGTGACCGGAACGGGCAAAGGTTTACTGGACGCTGTACGGCTCCGCATGCGCCGCTACGGCGCCGAAAAGGTGGTGGCGGTCAATTTTGCGTGGGGCGCGCTTAACGACGTGATATACGGCAACCGACGCGCAGAGCTTCACGACAAACTTCAGCGCTGGCTGCAGGGCGACGTTTCTGTGCCGAACGACAAAATGCTGCAGGAGGAATGCGCGGCGTATAAATGGGGTACAGGCGGTTGCCGGCGCGACGAGAAAATGCGGCTATTCTTAACGCTGAAAGAAAGAGTGCGCGCGGAGTTGAAACCCGTGCGGTCGCCCGATCGGCTGGACGCGTGTGCGGTTTCTATGGCTGTGGAGGGGTGATATGAGCGAAGATGACAAAGTTGTGCGCCTAGTAGCGCGCCGCGAGAATGGCGGAAACAAGACTGTTGGCGAAGAAGACGTGCCGGCTTTCTTACGCGCACTTGCTGCGCGGATAGAAGGCGGTGAATTTGAAAATAAGATAGTGGCGGGTGCGATTGTCATTCTTAACGTGGAACATTCAGATAATCTATTTTCCTTGAAATTGCGGCGTACGCACATGTCGTGGCTGCAAGCTCTTGGCGCACTACAGACGATGGCGCACGATATGCTACATAGTTGACATACGCCCTCCGTACAGTGTACACGCTGATTCGTACACGTACAGCCTAACGGAGCGAGCATGAACACTATTACCGACGCAATTGATGATTCCGTACAGCGGAGCACACCACTAGAGTCCTCGGCTAAGAAGCCGCCGCGGAAGCCACGCCCAAGCGAAATCGCCGCAAAACTCGCGAAGGCCAAGAAGCCGATCGCCAAGCCCAAGTCGGCCGAAGCCAATAGGACTACGCCAAAGGCCAAAGCCAAGAAGCCGAAGGCCAAACTTGTACGGAAAGGTCGTCCGCTCGTGCGTACGTGCCGGATGGATATCCGACTTGCTCCGAAAGAGCTGGCGAAGCTGAAACGGATTGCGAAGGCGAAAGATATTTCGGCAACCGCAATGCTGGTTAGACTGATCGAGAAGGCCGCTTGACGCAATAAGAGCCCCGGTTTTCGACCTGGGCTCTCCGACCACAAGAACTCGGAAACTCAATACAAGATCGAGAACCCAACCTCATAACGCTGCGCCAGACCAACCAAGGCACTCTGCCCGACTGGACCGATGGCAAAGCCTTTAGCCGGGAATACGGTGCCGATCCAGGCGTCAGCGGCAAAGCCGTTGCTCAGTTGCCCGATCATGCCGACGCCGAGCGCGGGCGCAATCGACCATTGCTTGTTGGCGCCCAACCCGAAATTGGCAGAGATGTCATCCTCGTGCATGCCGCCCCAGAGGTAGGTGAGGACGTTGGTGGCGACCTGGCCATTCGGGAGTGGGGGGAACGGCGGGACGGTCGGGAGATTCAATGCCGGCAAGTAGCTTAAGAGCTGCGCCAGCGGCACGCCGGCTTTGAAGCGCTGTTCGAAGGCGGCAGGACCGGAGAGCGAGAGCCCAACTGTGTTGCCCCCGTTGAAATTGGTAAGGCCGAATGAGCCCTCTACGGCGTAGAACGCAGGGCCACCGGCATTGAAAGCCCATCCAACCGTGCCGGCGAGTGCGATCTGATTCGTAGTGAGGCTCGCCGGGCCGATCCCTTCGATGCTGCCCTTGACCGGACCGGCATCGGCGAAAGTCGTGAGCCCCCAATAGAAGCCTGAGCCGACCGGGTAGCCGACAACGGGCGCCGGAGCGGCGAGAGCTTTCATTTTCACCGGCATGTCGGCGGCATGGGCCGTTCCGAAGCACGCCACGGCGGCTAGAACAGTAAACAGCGTATGTTTTGTCATGGTAGTGGTTTCCTTTCGTGTTTACGAGCTTGTGGACTACGCTTGTGCCGGCGCAACTTAACAGGGCTGTCGTGAAATTTCCACAGAAAAATTATACGCGGCGCGGCTAGGAGTGCCATGCAGAGATGCGCGAGGGCGAGGGAGAAAATCACGAGCACGACGCCGCCCCATACGTGCCGGAAATCGTCGTGTCGGTAGTCAGATTGATATTCCCTGAGCATGTCGTAACAGTCATGCCATTGCCGGATGGAATGTTAAAGGGGCCGAAGGAGCGAGAATAATCGAGATAATTGCTCTGCAAGATCATTCCTGTATTTGTCTCTTGGGCGTCGTCGGCGCTAGCTGTTATGTTGTAGTTAAGGACCGCCGTCTGACTGCCAAACCCCGACTTGGCTATGATAACATTCCTCGCGACATTTGCCCCGGTTATGGTCGTATGACCGCCATTATTCGGCTGCGCCTCGACCTGAATGC
>Ga0210408_10000454_pt1 | contig 52785 bp, 49 predicted proteins | sample IncBWH4MmetaG_FD_155471 | JGI IMG/M metagenome (GOLD analysis project Ga0210408, IMG submission 155471) | Forest soil microbial communities from Barre Woods Harvard Forest LTER site, Petersham, Massachusetts, United States - Inc-BW-H-4-M | ecosystem: Environmental > Terrestrial > Soil >...
CTGGGACATCACAACGCCCGAACTCAAAGCCGCGTGGCAACAGGGCCGCAAGGAATCCTTCTATCCCTACGGGAAAACCTATCTTCAAACTCTCGGTGAACAGGATTAGGAGCAGGGCAAGACAAGGAGTTCTTCCGGAAAGACGGCAGCCGCGTGCCGGGCGGCTCTGGGCGAAGCCGAACGAAACCCGCGGTACTGTCTTCTGCTTCACCGTGCCGATCGGCGACAATCGCTCGAGAACCTGGAGACGTGTTGCCAAACATGTGGCGCTTAGCCTCTCACAGCCCCTTCGATGCGATCGATCAACTCGTTTATTGCGAAAGGCGTTCTGAGCAAACAAACCGCGCGTCAGTCCACGCCTCCGACGATACGAACATCCCGTTCGCAGGTGTTGCCGAGTGCCCTGAGGGCCTCCTGATAGGCCGGACTGTTGTGGGCTGCTATCGCCTGTTCAACGCTCTCGAACTGCGTCACCGTGGCGCGCTGAGCAATTCCCTGCTCGTAGACCTCTATGGCTTCGCCCCGCGCAAGGAAGCGGCCACCGTGGGAGACGATGGCCGGCCCCGCAAGCTTTCCATATGCCGCCAGTGCAGCGGGATCGGAAATGGAGCGATAGAAGGTGATCCAGTATCCCTTGGCCATTCTTGCTCTCCCAAAGTGGTCGTGAACGACGGCACTCAGACCGCCGACTGAACCGTCCGCTTGGGCAGTTTCCAGCCGGGACGGACGAAGTGACAGGTGTAACCGTCCGGATAGCGCTCGAGATAATCCTGATGCTCCGGCTCGGCTTCCCAGAAATCGCCGGCAGGAGCGACTTCCGTAACCACCTTGCCGGGCCAAAGATGCGAAGCATCGACGTCCGCGATCGTGTCCTCGGCGATCTTCCTTTGCTCGTCGGTTGTATAGAAAATCGCCGAGCGATAGCTCGTGCCCCAATCGTTGCCCTGACGATTGAGCGTGGTTGGATCATGAATCTGGAAGAACAGCTCCAGCAGGGTCCGGTAGCTGGTCTTTGCCGGCTCGAAAATGATCTCGATCGCTTCGGCATGGCCTTCGTGATTGCGATAGGTGGCGTTCTTCACCTGCCCGCCCGTGTAACCGACGCGTGTCGAGATCACGCCCGGCTGTTTTCGGATGAGATCCTGCATGCCCCAGAAGCAGCCTCCGGCCAGGACCGCGCGTTCCGTTGTCATTCGACGTCCTCCAGTTGATTGAGATAGGCTCCGCAACCTTCTTCCATTGATCACGCGGAATCAAGCGCAAGGAGCCCGAGTTGATGCAATAGCGTAAAGCGGCCGGTGAGGCTCGGCCAGCCGCAGCCGGATTCATGACGATCTCGCAGGCATCGGTCATGGCTCTATTTCCAGCCGTAGGTCCTGATCACATCCGGATCCGGGTCGATCCCGAGGCCCGGGCCCTGCGGCACTGAAATCCGGCCCCGCTTTTGATGCAGTGCATCGCCGTAAATTGTGGCTTCGAGATCGAACCAACGCCACTCGATCATGGAATCCGTCGTTCCAAGCGCGGCGGTCGCGTGGATCGCCGCCAGCAGACCGGGCCCATCGTAAAACGAGTGCGGCATCACCGGGATGTTGTGGATTGCGGCGAGTGGAAAGATTCTGCGCAGCTCACTGATGCCGCCCATCTTGGCAGAGCTCGGTTGAACGAAGTCCACCGCGTCAGCGGCCAACAGGCGCTCGAAGTCCATCAGCGTGTAGACATTCTCGCCGGCGGCGATCGGGATGCCGCCAGTCCTTTTCAGCTCAGCGAGACCCGCAAAATTCTCTGGCGGCCAGAGCGGCTCCTCCAGCCATTTCAGGTCGATCGCGTTGAGCTCTTCCGCCATTCGTCGCGCCTCGTGGAGCGTCCAGGGACAATTGACGTCGACTGTCAGGTCGATGTCGAGACCAGCTTCCTCACGGGCGGCGCGAATCGCCGCGAGGTCTAGCTCGTGAAGTTTGAGCGTGCGAAATCCTGCTTCGATCGCTTGTCGTACTGCGGCGCGGACAAGCGAAGGCTCCGAATAGCGGACCAGGCTCGCATAACAGTCCAGTTCATCCGCGCCGCCGCCCAGAAGGCGGCACAGCGGCGTATTTGCGGCCTTACCCGCGATATCCCAAAGAGCGATGTCGACCGCCGAGACGGCGAAGGCAAGGGCACCGCCCCGTCCAAACACGTGCAGCTTCTTCTGGACATCCAGCATCAGCGGCTCGATCCGCGTCGCGTCCTTGCCGATGCAAAGCGGCGCAACCAGTTGATCGACGGCGAGCTTCGCGGAGGCGACCGCGCGGAAGCCAAAGGCCTCGCCCCATCCCACCAGCCCCTGATCCGTCGTCACCTTGACGAGCAACGAGTCCGCGGCCGGCAGGTTGCTGTCGCCCCAGGCGGAAGAGGCAGATTTGCTACCGGCTTTGAACGGGATGCGCAGTGGAACGGCCTCAATGCCGATGATGATCATCTTTGGCGGACCTTTTGCATGCGACGGTTCCACCTGCGCAGTTCCCGAGGTCGAAGTGGCTTACGTGTGCTGATGGCGCGGATCGTCGTGCGGGTCGTGATATTCGAGGCCCAGCGGGCCGATGGCCGTCACCTGCGTGACGTATTCGCCGGACTTCGCCCAATGGAAATGCCAGGTCTCGCCTGGCAGAACGATGACAGTTCCTGGCGGATAGGCTTTCACCTTGTCGCCATCGAAGGTCTCACCGAGCCCGATGTAGAACACTCCCGACATCACGGTATAGATGCGGTCTTCCGGATGCTTGTGCGGCATCAGTTTCGTACCATCGGGCACCTTGACCCTGACAACGTACGGACCGGGCTGGGTCGGGTGGCCGACGACAACCGCCAGACGCGCCCCGGACGGAAATGCGGGGAATGGCTTCCAGTCAATGTCTTCAGGCAGGATCGCTCTGAATTCGGCCTGATCGGGTTGATGAGTGTGGGTCATGGGTCCCATCCTTTGCCTGCTGGAAGCCGAGTTTCCGGTCACCGGATCAATTTCGCGTCCAGGGTGATGGTGGCGTTGAGAACCTTTGATACCGGACAATTCTTCTCCGCCTCGCCGGCAATGCGCGCGAAAGCCGCGTCGTCAAGATTTGGCACCTTGGCGCGCAAGGTCAATGCCGAGCGGCTGATGCGAAACGCCTGTCCGTCCGGCTCGAGCGTAACCGCGGCCTCGGTCGAGAGTTCCGTCGGCGTGACACCTGCGGCCTGCAGAGCGAAGGCCAGCGCCATGGTGAAACAGCCGGCATGAGCGGCGGCGACCAGTTCCTCGGGATTGGTCCCTTTCTCATTCTCGAACCGGGTCTTGAACGAATACGGTGTGTCGGCGAGCACGCCGGAATCGCTCGAGAGACTGCCGCTTCCTGCTCGGCCTGTACCGTGCCATATGGCTCTTGCCTTGCGGATCATGGTGTTTCTCCTGACTTGTCCTTGGTTGCTTTCTCTTTGACCGGCACGCCGGATCATGGCGGCTGCCGATCCATATCATACGCCGATTTGACCGACGTAAGAAGCCAAGCCGATTGTCGACATCACCGGCGCGATGGAAGCCACGTTCCATCAGCGCCTCGATCCGCTTCCGGCTGGCCGGTCGAGCCGCTTCATCAGCGCGATCCATGTACGGGCGATGCGCACAGGATCCCAACCATGAAATGGATATCGACCCCAGCGGACATCCCGTTCGACGCATGTCCGTTTTTTTGGTACAACATCATGCCTTGCCAGCCTCGTGAGGGAAGACAATGAATCAAGACCAGACCATTCGAGCGGCTTTGGATCGTCACTGGGCAGCGTCAGACGCGAATGACTTCGAGGCGGAGCACGAGATTTACCGCGACGATGCCGTGCTTGAGTATCCGCAGTCCGGGGAGCGGATCCGCGGTCGACGCAATATTCAGACATCTCGTTTTGCGCAGCCAAACAAGAAGCGCTTTACGGTGCGACGCATGCTCGGTGCTGCCGACCTTTGGGTCACCGAATTCGTCCTTACATACGACGGGTTGCCAGCTTACACGGTGAGCATCATGGAGTTCAGAGACGGGAAGGTCGCTCGTGAGACGCAGTACTTCGGCGATCCCTTCGAGCCGGGGCCCTCGCGTGCTCAATGGGTCGAGCCAATACGTTGACATGTTCGCCACGAAGCCACCAGATACGTGGCCGATTACCTCGCAGCCGTCACGAGATGGATCATGATGGATGTACTGTTCGTTGGTGTCGGGTGGACCGACCTCGCGCTCACCCTGAACCGGATCGCGGTCGGGGCCTTCTTCATGCTGTCGGGATATCACAAACTGTTCAACGCAGAGCGCCACCGCTTATTCGCTGATGAACTCAAGGAACTCGGCGCTCCAGCGGTGGGCTTCAACCAATGGTGGGTGCCGTCGGTCGAGTTCGCCGCCGGCGGCGGCGTCCTTGTCGGGCTCTTGGCGCCACTCGCAGCGCTTGGCCTGCTTGTCATCATCCTCGTCGCCATCGTCACGTCCGGGCGGCAGCGAATCAACCTCTACAAGCCGATCGATGAAGCGGATCGCATCGACGATTGGCTCTATTTGCCTGAGACGCTCTATGCCTTCATGCTGATCATCGTCGTCTCGGCCGGCGCCGGGCCGTACAGCCTCGACGCCCTGATCCTGAGTCTGATGAATAAGCACGTCGCGTGACGCCGCGTTGTCGCCGCTTATCCGCTTCCGATGCCTCGAGCGTGCGATGAACTATGGCGAAGTCGAGGAGCCGAGTTTGCTCGACGCGGTCGCCATACACCCTTTTCAATTCGTCCCGTCTTGCCAGACGGCGCACTCTTCAATTTGCAGACTGCCTTTTCCGAGACAAAACATCCTCGATCGATGACGCCAGGCTACTTGCTTCAGCATCTCCGCGCGCAATCGGTATCGAGAACTGAAAGATGGCGCCACGCGGTTCGGCTCTTGCAGCCCAGATGCGGCCGCCATGGGCCTGGATGATTGACTGGCATATCGAGAGGCCCATGCCCAGACCACTCGGCTTGGTCGTGTAGAAGGCGTCAAAAATGCGCTCAGACTTCGAAGTCTCAAGCCCGGGACCGGAGTCCTGAACCGCCACGGTCACGGCGCCCTGGTCGAACTCAGCGGTGCTGATGATCAATTCCCTTCCGTCGTCCGAGCCCCTCATTGCTTCAATGGCATTCACGACGAGGTTGAGTATGACCTGCTGCAGCTGAACCCGATCTCCGCTGATCAACGGCAAGCCTGCTGCGAGGCTGGTCTGGACTATGACGCCGTGTTTGGTGGCTTCGCTGCGGGCCAAATCGCCGATTTCGCGCACCGCCTCGTTGAGGTCGAAACTTTCGGTACGTGGAGCCGACTTCCTGATGAGATTGCGAATTCCGGCGATGATGTTGCCCGCGCGGCCAGTGTCGCTAATGATTTGCTCAAGTGACTCTTGCGTTCTTCCGAGATCCGGAGGATCCCTGGCAAGCCAGCGCAGCGCGGCACTTGCGTTGGTATCGACCGCGGTGAGGGGTTGGCTGATCTCGTGTGCGATCGAGGCGGTGAACTGACCCATGGTGGCGACGCGGTTCGCGTGCGCCAGCTCCGCCTGCATCTGGCGGAACAGCTCCTCGGCCCGTTTGCGCTCGGTCAGATCAAGCACGAAAGCCGCCCCTTGGTTGCCGCCGTCCTCGAAGCTCGCCGCGCCGATCAGCACGGGCACGCGGCTCCCATCCTTCCGCAGATAGTCCCTCTCAAACGGCTTTGTCGTCCCGGTGATCTTCACATCCTCCAGCGCCTGCGCAGCCCGACCGCGCCATTCCGGCGGGATCAAATCCGTCCAGCGCACGCGGTCGGAAACGAAATCGTCTCGGTCGAAGCCCAGCATGCGGAGAAAGGTGTCATTGGCCTCGATGATCCGACCTTCGAAATCGAAGATGACGATTCCAATGATGTTGGCGTCGACGAGGCGCCGGATCCGTCCCTCGCGTTCGGCCAATTCATGGTAGAGATGACTGTTCTCGAGCGATATCGCCGCCTGGGAGGCGAGCAGCTTGAGCAACGACGCGCGAGCCGGCGAGAATGCGCGAGGTGTCAGGCTATTTTCGAGATATAGAGCCCCGATCAGTTTTGCCTGCCGAACCAACGGCAAGCAGAACACCGAACGGCATCGGTTGCGAGCGAAGTAGCCATCCGATGAAAATTCATTGTCAACCAGGGCGTCGCTCAGCACGACGCTTTCCCTTGTCCGCAGCACGTACTGCAACATCGTCAACGGAAGCTCTGATCCGGTCGCCGCCGTTCGGATCAGGCGGACCTCGAGACCATCGCGATCAGTCTTGGCCTCCGCTTCGATCCTGGCGTCGTCGCCCGAGCAGAGTATCAACAGGCCCCGATCGGCACCCGCATGCTCGATCGCGATGGCCATGAGTTGCTGGATCAGCTTTTCGAAGACGATCTCGCTCGAGAGCGCCTGCGACAGCTTGATCACGCTGGCAAGGTCGAGGGATTCCATCGAAGCGCCGATCGTGCCGCTGCCGGTGCGCAACGGGCCTCCTTCGCTGAGAAGGGGATGCAATTCATCGAGCTGCTTCACTTTGCCGAGCGCGCCCCAGCGCAGGTAGCAATAGCGGGCGTTGCGAAAATATGTCTGAGCGATCGTCTCGAAGCCGCGGCCCGAATAGAACCGCCCGGCGAGCTCATGGCTGAGGCCTTCGTCCTCGATGAAACCGTGCTCGCGGGACAGCCGGATGGCGTCCTCGTAGCAGTGCTCGGCATCCAGCTCGCGGTGCTCCAGGCGGGCGACCTCGGCGGCGACCAAGGCGTGCCTTCCACGGAACACCGCGGCGCAATTGTCGGCCCATTCGCTCAATTGCACCAGATGCGCCCTGAGGGACGCCAGGGCGGGGCCACGCTGTCCTGCGGGGGCCGCGCCGCAAACCGCGGCAATTGCCAATGCATGGTAAAAGCAATATTCGGCGACGTGGATCTGCGCGTCCGACGACCATAGCAACGCTCTGGCGCTGGCGGCCGCCGTGACCGCCGCCTCGTAGTCGCCAGACATGAACCGGGCGTGAAGCTTGAGCACCCAGTACCAGCAGACCATCGTCGCCATTCGATCCGGGGTCAATTGCGCCTCGAATGTCGCCTCATCGAACTGCGCGTCGCTGAAGCTCGAGAAGTGGGCGGTCCGTCCGCGCATGTTCTGGATGAAACGCTGCTGGCTGACGATGATGTCCGCGGCGTCGCGGAAATTGAGTTTGCGAGCGAAGGCGAACGCCGCTTCCGTCTCCTGCCAGACCTCATCGAGGTGGTCGCCGCGGACGAGGAGGGTCTCTACCCTGTAGTTGTGACTGTAGCAGGCGAAGGTGTAGTCACCCGTGTCGAGCGCAGCCTGAAATGCCGCAGCAGTGAGATCGACTGCCGTCGTGATGTTCTGGCTCCAGAAAGCGAGCAGGCTCTTTGCGAGCTGGCTCTTGGCCTTATGGGCAAGAAATCCGTGCTTTTGGGCGAGCCGCACCGCCAGTTCGCCGAAACGGTAACCTTCGCCATAACGATGAAACACCGGGCCTAGCAAAACACCGAACCATGCGAAGCCGAACGTCGTGGCTGACGTCGTTCCGAATTTCAGGCTCAGATTGACCAGACAGCAGGTGTTGAGACGAACCAGATTGAGATCGGTGACGTGCGCGGGCGCCGAAAGATCCGAGAGGATTGCCACGGCCGCGAGCATGTCCCCGTTGCTCATGAGCGGCAGGTCGATCAAGCTCTCGATCGAGCGCCCTCCCAGATTGTGCCAGACCTCCTCGTATGAGGTCTTGACCTGGGCATCGCTCGGATGGGCAGGCATCTCGATCCCGAACAGCCGAAGACATATGAGGGCGGCTTCGACGGCGCGCGGGTATTCCGATTTCATGACATGGAGAACGATCCTCAAGCGATAGATGGCCGCGCGATCGGCTTTGGATGCCGCACGCCCGAGCAGCTCCGCGATGAGTTGCTCGGCGATTTCGGGATTGCCGCTCAGGAACTCGCATTCGGCCCGTTCGAGGTGCAGGCCGAAGGTGAGCTCGTTGTCTTTCCCCCAACCGGCGGACCCCAGCAGCGCAATCCCGGCCTTCAGATAGTTGCGGGCCGAGGCGTAGGCGGTCGACGACTTGGCGCGCCGTCCGGCCCGCAGGTTGAGCGCCGCGATGCGCAGCCGCTCGTCGAGTTCGGTGAAGAGATGGGCGTCATCGGCACACTCTGCCGTCTGCTGATCCTGCCCACCGCCGGAAACGATTGCGACGCCATGATTGAGCTGGTTGACGATGTCGAACAGCTGATCGGAGATTTCATCCTTTGTCAGGCGAGCGAGGAGTATCCGTCCGATCCGGACATGGGCCGCGGCCCGCCGGCCGCCCTCGATCAACGAATAGGCGGCCTCTTGAATACGGTCGTGCAGGAATTTGTACGAACCGTCCACGCTCATGATGAGGTCGGCCCGCCTCGCATCCAGCAGCGCTTTTTCCAGTTTTTCACGCGGCCCGTCATAGGCGATCTGCAAAGTTTTGCTGTGAGCCAGGCTGCCCATGCAGGCAAGCAGCTTGAGCAGGTCCAGGGTGCCATCGGGTAACCGCCGCAGCCTGGCAACCATCAAATCGACCACATTGTCCGAGTGCGGCTTGGCGCGGATGCGGTCGACATTCCAGTGCCAGGACGTCCCGTGGGCGTCGTGCTGGATGAGCCGCTCCTCGGCCAGCTCCGTCAGCAGTTGGATGACGAAGAACGGATTGCCGAGCGTTCTGTTGTAGATCAGTTGTAGCAGCCCTGCCGCCTGGGCCGGCTCGCAGTGCAAGGTATCCGCCAGCAGCCTGCGCAGATCCTCTGGAGTGAGAGGTGCAAGAGGTATGTCACCAACGGTCGCTCCGGCATGGCGGATCGCTTCGAGCTTGCGCATCAGTGGATGCGCGCGGCCGACCTCGTTGCTGCGATAAGCTCCGATCAGCAGCAGATTGTGCATGTTGCCCTGGGTCAGCAGATTCTCGAGCACGTCGAGCGTCGCCGCATCGACCCATTGCAGATCGTCGAAAAACAAGACGAGGGGATGTTCCGCCCGCGCGAATACACTTAAGAAACGGCCGAGCAGGACCTGAAACCGTTGCCTGACTTCCTGCGGCGGCAGAGCGGCAATCCTTGGCTGGTCTCCGACGATGAGTTTCAGTTCCGGGACGAGATCGACCATCACCTGCCCATTCAGGCCCAGTGCCTCGCCAAAAGCGTCACGCCAGACACCCAGTTCGGCATCGGGTCGACCCAGCAGCGGCCGCACCAGATTCTTGAAGGCTTTCGCCAACGTGGAATAAGGGATGTCGCGCTCGTACTGGTCAAACTTGCCGGCGGCAAACAACGCGCGCGACGACGCGAGCGCTTTTTGCAGCTCATTCACGACGGCCGACTTGCCAACACCCGAATAGCCCGACACGAGCACCAGTTCGGCGCGACCGCCGTCCGCGATCCGGTCAAAGGAGGCAATCAGCGCCGAGACCTCCTTCGCCCGGCCATACAGCTTTTCGGGAATCACCAGCCGATCCGGCGTGTCCTGTTTGCCGAGCTGGAAATCGTCGATGCGACCTCGCGCCTGCCATTCCATGAGGCAATGCCGAAGATCGCTCTCAACCCCATTCGCGGTCTGATAACGCTCCTCGGCATTCTTGGCGAGAAGCTTCACGACAATCGACGAGACAGGCTCAGGGATGGTCTGGAGCCGCTCGCTCGGAGGGGTCGGCGCTTGCGCAACGTGGCAATGAATCCATTCGATCGCGTCGGCGGCCGAAAACGGAAGGGAGCCGGTCAGCATCCGATAGAACGTGACGCCGAGTGCATAGAGGTCGCTCCGCGAGTCGATCGAGCGATTCATCCGCCCGGTCTGCTCGGGTGCCATGTAGGCCAAAGTCCCGGCTATGATCTCCGGAGGATTCGGTGATTGGCGCTCACGGAGCAGGCGAGAGGCCATGCCGAATCCGGACAACCGTACGTCTCCGGTCAGTTCGTCCACCAGGATGTTGGCGGGATTGATGTCCTTATGAACCAGGCCCTGTCGATGCACCTTGGCAAGGACGCTCGAGATGCTGATGGCAAGGGGCAGGAATCGGCCGATCGCTATTGGAGCGCCAAGCAGCTCTTCGAGCGGACGACCTCCGGGATCTTCGAGCACCAGCATCACGTGGCCATGCTCGCGCAACAGCTGCAACGGCCGCGCCGCCCATGCGCTGCTCAACTGGTCCTTCAATGCGTATTCGTGTGCGAACCTTTCGAGCACCAGCGGTGTGGGGTGCTCGGAGCGAGGCAGCACGGCCAGCACGGCGGGCTCGTCCGCGCGATTCCGTTGATTTCTGTAAAAGACGCGTTCGTCGTCCTCCCAAGCGACACGGAGGTCGAAATCCATCATCGCGCCGAACCAAGACGACGAGCTCAATGGACCGCTCCAATTGGCCCCGATCCTTCAGCGAGCATTTTCGGCAGCTCGCATCTTGCTGTCGCGCCTCTCTTAACACGCGAGGCAGGGCCCACCAATTCTGCAATCGATTTCATACGGGTGTCGGAACGGCATCTCCACAACGCCTCGTGAACTGAAAGCGCCGGCCGGCTTTATCCATGCGCACTCCGATCGAAGGTCCGGATACGGAGCTAGATACCGACATCGGCACCGCATTTGCCTCCAAACGGAACGCGCCGGCGGTGCATGCGCGGGCGCAGCATGCTAAGAGTCCTGGCTGACGCTGAGCAAAGCGGAAGCCGCAATGGAATCCGATATCAAGCTCGCCTTCGATATCCTGGCCTTCACCTCAGTGATGGTGCTCATCGTGCTTGGTCTCGGCGTAATTGCCGGCATGATGGGCATTTTCAATTTCGCCCATGGCGAGTTCGTTCTCCTCGGCGCCTACACGCTCTACCTGTTTCACGAGCGCGCGCTGCCCCTGTGGTTGGGGATCATCGCAGCGCCGCTGGTGCTTGCACTCGTCGGACTGGTGCTCGAGCGCGCGGTGATTCGTCGCTTCTACCCCAATCCGATCATGGCGATGCTGGGGACCTTTGCGACCGGACTGATCATCCGCGAGATCATTCGCGGGCTCCTTGGCGGCCACTACAAAGCCATCCCTGAACCGGCATCCGGGGTCATCTCGGTCGGCGGCGTCGATTTCTCGGTGTGGCGCACGGCCATTATTGCCACGACGATCATTGTCGTGCTGGCGAGCTGGTTCTTTCTTGCCCGGACCATGATGGGTCTGCGCATCCGCGGCGCCCTCGAGAACCCGATGCTGGCGCGTGCCTGCGGCATCTCCACGGCGCGGCTTTATACAGCCACCTTCGCGTTTGGCTCGGCGCTGGCCGGACTCGCGGGCGCCCTGATCGTCCCGCTCTACGGACTTTCTGCCGACATCGGTATCCGCTTCCTCGTCCAGGCGTTCCTGTCCGTCATGCTGGGTGGCGTCGGCAGCTTCGAGGGCCCGGTGCTGGGCGCCTCCTTGGTCGGCAGTATGGCGGCCGGGCTGCCCTGGCTGGTGTATCCGGTGTTGGCCGACCCGCTGGTGTTCATCATTGCACTCGCCATCGTGAAATTCAGGCCGGAAGGCCTTATCGGCAAGGGGAGACTTTAGCCATGTTCAAGCAGTCTTCACACGTGCGCCACTCACAGACCATCGATCGCCGCCAGCTACTGCGTGGCAGCGCGGCGCTGACCGCAGCCGGCTGGATCGGTGGGCTTGCCGGCGGCTTCCTGCTTCGCCCCGAATGGGCCCATGCGGACGGCCCGATCAAAATGGGAATTGCGACCGACATTACCGGACCGATCGCGCCCGGCGGCAACGCCAATTGGCAGGTGGCACAATACGCGGTCGAACAGATCAACCAGGGCGGCGGGATTCTCGGCCGCCCGATCGAGCTGTATCTCGAAGATACCGCCTCCGACCCGAAGATCGCCGTCGGCAATGTCCGCAAGCTCATTCAGGAGTACAAGGTCGACGTCGTGCTCGGCGGTATTACCAGCGCGATGCGTCAGGCGATCAAGGACCCGATCGTCAACCGTGGTCGCACCCTCTATATCTACCCGCAGCTGTATGAAGGCCAGGAATGCACCAAATACCTGTTCTGCACCGGCCCAACCCCCGCCCAGCAATGCGATGAGCTGATCCCATATCTCATCAAGAAGCTCGGCAAGAAGCGCTTCGCGATGCCGTCTGCCAATTATGTGTGGCCGCAGCTGCTCAACAAATATGCCCACAAGGTGATCGAGGCGAACGGCGGAGAGGTGGTGTTTGAGGAATACTATCCGCTCGATCAGCTCGAATATTCCGCGACGATCAGTAAGATCCGCGATGGCAAGGTCGACTGCGTGTTCAACACCGTCATACCGCCCGGCCTGCAGCCGTTCTGCAAACAGCTCCACGAATCCGGCTTTCAGAAGAACGGCGGAATCCTGACCTGCGTCTATTTCGATGAGAACCTGCTCAACTACGTGCCGGCCCAGGAGATGGAAGGCCTCTATACGTGCCTCGACTACTTCCAGGCGCTTGACGATCCTTTCGACAAGGAGCTGCAGGCCGGATATGCGAAGAAATTTCCCGATACGAAGTTTCCATTTACTGCCGGCAGCGCCGCCACAGGCATGTATCGGGGTATTAAATTCTATGAGGCCGCCGTCAAGGCAACCGGCGGCAAGCTGGGGCGCGAGGAGGTGTCAGCCGCAATGGACACGGGCAAGCTGGAGAACGGGCCCGGCGGGCCAGCCGAGATGGTGTCGGGCAAAATGCATTGCAAGATGAACATGTATGTGGCGGTCTGTCGGCTCGAGGGCGACAGGACCAAATACGAAGTGATCAGCAAGGCCGCTCTGGTTGACCCGAAGGAATGCTGAGCGCGCATCATTCAAACCGAGCGGTAACGGCCGCGCCCTGAGCAATTGCGCGACGCGGTAACCCGATGTCTGGAAGGCAAGGGCCTGGTGTCCGCACAGCAAAGCGTCGCATCCGACAGAGCGTCGTCGAAACGGAGCGGTATGCATCGCCCGCTCCGTGTGCTGCCCCTCATCGAGCTTGCCGTTCTCGCGATCATGCTGGTGGCGCCGCTTGCGCTGAACCGCCGTCCGGAGTTGATTACGCTGATCACCAACATTGTCATCCTCTCATTGCTCGCGATCAGCTTCGACCTGTGCTGGGGCTTCTCCGGAATCATGACCTTCGGCCAGGCGTTGTTCTTCGGCGTGCCCGGCTACGTGATCGCCCTTGTCGGCCGCGATCTCGGGGTAAGCCAGATCTGGCTCACCCTGCCGCTTGCCATGATCGTCGGGCTCCTGTTTGGCTTCGTTGTCGCCCTGTTCCTGCTGCTCGGGCGCCGCCCAACCCCGATCTTCATCGCGCTCGGCACGCTCACGGGCTCCTATGCGGCCGAGCGTCTCGTCTCGGGGTGGCAGTATGTCGGCGCCGGCAATGGCCTTTCCGCGATCAAGCTGCTGCAGATCGGATCCTATGAGTTCGTGGAAGGTACGGAATTCTATTCGCTCGCCTGTATCAGCTTGCTCGTGGTTTATCTGGGGGCCCGCGCCCTGGTGCGCTCACAGCTCGGCCTCGTGCTCGCCGGCATGCGCCAGAACGAGGAACGGCTCGATTTCTTCGGCTATCGCGTTCAGGTCTTCAAGGTGCTGGTGTTCTCGCTGGCAGGCATGATCTCGGGCCTCGCCGGTGCGCTCTATAGCTATCACCAGGGTTTCATCGGCCCGGGCAATATGGGACCTGGCCTCTCGACCCAGGCGGTGATCTATTGCCTGTTCGGAGGCTCTGGCACCCTGATCGGACCGGTGATCGGCACCGCGGTGATCGAAATCCTCACCTATGTGCTGGCCGACATCGAGAGCATCAGGCAATTCTGGCCGGTGTTTCTCGGTCTCCTTCTGCTCGGGACCATTATGTTCCAGCCAAGCGGCATTCTCGGCATCGCCGTCAGCACCCGGGAGCGGATCGGCTCGTACGGTTTACGCCGCAAAGGCGCGCGGCAGCAGGGCTGACCCGGATGGCACTGCTGGAGGTCACTTCTCTCACCAAGACGTTCGGTCAGCTCCGCGCTCTCGACGGAATCGATTTTGCAGTGCGCGCCGGCACCTTCCATGGCCTCATCGGGCCCAATGGTTCGGGCAAGAGCACGCTGCTCAAGACGATCGCCGGCGCGCACGCTCCGACCAGCGGCACCATCCGTTTCGACGGGGCAGACATGACGGCGGCCCTTCCGTTCGAACGCGCGCGGGCCGGATTGAGTCTCAAGTTCCAGATCACCTCGGTATTCCCTGAACTGTCGACCTACGACAACGTGCTGCTTGCGCTTCAGTCGCGAGACGGCCTGCCGTCGCTGCTGGGCTCGCGGACGCGCCGCACGCTCGACGGCGAGGCGATGGCGGCGCTCGATCGCTTTCGGCTTGCCGACAGAGCCAATGATCTCGCAGGCGAACTCAGCCATGGTCAGCAACAGTGGCTCGAGATCAGCCTGGCACTGACGAGCCGGCCGAAGCTGCTGCTGCTTGATGAGCCGACCGCAGGGATGAGCCCGGAAGAGCGCCGCGTCACCGGAGAGCTGCTCCGTCCGATCAGATCACACTGCACGCTGGTCATCGTCGAACACGACATCGACTTCATCAAGAACCTGTGCGATCATCTGACGGTGCTCGACCAGGGCCGGGTGTTGGACGAGGGGAGCGTCGAGCAGATCGAGCGTTCGATCAAGGTCCGGGAGGTCTACACCAGCCGTGTCTGACGGACCAAGCCTGCTCGACGTGCAGCATCTCAATGCCGGCTATGGCCGCAGCCAGGTCCTGTTCGACCTGACCATGCTGGCGCCGCCGCGCGGCGCGGTGGCCATTCTCGGCCGCAACGGGGCGGGCAAGAGCACGCTGCTCAAGACGATCGCCGGCGAGATCAGGCCCATGAGCGGCATCATCCGTTTCGACCAGCAACAGACGATGGAGGAGCCAAGCGAGCGCCGCGTTCGCCGAGGTCTCGGCTTTGTGCCGCAGGAGCACGGGATTTTCGATCGCTTGACGGTGCGCGAAAACCTGCTGCTGGGCGCCATCAACCAGAAAGACAAGTCGGGTATCGATCGGGTGCTTGCGATTTTTCCCAAGCTCGCCCAGCGGCTCGCCCAGACCGCCGCCACGCTGTCGGGCGGCGAGCGGAAAATGCTCGCGATCGGGCGCGCGCTGGTTGGATGGCCGACGCTGCTCATGCTGGACGAGCCCACCGAAGGGGTGTGGGTCGGCGTGATCGACGAAATCGCCGAGCGGCTCGTGGAGCTCGCCAAATCCATCAGCCTCGTTCTGGTCGAGCAGCACATCGAGCTCGCGCTGTCCGTCGCCCAGTATGCCTATGTCATGGACCGCGGTTCGATCGCACTCGAAGGCCCGTCGGGGCGGGTCCGTGCCGATGCAAATCTGCTGCGCTATCTCTCGCCGTGAAGCGAGGCGGCACAGCCGCGGTTATTCCGATCGTGCAAACAGGGGAGGATCCCATGGCGGTTCAAGTCCCAACACCCGACCAGCTCCGCGCCGTCGCCGATGAAGTGGGCTTGTCGCTGACCGGCGACGATGTCCAGTCCTTCATCAATCTGATGCGCCCGAGCGTCGCCGCTTACAATGTGGTCGACGCGATGCCCGACAACCTGCCCATCGTGAAATATCCGCGCACGCCCGGCTATCGTCCCCTTGGCGAGGAGAACAAGCACAATGCCTGGTACGTCAAAACGGTGGTCGAAGGGGCGCCGACCGGAAAGCTGAAGGGCAAGCGCGTGGTGCTCAAGGACAACATCATGCTCGCTGGCGTGCCGATGATGAACGGCGCCTCCACCCTCGAAGGCTATGTCCCCGATATCGACGCCACGGTGGTGCAACGGATCCTCGACGCCGGGGGCACCATCGTTGGCAAGGCGCATTGCGAGTCCTTTTGCCTCTCCGGCGGCAGCCACACCTGCGCGGCCGGACCGGTGCACAATCCGCACAAGATGGGCTACTCGGCCGGTGGCTCGTCATCGGGCAGCGCCGCACTGGTCGCGCTCGGCGAGGTCGATATGGCGCTCGGCGGTGACCAGGGCGGATCGATCCGCATGCCTTCGTCGTTCTGCGGAACCTACGGCATGAAGCCGACACACGGACTGGTTCCCTATACGGGTATCATGCCGATCGAGATCTATGTGGACCATACCGGGCCGATCACCTCGACCGTCGCCGACAACGCACTGCTTCTGGAAGTGCTGGCCGGTCCGGACGGCTATGATCCGCGGCAATACGACGTGAAGGTTCACCCCTACACCAAGGCTGCCGATGCAAGCATCAAGGGCATGAAGATCGCGGTGGTGAGGGAAGGATTCGCGCAGCCGAACGCGGAGCCTGACGTCGACGAGAAAGTCCGTGCCGCGCTCGGCCGGTTGGAAGGCCTGGGCGCCGAGGCCCGCGAGGTCTCGATCCCGATGCATTTGATGGCAGGTGCCATCTGGATGCCGATCGGGGTCGAAGGCCTCACCCAAACTATGATGTGGGGTGACGGCTACGGAGTGAGCCGGCCCGACCTCTACGTGACGAGCCTGATGGATTTTCATCGCGGCTGGCGAGCGCGCGCCAACGAACTATCCGAGACGACCAAGCTCTTCACCATGTTTGGCACGTATATCCGCAAATACCATGGCAGCCGCTATTACGGCAAAGCGATGAACATCTGCCGCCGGCTGACCGCGGCTTACGATGCCGTGCTCGCCGAATACGACCTGCTGGCCATGCCGACCACGCCCATCAAGGCGACCGAGTTGCCGGCGCCCGATGCAAGCCGCGAAGTCTATGTCGGCCGGGCGCTTGATATGATTGCCAATACCGCACCGTTCGACATCAGCCATCATCCGGCGATGGCCATCCCTTGCGGCATGGCTGGTGGCCTGCCGGTCTCACTGATGCTGGTCGGCCGCCATTTCGACGAGCCAGCAATCTATCGCGCGGCGTTCGCGTTCGAGCGGACAGGAGACTGGAAGACGATGTGAGGCAGGTGGAGAGGACGCTGATCCTATGCAGTTCCTCCGGGGACCAAGTAGCCCCAGTCCCGTTCGCCCCGGGCTTCGAATCTTGGAATGCGGCATATCAGTTGGGCCTGCGTTGAGGAAAATTATGATTGTTCACGAGGAACTTCTGTTCTGGCTTGGACTTGTCGGGCCAGCACCACGCTCCAAAGGATTAGAAAAATGCATCTCTCGGCTGAGAGCCTGTTGGTCATTCTCATTGTCGGTATCGCTGCAGGCTGGCTGGCCGGACAGATCGTTCGAGGAGCTGGTTTTGGGCTTGTGGGCGATCTGATCGTGGGCGTACTGGGTGCTTTCGTAGCAAGCTTGTTGTTTCCGCGGCTTGGACTGCACCTTGGCAGGGGAATCGTGTCGGCAATCATCGATTCCGCCATCGGCGCAATTCTACTGCTGCTGATCGTGAGACTTTTCGCAGGCCGAGGCCGGTTCGTCCGCCACAGATATTGAGGCTTGAAAGCGGGCGCAGGGACCGGGTGGCGAACCCGGGGCCCTGCGATTTGCATGTGAGCCAGGCGATGGTCGCAGTTGGCCCAACGTAGACATACGATGCTTCGCGATACGCATGGAGGCCATTGAGTGAGCCTGCGCTCTTCGCCGGTGGTGCCTCGGCGGTGTTGGCATCGTCCTGGGGAAGGTCGGTATCGAACTCGGCCTTCTGCGCCACCTCAGGCTCCGGCTTGGCGCCCCCCCTGCCGTTGGCATCCGACTTCCCATCGCCCACGCGCGTCCTTCGCTTCTCCAGAACATGGCAGCGGCCGTTGTTCATCAATTAGAAACTATGAAAAATGATCTGAAAATTGCGAATGAACCGGGCGGCGGCCTAAGAGTCAAACTAGCGGAGGCCACCACCATGACCGACGCCGAATCCTTCCAAGAGCAACAGGTCCGCATTGACCGATACCGGGTTTTAGAGCGCGAAGTGACTGATCCGCTGGCCGCGCGCCTGCTGCACGACATCGTATTGGAGCTTGAGGCGGCTGCTGCGAGGCGGCCGACCCCGCATCAGCGTCTCCCCTCCGGCTCCAACGAAACGTAGAGCGGCCGGAAGTGCCAGCGCATGTCCCGGCGAAGTGGGTTCCGGCGGTGCGAATGACCATGGGGAGCCCTCGCCAACGCAACAAGGTGCCCGAGCGCCAATACATGCCGGCTCCTGGCCCCTGAGGCCATCCGCAGCGTCGGGTCTTCTGGATGTGGGGCCTCGGTGATCCGGGAACCCGCCGCCTTACCAGTCGTTGTTCCCTCTCAAAGGGGAAGCACGAATGCGATGGAGCGGCCTCCAGTCGCTATTGTGGGCAGGAATCGCACTTCTATTGATGATCACGGTTGCGGACGCTGATGGCGAGCAGGCCACGCGTCCGTCCGAATTCCTGCTGCTCGTCCAGATCGCCCTCCTAATTGCCGTAGGCCGCGGGCTTGGCGAGGTGATGCAACGCATTGGCCAGCCGTCCGTGGTGGGCGAACTTCTTTGCGGTCTGTTGCTTGGCCCTTCCCTGTTCGGCTGGGTATGGCCCGAGGCGCAACACGCGATCTTCCCGTCTTCGCCTGACCAAAAAGCCCTGCTCGACGGCATCGCCCAGTTCGGCATCCTGTTGCTGTTGTTGCTGACGGGTATGGCGACCGATCTCGGACTGGTACGCAAGGTCGGCAAGGCCGCCATAACGATTTCTGTCGCGGGGATCATCGTTCCCTTCATCTGCGGCTTCGCGCTCGGCGAATTCCTGCCACAAGACCTCTTGCCACATCCGGAAGCGCGTCTCGTCGCGTCGCTGTTTCTCGGCACCGCACTGTCAATCTCCTCCGTGAAGATCGTGGCCGTCGTCGTGCGCGAGATGAACTTCATGCGGCGCAACGTCGGCCAGATCATTGTCGCCAGCGCCATCATCGACGACACAATCGGCTGGATCATCATCGCCATCATCTTCAGTATCGCCGCGCACGGCTCGCTCGACGTGTACTCTGTCGCCCAGGCGCTGTTCGGCACCTTTGCCTTCCTTGCCATCAGCTTCACCATTGGGCAAAGGCTGGTCTTCCGCCTGATCCGCTGGGCAAACGACCACCTCGTCAGTTCGGCGGCCGTTGTCACGGTGATCCTGCTCCTGATGAGCGTCATGGCCATGATCACGCATCTCATCGGCGTACACACGGTTCTCGGTGCCTTCGTCGCCGGCGTGCTGGTTGGAGAGTCGCCGATCCTGACGCGACAGATCGACGAACGGCTGCGCGGGCTGATCAGCAGTCTGTTCATGCCGGTGTTCTTCGGGCTGGCCGGACTCAGCGCCGATCTGACCGTGTTGAAGGATCCCAATCTCCTGATCTTGACGGCAGTTCTGGTGCTGATCGCCAGCATCGGAAAATTTGGCGGCGCGTTCGCGGGCGGCACGCTGGGCGGCCTGACACGGCGCGAGTCCTACGCATTGGCCAGTGGCATGAATGCGCGAGGTTCGACGGAGGTCATCATCGCCACGATCGGCCTGTCTATGGGCGTGCTGAGCCGGAACCTGTTTTCGATGATCATTACCATGGCGGTCCTGACGACGATGGCGATGCCGCCGATGCTGCGTGCCGCGCTGGCGCGGCTTCCGCTCAACAAGGAAGAGAAGGAAAGGCTGGAACGGGAGGAATTCGAACAGAACGGCTTTGTCGCCAATCTGGAGCGGCTGCTGCTCGCGGCCGACGAGAGCCTCAATGCCAAATTCGCGTCCCATATCGCCGGCCTGCTGGCCGGCTGGCGCGGACTGCCGATCACCGTGCTTCACGTCGATCCCGAGGCGCAGCGCCGCGACAAGAAGGGCGACGAAGAGAGCCTCGAGGTGGTCGTCAAGAACGCGGCGAAATCGATCGCCGAAGCCGATGACGACAGCCCTGGCAATATCGAGATCACGACACGTGTGCCCAGGGAAACGCCAGCGGAAGCAATCGAGGACGAGGCCAAGAAGGGCTTCGACCTCCTCGTCGTGGGCATGGACAAGACGCTCGATGCCAAGGGTGGTTTCAATCGGAAAATCGAAGACATCGGCGCCCGCTTTCGGAGCCCAATGGCCATCGCCGTTGCCAGGGGTCCTCACCTCAAACGACCCGCCACGCCCGGCCTCAGGATCCTCGTACCGGTTTCAGGCAGCGCCGTTTCGCGACGCGGCGCCGAAGTCGCCATCGCTCTCGCTCATGTGAGCCCCGACCCGCTGAGGGTGATTTATGTGTCAACCACGCGCGACAAGGGCTCGCGACGAGGCAGCGCCAGCATTTCGCTCGGTCGAGAGGAAGCGATACTCAGGGACACGGCAGCAGCCGCGGCGCGCTACAACGTCGACGTCAGAACCGTGCTTCGCGCCCACATCGCGCCGGAGCAGGCCATCCTGCAGGAAATTCGCTCAAGCAACACCGATCTTGTGGTGCTTGGCGTCGACCGCATCCCGGGAGAAAAGCTCGATTTCGGCAGCGTGGCGCACGCGGTCCTATCTCGGTCCAGCGCGTCAGTGCTTCTGATTGCCGATGGAGATTCTGCCGCAAAGGCCTGACCGATGCCGGCACATCGCAACGGCAACAGACTCGGATTTGGATACCTTCTCCGATGAAGGCGTACCATGCCATAGCCTCCGCCGGAAATGTTGATCCAGACGTTTGCCGACGGGATTGTTTGGACCCGGCTTGATGGCGAACGGCTTGTTGGGAACGGCCGGATTGGAGCGGTAGGTCGGATTGCGATCGATCCTCCGTCACCTTCAAGGTGCCTGAGGGAGATGGCTTGCCGACGGTCGCCGGATAGAAGCCGATCAAGCCAAAGGGGGACGGGGGCCGAGCTCACTGAAAAGCAGCAGGCAATTGAAGCAGCTCTTGCAATCGCAGGGTATTGCCATGGTCGACTTTCGTTCCGCACGCGAGAAACAAGGCCCAAAAAACGTAATTCGAACGAATATTGCCCGAATCCCAGCGGCACTCGGATTGACCACCGGTCCGGCTAGCACGAAAATTGCATTGTTTCTGAGCAGAAAAACGGATGTCCCTGAGAACCTGACACATGAACCTGATCAGTCTCGACATCCGTATGCTGCGGTCGCTGATATCGGTTGTCGAAACCGGGAGCATCACCGAAACCGCCCGGCGGCTGGGCCGCACCCAGCCCGCGATCACGCTGCAACTGCAGCGTCTGGAAGAGCTCACCGGCAAGCAATTGTTTCTGCATGGTGGACGGCGCCTTGCGCTGACCGAGGACGGCGGCACGGTACTGACGTATGCCAAGTCCATCCTGCGCCTGCATGACGAACTGATCTCGCAACTCGCCTCGCAGGAAATCGAGGGCCAGGTCGTGCTCGGCACGCCGGACCTCTATGCAGCCTTCATGCTGCCGTCGATCCTCTCTGTGTTTCGCAAATCCTTCCCCCGCATCCAGGTCGAGCTGAACTGCGCGCTGTCGACGCCGCTGGTCGGCCTCGTCAAGCGCGGTGACGTCGACATCGCGCTGGTCACTCGCATGAACGATTTCACCGGCGGTCAGGTGGTGCGGCGCGAGCAGCTCGTCTGGATGACCGGCGACCAGTCCTGCGCGCATCAGGAACGACCGGTGCCGCTGGCGCTGCTGCCGCCCGGAAACATCTACCGCGATTACGCCATCGACAGCATGGAGCGCGCGGGGCTGCGGTGGCGCATCGCATGCGTCAGCGAAAGCGTGGGCGGCCTGCAGGCCGCGGCTTTCGCAGGGATGGCGGTGACGGTGCTCGGCCGCAGCGCGCTCGTGTCTTCGATGCGCGAGATCGGCCTGAACGAGGGACTGCCGCCGCTGCCCGAAGTGGAATTGCTGCTCTACAAATCAAGCGGCGCCACGTCGAAGGCCGCAACCGCGCTGCACGACTATCTGGCGCATTATTTGCGGCTCGACGAGCAGCTCGGCAAGAACGGAATTCCGATCGAACTGCCATAGCGCGCACCGGCTTGTCCCTCTCCCGCGAGCCCCTTGCGAGCGCGGCGAGCGATAAGCACCCTCACGCCTTCACGTGCGCCTTCTCCCTGCTCTCCTTCGACAGCCATTGCGGCCAATGCGCCGCCCAGGGCTGGGCCTGCTCGAAGGCGGCGGCGATCCGGAAGATCATCGGCTCGTCGAGCCAGGGCGCTATGATCTGCAGGCCGATCGGCAATCCTTCCTCATCGAAGCCACAGGGCACTGTGGCCGCCGGAAGGCCTGCCAGGTTGATCGGCCAGGAAAACGGCGACCAGCCGAGATGCGGATCCACGGAGTGGCCATCGACCCGATCGACGCCGAGCCGGCCGGCCTCGAACGCCGTCACCGACACCATCGGCGTCACCAGCGCATCGACGCGCTCGAACAGTTTCAGGAATGCGTTGCGCGCCTGGCCGCGCCGGTAGCCGGCCTCGATATAGGCGATGCCGCCATAGCCGCGTCCGGCGGCAATCACATTGCGATAGTCTGGTTCCGAATCCATGAGCTCTGCGCTGGTTTTGCCCGCCACCGCCGCCGCCTGCTCCGTGAAGGCAATCGGCTTCAGCGTGCGCTCGAGAATCTGCGGATCGAGGTCGGGGCCATCCTTGCTGACGCGCGCGCCGCAGCCTTCCAGCGCGCCGAGCGCATTGGTGAAGCTCGCGCGCACCGACGCGCTGACGGCGGCATAGCCGAAATCGACGCAGGCGCCGATCCGCAAGCCGCCCAATGGAGACGGCCTGGTGTCGAAGTTGCGCGGCGACACCGGCAGGCTGGCGGGATCGCGCGGGTCGAAGGCCGCGATGATCTCGAGCACCAGCGCGGCGTCCGCGACGCTGCGCGTGATCGGACCGGTGTGGGCCAGCGACGCCCAGGATGGCGGCGCAAATCCCGGTGAGCGCGGCACCAGGCCGAAGGTCGGCTTGAGGCCGAACACGCCGCAGAACGAGGACGGCACACGAATTGACCCGACCCCGTCGGTGCCGATCGCGATCGGCCCGCAGCCCGCGGCGACTGCAGCCGCCGCGCCGCCGCTGGATCCGCCCGAGGTGCGCGAGAGATTCCAGGGGTTGCGCGTCACGCCCGATACCGGGCTGTCGGCGGTCAGCTTGTAGCCGGACTCGCAGGTCGTGGTCTTGCAGGTGATGATCGCGCCTGCGGCCTTCAAGGCGGCCACGACGGCCGCGTCGACATCAGGGATGAAGCCCCGGTTGAGCGGCGCGCCGCCATAGGCCGGAACGCCAGCGACGAACACGAGATCCTTGATGGTCACCGGGACGCCCGCGAGAGGCGGCATCGCCGCGCCCGAGCGTATCGCGACGGTGAGGCGATCGGCCTCGGCGCGCGCCTGCTCATACATCGGCGTGACCACGACGTTGCAGGCGGCATCGGCGGCCTTCAGCGCCGCGATCGTGTCATCGACGACGTCGCGCGGTGTGAACACCTTGCGCCGGTAACCGTCGATGATCTGCACCGCAGACAGGGCCGCGAGGCCGGTCGACGCCGGCGGAACGGCCATCCGGCCGGGACCAGTCGTCATTATCAATCCCGGCGCTCGCTGAGCGCCGCCTCAACGGCGCGTTTGGCCATGACGGTAACGAGATGGGCGCGATAGCCCGCATCGGCGTGAATGTCGCTGGTGAGCCCGTCGGCATCGATCCTGATCGCCCCGATCGCCGACGGATCGAAGTTCTGCTCCAGCGCCCGCTCCATCTGCGGAACACGGAACACCCCCGGCCCGGCTCCAGTGACGGCAACGCGGACGCTCGGCCCGGTGTTGGCCACAAAGACGCCGACCAGCGCGTAGCGCGAGGCCGGCGCCTTGAACTTGGCGTAGCCGGCGGCCAAGGGGACCGGAAACCGGATCGCCGTGATGATCTCGCTCGGCTTCAGCGCGGTCTCGAACAGGCCGAGAAAGAAATCGTCGGCCGCGATTTCGCGCGCGCTGGTGACGATGGTCGCAGCCAAGCCCAGCACGCCGGCCGGATAGTCCGCGGCCGGATCATTGTTGGCGACGGAGCCGCCGATCGTGCCGCGGTTACGCACCGCCGGATCGCCGATGACAGACGCGAGTGCAGCCAGCCCCGGAATGCGCTTGCGCACGACGGGCGAGCCTGCGACCTCGGCATGCGTCGTCATGGCGCCGATCGTCACGCGCGCATTGCCGTCGAGGCATCCCTTGAGCGCCGCAAGCTTCGAAAGATCGATCAACGCCGAGGGGCTGGCCAACCGCTGCTTCAGCGTCGGAATGAGCGTCATGCCGCCGGCCAGCGGCCTGCCCTCGGGATCGGCGGCCATGAGCTTGACGGCTTCGGGAAGCTGGTCCGGCTGGTGAAACGCAAAAGACCTCATCATCTCCTCCCCTATTCCGCGGCGATCGGCAGCGATGCGTTCTGGATCAGGCGCCAGATCCGGTTTGGCGTCGCCGGCATGTCGACATGGGTGACGCCGAGATGCGCCAGCGCGTCGACCACGGCGTTGATCACGGCCGCGGGCGAGCCGATGGTGCCGACCTCGCCGCATCCCTTCACGCCCATTGGCGTGTGGGTGCACAGCGTCGAGTGGGTCGCAACCTTCATCATCGGCAAATGATCGGCGCGCGGCATGCAGTAGTCCATCAGCGATCCGGACATCAGCTGGCCCGAGGTTTCGTCGTAGACGGCGTTCTCATAGAGCGCCTGGCCGACGCCCTGCACGATGCCGCCGTGCAGCTGTCCCTCCACGATCATCGGATTGATGACGGTGCCGACATCGTCGACCGCGGTATAATTGACCAGCGTCACCGTGCCGGTTTCGGGATCGATCTCGACCTCGGCGATGTGGCAGCCGCCGGGATAGGTGAAATTGACCGGATCGTAATAGGCCTGCTCTTCCAGCCCCGGCTCCAGCACTTCGAGCGGATAATCGTGCGGCACATAGGCCGCAACCGCGATCTCGCCGAACGTCTTGGCGCGGTCGGTGCCGGCGACCGAGAATTTACCCGCCTCGAACTGGATGTCCTGCTCGGCCGCCTCAAGCAGATGCGCGGCGATCTTCTTGCCCTTGACGATGACCTTGTCGGCGGCCTTCGACAGCGCGGCACCGCCGACCACGAGCGAGCGGGAACCGTAAGTCCCCATGCCGAACTGCACCCGGTCGGTATCGCCGAACACGATGTCGACATTCTCGAAGGCAACCCCGAGCTTGTCGGACACGATCTGCGCGAACGTGGTCTCATGGCCCTGACCGTGGTTGTGGGTCCCGATCAGCACCGTCACCTGGCCCGCGGGATGGACGCGCACGGTCGCGCTCTCGTAGAGGCCGCCACGGGCACCGAGACGTCCGGCAAAGCGTGACGGCGCGAGCCCGCAGGCCTCGACATAGGTCGAGAAGCCGAGCCCGCGGAATTTTCCGTGACGCGCGGAGGACGCCTTGCGCGCGGCAAAGCCCTTGACGTCGGCGGCAACGAGCGCGCCATCGAGGCAGCCGATGGGATCGCCGGAGTCGTACTGCACCAGGACCGGCGTCTGGTAGGGATAAGCGTCCTTGGCGATCATGTTGCGGCGGCGCAGTTCGACGCGGTCGATGCCCATCTCGCTTGCCGCGACATCGACGATGCGCTCCAGCACGAAGGTCGCCTCGGGGCGACCGGCGCCGCGATAGGCGTCGACCGGCACGGTGTTGGTGAACACGACCTTGACGTTGCAGTAGATCGCGGGCGTGGTGTAGACGCCGCCGAGCAGCGGACCGTAGAGATTGGTCGGGATGTTCGGCCCGAAGGTCGACAGATAGCCGCCCATGTTGGCCAGCGTTTTGACGCGCAAGGCCAGAAATTTTCCGGTCTCGTCCAGCGCGAGCTCGGCCTCGGTGACATGGTCGCGGCCGTGCCGGTCCGACACGTAGCCTTCCGAGCGGCTCGCCACCCATTTGATCGGCCGCATCAACCGCTTCGCGGCCCAGGTGATGACCGCTTCCTCGCCATAGTGGAACTGCTTGACGCCGAACCCGCCGCCGACGTCGGGCGCCACCACGCGCACCTTGTGCTCGGGCAGCTTCAGCACCAGCGCGCTCATCAGGAAGCGCACGACATGGGGAAACTGGCTCGTGGTCCACAGCGTGTGCTGGCCGGTGCCCGGATTATATTCGGCGATCGCCGCGCGCGGCTCCATCGGATTGCCGATCAGGCGGTTGTTGACCAGGCTGAGACGGGCGACATGTGCGGCCTTGCGGAAGGCGGTGTCGACCGCGGCCTTGTCACCGAGCTCCCAATCACAGCAGATGTTGTTCGGCACGTCATCGAACAGCTGCGGGGCACCCGGTCTGACCGCGTCGAGCACGCCGACCACCGACGGCAGGATCTCGTAATCGATCTTGACCAGCTCGGCGGCCTCGTTCGCCTGCTCGGGCGTCTCCGCGATCACGAAGGCCACGAGATCGCCGACGAAGCGGACTTTGTCTTGCGCCAGCATCGGGAACGGCGGCTCCTTCATCGGCACGCCCTGGGCATCGCTGATCCCCCAGCCGCAGGGCAGCGAGCCCAGCCCGTCGGCCGCGACATCCTCGCCGGTCAGGACCGCGATCGCGCCGGCTGCGAGCGCCGCGGACGCGTCGATGCCGCGGATGACGGCATGCGCGTGCGGCGAGCGAATGAACACGCCAGCCGCCATGCCGGGCCGCTTGATGTCGGAGACGTAATTGCCGCGGCCGGTCAAAAAGCGCTGGTCTTCCTTGCGTCGCGGTGAGGCGCCAATTCCAATCACGGTTCCCATGGTCACTCTCCCGATGCCGCGCCGTGCATGGCGGCCGCCCCCGCCATTACGGCAAGCACGATGTTCTGATATCCGGTGCAGCGGCAGATGTTGCCTTCGAGGCCGTGGCGGACCTCGGCCTCGGTCAGGCCAGGCTTGCCATCGGCGAGCGCGACCGCGGTCATCACCATGCCGGGCGTGCAGAAGCCGCACTGCAGGCCGTGATGCTCGCGAAATGCCTCCTGCATCGGGTGCAAGCGGTTCGATCCTGGCGCACTCTGCAATCCCTCGATCGTCACCAACGACCTGCCCTCGAGCGCCGGCGCCAGCAGCGTGCAGCTCTTCACGGCGAGCCCGTCCAGATGCACGACGCAAGCGCCGCATTGGCTGGTGTCGCAGCCGATATGCGTCCCGGTGAGATTGAGATGCTCGCGCAACAGCTCGGTCACGAGGGTTGCGGCTCCCACGTCGACCGTCGCCGGCTTGCCGTTAAGCGTGAATGATATCTGCACGAGAGGGCTCCGTTTCCAGGGACAGCGATCAGGCCAGCGGACGCGCGCGGTCGGCGACCCAGGTCGCCAGCACCATGTCGCCGACATTGAAGGGATCGGCGAAGAAGACCCGCTCCGGCACGTAGGCGACGAAGTGGTCGTCGGGCACCGTGTCGAGCATGACCTTGACGAAATAGCCCTGGTACTCGATCGCGAGCACCCGGCTCGGCAGCGCGGACGCATGCCCGGGCGGCAGCTCCCGGCCCGGTCGGATCAACTCGACATCGTCGCGCCGCACTGCGATGTCGACGCGGTCTCCGACGCTCAGGGAGGGGCGCGCGCAAAGCGGCACCTCGATGCGTCCCTGCGCGGGTGGCGCCAGCACGAAGCTCGCGCCGTTGACCTTCTCGACCCGCCCGCTCAAGACGTTCTGCCCGCCGAGAAATTCGGCGACATAGCGGTCGTAGGGCTCGGCGTAGACCTCGCGCGCCGGCCCCGCCTGCTTGATCCTGCCCTGCTCCATCACCACCACGAGATCGGCGAGCGCGATCGCCTCGAGCTGGGTGTGGGTCACATGGATGAAGGTGATGCCGAGCTCCCGCTGCATGCGGCGCAACTCCTGGCGCATCTGCACGCGCAACTGCTCGTCCAGCGCCGACAGCGGCTCGTCGAGCAGCAGCACCCGTGGCTCGGTGATGGCGGCGCGCGCCAGCGCGACGCGCTGCTGCTGGCCTCCCGACAGCTGGGCAGGCAGCCGATCGGCAAATTGGGTCAGCCTGACCTTCTCGAGCATGGCGTCGGCCGCGCGCAGCCGCTCCGCCTTCGACATGCCGCGGACGCGTAGCGCAAAGGCGACGTTCTCGCGCACCGACAGATGCGGAAACAGCGCGTAGGATTGGAACATCATCGCGGTGCGCCGGGCGGCGGGGGCAAGCCCGACGACATTCTGCCCGCCGATCAGGATCTCGCCGGCGGTCGGATCCTCATGGCCGGCGATCATGCGCAGGATCGTGGTCTTGCCGCAGCCGGACGGACCGAGGAAACAGCAATAGGCGCCGTCGGCAATCCTGAGGTTGACGCCGTCGACCACATTGGCCGCGCCGTCAAAGCTCTTGCACACACCGGCGAGCTCGATGTCACCGCGCTCGATTTTCATGCCGACCTCTCGCTCGACGGACTGTGGCCGCCGCGCCTCTTCTGGATCATGACGATGGTCCCGAGACTTGCCCCGATGATGATGAAGGAGACGATGGTCGTGACCGTGCCGAGCGCATAGAGCGAGGGCGAGGTGACGTTGAGCGTCATGCTCCAGATCTCGAGCGGCAGCGTGTTCAGCGAGCCCGCCGTCTGCAGGCTGCGGGCGAACTCGTCATAGGACAGCGTGAAGCCGAACAGGGCGACCGCGACCAGGCCCGGCGCCAGCACCGGGATGATGACGAGCCAGATCGCCTGCCAGCGGCTGGCGCCGAGGTCGCGCGCCGCCTCTTCCCAGGCGTCGTCGAACCGCGACATCACCGCGAACATCACCAGCACGCCGAACGGCAGGGTCCATGACAGCTGCGCGCCGAGCGCCGAGCCGTACCAGCTCGTCGCGATGCCGAGCGCCTGAAACAACAGCCCGGTGCCGAGCCCAAGGACCAACCCCGGCGCAACAAGGCTGCCGATCATCATGTAGAACACGACGCCATCGCCGGCAAAGCGGCGGCGGAAACCGAGGCCGGCGAGGAACGAGATCACGACGGTAAGGATGGTGACGAGGATGGCGAGCTTGATCGAGCGGTCGAACGAGCCCTTCACGTCGCCGGTCCGCACCTGCGTGAACAGGTCGACGAACCAGTGCAGCGAATGGCCCTTCATCGGAAACACCAGGCCGCCGCGGACGTCCTGGAACGACAGGATATAGATGCAGATCATCGGTCCGTAGAGCGCCAGCACGTAGAGCGCAAACAGCGTGGCGAGCACGTAGAAGGTCCATGGTCGTCCGCTGCGCGGCGCAATCGCCCGCTGTGCGCCCGCGATCGAACCACCCCGGGGATCGCTGGTCGCGCCGCTCATTGCGTGATCTCCCGGCGGATGTCGACGGTGCGCAGGATCAGCGAAACGAGCGCCAGCAGGATCAAGGTCAGCAGAACGGCGCTTGCGGCGGCGGTCGGATATTGCAGCACGCCGACGTCCTCATAGAACGCGCCGACCACCGAGGCGGAGCCGCCGCCGGACATCACCTTGACGACGAAGAAGTCGCCCATCACGATCGACATCACGAAAATGCTCCCGAGCGCGATGCCGTTCTTCGCCATCGGCACCACGATGAGGCGCATGATGTCGAGGCGGCTCGCGCCGGCGTCGACGGCCGCCTCGATCAGCTTCTTGTCGATGCGCGCCATCGCGTTGAAGATCGGCACGATCATGAAGATCGTGAGCTGGTGCACGTAGGCGATCACGACGGCGAGGTCGGAGAACAGCAGCACTTCGAGCGGCTGATGGATCAGGCCCGTCGCAAGCAGGGCGTCGTTGATGAGGCCTTCCTTGCCGAGCAGCGGGATCCAGGAGATCATGCGGATGATGTTCGAGGTCCAGAACGGCACCGTGCAAAGCAGAAAGAGGCCGATGGCCAGGAGCTGGTTGCGGACGTGAAACACCAGGAAATAGGCGACGAAGAACCCGATCACGAGCGTGAAGATCAAGGTCAGCAGCGTGAATTTAATGGTCGAGAGGTAGAGGTTCAGCGTCAGGCCGGAACGCAGGATCTCGGCGTAGTTCGACAGCGTGAAGCCCGGAGTCAATCCGCCGAAACCGTCCGTGGAAAAAAAGCTCGCCGCCAGCACCACCAGGATCGGTGCCACGAAGAATGGCACCAGCACCACCGCCAGCGGCATCACGTAGAGCCAACCGGTCAGGTTTGCGCGCGCCGGGCGATCAATTGTCTGCGTGGCCGTTCCTGCCATGCCATCTCGCCGATTAGGGATCACGGGGGGCCGGCGGCGCGGCCGCCGGCGGTCGATGCGACGTGGAAAGGAAGGCGGATTACGCCACCTTGAAATCGTTCCAGCGCTTGTTCATGTAGGCCGCTTCGTCCATCAGCGTGTTCCAGCACGAGATGTTGGTGACACGGTCGAGGAACGAGCCGCCGTCGCGCTTGGTGCCGGCCTTCTCCATCGCAACACCATAGGGATCGTTGATCACTTCCGGCGCGGGCTTGCCCTCGTACCAGAAGTCCCATTCCGGCGCCGTCAGGAACTTCTTCGCGGTCGACGGCACCGGGCTGTAATAGCCGTAGCGCGCGACGAAGCCGCCCTGCCAGCCCGACAGATACCAGTTGAGATATTCGTAGGCCGCCTCGAGCTTCTTGCCGGAGAGATGCTTCATCAAGCCCATCCCGTTGCACCAGCCGCGATAGCCTTCCTTGCCGTTCTTGACGTTGACCGGCGCGTAGACGCAGGGGATTTCCTTGACCCGCACGGCGGCGACCGCCGGCGACCACATCGACTGGATGACGACCTCGCCCGCCGCCATCAGCTGCACGGACTGGTCGAAGGTGGTCCAGGTGGCGCGGAACTGGCCCTCCTTCTTCAGCTCGATCAGCTTGTTGCAGGTGAAGTCGATCTCCTCCTTCGTCATGTTGCCCTTGTTGCCGTACTTGATCAGGCCGGCGCTCTCGAAGCACAGCGCCGCATCCATGATGCCGATCGCCGGCACGTCGAGGATCGCGGCCTTGCCCTTGAACTTCGGATCGATCAGATCCTTCCACTCGGTCACTTCATGGCCGACGAGGTCGGGCCGATAGCCGATCGAGTCGGCGTTGTAGACCTGCGGCAGGAAGGTGGCCCATTCGGTGACGCCCTCATGCAAATCGGTGGATTCAGGCTTCTCGATGTACATCGCCTCGTAGGGCGAGATGCCCTGGCGCGGGATCTTGTGACCATTGATCTCGCCCTTGGTGAAGATCGGCAGGATGTTGTCGAACTCCTTGATCTTCTTGACTTCGATGCCCTGAATGACGCCGCGCTTGGCGGCGAGCTTGGCCTGCCATCCTTCGAGGTCGGCGATGTCGACCGTATTGGGCTGGCTGATGAAGCGGTTGATCGCGGCCGACGTATCCAGGTTCTGCATCGTGACCTTGAAGCCGAGATCCTTCGCGGCCTGGTCGCCGATCGCCTTGACGACGGAATAGGAGACGCCGACATGGCGCAGCTCGATGTCCTTGATCTCCTGCGCCCAGATGGTGGGAAAGCCGCGAATGGCGTCTGATCCGGCCGCGGCGCCTGCGATGGCGGCGCCTGCCTTCAGAAGCGTGCGCCGGCTCAGCTTGCGCGCGCGCGATTTCGCTCCGGCACTGTCGTGGCTCGACCCCTTTGTCTCAACCATGGCAACCCTCGTTGGTTACGATGAACTCCACAACGATCCGATCGATCGAATGCGGCTCGACTTGCAACGAGGCTAGCGACGGATACTTTCGAAGTAAAATTGGAAGGAACAATTCCGCTCATAAGCCGGACTAATGCTTCTGCGCCGTGCATTTGAATTCGGCATGAGGCGCCCAAGAACGCGGCACAGGAACGACCTCCGACAGCTGATCATCCAGGACCGCGCAGCCGGAAAGGATCATGCTGCGTGCCTCGTCGAACCGAGACGCTTAGCCGGACGTGATCGACGACGACTTGAAGATCGGATTCCTGATGGCGTACTTCGCAACACCGTCTTTGATGCGTCCACCTTCAGCAGCCCGCGTCATTCCTGGCGACAGTGCGATAATGGTCGCGACCGCCAAGAAGCCGAAGACTGTCCCGAACATCAACATGAGCGTACGCCTCGCATATCAAAGAGATGGTCACAGCTCGACCAGATCGTTAAGCGATTGAATGTCGGCAAAAATGAAGTCCGGTCGCGGCACGGAATCATCCAGCGCCAGTTGGCGCCGGTTGATCCAGGCGATGGTCAATCCGAGCGGCTTGCCGCCAACCAGATCGGTAAACTGCGATTGCCCGACATGCAGAATTTCTTCCTTGGCGCAGCCGGCATGCTCGATCAGATAACGAAACAGCGCGCCGTCAGGCTTGTAGCCCTTCGCCCGTTGCGCCGTGCACACGAGGTCGAACTCTCGCTGCAACGGCGTCAACGCGAGCAAATCGTCATCGATGTTGGACACGACCGCCAGCCTGTAGCGGCGCGACAGTCGGTCGAGCGTACGGACGACATCGTCATAGAGGAAGAAGCGAGGGAACGCATCGAAATAATGGTTGATCAGGCGTCCGTCGCCGGTGAGACCGAAATGCACGAACGTTTCCTCGAGCGAAAGCTCGCAAATCTCGCGATACGTTCGGTACGGCTTGCAATAATGGACGATGTTTCGGTGTTCCCAGTGTTCCCAGAACGCTTCCACGTCGACGCGATGTGCGCCGGTTTCGGCAAGAATGCGCTCGAATGCGCTGTAGGAGCTGTCGCGGACGCTGATCAACGTGCCGAACACGTCGAAGGATATTAACGTCGGTCGCAACCGTGCTTGGCGAGCTTCATGACTCATCGGTTGAAAACCTGCTTGTTGTTCACTGAAAACGAAATGGCTGGCAAATGACCTTCAGCGCACGGCGATGGTTTCGAGCTCGATCAGATTGCCATGGTGAAGCGCGGGCACCGGCACGACGACCGTGCCGGACCCGAGACATGGCGTCTCGAGGCCTACGAGGCTCCGACCAACGGAAGCTTGTGACGAGGCCGAGGAAAACATCACCGGCGGGCCAGCAGCGTACGCGCCAGGGCGCTTTGCATATTATATATGATCATTAGAGACAGCCCTTAACCTCTTGATCTCGAAATACCTCTAGATGATTATATATTATATGTCAATCGATTCGGAGACGGGAATTGATGTTGAAGGGGCAGGGCAAAAAACTGTTGGGGAGCACGGAAATGATAGCCGGCGCGCTTCGTGATGCGATTTGCAACGGTGAAATCTCACCGGGCGCCCCGCTCAAGCAGGACGAGATCGCCGCCGAGTTCGGCGTCAGCCACACGCCGGTCCGCGAAGCGCTCAAAGTTCTGGTCTCCGAGGGGCTCGCGACCCTGCATCACAATCGCGGGTGCTTCGTTGCGTATCTCTCGAGCACTGTCGCGCGTGAACTGATGGAATTTCGTGCCCTCATCGAACCACGTCTGGCCGGGTGGGCGCTCGACCACCTCACCGAGCACGACATAGAACAAGCTCGCCGCGTCATGACAATGATCGACGCGGCCCAGCTCGCGTCAGACCGACTGCGCCTCGCCACCGAATTCCATACTCTGATCTATCAGCGAGCCAATCGGCCGTTCTTTCTTGAACAAGTAAGCCGCGCCCGCAACAATCTGAATCGCTATTGGGTCCTTGCCTGGAAAGAGAAAAGCTTTCCGACTCTCACCCAGACCGAGCACGAGGAAATATTGGCCCTCTGTGTCAAGAAGGAGCGAGCCGGTCTCATGGATCTGATTGAACGCCACATCATTGCGTCGGGACATATCGTTCTCACGTATCTGCAGACTCTCGAAGCCAGGGAAGACAATTAGGCACAGGCGAATACTGCACGATACCCATTGGTCTCGATTGGATTCAGCTCGTCAGCCACAATCACCGCCGCCCGGCCGGAGGACTACTTGGCACGGAGGAAATCGCACAAATTGTAAATTTCGCACCAAATCGTGGAGCTTGGTCGCGGGGGAGCGACTCGCCCCCCGATTTTGCTGTCCCATGATCGGATTCAACCTAGTCCGATCATGGTCTAGTCGGCAGCATTGCGCAAAACCGCCGCGAGAGTGGCGTCGAGATATCGCCCCACCTCTGTCACCCCCTCATCGCCATACTGGCTGAAGAACGACGATGGCCTGTCATATTCAAAGATTCCCCTGCCCTGCTCGTCCTCGAACAGAACCACCCGCAGCGGCGCGTAGAGAGCAGCGGGGAGCTGATGGCGGGTCATCTTTGAGGCGATCAGGGGATTGCCAATTTCATATTGCACCGCGTTGCGTCTCCTGCCCCAAATCTGCAACAAGGGCGCCATGATCTCGCTCCTCGTCGCATCAAGGCACGGTTCTCGGCACACTCGCACTGTATTCGACGACCGTGCGTGAGCCGACAGCGGTCGAAACACACGTCATCGACGCCGCCACCCGGATTGCCGGCATCGCGATCGAACGCAAGCAGTCCGAAGACCGCATTCATTTCCTGGCGAACCATGACGCACTCACCCGGCTTCCCAACCGCGCCCTGCTCAAGGACCGCCTTTCGCAAGCTTTGTTGTACGCGCAGCGGTATGACCGCTGGGTGACGGTGGTCTTCGTCGACCTTGATAATTTCAAGATTGTGAACGACAGCCTCGGCCATAACGCCGGCGACGAGCTCCTCAAGACCGTCGCGAGCCGAATGGTCGATTGCGTGAGGGCGACGGATACGGTGGTGCGGCTTGGCGGCGACGAGTTCGTCATTCTTCTTCTCGATCAACCCAAGAGCGCGGACATCATTTCGCAGACCGTTCAAAAACTGAGGGCGGCCATTGCCGTGCCAATCAATGTCGGTGGACATGATCTCAGGGTGACGAGCAGCATGGGGATTGCGAACTATCCCAACGATGGGGTGGACGCCGACGAACTGATGGCCAACGCCGATGCGGCGATGTATCGCGCCAAGGAGATCGGTCGCGACAATTTCCAGTTCTATACGCCGGCGCTAAACACCAAGGCGCACGAGAAATTCCTATTGCAGGAGGAGTTGCGAAACGCCGTCGTCCATTCCCAGTTCGTCTTGCTCTACCAGCCCCAAGTCGACCTGCGTTCTCGGCGCATTTTTGCGGTCGAAGCGTTGATACGCTGGAAGCATCCGACTCTGGGCGTGGTGCCCCCGATCAAGTTCATCCCGATCGCCGAGGAGACAGGCCTGATCGTGCCGATCGGCGACTGGGTGCTGCGCGAAGCGTGTCGACAAAACAAGGCGTGGCAGGGTGCAGGCTTGCCACACATGAACATCTGCGTAAACGTATCGGCGCGGCAGTTCAAGGAGAAGAACCTGGTCGCCCGCGTCGTCCACGCTTTGCAGGACAGCGGCTTGGAGGCCAAATATCTCGAACTGGAGCTGACCGAGAGTCTAATCATGCAGGACGTCGAGCAGGCGGTTGAGACCATGAAGGAGTTGCAAAGTCTGGGCGTTCAACTCCCGATCGACGATTTCGGAACCGGCTATTCCAGCCTTAGCGCGTTGAAAAACTTTCCAGTCGCGCGACTCAAAATCGACTAATCGTTCATCAGCGATCTCCCTGCCAACGAGAACGACAAAGCCGTCGCCGGCGCCGTGATTTCATTGGGTCAGAAGTTGAATCTGCGGGTCATCGCTGAGGGGGTCGAGACTGATGATCAGGTGGCGTTTCTGCGGGAAAACAATTGCGACGAAATGCAGGGTTATCACTTCAGTAAACCGATCGCAGCGCAGGCGATCGAGGAATTGCTCAGGGCGACAGCGCCATAAATCCGCTTCTGCGAACGAAGCCTCGCGTTTGAATTGACGCCAACGTCTGATACTTTTCGTGCAGAATTCGCGGGCGATTCGGATATGGCGATTGAGACACGGCGGAGCCAGCAGGCGCCAAGAGCTCCGTGAGTCCGTGGGGCTATCTGTCGCCCCACCTGCCGTGTCGCCATCTTCAACCATCACCGTTGCGGCGCCATCGTCGTCGAGATTTTCGAACGCACCTCCTGTCCCGCCGTTCGTGGTCACCTCATGACCGTCATCGGCCGCTCACCAGCCTGTCTCGACGGAGCTTGCGCGATCTCTCAAGTTCGCCACGTGCAGCTTCAGCTCGGGGTTCCAGGGCATTTTCGTTGCGCGTTGCGCGGCATCGGCACCTTCGCGTTGTCGACGCTCGCGTCACCCAATTCGCTGCCATTTTGCTGGCTCCAGGCAGGTCGATCGACCGCCGGCAGGTCCGTCTTCGCTAGCCGGCCCGGGCTTGTTCGTCCTTCGCGATCAGGCTGAGAAAATAGTGCAAAGCCTCAGTCGTCCGCTCGTGATCACCCGTCGTCAAGTAATCTTGCAGCAGCCCCGCGACCGCCGCCCAGATCAGCCTCGTCCGCCCCGGCGGGGCGGCCGCGGACGGGCCAGACAGAGCCTGCGCGTTCCTGATCAGATTCAACCAGGCCGACGTGCTCTCATTCCTTGCCTGGGTGGAGAAGCGCAGCTGGTCATGCATGGCGAGGCCGTCGATCTCAAACAGAAGGCGGAAGTACTTCTGATTGGGCTCGTCGGTCGCCCAAAGCCAAAAACGCGTAAGCGCGGCGCCAAGGGAAGGAGAAGGGTCGGTTTGCGCTAGCGCTTTCAGGGCCATGGCGATGCGGGCGCGAACCCGTGCCAAGGCTGCGGCCAGCAGATCTTCCTTGCTGTCGAAATGGTAGATCAGAAGGCGAGCGCTGGTGCCGACACGTTCCGCCAGCGGCCTCAGTGATAGGTCGGCGACTCCGTCCTCCAGAAGCACATCGACAATGGCTTCCAAGAGCTCCGTGCGCCGATCAGCGGTTGGTTCTATGCTCATGTCTCAGCGTAGATCCTCCGCCCCTCGGTGCCGCCCGTCCATCGAAGCGCAAAATCGATAGGGCGATCGACCTCGGCCTCCCAGGTTGAAATAGTGTGCTAGCGGGACCGGCCGCGCGCGGCGACCGGCCATAAGGCATACAATGTGTCGGCCTCGACAACGTGATAAGTGTCGTAAAGGTTGACGGTGGGGTCGCAGTGCGGAACACCGAAGGTGACCGGGCTCGCGAGCGGCAAGTTGACGCCGGGCGGCAGCAACAGGGCTCCGTGCTCGTCCCCCATGAAACGGTATGTGGATCCCTCGGGTGCGCCGGTCAATACAAACGGCTCCCCCGCGTCGGTCGAGAAGGCCTTGAAGCCCGCATCCACGGTGACCAATCCCGGGCTGTTAGCACTGACAACGCGCGCGTCCACCATCAGCGACGTCTGGAAAGGCGGCGGCCCGCCGTCGCCCGCGAGATCACAGGCCAGGTATTCACGGTCCATGAACACGTAGGAACCGACCTGCAGCTCGGTGAACAGGCCGAGTTCCGCATCGATGCGATGGGTCCCGGTGCCGCCACCGGTGATCACATGCGGACGGGCATCGGCCGCGGCGAGAGCTTCGATGATCTCGGCGATGAATGCATTGCGTTCGACCATGGCCTGACGACGCGCTGCGAAGCTTTCGATGTGCTGATGGGCGCCGCAGTAGCACTGCACGCCGGCGAAGCGCAGGAATGGCTCGCGCCGGATCGCTTGCAGCAGCAGAAGAGCCGCCGCCGGGCTGCCGACGCCGGTGCGACGAATGCCAGGATCGATGTCAATCATCACTCCGAGCGGCCGCCCGGCCGCCCGTGCCGCATCGCCGAGCGCGTCGACATTGGCCGGATGATCCACGACGCAGCTCAGGTCCTGCGTGCGCAGGTTCAGGGCGGCCATCCGTTGCATCGCCGGCGGCGAAACCACGGGCGAGGTGAGATGCAACCCACTGGTCAGGCCATGCTCCGCCATGACCTCGGCTTCGCCGATCTTGGCACAGCAAAGTCCGATCGCTCCGGCCTCGATCTGCAGCCGGGCGATGTGCGGGCTTTTGTGGGTCTTGACGTGAGGGCGCAGGGCTAGTCCGCGGCTGGCGGCGAATTCCGCCATGCGTGTGATGTTGGCCTTCAGAGCGGCGAGGTCGAGGATCAGAGCCGGCGTGTTCAGCGCCTGGCGAGAGCCGGGCTGACCCACGAGCGGGCGATGCAACTCTTCGTCGGTCATGGCGCGACCCCGCTGTGGCGAGTGAGTGCGACATCTTCGGCAGGCCGTGGCAGGAGACGCGACCTCCCATAGAGCATGCTCCAGGTCACCAGCACGCTGTCACTGATGATATCCCAGAGCGGCGAGAGCAGCAGATAGTCCTTGGTGGCGAAATTGGCGGCCAGAACATAGGCCCCCGCCGCCTTGATCAGGAGTGCGAAGGTCCAGCCCAGCGTGAGCGTCTGGTAGGTTTTTAGCGCAGCCGGACGGGTCGCAGCCGCATCGAAAGCATCGCGCTTGGCCGGATCGTTGCCAGTGTGCAGCTGGCGGGCCATTGGCAGGACCAATGGTTTGGTCGTGGCCAGCGAGGCCAGGAACAGGGCCGCCAGGAACACGTTTTCCATCGAACGCCCCATCAGAGCCCCTTGCTCGGAGTGGGCCAGAGCCAGGGCGGTCATGCGGACGACCACGTTCTCCGCTGCGAACAGCCCCAGAAAGTCGATCGCTCTGAGTTTGATGATGCCATAGGCGAGCCAGACGATCGGCGGCGCCCCCGACAGGGCCAACGGCGCCAGACTCATGGCCGCAAAATGCCGCACCGCCAGGCTGTAGATGAGCGCCGGCGCGAGCATGTTGATGATCACGCTCTTGAACAGCGCCTTGACGGCGACGTGGCTGGATAGGGCATGCCAGCCTTTGGCCGGCGAGACAGATTGCATGATGAGTGGCTCCCTGGGCGGCCTGCGGCTCGCGCCATCGGCGCGAGCCGGTCCAGGCCAAGCTGATCTCATGTGTAAATCGGCGACTATGCACCCGGCTGCGCTTCGCCAATCTCGGCCGGCCGCTTCAGGCCGAATTCACGCGGTCTTTCGTCGATCGATCATGGTCCGTTTCCGCCATATGCCACATGTAACACTCGTTACATGTAACGATCGTTACATGCAAAGCACAATGTGAACGGCTCGGAATCTTTTCCGTCTCAAGGGAAGCAATGGGCAGCATGCCGAGGCCGGCGTCCGAGCCACGCGCTGTTTCACAACGGTCACTTCTGAGAGACGCCGCTGTTCTTCGGGTCATATCCGCCAAACGGAGGCTTTCGCCCAAGCTCCAGAAGGAGACCTTCGGAGTGCCGCAGCCAGAACGTCGAACGTGTATGGAGATCTCAGTGCGAGACGAACGATATCCATTGGATCGCCTCACGTCGCCAGGGAATGACCCGTGCATCGGCCCGGCGATCGGAATGCAATTCCCGTCTACGCGGGTCCAAATAGGGCTCTCGCCGCGTGGGATAATCCTCTTTGGTTGTATGATCTTTGCGTTTTTCGCGGAGATCGATTGCCCGCCAGGGCGCCTTGATTTCCTCTCCTTTGGTTTTCCTCGAACCGAGCGGAGACTTAGAATGGCCGCCGCGGTGCGGAGTCGTTGCGCACCTACAGCGCTGCAGGATCGTCCGCGCATGATCTCGAATTAGTGGGCCTCATCGTGGCTCCGCGACACCACGATAGTGTCTCGCGGCACAGCCTGACCGAGCGGCTTTGCACCCAGCTGGACAAGGCTGAACAAGACCGAGATCAGGATGACCGGGAGCACGTCGCCACGTGCAAAAGCGACGCTGGCCGTGATGAGGATAGCCTTCAGGGGAGCCACGATTGCGAGAAGCTTTGACATTGGACACCTCGCCTTCTTCGGACCGCATGGCAGCAGCCAACGGTAGCCCGGCTCACGGATATCGCCGGTCCGCCATGCACTGACATAGCCCTCTTGCATCGGCGGGATTAGTAAGCATCTGCTTGAATGACCTTTGCGTCCTTTGAGGAAATCGATGGACCTTCTCGGCGCGCTCGGAGTCCTGGTACGGGTGGTGGAGACCGGCTCGTTTTCGGCCGCCGCCCGTGAGCGCGAGCTCAGCCAAGCCGCGGTCGCCCGCCAGATTGCGCAGCTGGAAGACCATTTTGGGGTCCGCCTCTTTCATCGCACCACGCGAAAACTCAGCCTGACTGACGATGGGCAGATGCTGCTCGGCCTGGCCCGGCCCGTGCTGGACGGGGTCGAGGGAATGGAAGCGGCCCTCGGGCAGCAAAGCGCCTCGCCAGCCGGCCTGGTGCGCGTGGGTGTCACGGTGACGGCCAGCCGCTTCCTTTCGCTCCGTCTGCCGTCTCTGCTCATTGATCACCCGCGGCTGAAGGTCGAACTCGTAGTCGGTGACCGGCTCGGCGACATGATCGAAGACCGGCTCGACCTTGCCATGCGCATCGGCGAGATCACGGATGCGTCACTTGTCGTGCGCCGGAGCGGGACCGCTGTGCGCGTTGCCGTGGCAGCGCCAAGCTACATCGAGCGGCACGGCGAACCATCCAGTCCTGCCGAACTCGCAAACCATACCTGCATCGTGCACGACGTCGGACCGGGCTCGGATGTGTGGACCTTTGTCATGCCGGAGGGAGCCAAGGGCTTCCAGGTGTCCGGCGGATTTCTTGCCAACGACGTCCGTGCGGTGCACTTGGCCGCTCGGACTGGATACGGTATCGCCTATCTCGCTTTGGTCGAAGTCTTTGATGACCTCCGCAGCGGCACGCTGGTTCGTGTATTGAGCGACTTTCCCGCTGCCGGCGTTTCATTCAGCCTGGTCTATCCATCGCGACGGCATCTCGCGCCGCGCACCCGTCTTGTGATGGATTTTATCTGGGAGCAGGTTCGACAGGTCCAGGCGGAGCTGGCAAGGGCCTCGGATGAGGGCGAACTGCGTAAGCGCCGCGTTGACGCGCGATCGCTCACGCAGTCGCATTGATTGCTCCCAGAGCGGATTTGATCAGGACGTCACATCAGCGGTCGTTGGCCCCCAACACGCATTCGCCGTGTTATGTCTGGCGATGCTTTCGGGCAGACGAGCTTGAGATTTTCGGCCAGCCGGCCGCCACCCTCAGACTGTCGGAGACCGCTGGTGCGCGAGTCCAGGGGGGTGTTGGTTGCGTGGGCACGCATCAAACGCCCCCTTAGACTGGGCCCTGCGATTTGTAGCCTGATTGCGGGTCGCAAGCCCCCGGCGGGGGTCGAACTCGTAATCATAGCGGCTGCGCGTCGCTGATTTTGCGCCGATTGTGCTCGGGCGCTACGGCCAAATCGTCCCTCCGCCTTGTGGAACATAAACCCGCCGGTGCACCGGCATGATGCCGGGAAGCATTACAAATTTGCAGACTGCAGGAGAAGCGGCCCAACCCGGTGACTCGAAGGTTGTCGCCGATGCGAGGAACTCCTCCTCATGGGCAACGAGGTGCAGGTCCCGGAGTCTCCGAATAGCATCCTTATCGCCGACCGGGACTTTCCTCCCTCGGTCGACCGCCTTGAGCAAGTTGATCGCGTCGGAATCACGCAAAATTTCCAAGTCCCGGGGGGAGAAGCTTGCCTTCTAGTCCACGACCATCGATCCTAATCGCTTTCTGATCACCGATTCGGCGCCGCTGATCATCTCATCGATAATGCTCGCGGCGCTCATCAGTCGCTTAGTCTGACCAACCGATTCGCCGGCCAGCAGGCTCATCTCTTCGAAATCACCCGTGAACTCTGGGGTTGGCGGAAATCCACAAAACCGCTTCATGGGAAATTCCTGTCCATAGACGCGGGCCTGACCGATCACCGAAAGCTCCGAATCCGGAACCACCCTGTATGGCGGCGGATTGTCATGCCCTTCCCATTCCCGCACGATGCGGTTACGCAACCCGCGAGTCAAGGCATCGGGGAATTCTGGACCGAAGATCAGATGGCGGGCTGTATCCTCGACGCCAGCAGCAACGACACGGTCCTTGTAGAGCGGATGGGCATAGGCCTCGAAGCTCGCGAGCAGGCGAGTCCCCACCCAGACCGCGTCGGCGCCGAGCGCCAGCGCAGCAGCAACGGTCCGTCCATCGGCAATGCCGCCCGCAGCGACGACCGGCACGGAAGGGACTGCATCGATGACTGCGGGAAGCAATGAGAACGTTGCCGCGACAGCCCGGTTGTGGCCGCCGGCCTCGCTGCCTTGCACGACCAGCCCCTGGGCTCCGCATCGGATAGCAGCTTCCGCTTCGTCCACGCTGCCGACTTGAAACCAGATGTGAGTACCGGCCGACCGTAGGCGCGACAGCCACTCGTCCGGCACATCATCCCAAAAGAACACGACGACCGGGACCTTCTCGGCGACACACACCTCGATATGCTCAATCCCACTGAACCGGGCAATGATATCGACGCCGAAGCACGCAGGGTTGACTGCTTTGACGTCCCGGATCGCCTCTTGCAGCATGTTCGGTGGCATTGCAGCAATGCCCAATACTCCCATTCCACCGGCCTCGCAGACCGCCCGCGCCAGCGGCGCCGTAGCAATGAACGCCATGCCGGCGTTAACGAATGGAACCTTTAGTCCGTATTGCTCTGTGATGCGTGTTTTTAACATAAGGTCCCTCCGTATCGCGCTTTTCGACGTTTACGTTGGCACATGAACTCAATAAGTCAGCGCGGTAGGCTTGTTTGCAGCAATCCATCTCCACTGACTGGTCGAAAATGCAGACTTGATTTGTAAGGTCCCTGAGACCCCTTCCCAAACTGAAAATCATCCTCGGAGCGCATTGAAGTCGGGCCGGTAAGCAGGCGGGCTCGGTCGCCCCGGGTCATTAACCCCAGCCCGACAGATGCAGTCTACGCATTTCCTGTTCAGTTTGTGCTTCGGAGGCAATGTCGGGAGCGTCAACCGCCTGCCAGACCCCAGTGTACTCACTGACATCGTTCGACAAAATCGGCGCGTCATCAGTTTCGACGTCTGCCCGCGCCCGGCGCGCCCTGCTAGCGATCTCGCTTCGGGTGATCCCAATATCGCGGAGCATGTAGTCATCCATATCGGCGAGCTCGGCGATCGCGCGGCGGGCAGCCAGTTCGGCCTCGATCGCTCGTTTCACCTTTGTTAGAGATGCCCATATTCGTGCAATAAGGCGCCGCGCGATCGGGCCTGATCGGCGATGTCGTCGGCTGACGGTGATGCCATGGATTTCGTAGAGCGATTGTCGCGAGTGCATTTCCATTTCGCTTTCTCCTTCACTCCATTGTCGCAACCAACGACGCTTCGGCACGGCGCGCGGTTTGCAGTGCCGTCCGTTGCTGGTGGGCCGGCACCGTGTCTTTTTAAGAAGTTGAGCCGACTCAAGATCCGTTTGATTTCGGCGGCGAGCTGATCGAGTGGACCGTTCCGCGCAACGGTGGTCCGATCAACTGCGTGCCGTAACGGGCCGCCATAGCTGTGACCTTGTCGATGTCGCTGACACCTGCCGTCTCTTTGAACAGTCCATCGATGTGACCCGGCGAGAAAACCACCAACATCCGCAATGGAATATCCGACGGATTGCACCAGGCATGAGGTACGCCCCTCCTGACCGTGGCGCTTGTACCACCAGATGCGTCCCATCTGCGGTCGCCAACGGCGATGTCGAGCGTGCCTTGCAGCACGATAAAGTGCTCTTCCTCGTTGGAATGGATGTGCAACGGAACTCCGTTGTAGGGATCGGCCAGGACCTCAAGGACCGAAAAGGTTCCCAAAGTCTGCTCCGACGAAATGCGTATCCTGAACCGCTCGCCGGGCGTGACTTGCAGCCACTTGGCGTCATCGCGCTTGCTGCCAGAGCGTGTCGCGGTTGCCTTTACTATCGTCATCTCAATTCTCCGTAGGTTATCGAAAAGACAGATATGCCAACGTTTGATTGGCGTGGCGCCACTTGTTTTTCTGTGAAGGCCCGGAAATTACTCCGCAGCGATCGCGCTTCGTCCCAACGGCATCGGGATTGCAGAGCAGAACACGTTGTCGGGGTCGTAGTGCTGCTTGACCCTGACCAGCCGTTCGACGTTTGGACCAAAGCTCTCTGTCGCGCGGTCCGTCTCGCCCGTCCCCAGCAAATTCGGATATCCCCCGGGAAGTGCGATCTTGTCGAAAGCCCGCCGTGTGTCGCGGACCCAGCGCTGATGTCGTCGTTCTTCCAATCTGTCGGACCGATCAGGGAACGACGCAAAAATTTCGAGCAGTACATGGTCGTGGCGAAGGCCAAACGCCGTCGCCTGCACCGGTATGTGGGAAGATGCACCTCTGAATTCGTGGGTAAAGATCGCGCAGCCGGCCGATACCGCCTTCGTCATGGCCTCAACGAGGACCTCGGCGCCCCCTTCGCCGAGCGACCGGAGCCAACATGTTTCCATGAATGTCCGCTGCCCGTTCACGATGTGCGCGTCGAACACCGACAGTGATGCTCCGTAGCGGACCGCATCCACGGTGTTGTCTAGCAACGTTCCGAGCTCAAGCAGCGGCGCGATATGAGCGTCACCCCGGCCCTGCGCACCGCACCAGGTCGGCACGAGCAGGATCACGGGCATGCCGTCAGGACCGGCGACGGCGCCGATCTGGACGGTCAACTCATCGGGCATGGAGGACGCGGCGTCGGCATAGCGCCGCAGAACGGTTTTGGCTTCAGAGAACGGATAGACCAGCACGCCCGAGACGACGTTGGGCAGCTCGTGCAGACGAACGTGCATCGCGGTCACGACACCGAAGTTTCCGCCGCCGCCGCGCAACGCCCAGAACAAATCCTCTTCGCGGCCGCGTTCGGCGGTAACGATGCGTCCGTCCGCGAGAACGACGTCAGCAGAAATCAGATTGTCGAGCGCAAGACCGAAGCGCCCGATCAATGGACCATAACCTCCGCCCAATGTGAGGCCGGCCATGCCGACCGCGCTGCACGAACCCGTCACCGCAGCGAGACCAAGCGGATCGGTCAGTGCGAGGACGTCCGAAGCGCGGGCGCCTCCCGCGACGCGTGCGCTGCACCGGTCCGGGCTGACGACGATGTCCTTCATGTCGCTGAGGTCGAGAACGAGGCCGTCGCACAGCGCGCGGCCAGCCCAGTCGTGTCCACCACCGCGCACCGACAGCGAGAGACCCGCGGAACGCGCGGCCACGATTGCCAGCTGAATGTCCTGGAGTGTCCGGCAATGAACAACGGTGCGCGGCATTGGACCGACCGGCTTTGCCCAGATAGCCGTTGCCGCGGCATACCGGTCATCGCCCGGTCTTGAAATGCGCCCGCCAAGTTGGCCACTCAGTCCACGCAGTGTGCTTTCGATCAGATCAGTCATTGCTTTCCAATCTCCTCTGTTCGATCTCGTTGGGCTAGAATCCCTTGTTGCGCGGCCGGCTGTGTGTTGACGAACAAGCCACAATCGGTCGAGGAAGGTTGACCGTTCGGTTTCGCTTCGTGCCGTTGGGCTCCAAGTAAGTGACCGCGTTGCGAAATCACAGCCGCCGTGTGAAGGGCGTGCGCGGCATCAAACGCTGCCGCCGAGCTCGTGCACGTCACGCCGATCACGAGCCTGGCGAGCAAATGAAGGGAGCGCCGCACGGCTATCCGCGAGTAACTGCCGGATTGTCTTGTCTCGGCGCGTCTGAACCGGAAGGCGCGCCGATTGGCGGGTAACGCCGGCGAGCAAATCAAGTGTGTTGACAATTGAATTCTCCGCAAGTTGATGCGGAGACTCTGCGCGCTGCCGACTACATGACCGTCTCAGATGAGGAAAATGAGATTACACTTGCAATGTAAAACGCCGCAGTTTGGCCATTTTCAGTAGGGCTCGACCGCCAGGGCAAATACATAGCCGATCCCGCGCTCGGTCAAGATGACGCGTGGCGCGCTTGAAGCAGTCTCCAGCTTCCGCCGTAACCGAAGGACCTGGACGTCAATACTGCGATCAAAAATGTCTTCGTGAATCCGCGTCGCCTGAAGCAGATGTTCTCGCGAAAGGGGCCGCTGCGGCGCTTCCAGAAAGGCCAGCAACAGCGCGTATTCGCCCTTGCTCAGCGGCACATGCGTCTTGTCGGCGTCAAACAGTTTTCGTCCACGCCGCTCCAGCCGCCAGCCGCCGAACCTATAGCCGCCCCGCTCCGGATCACGGGCCCGCGCGGTTCGTCCCATTTCCTGGCGCCGTAGAACTGCACGAATGCGGGCGAGCATTTCCCGCGGATTGAAAGGCTTCACAAGATAATCGTCTGCCCCGAGCTCGAGTCCGACAATCCGGTCGATCTCGTCGGGGCGGTGCCCGGTCATGACGATCACAGGCACGTCCGAGCCCGCACGAATGTCCCTCAGGAGGTCCAGGCCGCTATCCTGGCCAAGCCGGAGATCGAGCACGATCAGGCCAGGCTCGGTGCTTTCAAGATGGCGATTCAGCTCTGCCCTGCCTGACGCCCCTTTCACGGGAACGCTGTGTTCCTCCAGAAACCGCGTCAGCATCTGGCGCAGCGAAGGGTCGTCGTCTACAACGATGATGTGGCCTGCACTTTCGATCATCTGCGCACCGCTCGGCCTCTTCCGATATCCAATGAGCCGCGCGCCTCGGCCGGCTGAGAAATGATGTCCAATCCGAGCAAATTCAGCTCACAATGGCTAGTGAACGCAATCACACTTCGTCAGATTCAAATGGCCGTGAAAGCTCCTCCACGCCCGATTCATCGTGCAGGACGCAGCGGATATCGTCAGGCATCGCGACATGACACTGCTCAGGGTCGACGACATCAAGGGATAGTGAAGCAGTTCGGAAATTCCAGCGGCCGCGAGTTGTGCCGTATCCAAGTCCCTCGCCGATGGAGTCGCGATCACGATTGGCAAGGCCGGCGCGATTTCGTGCAATTCAGCCGCCAATTCGAGCGCTTGCTTTGTTCCAGGATGCGGGCATATCAGTACCGCATCAAACCGCGCGGGATCGGCGTGACACGCCCTCATTGCCTCGGAAGATTCACTGAATCCGATCGGCTCGTATCCGAGTGCCGCCAGAATTTCCTCGTCGCGCAGCAGGCTTGATGGATCGGACTGCATTATCATTACAGTCTGGCCGCCGCCGCGACTGATCTGTGGAAGCGCATGCTGAACAACCGTCGATTCACTGGGAACTGCTGATGGAAGCCAGATATCGAAGCGCGTTCCGCCCCCTGGTATGCTCGTTACATCAATTGCTCCTCCATGTTCCAGGACGGTCTCGCGAGCGGTCGAAAGCCCGAGACCATTGCCCTCGGGTCGGGTGGTGAAAAAGGGTTCGAAAATCCGATCCATTGTGGCCTCGTCCATGCCGTGCCCCGAATCCGAAATCGAAACCACCGTGAACCGACCGGGGCCGATCTCGCTGCCACGAATGCGAAGCGGTTGGAATCGTTCTTGCTCCTCAATCCGGATTTCAATCTTACCGCCCTCGCCCGTCGCTTGCGCGGCGTTAGCGCAAATATTGAGGAAGACCTGCTGCAATTGAGCAGCCTCGGCCAGGACGAGCGCTTTTTCAGGCACCTGCCAAACCACGAATTCGAGCTCGAAGGACGGCAGCGACGCCCTGAGCAAGCGCTCAGTCTCTGCAACCAGCGATTTGATGGACACTCGTTCTCGCCTACCTTGACCGCGTCCAAAGGTCAGGATTTGATCGGTAAGCTGGCGCGCCCGCTCGCCGGCATGGCGAATCTGATCCAGGTGATTTCCCCTCGCCCGTCCAGAACGGGCCTCCGCATCGGCCATTTCCGTGTGCCCGATAATCGCACCGATAATGTTGTTGAAGTTGTGCGCGACGCCGCTTGCAAGTGCGCCAATCGTTTCCATCCGCCTGGCTTGCTGGAGATTTGTCTCCAAGCGCTCCTTTTCCCGCTCGAGCACGGCCCTTCGCATGGCATTCGCAATCACGTCGAACGCCATTCGAAAAAGCGTCACTTCGGTGTGTTGCGTCAGCGCGCGTGCGCCAAGCCCATCAAACCCCAAAATCGCCCGTGTATCCTTGCGACAGCGTCCGGTGACGCAAAGCCAGCCGCGAAGCCCGAGATTTGCGAGCAGGTTAATCGTATCATTGGGATGCGAGTCTTGAATGTTTGGAAACTGGATGACATCCTCGCTTCCTGCACCGAACCGCTGGGCGAGCTCGAGCGCCTGTTCGGGCCAACCATCTGGAAATGAGATGCCGCGCCTGCACCATCGGTAGGCCTGCCTCGGCGAGCTTGCCACCAGGAAATAGGCTCGATCGGCGCCGACGTGCTCGGCCAACATTCCGAGCGCCTTTTCGACATGGGCCACAATCTCGTGCTGTTGCACATTGATGAAGCGCGTCGAAATCCTCGCGATGACGTGCTCAAACTCGGCGCGTCGGCGCAACGTTACGGCGCGCTCTCTCAACAACACGCCAAGATAGATCAGGACAGCGAGTAGCGCCACGGCCGCGACGTAAAGTAGAAAGTTATATCTGCGCGCAGACGCTTGCGCGGCGCGCTGGCGCGCTGTGATCATTGAACGGATCGTATCTTGCTCGCTCGTACTCGCTTCCGCCATCAATGCTTTCAGTGTTGCATCCGTCGCCGGCAGTAGGTCGTGCAGCACGCCACCGTGCGCGAGCACGGCCTGGATCGGCTCCGCTTCGTCCGACGAACTTCGCAGGGCGGCAAGCTGATTCATCGCCTCATTTACCTCGCTCGCGCTGCTGGACGACGTATCGAGCGTCAGACGCAGCATGGCCGCCGACAGCTGGTTTGCAGCCGTGGCAGTGGGCGCGTTTTTTGATTTGGCGAGATTGGCGTTTAACAAACTGAAGTAGGCGAAGGAATTCTGAAGCAACGCGTTTCTGCTCTTGAAGTTCTCAACCAGGTCTTCCTGGCGGCGAGCACGAGCGGTAAGCCTGTCGAAGGCAGCGCTTTCGCTTGGCCCCTCCCGCACAACTTCGCGCAGTCGCTCAAGCGAGTTGTCATAAGCGTCGGTTAGGCGAACCAGCGCGTCATAGTTGCGCGACAGACCGGCACGCGCCGTCAACACCTCTCGATTCATTCCGCGCTCAAACTTCGCGAAATCGTCGAGTGCCAGAAGTTCACGGTCGAAGCGAGCGGTATCCAGGCTTAGGCTGCTCAGCCACGCAAGCAATGACAACAGGACCAGCAAACTGGCGACGATAGCGGTAAATTTCATGGCGCCGTACCGACAGGCTTGCCGCGAAAGGTCCCGGTCAGCGTTCCAAGATAAGCGACGATCGCCTTGACCTGTTCGTCGGTAAGCGTCGAGTTCAATTGAGCGAGACCCATCTTTCGGACCGCGTCATCGAGAGTTGTTGCGCTGCCATCGTGAAAATAGGGAGCCGTCGTCGCGACATTGCGAAGGCTGGGCACACGAAGAAGCTCCGGCTTCGGTGAAGCCAATGGATGAAATATGCCATGGCGCTGAAAAAGATTGCCGCCGACATTCACGCCTTGATGGCAGGCGACACAGCCCAGCGATTTGAACAGCCGATAGCCATTCATCTCAAGCGGTGACAGCGCGTTTGCATCGCCCTTCAGCCATCGGTCGAACCGGCTATCCGGTGTCAGCAGGGTTCGCTCGAACGTTGCAATGGCATCCACGATATTGTCGGCATCAGGACGTCTGCCGTAGACGACCACGAACTGCCCTCGGATATCGGGATCAGAATTCAGCCTTCTGGCAATCTCTGCGACCGGGCTGTTCATGACGTGCGGCGCCTGCAACAATGCCGCGGCCTGATCATCCAGTGTCCGGTATCGTCCTTCCCAGCCAAGCCGAAAACTCAGCGACGAATTGAAGACGGTCGGCGTGTTGAGGGGAAGCGTCGAGCCATCGGGGTCCTGATCCAGGCGGTTGCTGCTCGCCCCGTTGCCGGAGAGGTCGTGACAAGATACACAACTGCGCGAATTGTCGCGAGAGAGGCGCGGATCCTTGAAGAGTCGCTCGCCCAGCTGGACCTTCAATGGATCCCATGGGCGGGGTTCGGGAATTGGTGTGATTGGCTCTTCGACCGCGACACGGGTGACCTCGGCGGGCTGTTCGAGATTTTGCGGTCGCGCCGGTGAGTACGGCAGGCCAGCAAGGGCCAATGCACAGATCCAACGTACTGCCGATCGGGCGGGTCGGACGACACTGGTTTGGAGAGTAAGGATCAAGTGAAATCTGGGTCTTTCGTGGCTGTGAAAAACGGCCGCTCGGTACGAAAGCGCGTTATCTGGGTAGGCTTTGGCGAAGGTGAAGTGGTCAATTCATCACGATACCGAGATTGGAGCGTCCCTCACGTCGGCGTGAGCCGGCCAGCTTGATCTCGCGACCGGCCGCTTTTGCCTGCGGCGTCGTGCGATGCCCAATCGACATCGGTCCCAAATTTGGCCGGCCAAAGCACCGGGTTTTGCAAAGCGGGACGATTGATGTCAGAGCCGCCAGCCTCGATCAGCACAGCGCGTTAGGACATCGCGGGTGTTGTGGCAATGAACGATCTGCTTGAGGCTCTTGAAGTAGCCATTATGGCCGTACGCCTTGACAAAGTCTGGCGAAGGCCGCTTGTCGACATTGCGCAATGTCGGGACCTGGAATCGGCCTCGGTTTTGTGACGCCAACGGCTTCCAACGTGCGTCAACGGCCGAAGGTTCGCTGAGCGGATGGCATTTGTGAAGAAGCCGCCAACGCCCTGATCGACAAACGACGTGCCGCTCTTGTTGGCAATATAGCCGAGCCGATCCGGCTCGCTTTCTGCATAGTAAGGCAGTCCGGGATTGGCGGGCGTTCCGATATTGCTCGCCGTGAAATCAGTGAAAAGCGGGTCTTCGCCCGGTCCACCGTCGCGATGACAATCGTTGCATTTGGCCTTGCCGCGAAACAAGTCATTCCCTTCCTGCTCCTGTGGAGTAAATTGAGTCTTTCCGGCAAGCACAGCATCGTATTTGGAAGAGAAGGCCGTGACCTCGTGCGAGGCCTCATAACCGGCAATCGATTGCGCCATTTGATCGAAAGTTGCGCCGGCTCGACCCCGATCCGCCGCGCTCAGATCGACGGGCTTGGGATCGTTCGCCAGCGGCGGACCGGGAGTGTTGCAGACTTGCTCGACATTGGCAGGCCAATCGATGTCGATGCCCCGTACCTGAGGAGGAAGCATCGTCAATCAGAAACGGACCAGGGTCACGCCGAGAACGAGAAAGGCCGCGCCCGCGAGCCGGACCGGATTTGCCGCATGCTGGGGAACACCGAACAAGCCAAAATGATCGAAAGCCAGTGAGCCGATCGTCTGCCCCACGACAATCAGAGCGAGCACTGTTGCCGCGCCGAGGCGAGGCACCATGAAAATTGCGGTTCCGATGAAGATCGCACCGAAAATCCCCCTGCCCAGGAAATCCACGACGTACGCGCGATCATGGCTGTCGACAGCCAGGGTTGGTCGGACATTGTTGCAATAGCCAGCATGAATATCGTGCCGACGAGGTAGCTGACGAAGCCCGCCCACCATGGAGAGCCCAATTCCATTCGCAAATTTGCATTGAGAACCTGCTGGAGCGCGACGCTGATTCCTGCGCCCATGACCAATAGATAAAACATGGCATGCCTCCATGTAGCGCACCATCTCGCGAGCCGGCTGCCGCAAGCGCCCCTCACCGCAGATTGTTGCGGGCTCGCCGCACTCGATCGGGCCGACCGTAAGCGAGGCGGGCAGTGACGTCTGGAACGTTTGTGACTGCTCCTGGCCCAATTGATATTGACCCGGCGTGACGCCAAATGCGCGCCGGAACCGTCGCCCAAGATGACTCTGGTCGGCGAAACTGATCTCCCAAGCGCCGCGACTTTTCCGGTGCCTGTGCTACGAGCGCTCAGGCGGAGGGGGCGGGCAGAGCTGAAAGCGATTCATTCGCCTTGATCTGGCGCGCTGCGTAGTGCCGCGCAAGCGAGGCGCAGACCATGAGCTGGATCTGGTGAAACAGCATCAACGGGATGACGACGAGCCCCACGTGCCCGGCGAACAGCAAGGTAGCGATCGGGATGCCGTTGACGAGGCTCTTCTTTGATCCGCAGAAAACAATGGCAATTTCATCAGCGCGCGAAAAGCCGAGCTGCCGGCTCGCAAGGGTCAGGATGGTCATCACGGAAGCGAGCAGCGCGATATCGACGAGCGCGACCCTGATCAGATCTCCCGCATCGATCTGATGCCAGATACCGGCCACAACGCCGTGGCTGAAGGCCGAGTAGACGAGAATCAGGATCGAGCCGTAATCCACGCTCTTGAGCGCGAACGGATGGCGCGTGAGAAAGGCGCCGATCCACGGCCGCAATATCTGTCCGGCCACGAAAGGCAGCAGAAGTTGCGCCACGATGCCAACAATCGCGTGCGCGGAGATGTCGAGACCATGGCGTGTGAGCAGGAAACCCGCGATCAGGGGTGTCAGGAAAACGCCGAGCAGGCTCGAGGCGGTCGCGCTGCACACCGCCGCCGGGACGTTGCCGCCTGCCACCGACGTGAAAACGATCGAGGCCTGCACGGTCGAGGGCAGCGCGGTGAGCAGAATCACCCCGGCCCATAGCGGCCCGGGGAGGAAAGTCGGGGCGAGGAAGCGCGCGGACATTCCGAGCACCGGAAACAGCGCGAATGTGCCCAGGAACACCATCACGTGCAGCCGCCAGTGCCGCGCTCCAAGAAGCGCCTCCTCGGGCGAAAGCTTCGCCCCGTGCATAAAAAACAACAGCACAATGGCGGCATCCGCCAGCCAGCTAACGGCAGCTGCCGCATCGCCACGAGCCGGCATCACTGCGGCAAAAGCAACCGTCAGCAAGATGGCGGCAAGGAACTTGTCGATGCGTGACCAGAAGGAGCGGAGCGAAATCATTCTCAAGCCTCGTTTGCAGCCGATAGCCCCTCCCATATCGGACGCGGCCAGTCATTGTGAATGCCGCATATAGCTATTATTGTAATCGAATATCGTGATGATAGAGCCATGCTGGATCCCGTCCTGCTTCAGACTTTCCTGGCCATTGCCCAG
>Ga0210408_10000457_pt1 | contig 52587 bp, 55 predicted proteins | sample IncBWH4MmetaG_FD_155471 | JGI IMG/M metagenome (GOLD analysis project Ga0210408, IMG submission 155471) | Forest soil microbial communities from Barre Woods Harvard Forest LTER site, Petersham, Massachusetts, United States - Inc-BW-H-4-M | ecosystem: Environmental > Terrestrial > Soil >...
GTGCTGATAAGGAAGATGGGACGGCCGCGATCGCCCAGGCCGTAGGGCATCACCGAACCGAACGGGAAACCCGACTGCTTCCGCGACAGGGTTGACAGGCTACCCATGCGGCCCAAATACAGCAACGTACGCGCACGCTCCGCGAATGTAGACTCGGGGACCGAAGGCTGGTCGCTCCCGGGCCCAGGCCCGGCATGTTTTCTACTGGACGAGGTTGTCATTCGTGGCCTTCTCCTATGTTTCTTCGTCGGGTGGACCTGCGGCGCCGGCGAGATCCTGAGGCTTGATTTTCTCGACATTAAATCTCGCCGCCCGCTCTCGCATCGTCTTGAGCACCTCTTCGAGTGGAGGCGGTTCGCCCTTAATCCAACGCAGCGGGTTGATCCGCGCTACCACGAAGGAGCGCAGGTACGGGCTGACAAAACCACGCTCTTTCAGCTTCTTGACCGCTGCCGCAACTTTCTCCTCGAGGTCGAGCACCATCGTGGCCCGTTTCTCGTGATCCTTGATGGCTGAGCGGAGCGTTTCATCGGTGAAGATCTCCAGCCGACGGAGAATCGGATGGTAAGCGCCACCTCCGAATCGCGGGACGCGTTCATAGCAGACGCCAAGAGTAACTAGGGCGGCCTGGTCGAGGTAGAAAGCGAACTGAGACTCGGGACGCGTCGCATCTTCGTCCACGAGACCACGGCAAATGCGGATGACTTCCAGTGAGCGCTCCTTGAGGTTGTGAGCCTTCTCCGTATTTAGCGCGAGGATCTGCCACGCTATCTCGCGGTCAGGCACAACGAGGGCAGTGATTGATTTCGCCCCGAGGCGGCGCATGGCTTCGAGACGATGCCGGCCGTTGGGAGTCCAGAACCCGACCCGCGGGGCGACAACTGCGATAATCGGGTCGAGAAAACGCCCCGTCTTGTTGATGACATCAGCGAGCCGTTTGTGGTGAGCATCGGAGAGATCTCGCTGGAAAGGGGTTGGTTCGACGGCATCGATCGGCAGGACGCACAGCAATAGCGGGTGACCAGCGAGCGGCTCCTTGTACGATCCCACAACGCAGCCGCCGGCTTTGGAGATTGCTTCTGCGGCTTCGGCTGCAGCTCCTGTCGGCTGCTCGAGTCGGCATTCGGCTGGGCCGAGGCCCTTCGTCCCAGGTTTGGCTTTGCGAGGCCGCCGCCGGGCCGGTGCACGCTTGACCATAGCAGAGAACTCTACTCCAGTTTCCGCATCGACGTCCTCAATCTCCAACCACCGACACCACGACCGCGCACTCTAGGAACCCGTGGCCGCGCCTTTGTTGACCCTGCTTGCAGTCAATTCCAGAAGATGTTATGCCACCCTGGTGGTTTCGAATTTCTATTCTGCGCTTGCGACTGCGGTCCTCTTCCTGCACGGGCTGTTCATTTTTTGGGTGATCTTCGGCGCTCTACTGGTACGCTCACGCCCGGTCCTTCGCTGGTTGCATATCGCTTCTCTTATCTGGGGAATCCTTACGGAACTACTTCCGTGGCCGTGCCCTTTAACTCTGTTAGAGAACTGGCTTGAAGCCAGGGCAGGCGTCGAGCCATACAAGGGCGGATTTCTGCTGCACTATCTTGACCGCCTTGTCTACCCCGATGTCTCTCCCACCGTTCTGACGGTAGCAGGTGTATTCGTATGCGCTTTGAACCTTGCGTTTTATGCCCGGCAAATCTGGTCAACGCTCGACATTCGTTCGGCGAAATGAAACCAAATTCCACGGGAGCGGCTATATTATTCGGCAACAAACGTCGACGCCCGAGGGGCCACTAGAACTGCACTCGCAACGCTACGATTAATCGTCCTACCGAAAAGCAGTCATGCGTTGAAGCGGATTTGCCGCTTGCCCGGCCATTACATACCAAGAGGTCGCGCCGATGTGAAGGAATGGGAAGTAGTTGAACCCAAACCCGGTGTTCAGGATGCTCGTTGCGGCCGTGATGCCCTGGCCTACAACGAGCGGCTGGCCATTCACTGTCTGCCCCGTGCCCAGGCTGTTTTGTGCAACCTGCACATTCTCGAACAGAGCAGCGGCGAGAGCCACATCGCCGTGAAAGCTCGGAATGTCATTCTTGGCCGGCAAGCGGCGTTGCAGCAAGGCGGCGATCAAGTGGCTAGTGCCTTCAAGCCAGACCGCGTCGGCATCCACCGTATTGTCTCCCAGCACAGTTCCGAGTTTGCTCAGGCTGGCATAGGTCATGCCCGACACTCGTAGCCGCAAACTCCCGTTGACGCCCCATCCATTGTTGAACGCAAAGGTTGTGTCAGTGGTCGCGAGATTGGTTTTCACCCAATCAAGCGTGACCGCAAAATTGGGGTCCTGAAATGCCAGATACGACCAAGTCTGAACATCTTCCGGACTGTTATTGAAGAAAATGTGCGTCGGATCTGAAGTGCCGGTCCAGAAGTGCCCGGAGGGCGCATCGAACATAGCTTCCACAAACGCTCTGGCGTGGGCAGCACCGTCCAGCCACGAGTTATCCCCAGAGAGTTGCGCCAACATCGTGAACAAAGCGTACACGTCAATATTGTGTTCGGTCGATTTATTAGTCTGGCCATTACCGAAGAAGTATCCGCCCGGCGGGACATTCGTATTATCCCGTGTCGTGGTCTCGATGAAGGTCGCAGCACGCAGCGCGCCCTCAAGGTACGTCTGTACGCGGGTGCGAGCATAAAGTTGAGCGAGCGCGATCCCTGCCCAGGCGACATCGCCGACCGCGCTACCCTGAAAGAAAGAGAGGCCCGGCGTCACGAAAACACCATGGCTGTCAGGCGTTCCTGTCATGTACGCCTGGCGAAGACGTCCGTCGCCGGCAGGATCGGTTTGTTGCGCGTACAGCAAAGCATTGCCGATGATGATGGCGCGCGCGATGTCATCCGAGCGTCCGCGGGCAAGAAACGCGAGGGCCAGCAGAGCATTGTCGTAGGTGAATGCCGTGCTGAAGAACGTGCCGCCCGCGATCTGATCACAATAACTTTGGCACAGGCGTACGGTAGAACCCTGTGCGTACGCATCCATCATCTGACGGAGGAAGGCATAGGCCGCGTTAGTCGAGCGCTGAAGCTCAGAACCGCCGGGGAGATCCAAGCCATCACTACCAACGGCGCCGACGGCGGAAGCGTATGCCAATGGCTTGGAAACTGGGACGACACCTGCCGTCGCGGCTCCAGCTCCTAATTGCATCATTCTGCGTCGTGAGATTTTGCTGTCAAGCATCGTAGGTCCTCGTTTGCCGAAATCAGCTGAATTGATTTGCGATTGCAGAAGTCTCGCCCGCATGTTCTTTGGGTTCAAAAAAAGCAGCCAGTTATCGCCTTGCATCCGGCCGGTAGTGTCCCCATAATCCGGTCAGGTGCCAGTTGCCGTTGAGCGTTGTGGTTGCCGGATCTTGCCCCGACAAACGGGGCAGCACACGAGGAATAGCACGGGCAGGGATAGTAATTTCAAGGCTCGCATAAACCCTCCGCCGAGCCGTCCCCAAGATTTATGGATTATACCTCTATTGATGACTCGCCCATTCTGTTCAAACCGGTTACATCTCGGGCAGTTGCCAGCGGGGTCCGTCCTCAATCTTGCCATAAGGCCTTTTGTTCTGTTCAATGACGACTACGTGAATCGCGCTATCCGCCAATATTTCTGCGGCGACGGAGCCGGCGATCGCTCCTCCAATAACCGCGACGAAGTGATACGGTCTGTGTGTCATCGTCATTCTCGATGGTGCCTTCTAAGCTTTCGCTGATGTAATCCGCTAGCCTTCAGTAGAGCCTAAACCAGCCCAGGTCCGTAGACTGAGTGTAGAGTTAGCTCAGGCATTCATTCCGCCATCAACGGTAAGATTCGCTCCCGTGATGTACGAGGCCTCCGGACCGGCGACAAACGCCACCATCGCGGCGATCTCATCCACAAGCCCGTAACGATCGAGAGCTGTGGCGGCCTTCTGCGGTACCGCCCAATCACCGGAGGCGGGATTTAAATCCGTGTCGATCGGACCCGGCTGGACGTTGTTGACCGTGATACCCCGGCTCCCCACCTCTCTGGAAAGCGCCTGAGTGAACATCTTGACGGCTCCCTTCGTGGCTGCGTATGGCACAAGCCCGGGCGCAACGGCACGCTCGCCGACTGCCGAACCGATCGTGATGACGCGACCACCTTCCTTCATATGCTTGAGCGCCGCCTGCGTTGCCACGAATACGCCGCGGACGTTGATGTCGAGGACGCGATCCATCTCTTCTAACGTGGTCTCCTCGAAGGTTTTCGGAATGGCCGTGCCGGCATTGTTCACAAGAACGTCGAGTCGGCCCAATGTCGCAACGGTTTTTTCGACTGCGGCTTTGCCGGCCTCGGCATCCGCGGCGTCCGCTTGAATCGCGATCGCCTTTCCGCCCGCACGTTCAATCGCTTTAACGACGGCCGCAGCCGAGTCGGCACCCTTCGTGTATGTAATGGCGACTCTCGCTCCGTCCGCAGCCAAACGCTTAGCGATTGCAGCACCAATGCCGCGCGAGCCGCCCGTGATGAGTGCAACCTTTCCTTCCAATTTCTTTGACATGGTCCATCTCCCTTAACTAGACATATGCTCATCAGGCATGAGCCAAACTCATCGCTCGCCCAAGGCATCCCAGTCACCACATTGGATTACGCGGTTAGGGTTGTAGTAGCGCCTTTGAAGCATACTTTGTTAAGCTGGCGTCGGATGCTCTCCAAGCATGGAGTGAAAGATGGAATTACGCCATCTTCGTTACTTCGTGGCGGTTGCGGATGCGGGAAGCCTGACGGGAGCAGCAGAGCAAAGGCTGCACACGTCGCAACCCTCGTTGAGTCGGCAGATTCGAGATCTCGAAGACGAGGTCGGCGTCCGACTCTTGACACGAAGAGCTCGCGGCATCGAACTGACCCCGGCGGGTCGAGCCTTTCTCGATCACGCCCGGGTCGTGCTATCGCAGGCAGAAGCGGCAGGTGAAGCTGCACGTCGGGTCGTTCATCCCGCTAAGCCATGCTTCACCATGGGCTTTCTGACCGGACACGAATTGACGTGGATGCCCGAAGCCTTGCGGATCTTGCGCGACGAGCTGCCTAACATAGACGTGATGATATCGAGTCAATACTCCCCGTTACTTGCGGAAGGTCTTTCGAAAGGAAAAATCGATGCAGCGTTTCTTCGCCGGGAGAAAGGCATGCCTGGGTTGGCGTTCCGTCTTCTCGTCAAGGAGCCCTTGATGGTGATCTTGCCGAGTGACCACCATCTCGCTGCGCTCAAGGCCATTAGCCCGAGGGATCTAGAAGGCGAGACATTCGTGATTGTTTCGGGCACGGCTCCTGTACTGCGTGCGGTCATCGACAATTATCTGAAGCGGTCCGGAATCAATATCACGCCCGCTCACGAGGCGGACAATGTCACCATGGGACTTTCCTTAATAGTGTCGACGCGCGGCGTGGGGTTGCTACCTGCTTACGCTCAGAAGTTTCTCCCTGCGTCTGTGACGAGTCGTCCTCTGAAGGGATATACGCCGACCGTCGATCTGGTTCTCGGCTACAGAAAGTCGAACGACTCGCCGATCCTGAAGGTTTTGCTTTCGAGATTGGACGAGTTGGTGGCCCGTGTCTCGAAGAAAGAGCAGTAAGCTTCGTACTTCCTGCCTGCGGGTGTATAGGACAATGCTGCGTTCCTTGAGTCGTCGGCCAGTTCATGCTCGTGGAACGTGTTGTCGACTCAACTCTAGCTGCCGTGCACCACACTGACTTCGGCTTTGTGCCTTAAGGCGTCGAGTTTCTTCCGCTGCTGCCGGCCAAGCACTTCGTCAATCTTTCGCTGGAGACGCGAGTTCGCCCTGATTAACTGCTTAAGTAACCGTGCTTGCGTAGCCGCAAGGCTTTGGGCAACGCCTTCGCTTTCATTGCTCTGATTCTGCCGAATTGCGACGCCCAGCCCTGCGCTAACTGTTCGCAGTTCATCCATTAACGGTTCTGTTGTTGGTCGCTCATGGTCCATCAATTTCTGGATAGCTTTGGCTTGTGTTCGGGTCAGGCCCAGGTATTCGACCAAAGAGGGACTTAGCTGTAAGGACGAAAATGGCATTGCGACCAATACAACTTCCCCAGCGGAGGAAGGATTAGGATCTGCCAGGACATCAGCGTTATCCGTCGAGGCACCCACCGTCGCCAGATGCGGCGGCTCGTCGTTGGGGAGCTTACTTCGTGCTGTTGTGAATGCTGGCTCTGATGCGGTAACAATGCTTAAGAGGAAGGTGACAATTACCGTTGCTTTCATGATGCAGTTCCTTTTCTTGTCCCACTCAGTGCGGGTGGCCACATAAGAAATTGAACGGCGGTGTGTCGATGACGCTGCCATTGTGGTCTCACATCTACAGCTCACTTCGGCAGTGAGTCCTATTCCACACTGCCACTGACTAATCCGATCGGCTGCGAATGACCCAGGCGTCTGGCGGGGCGGACGATGCGCCTGGCCGCCCTGCGATGTGGCGGAGGGCTGTGGCCAGAGCACACCGCAATGCGCGCCTCACATTCAAGGGCTCCGCAGTCCGCCCGATAAAAAGATCGCGAGTGCTGCGGTCATAACCACGAGATCGAACCGCGCGCTGTCCAGGCTGACATTCACGACGGAAGCAAGCAACAGCGCAAACACGAGAATCCGCGTTACTCTTGTGATCGTTGTTATCAACTCAAGTCTCCGGTCGAGGCGCGATTCAGAGTCTCGACCCTTACCCTGCGACTAACGCGAAAGTCGATTGCATTTCGATTTGCTGTAACCCGCGAATTCGCGCTGCAATCACGTCACGCCGGGCACAGCCCAAAATCACGGAACAATCCAGATCGGAGTAGCGTTCAAGAACCGACATGACATAGACAAAGCGCTCGAACGGTTCGAGTCGAAGCACCGCGGCAGTCTCTACTTGCTCACCTGCCAGCGTTGTGCGACCACCATCGAAACTGGCAGGGGCATATTCCTCCATCGGACGCGGATTGATGGCTCGTACGGCGTTTTGAATGATCGTCCGCCGTGCCCATGAGTGTGCCCAGTCCTTGAAGACCGCGCGCACATTCACTGAATCCTCAATTCCGGAGACAAAGCACTGCTGAGCCTTCTCGTGATCCGCAGTCAGGAAGAACGCCAGCCTGTACAAGCTGTCTGCCTCGTCGTGAAAGACTCTGCGGAAATCATCGCTGCTCGCGTATGAGGCAGGGCTCCTGCTGGGCTTTGCCTCGGACATGTTCACCTCCGTGGTGATTCGTGTTGTATCTTCCGCGCAAGTTGTTTCAGCACATGTTTGGTGAGAACGCCACCGCAGGCAAAGTTCACCCCTCTCTTCATCAGGTCAAAGATCGCGTCTTCTCCTTCGCGGCCAATGACGGTCACGTTGGTCAGGTCGATGACCAGCTTGCGCTCGCCTAAGTCCTGGCTTGCATTCCTCCAGGTTGTGGCAAGCTCAGGAATCCACGGTCCGATGAGGGTTCCTTCCACTAGAAGCGTGCGCCGGCACGGCGTATCGGCGATGGATATCTTGAACATGTTGCGCTTGTACCGAACCTAGACAGTGCAAGACGTTTGCCAAAGCCGCATCGACGATGTCCTGGCAATCTGTTGAATCTAATGGCGCCAGCCAAGCCGGCGAGACGTGTGTCGAAGACTGACGAGCTAAATCGCCAATTGTCGAGAGTGGAAACAGACTCGGCTTGTCGGAAGGTTTGTGAGCACTTCCGGGGGACGCTGCTGAATCTTCCCACGCCGAGGGGGAATCTGATATCAAGGAGAGTGAGAGGAATAGCGGGATGCCATTGATTCTGAGTCTGATGGGTATTGCCGTTCTTGCCATGTCTCTAGTTTTCGTCCTTCGCGCGAAACGACTAAAGGGCGAACGCGAAATGGAGCAGCACAGCATTACAGCGGAAGAGCTCCACGCGTTGTTAGCTTCAGACCAAGAGATACTCCTTTTTGATGTTCGCCAGCCGCTGGACTTGTTAGCTTTTCCCGAGATCATCCCGAAGGCAAAAAGGATCGCCCCAAATGAAGTGCTAGAGAGGCCGTCACTAATCCCGAAAGAAAAAGATGCGGTTGTTTACTGTACCTGTCCCAGCGACAAAACCAGTCGAACCGTTTTGCGTCGGGCATTGGCACTTCAGTTCTTCCGGGTGAAGTTCCTTAGGGGTGGATTGGCGGCCTGGAAGGCGAAGGGCTATCCAGTCGAGCCGTACCGGGAAGTGTTTCACCTCTACGCTCCAACCTTGGCTCCGCGTTCTGGTTGACCTTGGTCGCCAGGGAAACCCGGTGCCGATTCGATCAAAACTGAACCCTGTGACGGTCTCGCACCATCGTATAAAGTGGATATTATGCGTTCCAAAGCGGAGAGATTGTTGGTAGTGGAATCTGACGACCGTCTGAGGGACCAAATCGTCGTGGTGCTGAGCGATGCGGGATATGAGGTCTCGACCGACTACGAGCAGGGAATCAAGGCGGTTCTCGCATTCGATCCCGACGCGGTGGTTATGGGCGCGGATCCGCCCCGGCTCGATTGCTGTGATCTTCTCTCAGAACTCAAGGGCTCTGAGCGCACTCAGAACATACGCGTTGTGATGCTATCTCCAGGAGGATCCGCCGAGCGTACTCGGGGCCTCGAGCTCGGTGCCGACGATGTGGTGTCACTTCCCTTCGACTCACATGAATTGCTTTCGCGGGTGCGTTCACAACTGCGAGATAAATCTGTTGCGGACGGGTTTCGCGAGAAGCTGCGCCTTGCCGAGGAAAGTCAAAACACTGCCCAGCAGGTGGTGACCGCAGTCAACGAAGAAAGGCGAACGCTTCGGGTGGGCGGACTGGCAACTGTTGGCGTGCTTATTGTCGCTTCCCTGGTCCTTCTGTTCTTCTACCGTCGCACACAGGAACAGAATACCCGTGTCTATGCGGCGATCACTCGATTGCAGACGGGCGTCCTGGCGCAACAACAGTTGAGGGAACGCTCGCGTCCCGCCCTTGAAGACCGGGGACACAGTCCATCCCAGGTGAGCGACCCGCAAAAGCTGCAACTTCAGCAGAAGAGCGAAGACCTGAGGTCGCAGATTGCAGCTAGCAAAACAGAAGATGCCTCTACTTTGCAAAGGCAACTTGCTGTTGTAGACAGCCGCCTCCAGAAGCTTGAGACCGAGGGCAGAGTTGCGCAGACGATTATCCAGTCCTACGAGCCGAGCGTCTGCCTTATCCATGTTGTGCTTGCCTTCCGCGACCACACAACCGGATTACGGTTGCATTACGCTGAAATGACAAGCAGTGGCGAGCCAAAGACTGACGAACATAACAACCCGCTTTTGAGCCTAACCGGGAGCGGTCCGGAAGTACACTTGGATGTTTTTGGCACCGGCTTTCTCGCCTCCCCCGACGGACAAATTCTCACCAATCATCACGTGGCTGAGCCTTGGTGGCAGAATGATGATTTGAAGGAAATGGTCGATCAGGGGATCGAGCCAGTGGTTGTTGAAATGAGCGCATATTTCCCAGGTGTTCCGCACGGCATTGCCATCAACACCGAGAAGATTTCGTCTGCCGCGGACGTTGCCGTCGTGAAAGGGAATGTTTCAGAACTGGGAATTAAACAGATAGCGCTTGCCGATAGCCGCCGTTCGGCCGTCAGCGGGGGCCCCGTCGTGCTTCTTGGATATCCTACTGCTCTGGATGCAATCCTGGCTCGGGCCGGCGCCGATACGCTCCAGTCCATCGCTACAGCATCCAAAGGCGATCCGAAACAGGTGATGGAAGAACTCGCGCGCCGCAAGCTGATCAGGCCTGTCACCACTCAAGGACACATCGGGGACGTGCTGCCTGACAAGATTGTCTATGACGCCCAAACCACTTCGGGGGGGTCTGGCGGTCCGCTTTTCAATAATGAGGGCAAAGTCATCGGAATTAATTTTGCCATGGTGCGCGAGTTCGGCGGCTCGAACTTCGCCATTCCTGTTGGCTACGGGAAATCACTTCTGAAACCTTAAGCCCGCAGAAACCGGTCGAAAAGGCTGCGGCCATGAACCGGGTGGGCTTCTATCCAAAGCGAGGAGTTGATGGATGTTTGAGAGCATTCTCTGCCAGGTAACGGAATATGATCCTGACGTTCTGGAGTCCCTGATTGAGCTCGCAGTCGAAATTGCTCGCGAGGGTCGAGAGGGACGACGCGTTGGCACGCTATTCACACTCGGGGATGAGAATGCCGTACTCGCGAGATCCAGACCGTTGATTTTGGATCCGTTGCTGGGGCATCCGGAGTCTTCGCGGCGCGTCACCAATCTCAACCTCCGCGGGACCATCAAGGAGTTATCGCAGCTGGACGGTGGGTTCGTGGTGAGTCACGACGGAATTTTTCTTTCGGCGGGCCGCTACCTTGACGCCGTGGCCGCACAAGTGCAAGTGCCGTTGGGACTCGGCAGCCGTCACATTGCGGCCGCCAATATGAGTGCGGTTACCAAAGCCTTGGGCATTGTTGTTTCTGAAAGTTCGGTAGTGCGACTATTCTGTCATGGCCAACTGGTCGGCGAAATCATTCCCGAGCTCTGGATGATGGATCACGCCCAACTTCGTGACAGCGTCAAGCGAGAACAAGTCGGCGAGTTAACGGTGCTCACACCAAATCTGCGACCAGCTTCGATCGCGAAGTGAGGATCAACTTCGAGTATCCGGAACTAACGCATGACAACGCTACAGGAATTCAGATGTGAAGTGTGCGGACTTGTAACGACTAAACCTATCCACTGGTTCGTGATTCGGTGTGGGGATTCCGATCTTACCGTATACCGATGGAACTCTGAAACCGCCAACGCGCTGGGGGCCCGGCATTACTGCGGTGAAGCCCACGCGGAGGTTTACATCAGTCGCTGGTTTGACTCGGTGTGCGCGCCGCCGAAGCCAAGTTTTAGCTAACGCATCGCAGGCCAGCTATCAGTTCGCCACCATTGGCTGGGTAAAACACTCCTCATCATCTAGCCGAACTCATACGGTGGACGAAGGATCATCTGAGGCCTGAACCTCATCCGGGCGCAATCAGCATTTGCACGGTGGGGTCCCATCGATCGCGACCGACAAATTCACGCTGTAGTCGTGGTGATCAATCGTCAAAACCTTCTTGCCATAAAGTCGAACGTCAACAAATGTCATATCTCTTTGCGGAAGCCAGAAGTTGTCGATTTTCTGGTATTGGCGCACAAAGTCTGCCCGTTGGATCCAGAAAGAAAGCTTCTTTGCCGGATGGCCATCAATCCGTACAACGGCGTAATCTTCCGCGTCAATCCATACCTTGCCTTCGAATAGATATTTGTCTCTCCGTTTGGGCACCACCTGCGCAACGAAACAGTGGTAGGGTCCCACCTGTTGCTCTCCGAGCAGGTCCAGAGAATAGTTTGCAGGGGAGATAGCGCTGTCGTGATGCTGCTTACCCGACGTGGTTTCGATCTCACTGGCGATTAACGCATTGAGCGCCAAACGACGAACCAAGACCGACCCACTTTCAGACGTGACCACGAACTTCTTCTGGTCCGGCGCCCGATACTCCATCTGCCCGATCTCCTCGGCATGCACCTTCCCCTTCAGATCCACTACCTGATAGGTCCTGAAGGCGGTATAGTTTGCGAGCGTCGCGGCCCGAAGGGCATTGTGAGCCAGCAACTCATCGAAGATCTGGCTCGCCGTGACGCCGGATCGTAAAGGTTCGAGTGGCGCAGTAAGTTCGGTTTGGCCCTGTGGAGTAAGCTGCGCGTGCGCGCTCACGGCGAAAGTTGTCATCGCAAGGAAGGCGGCGTCAACAAAAAACAGTCTGATCTTCGTATTCGGAGTTGCTGTGCTTCTTCCCCCCACAATGACTTCTCCTCGTTAATCTTCGAAGCTGCGCACACCGCCCTGGAATTTGTTTTTGGCGTTGGCCCAAAGCCACTTGATCACCCGGGAGTCGTTGTAGCAGTAGGCCAGATTGTGGTTCAGGGTTGAGAAACAGTGCTGCTGGCAGGTGGACTTCATTGCAGACAATTGGGCCTGTTCGAACTTCGGCTGGTCGATGTTTCCCCAGTCGAAGGTTGCTCCATACATGGGGAAGCAGGGTGCGACTGTGCCGTCGGTGCGGATGATGACATTGTTTTGACCGGCACGACAGTTCCACTCGGCAAAGTGCAGCTCGCCATTTGGTTCCTCGACGATCCCCGGCATCGAGGCGAGCAGTTCTGCCTGGTGTCCGTTGCCCTTTGTGCCATCGCCATTCCAGCCGTATTCCCGCAGATCGAGCCCGGAAGACATACGCACAAAGGCCTTGATCTCTTGCAAGCGTTGGACAGAATTCACCATCTGATAACCGGCTTTGTTTTTCTCGACCAGCCAATCGACCAGAGAGTCGATCTCGCGCCAGTCTTCCGGTCGGATGTAGGTGGGGTTGTCGTACAGGTGCTTAAAGTGGTCATCCTGTTCGAGCATTGGAGTCTCATTGATGTGGTAGTCGGTCGCAATCCGATGGTCGTGGGCGTATTCAGTGAGCTTTCTTACGTCGTCCAGGTTATTACGGCAAATATTGATGTTGAAAAAAACCAGGTATCCGTCCACGTACTGCTTGCGCAGGATATGTTCCAGATTTTTCTCCGAGGGAACAAATGCTTTGGGCAAGCTTGGCTGCAGATCCCACGAGTCCAGCGCAAAATTGAATACCGCCACCCCGGCGTCGCCAAGTCGGTCTGCGACGTCGGGGCGGAGCAAACGCCCGTTCGTGGCGATATAGACCCAGAAGCCTTTCTTCGCCGCGTAATAAACGACTTTATGAATGAATTCCGGCCGCAGCAGAGGCTCGCCACCCATCAGAGCCAGGACCCGGCACCCGTTGTCGTGCAGCCAGTCGATGGAACTCCGTGCCACATCCTCGGTCATGCCCTTGACCTTGTTGTTGTAGGACCAGCAATACCAGCAATCGAGGTTGCACTTGTACTCGACAAACAGATAGGCGGTGATGGGGTGGAACTCTCCGGGCAAAACTCGCGAGCGGACGTAAGGACCCAGCCATCCGCGTGAGTAGCGGTACACATCTTTCGCTCCCCACTTTCGCTTCTCGGGCGGAGTCTCCGGGCCGGGATTGTTCACGCGCTCCGGGAACTGGGGGAACACCGGCTCAGGAAGGGTGAGACCCTTAGCCTGAGCCGGTGCCGGGGGACGCTGGCTGGAATTCACTAGAAGGTCGTGGATTGCTACGTCAATGCGGAACTTGGCGGCTGTGGCCATTGCAAATCACCTCGGACAAGGTTTGCATGGGGCGGTTCCTCAGTTGAGTGAACCGTCGGCATTGCCGCCTAGACTTATGCAAAGGAAATGCCAAAGTCATGTCGGATGAATGCTGTAGTGAAATCCGTCATTGAGCCAGGTTGCGAGTCGGACCCAAGGCTATCGGAGGCAGCTCATCGAAGCGGACTCTTGCCCAGAGTCAGCGAGCGTTGCTGGGCAAACTAGGGCGGCTGGCAAATTCGGCATTCCTCGGTCGATGCGGAGACTTGGAAATGAAACAGCTCAGCCTAAGCAAACGGCCCGTAGCTCAGGTCTTTCGTATTCACAGAATTCTGACACTCTCTCAAGGTTCTGTTACTTGAGGTTGGACCCGCATTCGACGTTCTGACACTTTGGCGGAGCTCTCATGTTGTCGACTTCGAAACACATCGTTAACAGGCTTGCTGGATAGCTTTCTCAGACAGGTCAGTGGTGGGTAATAGTCGGCAACTCGGAAAGCCACGGGCTGATCGGGGACGTACAAGCGTCAAGTGTCGAAAGAATGCCATCGACATCTTCGACATCTTCGACATCATCGTCGCCTGATCGTCGCCTTCACTCGAGACAACGATCTGCGGGACAATCCATCGCCCGTCTTGATCAATATTCCCCGGTTAAAGTTTCGTCCCACACCTACCCGGAAAATAGGGAGCGACGGTGCCGCCCGTCCGGATGTTGAGATTGTTCTGCCCGTGCACTGCAGCTCTATTCCGTGCGGAAGCCCAAGATCCATTCCCACGAATCTGCGGCCCTATCGGACGAACGACACTCCCACGAACACCACGTGCGAGTCCATGCCGGGGTTGATGCGGCCTAGGTTGGCGTTGGAAATGTGATGATACTTGTAACCAAAGTCGATGCTGTGATGCCTGGAGGTGAACACTTGCACGCCTGCTCCAAGTTGGGCGGTGAAATTGAACTGAGTCGCGCCGAACATCGGCCGGTTGAAATAGAGGAAGCCTCCACTGCTTGCGAGAAACGGCTGGATCCGGTGGGAATAAAGGAAGTTGATTTGTGCGCCGATGGGACTTCCGCCAGCGCCGTAGGCATAGACGCGCTGTCCATTCGCCTGCGGATCGCCTACCACCGACAGCGGGACCACTTCGGCAACATAGCGTAGTGCGATCAAACGATTCGTGGAGACGAGGCGGCTGTATCGCGCTTCAACTTGGTACATGCGACTATCAGTAGTGCTGCCGAAGGCATGGCCGTTTCCGAATTGACCCTCGAACCAGACCCCAAATTCATTATTATTCGCGGCCCGCTCCTGGGCACACGCAAGACTGGCAAGGAACGTCGTTGTGAAGAGTATGCTCAAGAGCCGCGAGACTGCTCGGACTAACGTGAATCGTCGTCCCTTCGAAGCCCCCAGAGTCTGAGCCAGAGCCTGTCGATCGAATTCAGCGTCACGGAAATTGCTGCCGAACTCCCGCGGCAAAACTCGCGAACGGACGTAAGCAAAGAAGCATCTGCGCAAGGTGAGGTAGACATCTGCCCCAGACTTCCGTTGTGCGGATGGAGTCCCCGGGTCTGGGCCGTTGATGCGCTCCGCGATTTGCGGAAAGAATCGTTCAGGAAGCGTGAGGCCTCTTGTTTTCGACGGCGTCGGCGAGCCTGGGGTGGAATTTATTAGGAACTGGTGGATTGGTAAGTTGATGCAGAACTTGGCGTCTCTGGCCATCGGAAATCACCTCGGAATGGTTGGCACGAGGCGTTCCCTCGCTTATGCGAACCGTCGGCATTACCGCCAGAGTGCAGCAAGGAAGCTGCCAAAGTTATGACTCGTAAATCCTGTGGTGATCTCCCGTTCGCTGGGCTCGTTCTGCTCATCTGTTCTTATCGACTCTGACCATGTTTAACGAATGTCGAAGGATGCCTTCGACATCTCTCGACACTATCCTCGGTTGATTGCGTCGCTACCCATTAAAGTCAGCGATCTACGACCTGTCCCTCCAGCTCAAGGCATTGGCCCCTCAGTTGCCTGCTCGGCAGATGGGAAATTCGCGTTAAAGCATTTCCGTCATGCATAGGAGAACGGAGAATGAAGTGGGGTGTCTTTGTACTGATCGTCTGGTTTTGCGGACTAGGGATTTCTAAAGGTCAGGAGCAACTGACTCTGTTGCCTGACACGCCGAAGCCGCAGCCGGGAATTATTGTCGGCACTGCAGTCGATGTGAACGACGATGTCATTGCGGGCGCCACAGTCAATCTCGAAGGCCCAGTCGTCAACGATTCCCGCACGGTCGCATCGAACGACAAGGGATTCTTTGAATTCAAGGATCTCGAGCCGGGAACCGCATACCACGTCACCATCAGCGCGCCAGGATTTGCGAACTGGACTTCAGCCGAGATCACGCTGAAACCAGGCCAATACGTAATCGTGAAGGGCAGCAAGCTCCAAGTTGCGATGGCGCTGACTACCGTGACTGTAGGTTATTCCCCAAAAGAGGCCGCAACCGAGCAGGTCAAGATCGAGGAGCAGCAGCGCATCTTCGGATTCATCCCCAATTTCTACGTATCCTACGATCAAAATGCCGCGCCGCTCACAACCAAGTTGAAGTTCGAGCTCGCCGCCAAGGTCTCCTTCGATCCCGTCACTTTTTTCGGCGTAGGCATAACCGCCAGCGCCGAGCAAGCAGGAAACCACCCTAACTACCCCCAGGGTTGGAAAGGTTTCGGTGAGCGCTATGGCGCTGTCTATACGGACGGTTTTACCGACATCATGATCGGTGGCGCCATCCTGCCATCACTTCTGCACCAGGACCCGCGCTACTTCTACCAGGGAACGGGCACAAATAAGTCCCGTGTTCTTCACGCGCTCGCGACTCCATTCGTCACTCGAGGAGATAACGGACAGCGGCAGCCGAACTACTCGACCATAGGCGGCGATCTGGCCTCGGCTGCCATCGCGAACGCTTATTATCCGGCGTCGAATCGCGGAGTCGGGCTGTTTTTGGGGAATTTCCTTCTCGCAACCGGCCAGCGGGCGGCCGCCAACCTGGCACAGGAATTCATCCTGCGCCGGATCACGCATAAAGCCAAAGAACCTGGAATGTAGATTGTGAGCAGCCCATCGTGGCTACGAAGCCAGGTGCTAGGGGTGGTGCTAGACTTCTTTCGCATATTCCCCGTCCATGACTTGATTCATTAGCCCCCGGGGCCGTATTTTCGTAGATGTATGCGAAGGTGTCTAGACGTGGGGCACGTTTTCGAGCGTGGAACCGTAGTTGTCGAGCGAGCCCAGCTTCTCTGAACCGACACTTACCTGCTGATCAAGCTGCAACTCCATCGTACTTCTGAGTTGCTGCAATGCGCGATTTTGCCCTGCAATTACGTCCCGCCGTGAGCAGGATAGGAGAAGGGAGCACTCGTGCTCGGAATAATGTTCGAGAACCAACAGTACGAACGTAAAGCGTTCGAACGATCCTAGTTCAAGAACAGCCCCAATCTCCCCGTGAACTATTGTCTCCGTCCTGCGGTTGTTATCGAAGCTCACACGATCATGCTCTTCTGTCGGTCGTGGGTTGATGACTCGAACGGCGCTCTGAATGATCGTCCGCCGAGCCCATGAACGGGCCCATTCCTTGAACACCGCGTTCCCCTTCACCGAATCCTCGAGCCCGGAAACAAAGCACTGCTGAGCCTTCTCGTGGTCCGCGGTCAGCAGGAACGACAGCTGGTAAAGGCTGTCTTTTTCCTCATGAAAGATTCGGTCGAAATCACCGGCGCTCGCGTATCGCGTAGGACTCGTGGTGTGCTTTGCCCCAGACATGTTCACCTCCGTGCTGATTCCTGCTGTTTCTTTCGCGCAAGCTGTTTCAGCACGTGCCTGGTGAGGACGCCGCCGCAGGTAAACTTCGCCCCTTTCTTCATCAGGTCGAAGATCGCTTCTTCTCCTGCGCGGCTAATGACGGTCAGGTTCCTCAGGTCGATGATCAAATTGCGTCCCTCTAGCTCCCGGCCTGCATTTCTCCAGGTTGTGCCCAACTCGGCAACCCAGGGTCCCGTGAGGTCTCCTTCTACGACTAGCGTGCGCCGTGACGGCGTGTCGGTAATGGAAATCCTGAACATATTGCTCTCGTGCCGAATCTGGCTATCGCAAGAGGGTTGCCATTTGCTACAGTGCCTTGGCGCTGTAGCAAACTATTGAATCCATTGGCGGCCGGAAAAAAGGGCGACGAGGTGTGTCGGGGAATGTCAAAGGCATAATCGACAATTGTCGAGCGTGGCGACACCCCAAAGCGGCGGAACGGTCGAAGCCTAAATCACTATGAGATGCTTGCATTGATGGTCGGGCTGCATTTCGTCAGGAGCAACCGCATCTAACAGTGGGGACAGCGAGGATGACTCAACTTCGCCGTCTGAGAATTTATGCGGCCCGATCCGAGTGCGGCGACGTGTGCTCAATCGAAACAGTGAGACGAGTTCTCTTGTGTCTGTTGGTGAATCGAACACGTGTCCTCTTTGCCTCTCTCAGAAGAGCGCATAGAAATGCCAGCATGAACAAGGCCGCGGTGCCGCAAGCGCTCACGAATGCAACTGGTGCGATCACATAAGCTCCGTTCCAGGCTTCAATCCCATGAATGCCGTTCCTCAAGTACTCGGACTCAGTTCGTCCAAAATGCGACCCGACACTGTCAAATCTGCTCATTCCAAGTTCGTGATGCATGTGTTCTCTGTGAAATTGTTCGGGCGTGATTCGCACACGAAAGAGTTACTGAGCGAGAGCGGGCTCTAAGCAAAACCGCCGCCGCAGAGCATTACCGAAGTCAGAGGGAAGCCCCGTTCGGCCCAAGCCTGAAGGCCGCCGGCAAGTGGTCGAACATGCTCAAATCCACGACGGCGCAACTCAAGGGCTACCCGTGCGCAGGTGAGCTCATGCGGAGCCGTACAGTAAAGGACGACCTCGCGATCGCGAGGGATTGGCGCTCGCTGGTTGGGATTATCGTCCTGTCCCAGCCTATGTGGATCGATGCACACCGCGCCGGGAATGCCGTGATGGCCTTGCCTACCATCCCGGCGGCCGTGTAGATCAACAATCACGACTTCTTCGCCCGTGTCCAGCTTCTGTTTAAGCTCCTCTGGCGAGATCCGAGCCATTCGAAATTCGCACACAATGCGGCGCCATTGAACAAGCTTGCGGCCAACATACACAGCTAGTGCTACGAACACGACAATCACCCAAAGCGTTCCCAACCTCACCGCGTAGGCAGCAACACGATCAAGGTCTTTTTTGAGGACATAGCCGAGTCCGACATAAGTACCTGACCAGAGACCGGCTCCAATGGCGTCAAAGGCAATGAAACAAAACCGGCTTATGCCGGACAGCCCAGCTAAAGAAGGCGTTGCCGCGTCCAGTCCCACGACGAACTTGGCGAGCATGAGAGTCCGAAGCCCATGGCGGACGAAGGTCTCTTTCGACCGGCGAGCGGCGCCATCCGGGTCTAGCGCAAAGCCATAAATGAAGTGCAAAATCTGGTCACCCCACCGTCGACCGGCCTCGTACCACACGATGTCAGCCAGTAAACAAGCGATGATGGCAAGACCGAGGGCGATAGCCAATACCATCCGTCCTGAGCCTGCCAACGCCCCAGCAGCAATCAGAATCAGAATTGCCGGTACTGGCAACCACATTTGGCGCGCGAACACCGATGCGAACAGAACCGCGTAACCGTGCTTCACAAGAAGCTGGACAATAGGATTCATAGCGGTACCTCCCGCGCCGTCTCGGTTGTCGCGTACACCTTGTACCGCTTTCCTAAAGCCCACGGTGAATTTGTGTTCTTGCCTGGTTGGGCTGACCCACTTTCCCAAACGTCGCGCCAGTCCGTTCGACATTCACCTTGACACTTGAACTCTTGTCTGCGACCCCCCATTCGTCCGCCGCACTCGGGACATACCCAGTTACGAATGTCGGAAATGATTTCTTCGCTTGTTCGAAACATTGCCTGTGGCATCTGCGATTCTCCCCGTTGGACTAGACTTTTCAAACTCGTCAATGCGAACGTTCATTTGGCCTCTTCGGGCAGACACGAAATAGCAGATGCTTTACTGGCCTCGTCCAAAGCCCAATGCTCCGATAGTCCTTTCGCTGGGGCAGCTTTACTGGTTGAAACGGTTCCAGGCTGCCGCCTGATGGGCTTCATCTGCGCGATTCGAGCAAGCTTGGCGCGCGCCCGCGCGAGCTGCGCTTTCACCGTCCCGTAGGGAATGCACAAGGCAGCCTCTTTGGTCGTCAAACCGTCGATATCACGCAACTGAAGGGCTCTACGCAGCTTTGGTGACAACTGCCTCACGACCTCGACCAGTTGATCCCGTCCTTCCGCTACGGAACCGACTTCTTCTGGACTTGGCTCCGAATCAGGTAACCGTTCCGAGAATGTGAGAGCGTCTTCTCCCGGCTCTTCGTCAAGCGACCAATAGCTATCGCGGCGGCGTAATTTCATCAGCGCAGCATTGGTGACGATTGTCGTTAACCAGGTTGAAAGCTGTGCTTGGCCCCTAAACTGGCCTAAATGCTCGTACGCGGAAAGGAGAGCATCTTGGACGGCATCTTCTGCGTCGGGCATGTTCCCCAAGAACCGAAAAGCCCTCTTGTAAAACATTGGTAGAGAGCGGGACACGACGCTGTCCAGTTCCTGAGCACGCTCGCTAAGCGAACCGTTGGCAACCGCTCGCTCCCCTTTAATGAACGTTGCTATTGCCGACATGGCGTTTCTCCTCTCTAAGCGACTCCAGGGTGTGAAGGCGGCTCGCTTCCTACAGCATGGTTCGACTCTGTCCCTGCCAGGAGCCATCCGAGGACACCGCCAGTTGGTCGACTCGGGCCTGACTTCTTTGACTGCGGACAAAACTCGATAACCTTTCCCGGTTGGGGCTGACCGCCAAGCACGCGCGTATTCCGAAAGTGTTTCGGTATATAAAACTCAATCACCTTTGCCATGACCCTCTCCTTGATCGTGTGAAACTCTGTGTGAGTGTGTCGTGCAAACGCGCATGATCGAATTATGTCCTTGCGCCCACGAGCTACATCGACCGCAAATGGGTGAAGGCAATTGAAGGACCAAACCGAAGCGCTGCGAGGACGTCTCCTAAATCGCTGACTTTAACGGAGGAGATAGATCGGGAGCGGGATGGTGTCAGGAAATCTCATCGGCGATCTCGACACTTGTCGACGATTGGTGACAGCCGGTTAAGAATACAGGTCGAAGTTCAGGGAACAAGCAAGAGTCCACCTGGGAGCGTTTGCAGAAGGAATTGATTATAGGCTCACATTACTCTCTGCGGGTCGATCCCGAGCCTCTTCATGCGCGAGACCAATGTCGTGCGCTTGACATCCATGCGTGCTGCCGCACCGTCAGGGCCTGCCACCCTCCCGTTCGTCATTTTCAGGACGCGGATAATCTCATCGCGCTCATTCGCTTCGCGGGTGCCCGCCACCGGGGCATGGGTCCCATTGTGTCCGAGTTCAGCGATCGGAGCTTGCAATGCTGTCCCACGCGTGAGGATCACCGAACGCTCGATAAAGTTTTCCAGCTCACGAATATTTCCTGGCCAATGCCAGCTGGAGAGCTTCTTCAGAGCATTGGCGGGAATGGATTCGATTTGCTTCTGCATGCGGCGGCCGTACTTTTGGGTGAAGTATCGGACCAACAGCGGAATATCCTCAGGACGTTCGCGTAAGGGCGGGATGCGGATCGGAAACACGTTCAGGCGATAGTACAAGTCGCTGCGGAACTCGCGGTCCTCCATCATTTTCTCAAGATCGCGATTGGTCGCCGCCACCAGGCGAACATCGACCTGCTTGGTTCGGTTGTTGCCCAGCCTTTCAAACTCACGTTCTTGCAAAGCGCGGAGCAACTTGGGCTGGATCTCGATGGGAATATCGCCCACCTCATCCAGGAAGAGCGTGCCCTGATCAGCCAGCTCCAGCCGTCCAATCTTCTGCGCAATCGCGCCTGTGAAGGCGCCTCGTTCATGTCCAAAAAGTTCGCTCTCCAATAGCCCGGTGGGAATCGCAGCGCAGTTGAGTTTTACGAAAGTCCGATCCTTGCGTCGGCTACGTTCATGGATGGCACGCGCAATGAGTTCCTTGCCCGTGCCGGTCTCACCGAGAAGTAGAACAGTCGAATCGCTGGGAGCCACGGTTTCCACCAGATTCAAAACATGGCGCAGAGCCGAACTCTGCCCCACAATTCCTTCGAAGTCTAGCTCGCCACGGATTTCGTCTTCTAAATAAAGTTTCTCTTGTGCGAGTTTGTCTTTTAGTTCGGCGATCTCGCGATATGCCAAGGCATTCTCGATGGCGATCGCCAGTTGTCCGGCGGCGCGCAGAAGGAAATCAACGTCTTCCGGGCGGATTGAGTTTTCGATCCGGCTACCGAATGTAAGCACACCGAGCGTTCGACCTCGGCTGATGAGGGGGAGAGCGCATCCCGCCTTGAGGGCTTCGGCGCGAATTTCAGTAGAGACATGAAGCGCCAGTTGTTCACTAGTCAGATCCACTACGACAGGCCTGCCGGCCTTGAATACTGAACCGATCAGGGACGCATCGATCGGTTGCACCGCACCCTCCCTAGCGAATCCCATGCTCTCTGGGAAGTCCATGGCGAGCTGACGCAAATGGACACGCTCCGCATCTGGCAGCCAGACCCCAACGATGTCGCAATGCATGACTTGCCGAATGATCGCCGAAACCGTGCGAAGGAGATCGCGGCATTCCAAAGTCGAGACCAACGTGGTTGTCATGTCCAGGAGCAGCTTCAGGCGGTCGCTCTCGGGTTGCAATTCCGGTCTTGCGGTCGGCGACTCGTGAGAATTGAGTGAGTGGTCCAGTACTATCGAAGAAGTGCTCATCCGTTAAACCTCGCAAAGCTCACGGTGGCGATTTCTGCAGATGGCAATCGCGTCGCCGCGCGCGGCGACGCTTCTGTCTCCCCCACCACCGGCCACGAAACGACGAGTGTCGGGTTCCTGAATATGCATCATCTGATGTAACGAAGACGCAGAAAGCTTCGACAAAATGTCGTAGCCCTCGTCATTTAGCGAATCGTGTGACGAAAGTCTCGACAATCCCTTCCCGCAGTCTCCGCCCGCTTTTGCCTAACCTTCGTTCGCTCAAGCATTTGACGACGGTGTAAGGACACACGCCGCTTTGGCAACTCATATGCCCACATTGACGGGTGCGACAGCGACAATACCCCGCGACTATAACTGCGGACGCGCATTCAATCACGGAGGAAATCACATCATGCGACGAACTGCGATCACGCTTGCAGGTTTTATCATTCTCTTAAGTCTTAGCGCCACGGCTCAGGAAAACCGCTCCGAAATCAGTGTGCAAGGGACCGGCTTTTTCACGCAGGACACCAACGGTCAAGGAATCTCGCGGACAACGACAGAGACGGGCGGCTTTCTTGTTGGGTACCGTTATCACTTCAATCGCTGGCTCTCCGGCGAAGCGAACTACGGCTATAACCGCGACACCCAAAGGTATTTTTCTGCGGGCGGTTTTTCCAGAGTTCAATCCGATGTGCACACAGCCACAGCCGATGTGGTTGTGGGTCTTCCCTTCAGGATAGCCAGGCTCAATCCTTATGTCCTGGGCGGCGGTGGCAGTCTGGTGTTTCACCCGACGGGCAATCCGGGTGGCTTCGTGTCCGGCGCTGATACCCAGGCGAAAGGTACTTTCCTATATGGCGTCGGAGTTAATTACGCGCTGACAAGACACTTGTCTTTGCTCGCTGAGTACCGGGGCTACGTTTACAAGGATGTCGATTTTGGCGTCAGGGCACTCAACACTGACAGCTGGACGCACACGGCGCAACCATCCGCTGGAATTGCTTTCCGCTTCTGATCGTGAAGTCCTGGCAGGCAAGGCCTTTCCTCGCCTGCGAAGCGCTTTTGATCGTCGAAGAGAGTTTGGTCATTCAATCTGCAACTGCTGCCCCACAGGGAGCTTTAGAGACCAGCGAGCTGAATTCGGAGACCTGGGACTACAGTCACAGGTCATTACGGGCGAAGGGGACGTGCGCATGCTGGAAAGCGCGGTTGAGTGGCTGGGCGGTCTATGTTTGAGCGCGCTGGCTTTCCTGATGAGCCTTTGCTTCATTGGCTCGATTGTCGCGGCCCTCCGAGCGGTCAGCCGAGCCCTGGACGCGGCCGATGTTTGGCTGCACAGCGATCTACGTTGAGGAGAAAATCGTTTTCATTCTCCGCGACAAGAAGGATCGCGACAACGAAGGAGCATCACGTCTCGCTCCGGTGCGAACTGCCGAACCTCCGCTCGATCACCGTCGCCAGCGAGAGTTTCCATCAGCTCGCGGGCACTGTGGCAGCGCCTCCCGCGAAACGTTCTCACGCACGCCCTGCGACGCCTTACATCGCGTTCACCAGCGTGCCTCCCAACGATTCCCCGAAAAGAGTGTTGATACGGCTGAGTCTCAACTGATTCGAGGTAATGAACGTCCACGGCCAAGGAAAGGAGAACATAGACACAAAACCATGATGGAACTGTCCCGGAGTGACTGCGGGCTGACGGATGTCGAAGGAGGGACACAGGCTTCGGAGAGAGTGCGAGCTTCTCAGAACCAAATTGCGGTTGCAGCCTTTCTATCTTCTCCTACATTCAATCACTTGCCACCAGTTTTTCTTCCGTTCAAGTTTGGCATTCCCAATGCATAGCTTGATTAGGGGGCGGTATTCCTATTGGGGCACGCCCCAGACACGCCGAAAAACTTAGAAGAAACAGAACCAACACTTTAGAGAATTGATTGTGTGCATGGCCCCCGCGTTTTACGCGGGAAACGCGAAGATTCCGGCGCACAGTTATCGAATGACCCAGCCAGAACCAAACGGCAACCTTTTGTTGATCGAAGACGCCAGCGGCTCACACTGGGCCTTCGTGGAGTGTGTAATCGCCCACTCGGAGACTCCCCATGCTCAGAGCGATGTCACTTTCAACAAATACGGCAACCTGTTTCTGAGTGCCATTTGGGTCGAGGGACGGAAATCCGAGATGCAGATTTTGCCCTCGAAGGTGGAACAAAATGCGGCCAAAGCTGCGGCCGCCGAAAAACACTCGCTGTCCGCCAAGAGCGCTAGCCAGCCGTAGTAACGGAACCGGGCCCGCTGGCACGTTTTCGGTAAAACTAAAAGGAGAAATCATGAAGGTACAAAACACAGTATTTGTTTCGATCGCGATGTTCTTTGCCCTAACGGCTTCGTCATTCGCCCAGCAGGTGAAGACCGATTACGATCACAAGGCAAATTTCGGACAGTATAAGACCTACTCTTGGGAGAAGGTCCAAACGAAAGACCCACTGATGGTCGACCGCATTAAGGACGCGGTGAATGCGGCTCTAACAGCCAAAGGCTGGACTCAGGTCGACTCCGGTGGCGACGTCTGCATCGTAGCGATGGAAATCACCAGGAATCAACAGACTCTCAATACTCTTTACGATGGCTTTGGAGGGGGTTGGCGTTGGAGAGGATTCGGGGGATTCGGAGAAGCAACGACAACAACTGAAACGTACCAGGTCGGCACCTTGGTGGTCGATCTGTTCGCCGCCGCGAGCAAGAATCTAATCTGGCGAGGCTCGTCCAGCAACACACTCTCCAACAATGCAGATAAGAACACCAGGAATCTCGACAAGGGTGTGCAGAAGATGTTCGAACATTTTCCACCGCTTGCGAAAAAGTAATCCTGAATGTCGGTTGGCGAGGGCTGGGCATTCAGAGTAGTGACTTGTGCTCACGGGATAAAGTGTCGACATCCCGACGCCGTCGCGCTCTCGCCATCACACAGCATCGAAATGACACGTGACGCAACTTGTTCCGGAGAAAAGCAACTGCCGCACGTAAATGAATTGGCCTTCGGGATGCAGATAGAAGCACGATGCGAGGAAGCATTACAGTGAAGCACTGCGGATCATCGGTCGAGATTGGAGCAAGGCGCGTCCGAGCCGTTACGCTACTCGTGGTTGTTTTCAGCATGATTGGATGTACGGCGAAACGTGTGGTGCTGGTGCCAGCGCCCAATGCTACCTTGGCGGCTCGACCCAACTCAGCGGAGGGCTCAAGTCAGGGAGTATCCGTTTTACTGCAAGCGGATGCATGGGACGGATATCCCCGAACTCTGGACAGAAATCTCATTCCCATCAAAGTTACGGTTCAAAATAGCAGCGACCATGACGTGGCAATCCGATACCAGGATTTTGTACTCATCGCATCGGGCGATCGCCGTTACAGTGATATCCCCCCGGATCAAATAAGAGGTTTCAGCGGTGAGGCTCTGCAACCCTATTGGGCCTACTCTGAGGCCGAGAAGCACGTCGAAGTGCAGCAACTACCAACTGAGTCAATGCTCAAGCAAGCAATGTCTGAGGGCGTCGTTGCCCGCGGTACAGAAACTAGCGGATTTCTCTACTTTCCGAGACCCTCGAAACTACCGAACGAAATCACTTTTAGTGTTATTTTGGTGGATGCGCACACAAAGCAAAGGTTCGCTGACATTGTTGTCCCGCTAGTTCTGAGGGTGTTGCCTCGCAGCGCCGACACGTACAGCCCCTAAGGTTTCCGTCGGAATTTACCTGACATCAGTCCGCGAGAGTAGAACCGCTCTCCCGCGGAGAGAGCGGTCTTGGGGGAGTAATGTGTCCGCGAACAGCGTCTTAAAATGTTGGTTTACGCTTGTGCTCCTTTCGATTTCCACGGTCAAGGTCGCACGTCTCCGCGGTGACCTCTATGGAGTGCTCAGCATCTCGAATTGATGAAACTGGCTGCGCAGAAACGGAGCGCGATCATGTGCGCGGAAGCGGTTCCATGGCGTTGCCACCGTTCGCTCATCGTCGATGCGCTGACTGTACGCGGGATTCGAGTTGAAGACATTATGAGCATGAAACACTCCCAGATTCATTCACTCACTCCTTTTGCACGGGTCCAAGAAGGGCGCATCACTTACCCTGCAGAGAGGTCACGAGGATGAGGGGGTCGGGCGACTAGGCGGAAGTATCTGTCGGGTGTAAATTCACAAACTTGATGTGTTCTCGACAATTATGTTGCAAACCGCAAACGGCGGTGTCGTGAGCGAATTCTCGCGCCTCGAGATTATGTGTCCATCCGTTCGACCCATTGAGCTCGCCATGCGGGAGCCACGAATGGATCCGCAAAGTACTGCGTTTCCCGCACAACCTTGTCGCCCCCGAACTCCATGATGCTGACCGTGTAGGACGGCTTGCCGTCATATGTCAGGATGAATTCGGTGACCCAAAGATCACCGCCGCCAATGATTCGTTGGATAGTAAATCGCTTTTTGCTCGGCTGACTGGCGCGTTGGTTCTGTATATTGCTTCGACCGCGGGTTCGCTCGCCTGACTGCGGGTAATCCAGCACCGCGTCCTCGTGATAGATGAGGTGCTCCGTTTCAAAATCGTCGGCATCGGACGCCGCCCAATGCTGATCCAGTGCCGCACGGATCTCTTGATCTCGCACTCCAGAATACTGCACCTTCTTTTGTTGATCGTTCATCTTGAGCCTCCAATTTGACAAGGAGCTAAATGCTTTAGCGGAATCGGAGTGTACGGCTCTTTAAGTCGCGTTGTTTCTTCGATCACCACAGAGTCTGCCGATCAGCCCTTTCCGGCAAGTGGCAAGACGGCCATCACTCGTAATACGTCGGCAACTTCTTCTGCGCGTCGCTTTGGGGCTGATCGTGGTTAATCCAGAGCTTCGCATGTTCCTTCGCGATGACTGCCGCGATCTTGTCCATGGACTGCAGCGAGGCCTCCTTGCTCCAAATATTCGTAGGGACATAGCGATGTTCGAAGCTTGTCTGGAAATGCGCAACATCGCCGCTAAGAATCACCGGTCCAGTCTTAGGGAGCCTCACCAGCAAAGATTGGTGGCCGGGCGTGTGTCCGGGTGTGGAGAGCAGCACGAGGCTTCCGTCGCCAACGATATCGTAGTCGCCGTCGATGAGCTTTACAGGGTGCTTCTTGTTAAAAGCGACGGAGTCTTGTCGGCTCCCAGCCCATTCGTACTCGACTCTTTGCACCAGCATCAGCGTGTTAGGAAACATTTCGATGTTCCCCGCGTGGTCAGGGTGGCTATGTGACACGGACATCAGCTCGATGTCCGAGGGCTTAACGTGTATCTCTTCGAGCTGCGCCGCGAGCGTTATTGGTTTGCGCCAGATCGGGCCGGTACCTTGCCCCCATTCGTGAAACACCCTTTCATAATTAGGCAGTCGTGCTACAGCATCATCAATGCCCGTGTCCCACAGGAACCACCTTGGGTGTGGTGGATGAGGTAGCAGTGGCCGGGAAAGTCGACGGGGTTCCGACGTTGGCTCCTGGCGTCCGACGCGATTCGCGGAAACCGGTTGATTAAAGCCGACAATAGCCGTCGGCCGTCTGTAGTTGATTCGTCGTAACAAATGCACACATAGCCCACGACAATCTGAAGAACTTAGAGCTTCGATCCAAAATCGTCGCTCGGGTGACACCAACCACCCGGCGACATAAAGCTGTCACCATTCAGCCAGAACAAAATGGGCCGCGCAATTGGACGATGGTATTGCCCATACTTTCGTATCGACTGCAGTGTCTTCATGCCTGAGGCATTCGGCTTTCTCCATCGAGCTAGTCCTGAAAAGAGGAGTTAGGCTTTCGCCTGTTTTTCGAGATACCACCAGGCCATGTTCTCAGTCACCTCGCAGGGGAAGCCTTCCCAGACGTAGAAACGGTGGCTGTCGGTGAGGTTTCATCTAAGGGCGCAGTGCGGTTGGGAACACCGGAGGTGCAGGTCACGGAACAGTTTCACCGCCTTCCAGACGGCTAAGAAAGTGATCGGAAAGGTTGGCCGGGATTCTTCTAGAAATGCCTCGCTAAACAAAAGCAGCACCCTGAAGGCGGTCAGTTAAATCAAAAGGTATGATGCTGTTGAGAGTAAAACGCGCGAATACAAAAGGAGTATGCATATGGCAGCACAGGTCCAACCTCTGACGAAGCCGCCGCGGACGAGACAGACAGCGTGGGGCGCACTGGCGTCACATTACAAAACGGTTTCAAAGCTGCATCTGAAGCAGCTTTTTGCAGACGATCCGAAGCGCGGTGAGCGTTTGGTGCTCGAGGCCGTTGGTCTTTACCTGGATTACTCCAAGAACCGCGTCACCGATGAAACGATGCGTCTTCTTCTTCAACTGGCGGAAGAGTCTGGCCTGAGGGCGCGAATCGATGCCATGTTCCAAGGGGAGAGAATCAACATCACCGAGAAGCGCGCAGTCTTGCACGTTGCCCTGCGTGCACCGCGAGGCGCTTCCATCGTCCTTGACGGAAAGAACGTGGTGCCTGAAGTCCATTCCGTGCTCGACCGGATGGCGGATTTCTCAAACCGCGTGCGAAGTGGTGAATGGAAGGGACACACCAGCAAGCGTATTCGCAACGTGATCAACGTCGGTATCGGCGGCTCCGACCTGGGTCCGGTCATGGCCTATGAGGCGCTGAAGCACTACAGCGATCGAGCCATAACGTTCCGCTTCATTTCCAACATTGATGGAACTGATTTCGCGGAGGCGGTCCGTGACCTCGATCCGTCGGAAACACTTTTCATCATCTCTTCGAAAACCTTCACAACCTTAGAAACGATGACAAATGCTCACACGGCTCGGGAGTGGTCTCTTGCTGGACTAGGCGGGGACGAAAAGTCGGTGGCAAAGCATTTTGTCGCGGTCTCGACGAATGCGGCCGAGGTCGCGAAGTTCGGGATTGATACTGCCAACATGTTCGAGTTCTGGGACTGGGTTGGCGGACGCTACTCGATGGATTCCGCCATTGGCCTGTCAACCATGGTCGCGATTGGCCCGGAGAATTTTCAGGCGATGTTGAATGGCTTCCATCAGATGGACGAACACTTCCGCACCGCTCCCTTCCAGCAGAATCTGCCTGTGCTGATGGGTCTTCTGGCGATCTGGTACAACGATTTCTTTGGGGCGCAGACGGTCGCCGTCCTGCCCTACGAGCAATACCTGAAACGCTTCCCGGCCTACCTCCAGCAACTGACGATGGAAAGCAACGGCAAGCACGTCACGCTTGAGGGGAAGAAGGTTAGGCACGACACGGGTCCAGTTTATTGGGGAGAACCGGGAACCAACGGCCAACACTCTTTCTACCAATTGATTCATCAGGGCACAAGACTCATTCCCTGCGACTTCATCGCTTTTTCGAAGCCGCTCAATCCACTCGGGCGGCACCACGACATGCTGATTGCCAATGTTTGCGCACAAACCGAGGCGTTGGCCTTCGGCAAGACGTCGGAGCAGGTCAAGGCGGAAGGCAGTCCAAAGTGGCTCGTTCCCCACCGGGTATTCGAGGGCAACCGTCCGTCCAATACGATTCTGGCTGACAAACTCACGCCAGAAACTCTCGGAAAGCTCGTAGCGCTGTACGAACATTCCGTGTTTACACAGGGCGCAATCTGGAATATCGATTCATTCGACCAATGGGGCGTCGAACTGGGAAAGGTCCTCGCGCAACGCATCATCCCTGAACTGGAGAGCAAAGCAGAACCGCAGCTTGCGCACGACAGTTCCACCAACAACCTCATCAGGTATTACCGTAAATCGAAACAGTCGTAGGGGAGATCTACCGAAGAGCAAACCAGGGTCCCATGACTGAACAGCCCAGAAGCAGAAGCGGAGACCGCGTGCAACGGCCCAAGCCGTTGACCGATTTTTATGGCGAGGATCGTCATGAACTGGTGCAAAAACTCGCGTACCAGCTCTGGGAAAAAAGAGGCTCTCCGCTGGGTTCGCCTGAAATTGATTGGTTTGCAGCCGAAAAGACCGTGCGCGCGTACCTGCTGGCTTCAGGAATTGAGCTCGGGCCAGACGAGGATCTGTACTCTTGAGTGGCGTAGCGTTTGAGCATTGAACATGAACCGTTCCACAGCCTAGAAAACTAAGGATCATCTTATGAGCACCAATCGCGTCGTGCGCCCAAACTCCGCAAAAGTCGTTCCCATGACCACCAGCGCAACTAATGTTTCCGATGTTCTGCAACAGTACGGGTACGGCGCGATGCCGTTTATCGGGACGGAAAACGCTTTTTATGAACGGCACCTGGTTTTTGACAGAGCGATCGATCCCAAAGTAGCGAGTGCGCGTGAGCGCTTTGAGGCGTTCTCCAGTTCCGTGCGAGACATTCTCGCTCAGCGTTGGGTGCTGACCAAGAACACTTATGAACAACAAAATGCCAAACGCATTTATTACCTCTCCATGGAGTTCCTCATCGGACGTTCGTTGGCCAACAACATCACCAACCTGTTGCTAGATCCGCTTTTGCCGGATGCAGCTCGAGAGAAAGGTATCGACTGGCTTGAACTGGTCGAGCAGGAACCGGATGCTGGGTTGGGCAATGGAGGCTTGGGCCGCCTCGCGGCGTGCTTTCTCGACTCGATGGCGACCATGCAACTCCCCGGCACCGGGTATGGTTTGCGCTATGAGTACGGCATGTTCAAGCAATCGATTGTAGATGGCTGGCAAAAGGAGAATCCTGACAACTGGCTCCGCTACGGCGATCCCTGGGAGATTGCCCGGCTTCACGAGAAGGTGGAAGTCAGGCTGAACGTTTCATTCAAGTTGCAAGAGGGGAATTTTCACGTCATCCCCGACCGGCCGTCAAGCCTGATCGGTATCCCGTTTGATCGTCCCGTGGTGGGCTATGGCGGAAAGACGATCAATACACTCCGGCTCTGGGCCGCGGCGGCGCCCGATTATTTCGATTTTGAGAAGTTTGGCAGCGGAGACTTCGTGGGCGCACTCGGCGAAACTCTCGAAGCGGAGTCGCTTACCCGCGTGCTGTATCCCGACGATTCTACGACGAAGGGGCAGGGGCTGCGCTTTCTGCAGGAGTATTTCCTGGTCGCGTGTTCCATGGCCGACCTGGTGCGCCGTTTCCAGCGCCACAACTCGGATTGGGAAAAGTTTCCGGAGAAAGCCGCAATTCAACTCAATGACACGCATCCTTCCATGTCAGTCCCTGAACTGATGCGAATCCTGCTCGACGATGTGCACTTGGGATGGGACCAGGCCTGGGACCTGACGAAGAAGACGCTCGGGTACACGAATCACACCTTGCTGCCTGAGGCTTTGGAGAAATGGCCAGTGGCATGGTTTGAGACACTGCTTCCTCGGCACCTGGAGCTCATCTACGAGATCAACCGTCGGCTGCTCGATGAAGTTCGGGTTCGCTTCCCGGGCGACGAGGGGCGCGTGCAGCGCATCAGCCTGGTGGAAGAAGCCAGCCCGCGCAAAATCCGGATGGCCAACCTTGCCATTGTTGGCTCGCATAGCACCAATGGAGTGTCTGCTGTCCACTCCAAGCTGCTGCGAACCACGACGGTCAAGGATCTTGCGGAAATGTTTCCCGAGCGTTTTAGCAACAAGACAAACGGAGTGACGCCCCGGCGCTGGTTGCGCGAGGCCAATCCCGCGCTGGCCCGCGAAATCACGGAGGTCATCGGAGATCGCTGGATTACGGATCTTAACCTACTCAAACAGCTCAAGCCATTCGCGGAGGATTCCAATGCTCGCGAACGCTTTCTCAAGTCAAAGCGAGAGGCCAAAGTGCAGTTTGCTAATTGGCTCAAGTCAACGTCGGGGCGTGTCGTGGACCCGGATACCGTCTTCGACTGCCACATCAAGCGTATTCACGAATATAAAAGGCAATTCATGAATGCGCTGCGGATTGTGATTGTTTATAACCGGCTGCGGGAAAATCCCGGCATGAAGATAGTGCCTCGGACATTTTTCTTCGCTGGTAAAGCGGCGCCAGCTTACAAGCTGGCCAAGCTCATCATAAAGCTCATCAACAACCTGGCGGACACGATTGACGCCGACCCGGCGGCGCGCGGCCGGCTCAATGTCGTCTTTCTCCCTGAGTACAACGTTTCGTTGGCGGAACGACTGATTCCAGCCAGCGATGTCTCCAACCAGATCTCGACCGCCGGCTACGAGGCCAGCGGAACGAGTAACATGAAATTTATGATGAACGGAGCCTTAACGGTCGGAACCCGCGACGGTGCGACCATCGAAATGGCGGAGGAAGCCGGAGAAGATAACATGTTCCTGTTCGGGCTCACCGTGGAGCAAGTCGCGAACAGCCGCGCCTGGTATAGCCCGCACTGGCATTATGAAAATGAGCCGCAGACGCGAGCCGCTCTGGACCTGATTTTCTCTGATCACTTCAGCCGTAACGAACCAAGAGTATTCGCTCCCTTGCGCGATATGCTTCTGACCCAGGGCGATCACTATATGCATCTGGCGGACCTGACCTCGTATTGCCAGGCACAAGACCGGCTCGGGGCGCTCTATGCCGAACCCGCCGCATGGGCGCAGAAAGCAATCTTGAACGTCGCCAGCTCCGGGAAGTTTTCGAGCGATCGCTCGATTGCGGAATATGCAAGCGAGATTTGGAAGGTGGAACCATGCCCAGTACTCTAGAAACACAGTCGCTGACAGGTGAACCTAAGATTTCGCCGCTGGCAGGCAAACCAGCGCCGAAGGAGTTGCTGGTGGACGTGGCTCGCCTGGAGAAGGAATATTTTGAGCGGCGTCCCGACCTGGATGATCCAAACCAGCTCGTCAGCTTCGGCACCAGCGGACACCGTGGCTCGCCCCTGCGCGGCACATTTAACGAAGCGCACATCCTCGCAATTACCCAGGCGATCTGCGAATACCGGCACGAGCAGGGTACCGACGGCCCGCTCTATCTGGGGAAAGACACCCACGCGGTCTCGGAGCCCGCGCAGCGCACCGCCCTCGAGGTGCTTGCGGCAAACAACGTGGAGACGATTATTCAGCAGGGCGACGGGATAACTCCGACGCCTGTTATCTCGCGAGCGATTCTGGTTTACAACCGTGGCCGCAAGGAGAAAGATCATCTGGCCGACGGCATCGTCGTCACGCCATCGCACAATCCGCCCGAGGATGGAGGCTTCAAGTACAACCCGCCCAACGGCGGGCCGGCGGATACCGACGTGACTCGCTGGGTAGAGAATCGCGCGAACGAACTGTTGCGAGCAGAGAATGCAGGCGTCAAGCGAATTCCGTTTGCGAAGGCGATCCGGTCCGCGACCACTCACCAGGAAGATTTCGTCCTGCCTTATGTTCGTGATCTCAAAAATGTCGTCGACATGGATGCGATTCGCGGTGCCCACCTTAAACTTGGCGTTGACCCATTAGGAGGAGCCTCGCTGCCTTATTGGGAACCGATCAACTCGATTTACGGGCTGGACATCGTGGTCACCAATCCGATAGTCGACCCGACATTTTCGTTTATGACCGTTGACCACGACGGCAAAATTCGTATGGACTGCTCGAGTCCCTATGCGATGGCCAGGCTGGTCGGTCTGAAAGATCAGTACCAGGTTGCTTTCGGGAACGATACCGACGCTGATCGGCACGGGATCGTAACTTCGGTTGCGGGTTTGATGAACCCCAATCATTACCTTGCCGTTGCCATCCGCTATTTGCTCAACTACCGGCCCCAGTGGCGTAACACAGTTGCGGTGGGAAAGACGCTGGTGAGCAGCAGCATGATTGACCGGGTCGTCAAGAAGCTCGGCCGCCAGCTCCGCGAAGTGCCCGTGGGTTTCAAGTGGTTTGTGCCGGGGCTGGTCGATGGTTCGTATTGCTTCGGCGGAGAAGAAAGCGCTGGAGCGAGTTTTCTTCGTCTTGACGGCACAGTATGGACGACCGACAAGGACGGGCCGATCATGGATTTGCTGGCGGCGGAGATTACCGCGCGCACTGGAAAGAATCCCGGAGAACATTACCGCGAACTGACAGCGGAGTTCGGCATCCCGTGCTACACGCGCATCGACGCGCCCGCCACGCCCGAGCAGAAAGCAAAGTTGGGAAAACTCACCCCGGACGCGGTAAAGGAGTCAGACCTGGCGGGCGAGCCAATCACCGCCAAGCTGACCAAAGCCCCGGGCAACGATGCCCCAATCGGCGGCTTGAAAGTTGTGGCGGAGAGCGGTTGGTTTGCAGCGCGACCCTCCGGCACCGAAAACATTTATAAGATCTACGCCGAGAGTTTCAAGAGCCAGACCCACTTGAGCGCGATTTTGAGGGAAGCCGAGCAAATGGTGAACAGAGCGTTGGGGTCCTCTTCGGTTGTTCGGGACGATGTCGAGCCATGAACGGCAACGGTGGGCTCACCAATATCCCGCCGTTTCCCTCCGAATATCGCGCGTCCGGCTTGCTGATGCACGTCACGTCTTTGCCCTCGCCGTATGGCATCGGCGATCTGGGAGCGTCGGCGTTCTCATGGATTGATCGTCTCCATGATGCCGGCCAAGGGTGGTGGCAAGCGCTACCACTCGGCCCGACTGGTTACGGAAACTCGCCGTATCAATCACTATCGTCGTTTGCCGGCAACGCGCTGCTGATCAGTCCCGATTCCCTCATTTCGGACGAGCTGCTACAGGCGAGCGATAGTCAGGTTCACTTCTCCGCGGACGTGGTTGACTACGACTCTGTTATCCCGTTCAAACAGCGGCTGCTCAAAACAGCGTGGGCAAACTTCAAAGCCGGGGAGCCCAGAGGCAAGGACCTGCGGCCTACCTACGACGAGTTCTGCGCGAAGCAAGCGCATTGGCTGGAAGACTACGCTCTGTTCCGCGCACTGAAAGAAAAGTATCGCCAAGCTTATTATCTGGACTGGCCAGCAGAGTTGGTTCAGCGCATTCCGGGCGCCCTGGCCGTGGCGCGGCGTGAGCTAGCAAGTCAAATCGATCAGGTTCGCTTCGCGCAATTCCTGCTGTTCCGCCAAGCCGATCAACTCAAGGAGCATGCTCATGCCAAGGGCGTGAGCTTGATCGGCGACCTGCCTTTCTTTGTTTCCCCTGATTCCGCTGATGTTTGGGCGAACCCTGAACTATTCTTGCTCGATGACCAGCGTCGGCCACGCTTCGTCGCCGGAGTTCCCCCCGACTATTTCAGTGCACAAGGTCAGTTGTGGGGTAATCCCGTCTACAACTGGGATGCCGTGCGTTCGACTGGTTATCGGTGGTGCATCGATCGGTTGCGTGCTCGGCTGGCTCACGTCGATGTGATTCGCCTGGATCACTTCCGCGGGTTCGCGGCTGCGTGGCACGTTCCAGCCGGAGCGCCAACGGCTCAGTCCGGGCAGTGGGTGGCGGGTCCGGGAGCCAGCTTTTTTCAAGCACTGCAAACGGAGCTGGGCCATCTGCCATTCATCGCGGAAGATTTGGGTTTGATTACCCCCGACGTACAAGACCTGCGCGACCAGTTGCGTTTGCCGGGGATGCGCGTCCTGCAATTCGCCTTCGATGGTCATGCGGACAATCCATATCTGCCGCGCAACTTTGTCCACAATACGGTCGCCTATACCGGCACGCATGACAATGCCACAACTCGACAATGGTATGAGGAATTGCCCGACTACCAGCGGCAGAACTTCTGGAGCTACCTCAAGCGTGCGCCGGGAACCAGTGCGGATGCCGCTCCGGAGTTGATGCGGCTGGCATGGTCGTCACCAGCGGCGCTCGCGATCGCTCCGTTGCAGGATCTGCTCAACTTGGGAAGCGAAGCTCGTATGAACGTGCCTGGTCATGCCGATGGGAACTGGCGTTGGCGCGTCCGAGAGGACACGCTGTCCTCTCAGGCTCTTCAGTGGCTGCAGGATTTGACGGAGAGTTGCAAGCGCTCGGTCAGTCCTGCAACATCCGTCAGGGCGCAAGTGGACCGCGAAGGTGCGACGAGCTTCCGCTGACCACGGACAGGCGGATATGGGAAATAGCAAGTGGATGCGGATGAAAAAAGAGACACCTGTGAACAATTCAAACCTCGAAGTGCACGCCAACTTAGCTGACACCGCCGATTCCGTGGCGGCGCCACCTACCAGGCGTCCGACATGGGAGGAAGCAGAAGGCAACCCATTGCCACTTGGCGTCAAGTGGATCGAAGAGGAGCAAGCGTTCAATTTTGCCGTTCACTCGGAACATGCGGAGAGCGTCACTCTATTGCTCTATTCTCCAGCCGATCTAGTGAATCCTCTTCTGACGCTTCAATTGGATTTTTTGCACAACAAGTCGGGGCGGATTTGGCACTGCCGCGTCCCGGTTACAAAGCTTGGTGCCGCTCGTTATTACGCGTATTCCGTATCAGGAGAGACGATTCCTCAACTGCATAGTTTCGATCCGCAGAAGGTTCTGCTCGACCCGTACGCGAAATGCATTTTCTTCCCACCCAGTTTTGATCGGAACTTGGCCATGCGAGAAGGGTCCAATGCAGGCAGCGCGCCTTTGGGAGTGCTGACTGATCACCGATCGACATTTGACTGGGCGGGGGCTCGGCCTCCGTATCATGAGTCGGATGCAGTCATCTACGAACTTCACGTGAAAGGTTTCACGAAGAACCCAAACTCAGGTGTCGACCCATCGCGTGCAGGCACATACGCCGGTCTCGTGGAAAAGATTCCCTATTTAAAGGAACTCGGGGTGACGGTTGTGGAACTGATGCCGGTTTTTCAGCGCGACCCACAAGAAGGCGACTACTGGGGCTATATGCCTTTGAATTTCTTCGCGCCGCATGCTCAGTACGCGAGCACACACCGTTCTGATGAGCAGCATCTTGAATTCAAGAATATGGTGAAGGCTTTTCATCAGGCTGATATCGGCGTGGTGCTGGACGTCGTATACAACCACACTTGCGAGGGCGACTACAAAGGGCCGATCTACAGCTTCAAGGGTCTCGACAGTGCCGGCTATTACATGCTTTCCTCCGATCCGGCAAACCCCTACGCCAATTACTCCGGCACCGGCAACACCTTGAATTTCGGCCAGGCACATGTGCGCAAGATGGTGATCGATAGTCTGCGTTATTGGAAGCGAGGGATGCATATCGACGGATTCCGCTTTGATCTGGCGTCGGTATTCAGCCGCAATGCAGACGGGTCTCTCAACTGGGGCGAAGCGCCCATCTTCAGTGAAATTGCCGCGGACCCGGAATTAGGGCGGGTGCGTCTGATCGCAGAACCTTGGGACACAGCCGCTTATCAGCTCGGACGAGGATTCCCAGGATTGACCTGGCTGCAGTGGAACGGGCGGTTTCGCGATGACATTCGCCGTTTCGTTAAGAGCGATCCGGGGACGGTCCCTGACCTGATGCGCCGGATTTATGGGAGCGATGATTTGTTTCCCGACAACCGCGCCGACGCTTATCACGCGTTCCAGAGTGTGAATTATATAACGTCCCACGACGGCTTCACGCTCTACGATCTTGTCTCTTATGACCGCAAGCACAATTGGCAAAACGGAAATAATAATCAGGACGGTACCGACGCGAACTACAGTTGGAACTGTGGACAGGAAGGGGATGAAGCTGTCTCCCCGGCAGTCCTCGCGTTGCGCCGGAAGCAAGTAAAGAATTTCTGCTGTCTGCTCTTCTTATCGAACGGTACGCCGATGTTTCGGGCCGGGGACGAGTTTCTGAACACGCAATTTGGCAACAACAATCCCTATAACCAGGATAACGAAACTGGATGGCTGGATTGGAGTCAGCTCCGATCTAATAAGGACACTTTCCGGTTCTTCAAGAACATGATTGCCTTCCGCAAAAATCATCCCTCGTTGAGCCGGAGCAGGTTCTGGCGGGAGGACGTTTCCTGGTACGGCGTCGGCCCCACGGTCGATTTGTCCCACGACTCGCACAGCCTGGCATTCTGCCTCCACGGCGCTTCTCAGGATGACGACGACATCTACGCAATGATCAACGCCTACTGGGAAGAGTTGGAGTTCAATGTGCAGGAGGGAACCGCACAGGAGTGGAAGAGAATCGTGGACACCGCTTTGCCCAGTCCAGATGATTTCTTGGACGACGGAATCCCTTTAGAACGGACGAAATACCTACTGGCTCCAAGATCGATTGTGGTCTTGTGTCGACTCAAGAAAAGCGACACTCGGGAGGGTCCATGAGCACGCGATCGAGGATCATTATCGTCGGTGGCGATTAACAAAGATGCCGATAGTCTGGCCAGTTCGGCTGTCCGCAAACGCGGAAAAACGTACAGCCGGCTGGCCGAATGAATTCTAAGTCTGGCACACGGCCGGTACACCGGATTTTCCACCTGCGTCGCTAAAAGCTACAGATTCCGACTGATTCGCAGTCACAGAAGAAGTGGCCCACCTCATCGACTCGTCTCAGACTCGGTTTCATCGCCTGGTATTGATGACGCTCTATGGCACGGGGTACGGCGCGCCGAGTTGGCTCGCTTGCAAATTTTCGATATCGATAGCCGACGGATGGTAATCCACATCCGCGGCGGGAAAGGGCGTCAGGACCGAGATGTCAGAGCGACGCTGACGCGGTGGAATACAGAATTCCCTGTATTTACAGCAACTCTCGTGAAAGGGATTATTCACTCTCTAAATTATTCACCCACTCGAATTAAACGATTCACCCTCCCGATTTAAGAAGATGGAAATGGAGCTGAACGCCATGTTGCGCGGATGCAGAAAAATCCACGGCTTCCTTGCAATACTAATTTTGTTTCATTTGAATCCGAGTCTGGCCAAGTCCCAAACCACCGAGGGCAGCAACGGGTGGAAACTTGTATGGTCAGACGAATTTAATGGAGCCGCAGGCTCTGTGCCGGATTCCAGCAAATGGACCTACGACGTCGGGGGTGGCGGATGGGGCAATAATGAGGAAGAGTTGTACTGTGCGGCTGGCTCCAACGCCAGCCCCTGCAGCGCGCTAACGCCGAACGCGGTTCTCGACGGCGAGGGCAATTTGGTCATTTCGGCCATCTATAACAATGGCACCTGGACTTCAGCGCGTATGAAAACCGAGGGCATTGAGAACCTTCAGTATGGACGCATCGAAGCGCGCATGAAACTGCCTATGGGCGCTGGCATTTGGCCGGCGTTTTGGCTTCTTGGATCTAACATCAATACCTCCGGCTGGCCCCTCTGTGGCGAGATGGACGTCATGGAATGGGTGCCGCAGTACGGCTCCTCGAAGACTTCGTCCACGATTCACGGCCCGTTTTCCGGCGGAAACGGTGTCGGCTCGTCGTTTACGTTTCCAAACAATGGCACAGTAAGCGACTTTCATACGTATGGGATTATTTGGTCTCCGAACCAGACGCAGTTCTATCGGGACGACCCCAGCGCGCCTTATTTTACGATCCAGAACACAAGCGACATTCCCGGCGACTGGGTGTTCAATCATGACTTTTTTCTGATCATGAATCTGGCGATGGGCGGCTATTTCCCCGGATACACAAACAGCACGACGCCGAACCCAGCGGTAATGACGGTCGATTATGTGCGAATCTATCGGGCAGCACACACACCGGTCGCCGGACCAGTGTCCATCAACGCCGGCGGGGTTTCGGAGGGCAGTTTTTTTGCGGATACCAATTTTACCGGCGGCAAGACGGTTTCGACGGATGAAGCAATAGACACATCGCTTATTCCTGCGCCAGTACCTCCGCAAGCTGTTTACCAGACGGCGCGTGAGGGTGAGTCGCGATACACGATTACAGATTTGGTTCCTCAGGCGCCGTATAACGTGCAGTTACACTTCGCCGAAACTCAGGTCAATGGACCGGGAGAGCGTCTGTTCGATGTAACCATTAATCGTCAAACTGTTCTGAATCGTTTCGACATTTTTGCGGCCGCTGGCGGCAAAAACAAAGCAGTCGAAGAAAACTTTAAAGCCACCGCCGACGAGTATGGGAATATGGCAGTCCGGTTGACTCCTCGTACTCCCGCTCAACCGCGCATCAGCGGCCTGCTGGTCAGTCAGACCAACGATAACGAACCGACCAGTGGCCCGGTATTTATCGACTCAGGCGGTGGCGACGTCGGCAATTTCATCGCCGACACTGACTTTTCTGGAGGGAACCAGGCGAGTAGCTTCGCGACGGTTGACACCTCCCTCATCTCCAGCCCGGTTCCACCGCAGGCGGTTTTCCAAAGTGAGCGCTGGGCGCCAAGCACTTACACGATTGGCGGTTTTACGCCGGGATCGATGCATACCGTCATGTTGTATTTCAACGAGATCTACTGGAACCAACCAACCCAGCGACAATTTAATGTTCTGATCAATGGCTCGCAAGTGCTCACGAACTTCGATATCGTTGGCATGACTGGGGCGAAGAATAAGGCAATTGAGGAGCAGTTCCCGGCGACGGCTAATTCGGCGGGGCAGATCGTAATCCAATTCACGCTGGGTGCCGCAGATCAACCGAAGATCAGTGGCATCGCCGTGAATTGAGCTGGCTGGCCCCCGCACCACCTTGGCTGGAAATCTCGCTGGCGGTGCAGAACGTGATCGACCCAGTCCGTATAATCGCCTAAGGTGAGGCTGACCCGAAACGGGCTCCTCTGAAGGCCCCTTCCAGGAGGACACCGGTGACTTCCCTCTTCCCCCGATACAAGGCGATTGTCAGTTTCCCAACATTTGTGATGTCTTTCTTGTTGTTCGCAGAAGGGATCACGCCCTCTTTCGCGCAATCGGTTAGCGTGGTTTTGACGACTCCCGATCAAACATCGCTGCTTGCCCCACAGACGCCATTGACCTTTGCTTCCGGAACCGCGGCACAATTGGCGATCAACATCAATGACACGATTCGCTATCAGAAGCTCGAAGGTGTAGGCGGTTCGTTCACTGATTCATCTGCATACCTTGTGTGGACCAAGCTCACGCCTGCGCAACGCGATCAGTTGATGAACGATCTCTTTAATCGACAAGGTATTCATTTGAGTTTTCTACGGCAGCCGATGGGCGCCACCGATCTTGCACTGAGCAGTTACACCTACGATGACCTGGCACCCGGCGAGACTGATCCGGATCAGGACCAGTTCTCAATCGCTCACGATCAGGCGTACATCCTGCCGACCATTCGCGCAGCCATGGGTGCCAATCCCGATATCAAGGTTATGGCGCTGCCCTGGTCACCTCCGGCATGGATGAAGACAAATGACGCTCTGGGAGGGGGAGGATTCAACACCGCGAACTTTCCAACTCTTGCCAAGTACTTTGCCAAATTCATTGCCGCCTACGAGGCGAACGGCGTCCCCATTAATTACGTCGCAGTGCAAAATGAGCCGCTCTACGAGACAGGCGGCTATCCCACCATGTTTATGAATCCCCTTGATGAGGGCCGGTTCATCGCCGAGTACCTCGGACCGGAACTTCGAAACAGTCACTTTCGCAACCAAAACTGGAACTTCAGCGGGCAGAACGAGGACCCTGGCGACGCCACGCCCGGAATCCTGGGCTATGAACACAACTGGGATAATCCTCGCTATCCGGAATTCCTTCTGCAGAACCCGAAGGTTGGTTTGTATCTCGCCGGCGTCTCATTTCATTGCTACGCAGGCAACGCAACTGATGCACAAAACGCCGTTCACGACCTCGATCCCGGAACCCCGATCTATTTCACCGAATGCACAGGAGGCAACTGGGCTCCCGATTTTGCGACGAACCTCGGCAACGACGTCGAGGGACAAATGATCAACGTGCTGCGCAACTGGGGAAAGACCGTCGTGATGTGGAACATGGCGCTCGATCCCACTGGCGGCCCCACGGTGCAGCACGGTTGCGGCAATTGCCGCGGCATCGTGACCATCGACACCAGCACGACTCCCGCGACGGTTTCGCGCAATGTCGAGTACTACGCGCTTGGCCATCTTGCCAAGTTTGTGGAAACGGGAGCCTACCGGATTGATTCGAACAGCTTCGGGAGCGGCAGCATTGAGGACGTCGCATTCAAGAATCCGGACGGCTCTATTGCTGTCCTCGTTTACAACGCGGCCACCACGCCAAGTGATTTCTCGCTGAACTGGAAGGGCAAGACCGTGAGCTACACGCTGCCCGTGGGGGCCGTTGCAACACTAAAGTGGGCTGGCTACACCGGTAACACATTCGACGTGACCGCCGGGCCCGGGTCGCAAACGATCGCTCCGGGAGGTTCGACGGCCTTTGAGGTCGGCGTCGATCACTACGGATCAAATCATGCTCCCGTCGCGCTGCAAGTGCAGGGCCTGCCTGCGGGGGCGGATGGAGGCCTGGAGCGCATCCCGTTTACGACCGAATGGGCCCTCGCCATCAACGCGGAGCCGAACCTGACCAGCGGAGCGTACCGAATCACCATCCTCGGGACGCAAGGTGCAGTCGATCAGACTTCAACAGTGCAACTGAACGTCGGCGAACCGGAGGCGCCTTTCGGGGGAACACCGTGGACGTTGCCTGGTCAGGTCCAGGCAGAGAATTTCGACAACGGCGGCAACTACATCGGCTATTTCAACCTGGATCCATCGGACCCAAGCGGTAATACCTATCGAGCCCCCGCATCGGTTGGGGTCGAACCAACCAGTGATATCGGCGGAGGATACGATGTTGGGTACACCAAGGAAGGCGAGTGGTTACGGTACACGGTGAACGTAACTCAGGGAGGCATTATGAACCTGCAGTCGCGTGTCGCTTCCTTGGGTCAGGGTGGGTACTATCACGTTTCGTTCGACGGCAAGAGCGCGACCGGTAACCTGTTCGTTCCGGCAACCGGTTGGTGGCAGAACTGGACAACCCAGGTGTCACCTGCATTCATGCTCGAAGCAGGAAAACACATTATGCAGGTCACGTTCGATGGGAATGGCCCAAGCGGCGGGATGGGCAATTTCAACTGGTTCGCTATCCAGCCCGTTACGCTAGGAACCGCGTCCCCGGGTTCTCCGGCAATGGTGCCGGGTCTGATTCAGGCAGAAGACTTCGACGCGGGCGGGAAGGGCATCGCCTACTGGAATGGGGCGACGAGCAACGGCGGCGGTGCCAATTATCGTCCCGGCGAAACGGTGTACATCGAGAATTGCTCGGACGCAGGCGGCGGGTACGACGTTGGCCAGACCAACCCGGGTGATTGGCTGAATTACACTGTCAATATTGCCTCGTCCGGCTCCTATACGTTGCGGGTGCGCGTCGCGACAGCAGTTGGTGGCGGTGTCTTCCATCTCGCTGTCGACGGCCACAGGGTGACGCCCTGGGTCTCCGTTCCGGAGACCGAAGGATGGCAGACCTGGCAGACGCTCGAGGTTCCTGTCGTCAAACTTCCGCAAGGTCTGCACACCTTGCAACTCGTCATGGATAGCGGCGGCTACTACAACACGGTAGGCAATTTCAACTGGCTCTCTCTCCAGTAATCTAGCCTCCTCAACCTAACCCAAAACACGAGTGAACTCTTTACAGGCACGACGAGATACAAAGTCGAAAGAGCGACTGATCGACCTCATGCCCTGTTGGCTATCCCAGGACGCCCAAAACCGACAGATTCGAATCAGGGCACAATTCCCGGCTTATCTGACGCCGGAAGACTCAGAAATCGGCTTTCCGGAATCCGACCGCTATCAAAGTAGTAAACGCCATAGCATGATACCGGGCCTGTGATACCCATCTCCCGCCTAAGTCCTTTTGTGCTCAGTGACCGGCTTCGAGCGTCGGATTCGAACCCTCGTTTGGGTTGTGGACAGGAATGGAATCTACTCTTGCTCCGTAGCTTCTCTCACGATACGGGCAGCGGCTTGACTGGCATCCTCACGCTTGCAAGTTCCCTGCTTGCAGTGGGCATCGTACGGCTGAGTGACCTGCGCTCTCCAGCCAGCGCTCTGCGACGTGTCAGGATCAAACCTTTGGCCACAGTCCCGACAGACACCGTATGGGATTGGCTGGGCGATGAGGAGTAGCTTTCTGAGCGTACCCTCTAGCATGCCAACAGTTTCCCACAGGGCGGCTCACCGCGCTAGCCCTGTGGATTTCAAACTGCACCGCTACCAAATGTTCGGTTCTCTCGTCTAGAAGCATCAGCGTATAAACGCAAGGCAGTCGCTTCGGCCATGGCGGTGACAGTAGCGATCGCGCTCATGGCTCGAACCCGAATTCACCTTTTCATACGTGATGTGCTCAGCGAGGAGGAACTGACCGATGCTCTTATCTTCTCTTCGCGGCTGCTGCACTGGTGATACTTCCATTGGTTCCGATCGATATGTTGGTCGGTTCAGCGCTATTAATCCTCGTACGGACTGGGAGATCGTGATTTTGATCATGTTGATCACCGCAAGGGGCCATATCGCTGTGTGTTTGTTCGGACCTCGCTTCGGCCTTCCCTTGGCGGGGTTGGCTTCTGGCTTTGTATCGAGTGTGGCCACACATCGGTGGGAATGACACGATACTACGATTCCCCTCGCGCTCGAAAACCCAACTCGATTATCCCAGAACTCACCCAACGGAAGGTTCCCATGACGCGCCACTCTCTTGTAGTGGCTGCGCAAAGCAACGACCCCGCCACACGATCGTGGGCGATCGAAGCTATCGCCGCGGCGTAGTGGAGGCCGGTCTACAAGTACATGCGCAGTGGAACATCGCTCTGGAAGACGCTGCCGACGTCACACAGGAGTTCTTCACCCGTCTTCTGGAAAAGGAATTCCTCGATTCTTACGACAGCGGTAAAGGAAGCCGGCGCACTTTTCTACGAACGTGTGCTGACCATCTTTTTATGAATCAGGCACGGGACTCCAAGCGGCTGAAACGCGCCGTTGGCAGTAAGTTATACAGCAAAGATGTTCTTGTTCAAATATTCATTGCGAAACTTACCGTGTGGATCGTACTGCTTACTGAGCTCGATAAAATCGGGCATCTTCTTGTAAATTCGCTTGAGTTCCGCCGGTGAGATGGTGAACAGCTTTCCCCAGTGCGGACGTGCATTGAACGGGGCGAGTTCCCTCTCGATGACGGGTAAGAGTTGGCGGACGGCGGACCAGTCTGGTTTCCAGGTGAAGTGGATAGTCACGCAGTCTTGCTCGTAACAAGGGCTCATCCATAAATTATCGGCGGCGATCGTGCGAATTTCGGAAATCAGTAAGGCTGGGCTGACTTGATCGCGCAGTCGCTCAACCGCCAGAATTGCTTCCATTGCATGTTGCCGTGGCACAAAGTATTCCGACTGCAGTTCTTTGCCGGCACTCGGAGTAAAACCCATGCGAAAGTGCGGCAGGCGCTCGTACCAAGGACCAGGTACTCCCATCTGCTCGGTGCAGTTTTCCGCCGACAGTGCGGCAATCGGGTGCAGATTCCTCGTGGCGAGCTTCGCTCCGTAGAACTCTGAAGTAGCGTGAATAGCCTGTCCCTCTTCGATGCGGCTCTTGATCCACACTTCGTTGATGCGCTGCTTTTGCCAGTCCGTAAACAAGCTCACGCTATAGCCGCTGGACTCGATGGCATCGAAGTGGTCTTTTAGCTCTCTGAGGCGCAGGTTTTCGTAAACATGCTGGAGCATCTTGAAGCTGGGCTGTATATCGAGAGTCACCTTTGTGATTACGCCCAGCGCTCCCAATCCAACCACCGCTCCGTTAAGTGTTTCGCCGTCTCGCTCCCGCGACAGGCTCACAACATTGCCTTCCCCTGTCACGATTTCTAGTCCGGATGCCGCGGTTGCCAGGTTTCCATTTTTCTGACCCGAGCCATGGGTTGCCGTACTGAGGGCGCCTGCCACTGAGATATGGGGCAATGACGCGAGGTTATGAAGCGCAAATCCCTTGCCGTCGAGATACGGACACAATTGTCCATACGTGATACCCGCAGCGACAGTGACGGTGCGCTTCGTCGGATCGATGGCAATCACGTTGTCCATCGGCCTCAGCGATAGAAGCAGGTCTTTGCTGTCGGCAATGTTGTTGAAACAATGACGTGTGCCGAGTACCTTCAGCTTGATTTCCTTCTTGACGCAGTCCTGCAGCTGTTCCAGCGAATCGAAAGCCTGAACTCGGTCGGTGCTGTATTCAACATTGCCGGCCCAGTTTCTGAGCCTCTCCCGTCCAGCCCAAGCCAGCATGCGCATTACCGGGCAAGATGCAAATGCGCCGGCGAAGAGCTTGATAAAGGTCCTCTTATTCATAGGGCGAAGCTCCGGAATTATCGACTGTGAGGGTGAGTAAACCAAGCACACCCATACGCCGATACGATTATCTAGGCAAGGGCCTGCCGGAGAAATCCTGCCACGTCGCTAACGAAGCGATGCACCGACACCTCTGCGATGCGGTGGCCGACGATCGCGTTCATGGTTTTTCCCACGGCGCCGAAGGGTGGCTCGTAAATGCCGCAGAAATCTAACTGCGTTTCGGTCGAGGTCAGCGGGTACACGGAAAGCTCGCCCCTCATGAGAGGAAATAATCGCGGCATGGTCGTGGCCTCCCATTCCAGCACCAACCGCGTACTCGGAGTTGAGGCAGCATCAGTGCTCTTTTCCTCAATGTTTTTCACGGAGATATTGATGTCGGTCTTTACCCCAATGCCGCCAAAGTCGACGTGCAGTTCAGCAGCGACTGATTGCGCCCGGGAAGCAGCGGCCTTGGTGGCCGACTGAAACACGGTGAGTGCATTCTGCTTCAACGTATCGCGGACGCGCTCGTAGGGACGGTTCACATAGTCGTAGCTGCGAATTTCCCGTCCTGAACTCATCATTCCTTCCAGCTGGACTGCCCGTCTTCAAACAGGTGATCTCGAAGACTGTACCATAGCGCGCTCGCACCTGAGATCGGTTGCGTGCGCCGTCCGTGCTTTCGGGTTCATTATTGCGCCACCATGTATTTGAGATATCGTTTCCGAAAACAATGGGAATGAATTTCGCTGTATTATGGCTACCGCCCGTATTCAATCGCAATCAGCTGGCGCTTAATAGCGGACGCAAGGTCAGCGCCACGCGAGGAGGCTCGATGGCTCAGATCGACGTTCCATTGTCGCGTGCGGGTTTCGGACAGACGCAGCGAGCCGACAGTTGGTGGGTACAGCCACTGGTTGTGTTTCTAGGTTTGTCGGCATTCATCGCTTACTCCACCTGGGCTGCTCTGCAGGGGCAGCATTTCAGATTCGGACCTTATCTCTCACCGTTTTATTCGCCCGAATTGTTCGGCCCTGGTCATGAGGGTTGGATTGGTCGAAATCCAAGCTGGATGCCTGTTTGGGTTACAGGGGCGATGCTCATTCTGTGGGCGCCGGGCGGCTTTCGAGTGACGTGCTACTACTATCGTGGAGCGTACTACAAGGCGTTTTGGGCGGATCCGCCCTCCTGTACCGTCGGCGAACCGAGGAAGACATATCTCGGCGAACGATCGTTTCCTTTGATTCTGCAAAACGTCCATCGGTATTTTCTATATCTGGCCCTCGTGTTTCTCGTAATTCTGGCGCGGGACGTGTGGGATGCATTCTGGTTCGACGGCCGGTTTGGCATCGGCGTCGGTACTCTCGTCTTATTGACGAACCTCATCCTGCTGAGTTCCTACACCCTGGGATGCCACTCCTTTCGTCATCTGGTCGGCGGTTTCCGCGATCGGCTGGCTGGGGCGCCAGCCCGCAAGCGAGTTTACGATTGCGTGAGTTGTCTGAACGGCCGCCACATGCTGTTTGCGTGGTGCAGCCTTTTCTCGGTAGCGTTTGCCGATTTGTATGTGCGGATGTGCTCGATGGGTATCTGGACGGATTGGAGGATCGTCTAGTGAGCGAGTACATCACGCATGAAAACGACGTTCTGATCATTGGAGCCGGGGGCGCCGGTTTGAGGGCTGCCATCGAGGCCTCAGCCGCAGGTGTAAAGGTTGCGGTCATTTCGAAGTCTCTTCTCGGCAAAGCGCACACCGTCATGGCCGAGGGTGGCGTAGCCGCGGCGATGGGAAATGTGGACGACCGCGACAGCTGGCGCGTTCACTTTGCCGACACCATGCGTGGCGGCCAATACCTGAGCGACTGGCGGATGGCGGAGCTCCATGCCAAGGAAGCTCCGGCGCGTGTGCGTGAACTTGAGGCTTGGGGCGCGCTTTTCGATCGCACCAGCGACGGCCGAATTCTGCAGCGGAATTTCGGCGGCCATCGCTATCCTCGGCTCGCCCATGTAGGGGACCGCACCGGCCTGGAGATGATCCGCACTCTTCAAGACCATGGCATCCATCTCGGTCTCGACGTTTTCATGGAACACACAGTCGTCACGCTGCTGAAGGACGGCGGTCGGATCGCGGGCGCGTTTGGATACGATCGCGAGCGTGGCCGATTTCACTTGTTTCGTGCCAAAGCTGTGGTGCTGGCGACGGGAGGAATTGGAAGGGCTTACAAGATCACCAGCAACAGTTGGGAATATACGGGCGATGGCCACTCGCTCGCCTACCATGCCGGTGCTGCGCTGATGGACATGGAATTTGTGCAGTTCCATCCCACGGGAATGATTTGGCCACCAAGTGTGCGTGGCATTCTGGTCACGGAGGGAGTGCGCGGCGAGGGAGGGGTGCTGCGTAATCGGAATGGCGAGAGATTCATGTTCAAAGATATTCCTCCGCTGTACGCCAACTCGACCGCCGACACGGAAGAGGAAGGCTGGCGGTATACGCAGGGCGACAAGAACGCGAGACGCCCGCCCGAGTTGCTGACCCGCGACCACGTTGCCCGCTGCATACGACGGGAAGTGCGCGAAGGACGGGGCAGCCCTCACGGCGGAGTGCTCCTCGATATCGCGTGGATCAAGGAGAGAATTCCCAACGCGGCGGAGCATATAAAGAAGAAGCTGCCTAGTATGTATCATCAGTTCAAGCAGCTTGCCGACATTGACATTACCCAGGAGCCGATGGAAGTGGGTCCTACGACCCACTACATGATGGGAGGCGTCAAGGTGGACGCCGAATCCCAAATGTCGGACGTGGCTGGCCTGTTTGCTGCGGGAGAGTGCGCGGCAGGTCTGCATGGCGCCAACCGGCTGGGCGGAAACTCACTCTCCGATTTGTTAGTCTTCGGCAAGCGAGCCGGAGAGTACGCCGCGGCCTATGCAAAAGAGAACTCGCTGGGTGCGGTCAATAGGGATGAACTCGGATCCGCGGAAAAATGGGCGCTTCAGCCGTTCGAGCACAAGGGTTCCGACAATCCGTACGCGGTACAACATAGGTTGCAGGACGTGATGCAGGAACTGGTGGGGATCGTGCGTCAGGAACCGGAGATGCTCCAGGCGCTGGAGCGCATTCGAGAGTTGAAAGCTGCCAGCGAGCGGGTCAGCGTGGATGGAAACCGGGAATACAATGCTGGCTGGCACACGGCGCTCGATCTGCACAGCCTGCTAACCGTATCGGAAATTGTTACCTGTGCGGCGCTGGAACGCAAAGAGAGCCGCGGGGCGCATTTCCGCGATGATTTTCCCGCCAAGGACAAGCATTACGACGGCTTCAACATCGTGGTGCGAAAAGGCGCCGGTGGAGAAATGCAACTCACCCGCGAGCCCATTCCCCCGATGCGGGAAGATCTGCAGCAAATCATCCAGGAGATGAAGTAATGGCGACGGCCACGTTTCGCATCTGGCGCGGGGAAAAAGGCCAAGGGAAGTTCCACGACTACCCCACGGAAGTCTCCGCCGGCATGGTGGTCCTCGACGCCGTGCATCAAATACAAGCGGAACAGGCCGGCGATCTTGCGGTTCGCTGGAACTGCAAGGCGGGGAAATGCGGCTCGTGCTCGGCCGAAATCAATGGCCTGCCGAAGTTGATGTGCATGACGCGGCTGAATACGCTTCCTCTGGATAGGCCTGTGACCGTCGAACCCATGAAGGCATTCCCGCACATGAAGGATCTGGTCACCGATGTATCGTGGAATTATGCGGTTAAGAAACGCATCCCAAAGTTTCAGCCGCGGCAGCCCGACGCACCTGATGGCACCTGGCGCATTGCCCAGGAAGATGTAGAACGGGTGCAGGAGTTTCGCAAGTGCATCGAGTGCTACCTCTGTCAGGATGTCTGCCACGTCTTGCGCGACCATCACATGCACGAACAATTCATCGGCCCGCGATTTCTGGTATATGCGGCCGCGCTAGAAATGCATCCGTTGGACGAAGGCGACCGCGTCGAAGCTCTGAGAAAGCAATTTGGTGTAGGTCTCTGCAACATCACCAAGTGCTGCACCAAGGTTTGTCCTGAAAATATCACGATCACCGACAACGCGATCATCCCGCTCAAGGAGCGCGTCGTGGATCGCTTCTTCGATCCGCTGTCGAAACTGTTCCGAGTATTCAGCAATTCGAAACGATAGGAGATGTTATGCATTTCGAACTGAAATCCATTTCCGAGCAGAGTATTCCCGAAGCGCTGGCAAAGGTAGAACGCTACAGACTATTAAATGAACCCAGCCTGGCGGAGAGCATTTGCCTCGATATTCTGGCCGTCGTGCCCAATCACCAGCAGGCGCTGATTTCGCTTTTGCTCGCGCGCACCGACCAATTCGATTCTGATGTGCATGTGAAAGCCGCACAAGAGGTTCTTTCGCAAATCAAGGGCGACTACGAGCGGGCATACTACCAGGGCATCATCTGGGAGCGTTTGGGAAATGCGCGCATTCGCCATGGTCGCACTGGAGCCGGCTCATCCGCATATCATGCGCTGCGGGAAGCAATGGATGACTATGAGAAGGCCATGAATTTTGCGACGCTCGGAAACGACGATGCCATTCTGCGATGGAACACCTGTGCGCGCGTGATCATGCAGAATCCGGACATCCGACCGGCCCCTGAGAATGAGCCCGCACAGGCGTGGGAGCACGACGAAGCCGGCTCCAGAATCGCAGATGCTTAGCATCAGATGCCATTACGTCACCGCGGTAGTCGAGGTGTGAGATCGGAATCACGGTCGTCGAAGATCTGGCAGTCATTTGTATGACGGTCGTCATTCCTGTGTTTGCTAACTCGAAATTGAAGCTATCTCCGGTATCTGCCGCTATAATCCCGGCAGTGCCTTCGCACCCATTGCCATCGCCGGATCAAATCCTTCGTATTCACTGCGTTAAGGTCTTCGTCCGTGATCAGGACCTAAGCTTACGGTTCTACGTCGACCAACTGGGCTTTCGCTTGGTCGCGGATACCGTGCTTCAGTCCGGCGAACGCTGGCTGGCCATCGCTCCGCCGGATGGGGACACAGTGCTCGCGCTCATCGCTCCTAAGCCCAACTCAAAACTGTCTGAGTTGATCGGCCGACCCACCGATGTCGTCCTCGTAACCGACGATGTTCTCGCCCGCTACCGAGAATGGTCGCGCCGCGGAGTTAAGTTCTTGTCCACGCCAAAACTGCGGCGAGTCAAGTCTGTCAGCGGGACCTCGATTCCGCCCGGGATTGAGACGCCTGTTTGGGGTGGAGTATTCACCCACTTCAAGGATCTCGACGGCAATTCATTTTCACTTGTCAGCTTAGACGAGGTAACACACTCGATCGAGGCTCAGCGCCGCGCCGCGGCAGAACGAGATGAAGCCGAGCGACGTGTGGCCCAGGAGCTCGACATCGCAAAGCAAGTGCAAGCTCGACTCTTTCCTCAAGGCCTGCCCGTTCTGAGGACCCTGGAATATGCCGGGATATGTCAGCAAGCTCGTCAGGTAGGCGGAGACTACTACGATTTTCTTGCCACAGGTCGAGAACGACTTAGCCTGGTAATCGGGGATGTCGCGGGTAAAGGAATCGGCGCCGCTCTGCTGATGGCGAATCTTCAGGCGAATCTTCGCAGCCAGTGCGCCATGGGATTCGAGGAACCGGCGCAGCTCATGCAAAGCGTTAATCGGCTGTTCTGCGAAAACACTCCCGAGAACGCCTACGCTACGTTTTTCTTTTCAGAATACAACGATCAGACCGGCCGCTTGCGCTATGCCAACTGTGGACACCTGCCGCCGCTCATTGTCCGTGCTGGCGGAGAGTTAGAACGTTTGGAGTCTACTGCCACTGTCCTAGGACGCTTCCCGTGCTGGGAATGTTCAATTGGCGAAACGAGTCTCTTCGCAGGAGACACTCTGGCTCTTTATACAGACGGTGTTACTGAGCCTGCCAGCGCGGACGGTGAGGAGTTCGGTGAGCAACGCCTGCTGAACTGTCTCGAGCTCCATCGAGACCTTTCCTCCAGCGACATGGTTTCCGCAGTGATCGACGAAGTGCGTCGCTACACTCGTCACGAACAGCTGGACGACATCACTCTCATCGTCGCTAAGTGCCGTTTCGACCCAAGCGGTGATCAAATGGGATTGCCCTATGAACGTTCCACCTGAACCGCACCAAGCTCCCCAAAGTCAGACATGAGCGAGAAACGCTAGTGCTGTATCGGATGCGCCCCATTAGAAGAGCGCAGGTAGGTTCGGGACGTGGTGCGGGGCGCGTCCGATACAGCTGTTTGAAGGAAGCCGCCCGTGGGTAGGCAGTTATGCATATT
>Ga0210408_10000458_pt1 | contig 52491 bp, 46 predicted proteins | sample IncBWH4MmetaG_FD_155471 | JGI IMG/M metagenome (GOLD analysis project Ga0210408, IMG submission 155471) | Forest soil microbial communities from Barre Woods Harvard Forest LTER site, Petersham, Massachusetts, United States - Inc-BW-H-4-M | ecosystem: Environmental > Terrestrial > Soil >...
GAGACCCGAACGTGGCTCGCCCTATCGACGTCACTGGAGCTCGACATCGTGGCTACAAAGCATATCGCCTTCAGGTCGGCGACGGGGTGACACTAGCGCAAAAATTTGTGGACCAGGCCGTGGTGTGACGTTACGAGACGTCGGAACCTCCATGCTGAGTGGTCGTGGGAGAGGGAAAGTGAAGATAACCGCACTGCGCACCGGAATCGTGCGGCTGCCACTGTCGCGACCGATACTGTCAGCAACCCTCGAGATCCGATCGACTGACGCGGTTGTGGTGTTCGTCGACACTGACCAAGGCGTCACCGGCGAAGGCCTTTGCTTCGCCATCAACGGCAACCGCCTCGAACTCCTGCGCGATATGGTCCGCTCGTTCGAACCACTGCTGATCGGCCTCGATCCGACAATGGGGGCGTCGTTTTACAAACGTGCCTGGTCGGATATTGGCTTCTTCAGCCATGCCGGCATGAGTATCGCCGGTCTGGCCGGCGTGGACACCGCGCTGTGGGACCTGCGCGGCCGCGCCGCCGGCCTGAATGTCTCCCGCCTGATAGGAGCTGCCGCGACCGCCGTGCCGGTCTACGCAAGCGGTGGACTTTGGCTTTCTTCCTCCATCGACGAGTTGCAGCGCGAAGCGGCCGATTTCGTCGCTCGCGGTTTCCGGGCAATAAAAATGCGCGTTGGTTCTCGTCCGGTCACGTGGAACATCGAGCGGGTCCGCGCCGTCCGCGAGGCCATTGGTCCCGATGTCAAGCTCATGGCGGACGCGAACCAGTCGCTCAGTGTGCCTGAGGCGATCCGCCTCGGTCGCGCGCTGGAAGAATTCGGCCTCGACTGGTTCGAGGAGCCGCTCCCATACTGGAATCACGCGGGCGAGGCTGAAATCGCTGCAGCCCTCGATACGCCGATCGCCAGCGGCGAGACCGAATACACCAGCCGCGGGATACTGACGATGTTGCAGATGAAGTCGGCCGACGTGCTGATGCCGGATCTGCAGCGCATGGGCGGGCCGACCGAGTTCATCCGCGCGGGCCACCTTGCTGCCGCGTTCGACGTTAAGCTGTCCTCGCACCTGTTCAGCGAGATGAGTCTCCCGCTGCTGGCCGCCGCTCCGAACGCGTATATCCTGGAGCATATGCCCTGGTTCGAGCCGATCTATGCGGAGCGCATCGAACTGGACGGCGAGGGCCGCGCGATCGTCCCCGATCGGTCTGGCTGGGGCTTCTCCTTCGATCTGGACGCTGTGCGGGGCCACGGCGGCTGAATGGCCTCCAACGCACAGGCACGCCGCAAGGAGGCGGACGCAGCTCGTGCCTTTTTTGGGTGACGGGCTGCCTTCCCGAATGGGGTTTGCGCCGAGGCCGCTCGACCCGGATAGCTGCCGAGGTGCTGCACGTGCAAGTTTCAGCGACCCTGGGGCCACGAGCGGATGCCTCTCAACTGTCAACCGGAGGCGGTGCGCTCCAAATCGCCGCGCTAGCCAGGACTCGCATGTGAGCAGCCAAATTTGGCGCTCATCCTCGCCAGAGACGTAGGCGAAAGGCTCGCGCGCGATCTCAATGGCACCCTGCTTTTCCTTCAGGCGAGCCGATGCTCGGTTCGCGACTATCGCAGGACTGCTGGCCACGACGATCCATGTCGGCGGCATGATGGACGCAGCACAGAGCCCCGTGCTAATCCTCGAATTTGCTGGATCGCTCGTTGTGTTGGGTGCGGCAAATGTTCTTCGCGAGGCCGTATCGGGCCTGTCCAAGGGTCTCTCAAGGGCCGCGGAGCATGCCGGGCAGGAATGGGGGAACGCCATGTTTGCCAAGGTGATTTCATCGAAGAAAAGGCTGCGCAGACGGTTGTCAGCGCGCCGGAAGACTTCAGCGAAAATGAAAGAATGGGCGGGCTCCAATACCTGGGCGAGATCAAATCGGAATACCCGGGCGAGATCGTCGGAATCGGCATCGGAAACGAGGGACCCGGCTGCGGCCGATGAAATGCGGGACGCTGTTTCCGCAATTGTGAAGTGATTCAAAGTCGGGATGTACTTCTCGAATATTCAGTGTCGTACGGCCTTTGCCGCAAGTTGCATCCAAGCTGGTCAGCGGAGCAGGCGCTCCTGCAGATCGGAGTTCGTGAGGCCGGAAGCTTGAATCAGGAATCGAACAGGAGAACGGCCATGTCTGCACCGATTTCGGTAAACGTGTCGTCAGGCGTTGCGATCAGCGCCAAGTCGACATCCAAGATCCCTGGCGACCACGTGGTCGTCATCAATTTGGCCGCCGGCGGGGGAATCAACAATGCGGGGCTGAACGTGGTATCTGCCAACACCGCGTTCAGCGCGTGCGAGGTGTCTGGCCACGAAACTGCCCATGGCACGCTGAAGGTCTCGCACGTCAATCCCGGACCGGACGCGACGTCTGACGCTAACGCCGCGGCGATCAGCATCGATCTGCAGGCCGGTGTGGCTGAGGGTACGGCAGCGCAGGGCATATTCCTGAAGTCGACGACAGGCGGCACATCCGGGAAGATCTTGAACTATGTCGACTCGGACGGCGTAACCATCTTCGCGTTACTTGCCGACGGATCACTGCTGTTTCCTCCGCTTGACGCACCGCCTGCAGGCACGGGAGCCGGGCTGAAGCTCTGCAATGTCGGCGGCGCCCTTGGCGTAGTGGATGCTACCGGCACCTTCACACCGATCACCTGAACTATCGCACAGCCGATCGTCGAGCTCGGCCGAAACGCCGTTACTCTCGCCATGGAATCGATCGCGAGTTCGGAGGCGATCCCAGAAACGCGCGCGTTTCCGATCTGCCTCGTGCCTCAACAACTGCCCCGCCGGCCCCGCAACGTCGTTCTTGGAAAGCACGATAAAGTAGCAGGTTCGTCGCTGACCCGTCGATCCGATTTAGCTTTGGTCCCGAAAAGAGATTGTCGCCCTGTTTAGCTGCCAGCTAGATTATTGTTTCTATGTCGGGTCGTTTACCTGATCGTGCAGTGCGTCGGCGCGACGGCCTCGACGCGAGGCTTTCAGCTCGCGGGCAGCGGGGAGGGTATCAACACCATCACCGTGTCACGTCGGCTGCGCGAGTTCGTGCGTATTGCAGACTATGCACCCACGAGGGGGACGATCGTTGATCGCATCTCGCGTGATCAATCGCGCGAGGCCGTTTATTTTGTAGCAGTGCGTTTAGACCGTCTTAGTCGAAGTCGATAGGCAAGCTGAGCACGCGACAGACCGAGTAGGCGCGATGCTGCAGCTACGTTGCCGTTAGATCGTCCCACGGCTTCACCATAGAGCCGTTGGTTGAGGCCTGCCAACGTGAAGGAATCCTCAGCAACATCTTGCTGCAGATCGGATCCAAAGGAATTGTGTTTCCTTCGCTCACCATCGTCCGAGGCAAGTTCAATATGAGCGCGCCCAATCAAGCCAGTTCCGTCGCCGCCTGAAGCGACGGCGATCAGCGCGGAGGTCACGATTGTACCCAGTTCAGTGACGTTGCCACGCAACTCCAGTGCCGCCAGAAGTTTCTCCGCTTCGGGGGCGAGGATTGGCTCCTTTACGCCATGGCGCTGGGCGGCCTGTCTCAGAAGCACCTTAGCAAGCATTGGGATGTCATTGCGGCGTGTGCGTAAGGGCGGCATTTCGAGCGGCGCGACCGCAAGGCGACAGAGCAGGCCGCCATCGAACTGCGCCGTTCCGCACAGCTTTGCTAGACTTCGGCGCGTTGTTGCCGCGACACAGGAGTCCCCTTCATCGAGCCGCCGCGCCAGCCGACGTTGCAGCGTTGGGGCGAGGAGGTCGATGTCGGTAAGAACAACACGTCTTTGCGACCGTCGCGGGCGACGCCCACGGGTCGGCAGAACGGAACGGTCGAACAAGCTGATTTACCGGGCTCAGAACTACGAAGGTCACTCCAAGGACTACGAGTTTTCGCGCCTGTCGATGCAGGACCATTGGCGCGCGGGTTACCACGACGCAGTACGCATGCTGCGCCATCCCGAGGTTCTCGTGCGCCGCACGAGCCTGGATGGCGTCTTCACGTTCGATCTGGAGCGCGACGGTCGCGAGTAGAACAAACTGAATTCAACACAAGGAGAACCTACAATGCAGGAAAAACAAGTGCTGGAGCGCGCCTTCGCGATGCCGCTGACCAGCCCTGCCTATCCGCCCGGACCGTACCGGTTCGTCAACCGCCAATACCTGATCATCACCTATCGCACCGATCCCGCGAAGTTGCGGGGTGGCGCCCGAGCCGCTCGAACTCGACGAGCGCGAAGCGCTGGTGAAGTACGAATTCATCCGTATGCCGGATTCGAACGGCTTCGGCGATTACACCGAGAGTGGGCAGGTGATCCCGTCTCCTTCCGCGGCCGCAAGGGCAGCTACACCCACTGCATGTTTCTCAACGACGAGGGGCGGATCGCCGGTGGCCGCGAGCTCTGGGGCTTTCCCAAGAAACTGGCGCAGCCGACACTGCGAACCGAGATCGACACGCTTGTTGGAACCCTGGATTATGGGCCGCTTCGCGTTGCGACCGGCACGATGGGCTACAAACACCGCGAAGCTGATTTGGCACAAGTCAAAGCTTCGCTCGCGGCTCCAAATTTTCTGCTCAAGATCATTCCGCATGTCGACGGCACGCCGCGCATCTGCGAGCTCGTCGAATACCATCTCGAGGATGGCACGGTAAAACGGCGCGTGGACCGGGCCCGCAGCCCTCCACCTGTCACCACACGCGTTGGCACCCGTCGCCGACTTGTCGGTTCTCGAGATTGTGTCGGCGATCCATGTCCTGGCCGACTTGACACTCGGCCTCGGGAGGGTCGCTCACGATTATTTGCGACAACCAAGCCGCCAGGCGCCGGTTGTCGCTCGGACGATCCGGCGTCACTGGTGTAGACAGAGCGACCCGGCGGGATTCATCGGCTTCAGGCGAATTTTTGCACAGGACTGGAGACTCGCTCGCACCTACGGGGCTACTGCTGCCGCCACTCGCGCTCGACAATCGAGTCAGAACTCCAGGACGGTCGGCAGCTGAAACGCCGAAAAAAGCCCCTGGGCGAGCGGCCGCATGAAGGCCGTGAAGTCGGCGATCCCCTCTCGGTCCAGCGACAGAAGCTGGATCGAATGCGCGTGCCAGCGCCCCTCGGCGTCCAGGGTGTAGAGTGCGAAGGCCGGTTGCAAGTTGGCGCCGACCGGCACAAGCCGAAAACCGCGATACGCCGGCCAGACGCTTGCGAAGAACTGGGTGATCGAGGCGCGGCCTTGGTACCATTCCCGCCACGGCGGCATGGCATAGATGGCGTCTTCCTTCAGAAGCGCGACGAACCGGTCCAGGTCAGCGCTCTCCCAGGCCCGCACGTAACGCTCGAGCAGGCGCCGCTGCTGTTCATCGGCCATCGGAGTCGGAGTCAGTCGATCGTGCCGATCAGGCGTGGCCAGCTTGGCGCGCGCCCGTTGCAGGGCGCTGTTCACCGAGGCGACCGAAGCGTCGAGCACGGCAGCCACCTCGATCGCCGACCAACCCAGGACGTCGGCCAGCAGCAGCACCGCCCTCTGTCGCGGCGGCAATTGCTGGATCGCGACGATGAACGCGAGCCGGACAGACTCGCGCACCTCGTAGCGGGCGTCTGGTCCGGCAGCCGGGTCGGCAAGGGTATCCAACTCGGCGTCGGGATAAGGCTCGACCCATAAGATCTCGGTATCCGGCCGTCCCTGCGGCTTCTCTGTGGCCGGTCTACCCAGTTGATCCGGCATCACCCGCGCGCGCCGCGAGCGACTCGCGATCATATTGAGGGAGACGTTGGTCGCGATCCGGAACAGCCAGTTCTTGATCGAGGCACGCGCCTCGAAGTCGTCGAACCCCCGCCATGCCCGCAGCAGGGTCTCCTGCACCGCGTCCTCCGCCTCGTGCAGAGATCCGATCATGCGATAGCAGTGCAGCTTGAGCGCGCGGCGATGCAGTTCGGCGACGCGGGTGAAATCGGCGCGGGTCGGCGGGCTATCGCCCGCTGGGCTCGCGAGGGGGGTGTCGGTCATGGCGACACCTTAGACTGGACAGCTGTGCAGTTCATCTGGCCCGGCATCATCAACTCGCCGCCGCGAGGCCGTTAGCCGAAATGGTGAAGATGGACCCAGATTCCGCCGGTGGCTTCACCGCGATCTCGAGCACCGCGTGGGCGACGTCTGCCGGCGACTGCCGCGGGCCCATGTTCTCAATGAATGTCTCAGGTGGCACGCCGAGATACCGGGCGTAGCCGTTCACCGCGGCCTGGCCCAGGCCTGTCTCCGGCATGACGCGGGAAGGGACGAGCGCGACGAAGCGGATGCCGAGCTCAAGGCGATCGGATGCGGCCTGGCAGTACTTGGCGATGAACATCTGCATGCGCTTGGCGCCGGCGTAGCCGCCGGAAATCGGCGATCCGCCGAGTCCAGCGCCACTGGAAATGATCACCACGACGGAGCCTGGCGCGAGCGGCGAGCGCAATGCCTCGCGGCAGAACAGGAAGGCCATCTTGGCATCGACCTCCCAATTGACGCCGAACTCCTCCCAGGTGAGCTCGTGGAGTGGACGGCCTGGCGGAGTGGCGCCGCCGCAGATGACTAACAGATCGGGCTTCGTCGTTCGGAACACCTTCCGTGGCGCGGGTTCCGAACTGGCGTCCAGCGCCAGCGTGTCGACATCCGGCGTCTCCTTTGCGAGCTCGGCGAGGCCGCGTGCCTGCCTGGCCACCGCCAAGACCTGCGCGCCCTCGGCCGACGCGTGTTGCACGATCTCGCGCCCGACGCCGCGGCTGGCCCCCAGCACGACCACGCGCTTGCCCCGCAGCAGTCCGTTGTCCGATGACATGGTTCAGATCTCCTCAAATATCGCTGTCGTTGTGGAGACCGCCGAGGGTGAGAAAAATCAGCGCTCCGGCGAAAGTTTTCGGGACCGGCCGCCCCGCTGAAGTGGTCGGCGGACCCCGCCTCAGTGCAGATAGGCGTCGATGTGGATTTTCCCGGTGGCCAGGTTCGCGTAGCCCGCGCCCCAGGCCGGTCGCGCGTTGACCCAGGCATAGGCCGCTGCGGCCGTGGTGAGGTCGATCTTTACGGCCAAGTCGACCATCGGCTCGCCGTCGCGCGGGGTCCCGACGCCCTCGGCGGAAAATGCAATCCGGCTCCCGTCCTCGGTCTCGATGGTCGCCCGGAGATCGAGCTCCCGGCGGCCGTCCGCACGCACACGCAGGTAGTCGACCCCGCGAATCGTGCCCGTCATGCGGCCTTTGATCGATCCCGCGAGTGTGACATCGAATTGGGCGCCTTGCAGCGGTACACTATATTGCCCCGCAAACATGGCCTCCATGTTCGCGCCGTAGTCGGTCACGCTGATGATGTCGAGGTCGTATTCGAAGATCTTTTCGTAGCTCATGGGTTTTCTCTCTGTCTCTATCTTCAGTGTCAGCACGAGAACTGGCGTCGCTGATGATCTGCGGCCGGCGGCGGCTGGTTTGTCCGCCACCTTGCTGTTCGCGTCGTGTGGAGACCCTGGGCACCCGCAAAACTCATCGGCGTCGCCGAAAATGGTCCGGGCCGGGGCGGGGCGTGTTGGGGCTGAACGCCGCGGAATCTGGAAGGCAGCCATGCCGCGAACGAGATCGAGGCTGAAGAGCACGGTCTCGGGCGCCATAAGGCTGTCCTTACGGCAAAATCGACGAGCCCCAACCTGCAGCGGGTCTCTTGAGCCAGGTGGCGGCCGAAATCGTCGCGACTAGGCCATCGGTCTCGATCTCGCACATGGCGTGCGATGATCAATCATAGCGGGCGAGTTCGAGATCTGCGGTCTCGATCTCGGGTTTTCGGCCGGAGATCAGATCCGCAATAACGCGTGCCGATCCGCAACTCATCGTCCATCCCAATGTGCCGTGGCCAGTATTGAGAAACAGGTTACGAACTCCGGTCTGTCCGATAATCGGAGGCCCATCGGGGGTCATTGGCCTCAAGCCAGACCAGAAAGACGCGGTCTTGGGATCTCCGCCCGGGAACAGGTCCATCACCGAGTGTTCGAGCGTCTGCCGCCGCGCCGGGTTCAGGTCGCCGGTGTACCCGGAGACCTCGGCCATCCCGCCAACCCGAATGCGCTCGCCAAGGCGGGTGATTGCGATCTTGTAGGTCTCGTCCATAACGGTTGATTCAGGCGCGCGCGATGCGTCGCTGATCGAAAGCGTCAGCGAATAGCCCTTGATGGGGTACACGGGAAGTCTGATTCCGAGCTTCTCGAGCAGAAGCGGCGAATAACTGCCAAGCGCGACGACGATCGCCTCCGACCGAATGACACCTTTGGTCGTGAGAATTCCACGCGCTCGTCCACGCTCAACTTCCAACTCTTTGATGGTCTCACCATAGCGAAAGGTCACTCCGAGGCCGGCAGCGGCATTCTCAAGCCCATCGGTGAACTTGAAGCAATCGCCGGTTTCATCGTTTGGAGTGCGAAGTCCACCGACGATGCGATCACGAGCGTGAGCCAATGCCGGCTCGATCCTGATACATCCGTCGCGATCAAGGATCTCGTAGGGAATACCGTCTGCGGACAGTCGTTCAACGTCCTTTGCTGAGGCGTCGAGTTGCCGTTGCGTCCGAAAAAGTTGCAGCGTTCCCTGCATGCGATCGTCATAGGTCAGCCCGGTCTCTGCCCGTAGGCTTGCAAGCGCGATGCGGCTATATTCCGCAAGCCTCAACATGCGGCTCTTGTTGCGCGCATAGCAGCCAGACGTGCAGTTTGCGAGCATGCGAGCCAGCCAGGACAGCATCGCGCGGTCGAGTTTGGGGCGAAGGATCAGCGGCGGGTGCTCCATCAGCATCCACTTGAGGGCTTTGAGGGGAATCCCTGGAGCCGCCCAGGGTGAGCAGTATCCAAACGATATTTCGCCAGCGTTCGCATAGCTCGTCTCCAGCGCCGGTCCTGGCTGCCGATCAACGACCGTTACGTCGTGACCGGAACGTGCAAGCTGATATGCGGTCGTGACTCCGATCACCCCCGCACCTAACACGGTGACTTTCATGAACCCTCTTGCTTGCTGTGCGACAACCGGATGATGTCAGTATTCAAGCTTTGCGGCGACTATCCCGCAGCCGATACCAGTCAGATCTAGACTGGCCTCCCAGCGCTCAGAAATCCGAAACCTCTCCAACCGCAAAACCAGCGAAGCGATCTAGTCGGTAGGGCTTCGGATCGACGATCGGCATCGCGCCAGTCACGATATCCGCGACCAGGTGCCCGGAGCCTGGGCCGATACCAAAGCCGTGGCCGCTGAAGCCCGCGGCCAATATCAAGCCGGGTAGGCTCGAGACCTCTCCGATGGTCGGCACGCCATCCGGTGTCGAATCGATGTAGCCTGCCCATGCAGCGGTGATTTTCGTGTCCCTCAGTGCCGGCAACAGTTCGAGGGCGCGCTGATGCGTGAGTTGAATCGTGCTTCGATCGGGCGTCGGATCCAGAATGCGAACACGCTCCATGGGCGTCGGGCAGTCGAGCCGCCAATGGCGAAGCGTTTCATGTCCCGACTTCACACCCTCCAGGGCGCCAGGGAGTAGACTGCGCCAGCGTCGCAGGAACATTGGGAGGAATTGCGGGGCAAAGCGGAGCTGCTGCGCAGTCGGATCGACGCGCCCTCGACCACTGATGGCGAGTGAATATCCGCCATCGCCGCGTTTCGTAACCGACACGGTGGAGGTGTGGAGCGCATCCGGCAGGTTCTTCCCACCCTGGGATACCGAAAGGATGGACGAGCGGATCGAGGCGAGCGGAAGGCGGATGCCGACTTGGTGGCAGAAGGAGGAGGACCAGGCGCCCCCCGCCAAGATCGCGATCTTCGTGCGGATCGTACCCCGCTCGGTCACGACCGCGCTCACGCGGCCGCCCTCGGTCTCCAGCCCACGAGCCGCGCACATCTGGTGCACTGACCCTCCACGCCTCAGGATGGCCCGTGCTACCGAAGGCGCGGCATTCGCGGGATCTGCAATACCGTCGCTCGCAGAGAAGACGCCGCCTTTCCAGGCTCGCCCGGTGGCTGCCCCTCGCGAAGTGGCTTCGGTCGCATCGAGCATGCGCGTGCTGACACCGACGCCCCGGGCGAAGTCGCACCAGCGCGCCCAGCCCGCAAGTTCGGTCTCATCGTTGCTGAGGTAGAGGAGGCCGCAGCGAGAGAAACCGGTGTTCTCGCCGGTTTCAGCGCCAAATCTCTCCCACAGGCCCAGGCTCTTGGTTGCCATCGGCAGCTCTCGCGCATCGCGGTTTTGTTGCCGGCACCAGCCCCAGTTTCGGCTGGATTGCTCGGCTCCGATCCGCCCCTTCTCCACGAGAGCGACCCCGAGGCCCCGCATGGCGAGATGGTAGGCCGCGAACACCCCGACGATTCCGCCTCCGATGATCACCACGTCGGCGCTGTCGGGAAGATCCGACGAAGTCTCTATATGGCTGAGTGGCGCAGGCATCCTGCCTTCCTGGATTTCGCTGGCCGCATCTTAGGTCGCGCATCGTGGGGGACGATACCGGACTTGATGGCGGTCCAGCATTTTATGCTGTATCCTCGGTGTCCTGCGAAACCCCGTACCACCGGTAAAAGGCGCATCACAGATAGACCGCGGCCGCAGGAGAAGTAAGCTTTTGGCTCACCATGCCAAATCTTCTGCTGCGCGTCTGGCGCGCTGCGCAAGGGAGGGGTCGATGAAGCTGGATCGGATCGACATCAAGATCCTCCACGAGCTCCAGAAGAACGGTCGCGTGACCAATGTCGAGCTCGCCGAGTTGGTCAATCTGTCGCCCAGCCCATGTCTCATGCGCGTGAAAAGATTGCAGACCGAGGGCTACATCGAGGGTTATTCAGCCCAGATCAATATGCGCAAGCTCGGACAGACGCTCACCGTGTTCACGGAAGTGACGTTGAAGAACCATCGACAAATCGACTTTGCCCGCTTCCTGAATGCGGTAGAGAAAGTCGACCAGCTGATCGAATGCCATCTGGTCTCGGGAGGTTACGACTACATGCTGAAGTTCGTCACCGCCAGCATCGGCGAGTACCAGACGATCATGGAGCGTCTGACGGACATGGATATCGGCATCGACAAGTATTTCAGCTTCGTGGTGCTGAAGTCGCCCATCGTACGCTCCCACATGCCGCTGACCAGCCTTTTTCCGCTTTGATTGCCGTCTGCGCGGGTCGTCTCTAGCGGTGGCAATAGGTCCGCACCTGCTCCGCATCCTGATGCAATGTGTCGAGCCAAGTCGGGTCTAGCTTGGGTACCGAAGAGAACAGAAGCCGACTATAGGGGTGCTCCGGTGCCTTCACCCGGGCCGGCGCGATCTCCTCGATCTTCTGACCACGATACATGACGATGATCTCGTCGCAGATCGCCTCGACGACCGACAGATCATGGCTGATGAAAATGTAGGAAAGGCCGAGCTCGCGCTGCAACTCCTTCACTAGCTCGATCACTGCGGCGGCCACGACCGTATCGAGAGCCGAGGTGATCTCGTCGCACAGGATAATCGTCGGTTCGGCAGCGAGTGCGCGAGCGAAGTTCACGCGCTGCTTCTGACCGCCTGAAAGTTCACCTGGCCGTCGATGGCGCACGGATTTGGGAAGACGGACCAGATCGAGAAGGTCGCTGATACGCGCATCGCGGGCGTTGCCCCTCATCCCACGATAGAAGGTGAGGGGACGCCCCAGGATATCTTCTACAGACTTCGCTGGATTGAGTGCGGTGTCGGCGTGTTGAAACACGATTTGAATCTGGCGGAGTTCGTCGCGGGTGCGGCTGCGGCCGGCTTTTCCCAATGCGCGGCCGTTGAACATGATGTCCCCGGCATGGGCCGGCAGGATGCCGGCGATTGCCCGGGCAAGGGTGGACTTGCCGCAGCCGGATTCACCGATGACACCCAGATTTCGACCTCGATCGAGCCTGAGGCTGACCGACTGGACAGCGCTGACCAATGGTTTTCCATCGCGAAGGCGAGCGCCGTAGCCGACTGTCAGGTTGTCCACCTGAAGCAAGGGGCCACTCGTCGCCGCTTCGTTTTCGGGCCCCCGCTCTTGCACCGTCGGCCTGAAAGCGGCCAGGAGTTCCTGCGTATAGGGATGGCGAGCATCTTTGAGGATCTCGCTGGTGGTGCCGGTTTCCTGGACTTCACCATCCTTCAGCACGACGATCCTGTCGGCGATCTGGGCGACGACGGCGAGGTCGTGGGAGACATAGACGCCGGCGATGCCATGCTGACTCGTCACGGCCTTGAACGCACGCAGCACCTCCACTTGCGTGGTGACATCGAGCGCTGTCGTCGGCTCGTCGAAGATGACGATCTTCGGGTTGCCGATCAGGGCCATGGCGGCGGCGAGGCGCTGCAGCTGACCGCCAGAGACCTGATGAGGATAACGGTCGCCGATGGTCTCCGGTCCGGGCAGCGACAAGGCCGTGAACAGCGAAATTGCCTTGGCTTTCGCCTGGGTCGCTGACATCAGCCGATGGATCCGCGCCACCTCGATGACCTGATCCATGATGGTGAGCGCCGGGTTGAAGGCGGCGGCAGCGCTCTGCGGTACGTAGGCGACCGTGGTGCCGCGAATGCCGGCGCGTTCCGTCTCCGAAAGCCTCACCATGTCAACGCCAGCCACCCGCACCTCGCCGCCGGTCATTCTGCAGCCTGGCCGGGCGTAGCCCATGAGCGTCATGGCGATGGTGGTCTTGCCTGAGCCACTCTCACCTATGAGGGCGACGATCTCGCCTTCGGCGACATCGAGTGTGACGTCCTTGATGATCTCGACCCGCCTGCCGGAGTCGGTCGTTGCTTCGACCCTGAGGTTGCGGATCTCGACGAGGTTTCCCGTCATTCTACACTCCGGTCGCGGACCCTGCTCGGCAGATTGTCGATCAGAAGGTTGACGCTGATGGTGAGACTGGCAATCGCCAGCGAGGGGAAGATGACCGCCGGCGCGCCGTAGGGCAGGCCACCGATATTCTCGCGGACCAGCGCTCCCCAGTCGGCGTAGGGCGGTTGCACGCCCAGTCCCAGAAAGGAGAGGCCGGAGAGCAGGAGAACGACAAAGACGAAGCGCAGGCCGAAATCGGCAAGCACGGGACCGAGAATATTGGGCAGGATTTCGGAGCCGATGAGATAGGGGAGCCCTTCGCCTCGAATGCGGGCCACCAACACGAAATCCATCGTGTTGACATTGACGGCGAGGGCGCGGGCAAAGCGATAGGCCCCTGGGGTGTAGATTACCGAGAGCGTCGCAATCAGCGCCGGGATCGACGAGCCGACCGCGGCGACCACGACGAGGCCGAACAGCTTGCTTGGAATCGAGTTGAGCGCATCGAGGAGTCGGCTCAGCACGGTGTCATACCACCCTCCGGCAACTGCTGCAGTCATGCCGAGTGCAACGCCGCTGAAACAGGCGATGCAGACGGCGGCCAGCGAGATGCCGAGCGTATAGCGCGCTCCCATCAGGATGCGCGAAAAGGTGTCCCGACCGAGATAGTCGGAGCCCAACCATAGGTCCCGGCTCATCGGCCCGAAAAAATCCGCATCGACGATCTCGCCGACGGAATGCGGGATGATGCGCGGGGCGAAGAGGGCGACGACCACCCAGAGAAGGATGATGCACAGAGCGGAGAGGCCAACAAGATTGGCGCGATAGCCGAAACGAATGCCAGGCCGGTCGGACGAAGCCGGTTTCGTCATCGCAGCCTCGGATTGGACAAGACGGCGATGATGTCCGCGGCGGTGATCAATGCCAGGTAGCCAAGACAGAAGATCATCGCGCATGTCTGGATCAGCGGGAGGTCCCGGGTGGAAACGGCATCAACCATCAGCTTTGCGATCCCTGGATAGTTGAAGATGGTCTCCACAATGATCACGCCGCCGAGCAAATACGACAGCGAGAGCGCGACCGAATTGACGATGGGGCCAAGCGCATTGGGCAGTGCATGTTTCAGGACCAGTCTGGGGCGCGAGGCTCCCTTGAGGAGCGCCATCTCCACATAGGGTGTGTTCAATGTCTCGACCACGGCGGCACGGGTCATGCGGATCATCTGCGCGGAAACGCCGAAGGTGAGCGTCACGACCGGCATCGCATAGGCGCGCAGCAGGTCATGGAACGATTTGATCTCGTTGGTGAAGGATAAGGCCGGCAGCCACCTGAGGTAGACTGCGAACAGCAGGACGGCCAGGGTTGCGATCATGAACTCTGGTACCGAGATGATACCGATCGTGCCGACGGTAACGAGACGGTCATAAAGCGTGCCGCGCCACATCGCGGCGGTGATGCCGAGCGTCAACGCGAGGGGCACCGAGATCGCGGCCGTCAATCCCGCAAGCTTCATCGTGTTGGCAAAGCGTCCATGTATCAGAGTGGCGATCGGTACGTTGTTGGCGTAGGACGTGCCGAAATCGCCCTGCAAGATGCCGGCGATCCATTTCAGGAATCGGATGATCGCCGGGTCGTTGAGATGCATGGCGTTGCGCAGACCCTCGATCGCTTCTGGCGTCGCCGACTGTCCGAGCAGGATGGTGGCCGTGTCGCCGGGCAAGAGCGCAGTGGCAAAGAATACGGCAAAGGAAACGATCACGAGCGTGATCAGGGCGATGAGCAGCCGCCTCATCACGAGCGACGAAATCTGTTTTTTCACATTCGCGCTCCCGCACTATCCCGGTGATTCCTCGGGCCCATGGTTCCGATTCCCGGACCACGGGCAGGGACCTCGTTCCAGGCTCGATCAGGCGGAAAGCCAGACGTGCTCGGCGAAGGCATAGCCCATCATGCCGCCGAGCGGGTTGGGCTCCAGTCCGTTCAGCTTGGTGGTGGTGGCGTCCACATTGGAAATGTAGGCAGGTACGATGGTGCCGGCTTCTTCCGATACCATGACCTGCATCGCGTCATAGATCTCGCGGCGCTTTGACTGATCGAGCGAGCCACGGGCCTCGACCAGCATCTTGTCGAATTTTTCCGAGTTGAATCGGCTCTCGTTCCACGGAGCATCCGACTTGTAGAGCAAGGAGAACAGAATGTCCGGCGTCGGGCGCGGGTTGATGTTGCCGAAATGGACGGGCGCCTTCAGCCAGTAATTGCTCCAGTAACCGTCGGAGGGAACGCGCTTCACGTCCAGCTTCATGCCGATCTGAGCGGCTGTCGCCTGGATGATCACGGCCATGTCGATCGCCGAATTGGCTGCGTCGGAGGTAATGACCTCGATGGGCTGACTGAGAACGCCCGCTTTTTGGAAGTGGAATTTCGCTTTTTCCGGATCAAACGCCTTGGGCTTGAGGGTCGTGTTGTGGAAGAAATTGGCCGGGGACACCGGTTGGTCGTTGGCCACCACGCCGAAGCCGCGCAGCGCCGACTTGACGATCTGCTCGCGGTTGATCAGGTATTTCATGCCCTCCACGAAATCCCGTTTGTCGCCGGGCGCCAGGTCCATGCGAATGTTCAGATCGGTGTAGTTGCCTGACGTGGTCGTCGACAGCGCGAAGCCACTCACGCCATCGAACAGGCGTACCGATCGCGGGTTGATTGCGGCTGCGAGATGAATGTCTCCGGAGAGCAGGGCGTTGATACGGGCGTTCTCGTCCGGAATGGCAAAAAACTCGAACGAATCGACATAGGCGCCGCCTGCTTTGAAGTAGTTGGGGTTTCGCACGCCGATCGAGCGTACGCCGGGTTCGAACTGCTTGCATTTGAAAGCGCCGGTCCCGTTGCCTGAGGAGAAATCTGTCGTGTCGTCGGCCACGATCATGAAATGATGCATGGACAGGATCGTCGGCAGGTCTGCATTGGGGCTTGCCAGCGCGAGTTCGACCGTGTTCTTGTCGACGGCCTTGAAGCCGGTCATCTGCGCAGCGATCACCGCGACTTTCGATCCCGTCGCCTTGTCCAGATGACGCTTCAGCGAGAAGATGACGTCATCTGCAGTAAGGTCCTTACCATTGTGGAAGGTGACGCCTTTCTTCAGCTTGATCGTCCAAGTCTGGGCATCGCTGCTCTCGATCGACTCGGCAAGCTCCATCTGGGGCACGCCCGCCTGGTCGAGAAATGTCAGGCGGCTGTAGAAGGAGCAGCAGCGCACATAGTCGGTCGAGAGTGAGGCTTTGGCCGGATCGAGGGTGTCGGCTGTCGAGGAGGACCAGCCCGCGGCTTTCAGAGCGCCGCCTTTGACGGGCGTCGCCGCCACCGCGTGCGAGGCGCGGCCCAACACCACGCCGGCGGCAGCCATCGCCACACCGTTGGCGAGCATCAGCTTCAGGAGATCGCGGCGCGAAGCCCCGCTTCGGATGGCGCTCTCGATCATCTTGTCGTCTGAAGAGGACCAGTTCGTCGTCGTGTGGCTCATGTCAATCCCCTCGTCGCTGGCTATGGTTTAGGCTGATGCTGCGGAGAGCGGCAGATTGATCTGCCGGGCCATTGTGGTGGATGCCGCCTGTCTCGTGAAACGATCCGGCTGCGGCGTCCCTCCAGGCTTGCGTTCGTCCTGCGCTCGAAGTCTCGCAGGTTAGCCCCGCGGGGGTGGCCGAAAAAACCGGGGCCGGCGGCACAAAATTGCGAAGATGAGACGATTTGTAGTATTTCAGACCTGCCGTCAGCCCACGCGTTTTGCATGCCTACTAATGTTGCAGTGCGGCGCGCACATCGGCATCGGACAGTGTTTCGTCAAGAGTTCTGGCCGTGCGCTCGATGATGGCTTCGATGTCGGAGTCGGAGCAGCAGAGCGGCGGGGCATAACCCAGCACCCCTGTTGGGAAGGTCCGGATGACAAGACCGTTTTTCCAGGCGCGATCGAAGATGCGCCGCGCAGGTTCGGCTGCGGCCGGAAGCGGTGTCTTGCGTTGCTTATCGGTGACGAGCTCGATGGCGGCCAGCATGCCGCGGCCGCGCACGTCGCCGACGAGGGGATGATCCTTCAAGGATTGCAGACCGGCCATCAGCAGTGCACCGGCTTTGATGCCGTTGGCAAGCAAGCCGCATTCGTAAAGGCGCAGCACCTCGAGGGCGACCGCGGCGCTGACCGGATGCGCGGAGTAGGTATAGCCGTGCCCGACGGCGCTCGCGCCCGCTGCGTCGGCTACCGTGTTGTAGACATGATCCGACATGAGGACCGCACCCATCGGCACATAGCCGGAGGTCAGTCCCTTGGCGACCGTCATGAGGTCTGGGACGATGTCATCCTCGCTGCACGCGAAAAGCGGACCTGTCCTGCCGAACCCGGTAATGACCTCGTCCGCCACGAAGAGGATGCCATACGCCTGGCACCGCGCGCGCATCGCTTTCATCCAACCCTTCGGCGGCACGAGCACGCCGCCTGATCCCTGGACCGGCTCCGCATAGAATGCGGCGACGCGCTGTGGGCCTCCGACCTCCGCGATTTTCGCATCAAGCGCGGCCAGCGACGCCGCGATGATGGCGTCCCCGTCCTGTCCGGCTGGATTGCGGTAGACGTAATGCGAGGGAATCTTGTGCTGCCAGCTGAGCGGCAGGCCGAAGCCTGCATGGAAGGCGGGCAGCCCTGTCAGCCCGGCGCCGACCGTCGACGACCCGTGATAACCCTGCTCGACGGAGATGAACTAATCGCGCTGCGGCTCGCGCCGCGCGTGCCAGTAGTAACTGATGAAGCGAACCGTGCTGTCGACGGCATCCGAACCGCCGAGCGTGAAGTAGACGTGGTTCAGGTCACCGGGAGCCCGCTGCGCCAATTCAGCTGCGAGCCGGATCGCCGGTTCCGAGCCCAGGCCGAAATAGCCGGTTGCGTAGGGAAGCTCGCGCATCTGCCTGGAAGCGGCCTCGACGATGCTCTCGTGCCCATAGCCGGCATTGACGCACCAGAGCCCGGCGAACCCGTCAACGAGTTGGTGTCCGGACGCGTCCGTCACCGTCGCTCCCTTCGCCGATTTCAGCACCTTGACGCCGGCAGCCTCGTGGCCACGGTAGGAGGCGACCGGATGTATCAAATGAGCCCGATCGAGCTCGACGAGCGAATTGCTAAGCATCAAAATCTCCTGTTATCCGAAAGCCTGGCTGGCGAGGGCGAATGTGGTGAGCGGGCCGCCGCTGGATCGCGGAACGACGGGACGCTGCATGGCAATGCCATCGTCCACACGGACGAGTCCCTTGTCCGTTAGCCAGGGCGCCAATTGCGGTGTCTCGGCTATGTCCACGCGAACGAATTGTCCCTCCCGCGCGGCCATGAAATAGGCGAGCAGAGCTTTCCCGTTCTCCTCGTTTGCAGCCACGACGGGACCGATCACCTGACCCTTGCCAAAGGTCCGTAGTGCAGCAAATCCGGCAATCTTTTGCCCGGCACTGAGCACCGCGAGGCGGCCGACCTTCGCAAAAGCATGAAGCAGATCTTCCCGGTCCGCACCGCCCGCGCTTCTATCGAGATCGATGATCGCGGAGATCTCGTGCGGTTCTGCCGGCCGGACATTGGCAGGCGGCGCGACGCGCACGACATGACCCTGATGTTGGGCGATGGTTCCGGTTTCGCGAAAGCCGAGCTTTTGATAGAGCGGCAATCCATCGCGCGTTGCAATGAGCCTGAGCGCGCGCGATCCCGCCAGCGCGATGATTTCCTCCATGAGCTTGCGGCCCAATCCACGCCCGCGGGCGGCTTCATCGACGAGGACCATGTTGATGGTTGCGACGTCTTGCTTGTAGGGCGTCATCAGAGCCGTCCCGAGCACCCTGGTTGCGTTCGCGTCCATCGCGACGATCCCCGTGCTGAGACCGAGCGCCATTTGCCAGTCCTCGAGGCGGTGTGGCCAGTTGACTTGAAGCGAAAGGCATGCGGCACCTGCGAGATGCTCGGCGCGGAAGGCGGTGAGCAAGATGGCGCTCGGGGTCATCCATTCGTTTCCTCTGTCTGGCTCCAGTCTGCCGTTTCATGGGCGAGCAGATCGTCTGAAGGGCCGGCGCGAACGGAATCTTCGGCCGCAGCCGGCGAAGAAAACGCATCTTATGCCGCGGAGCCGCTCTATGATCGCGGACGTGACGGCACGCAAGCGCGCCAGGATGAGGATGATGAGCCACTTTCGCCCGAAATACGTAACTTTCGACTGCTACGGCACGCTGACGAATTTCCGGATGACAGAAGCGGCGCGGGATCTCTATGGCGCGCTTCTATCCAGTCCGCAGATGATCGAATTCGTCAGGGACTTCGCGGCCTATCGGCTCGACGAGGTTCTCGGCGACTGGAAGCCTTATGCCGAGGTGGTGCACGCCGCGCTCGAGCGCGCCTGCAAGCGCAATGGCATCGCCTTCGCGGCTGAGCATGCGCAGATGGTCTACGATCGGGTGCCGACCTGGGGACCGCATCCCGACGTCCCTGCCGGCCTCTCGAGGGTTGCCAAGGAGATTCCGCTGGTCATCCTCTCGAACGCCATGAATGCGCAGATCCCTTCCAACGTGGCGAAGCTTGGAGCGCCGTTCCATACGGTGATTACGGCCGAACAGGTCAGGTCCTATAAGCCTCGCATGAAAGGCTTCGAATTCATGTTCGATGCGCTGGGCTGTGGGCCTGAGGACGTCGTGCACTGCTCGTCTTCGTTCCGTTACGACCTGATGACGTCGCATGATCTCGGCATCAAGAACAAGGTGTGGGTCAATCGGGGGCACGAGCCCGCCAACCCCTATTACGGCTATGTTGAAATCAGGGATATTGCCGGCCTCCCAGCCGTGTTCGGTCTCTAAGCCACGGATTTGCGGTGAAATACGTCTCCTATTGGCATGACACAGCACCTGGCTTCAGCGGCGGCGCTGAAGGTGACGTCGAGGGGCACTACGATGTTGCCGTGATCGGGGCTGGCTTCACGGGTCTGGGAGCCGCGCGCCAGCTCGTGAAGGCGGGAGCCAGGGTCGTCGTACTCGAAGCAGACCGGGTGAGCTGCGGAGCATCAGGCCGGAACGGCGGGCACCTCAACAACGGTCTGGCTCATAGCTATCTTGCCGCCAAGGCGGAATTGGGTACGGAGCGAGCCATCGCGCTTTATCAGACGTTCGACGCCTCGATCGACACGCTGGAGGCGCTGATCGTGGAGGAGGGCATCGAGTGCAGTTTTCGCCGCGCCGGCAAGCTGAAGCTCGCCTCCAGGCCGAAGCACTTCGATGCCATTGCGCGGAATTTCGAGGCGGTTCATCGCGAGGTGGATCCGGAGACCGCGTTGCTGTCCGCGCGGGATCTCAGCTCCGAGGTGGGCTCGCCCTTCTTTGGCGCGATGCTCTCGAAGAAGAGCGCCATGATGCACATGGGACGCTTTGGCATCGGACTGGCGGAGGCAGCCAAACGCCGCGGCGCGATCATCTTCGAGAGAGCAGCGGTCACCACCCAGCTTCGCGAAGGATCGCGCCACCGTCTGATGACGTCGCGCGGTCACGTCACCGCCGAACAGGTGTTGCTGGCGACGGGCGCCTACACCACGCCCAATTTCCGCTACTTCCGGCGCCGCATCGTCACGGTCGGCAGCTTCATCATAGCGACCCGGCCGCTGAAGGCGGCAGAAATCGCGGCCACCATGCCGGGCAACCGCACCTGCGTCAATTCGATGAACGTCGGCAATTATTTCCGGCTTGCACCGGACAATCGGCTGATTTTCGGCGGACGCGCGCGCTTCTCGGCGACATCCGACCAGCGTTCCGACGCGAAGAGCGGTGCCGTGCTCGCAGACAGTCTCGTGCAAATCTTTCCGCAACTTGCCGGCATCGCGATCGACTATTGTTGGGGCGGGCTCGTCGACATGACCAGCGACCGCTATCCGCGCGCCGGCTACCAGGACGGACTATGGTACGCGATGGGCTATTCAGGGCATGGTGCGCAGCTGTCGACCCACCTTGGCATGACAATCGCCGACGCGATGCTGGGACGAGAAGATCGCAACCCGATGAAGGGCGTCCACTGGCCCGCGGTGCCAGGTCATTTCGGCAAGCCCTGGTTCCTGCCGCTGGTGGGAATGTATTACAAGATGCTCGACCGTATTCAGTAATCCGGACTTGACCGCTGCGCAGTCGGCCTCATGTCGCGCGGACCAGAAGACCTCACCAGATGAACTGCAACCCTCCCGACGGCGACTTGGCCGGACGAGAGCAACGCGGTCGGTGCTTGTTGCCGTTCCGTTACCGCTAGGCCAGCCCGCCGATGTGGAAGGTCTTTACCTCGAGATATTCCTCGATTCCGACCTGCGCCCCTTCGCGCCCCATTCCCGATTGCTTGACGCCGCCGAAGGGGGCCACCTCCGTCGACACCATGCCGGTGTTGAGGCCGACCATGCCGGCTTCGAGCGCCTCCGCAACGCGCCAGGATCGCTTGAGGTCCGCGGTGTAAAAATAGGCGGCGAGCCCAAAGGGCGTCGCATTTGCGATCGCAATCGCCTCCTCATCTGTTTCGAAGCGGAAGAGCGGCGCGACCGGACCAAATGTTTCTTCGTGCGCCAGCACCATGTCGGTCGCGGCGTTGGTCAGTACGACCGGCGCCGTGAATTGCGGGCCGTTGGGCAGTGTCGCCGGCTGCGTTGCGATCCGGGCGCCCTTGGACAGCGCGTCGGCGACATGGCGGTTGATCTTGCTGATCGCCGCCTCGTTGATCATCGGTCCAATCGTGACACCCGGCTCCAGGCCCGGTCCCACCCTCATGCGATTGACCCTGGCGACCAGCTTGGCCGCGAAGGCATCGTAGACCCCGGACTGCACGAGAATCCGGTTGGCGCACACGCAGGTCTGGCCGCCATTGCGGAACTTTGATGCGATCGCGCCTTCCACCGCAAGCTCGAGATCGGCGTCGTCGAAAACGACGAACGGCGCGTTTCGTCCGAGTTCGAGACTGACGCGCTTCACGCTATCAGCGGCACCGCGCATGAGCAGCGAGCCGACGCGGGCCGAACCCGTGAAGGAGATCTTGCGTAGCGTTTCATTGGCCATGATCTCGGCGCCGATCTCGGTCGGCAGGCCGGTGACGACATTGATCACGCCGGCTGGGATACCGGCGCGCTCGGCCAGAACCGCGAGAGCCAGCGCCGAATAGGGCGTAAAGTCGGAGGGCTTGATCACGACGGTGCACCCCGCCGCGAGCGCGGGCGCCACCTTGCGTGTGATCATGGCGTTCGGGAAATTCCAGGGCGTGATGATGCCGCACACGCCGACCGGCTCCTTGAGAACCAGGATGCGTCGATCGGCCGTTGGCGAGGGGATTGTCGTGCCGCCGATGCGCCGGGCTTCCTCCGCAAACCATTTGACAAAGGAAGCACCGTATCGGATCTCGCTCGTGGCCTCGTCGAATGGCTTGCCCTGTTCGAGCGTCAGGATTCGGGCTAGATCGTCCAGATGCGCGATCATGAGTCCGTGCCAGGCCTCCAGAAGCGCGGCGCGCTCGGCATTCGTTCGTGCGCGCCAGGCGGGATAGGCACAGGCGGCAGCGGCGATGGCGGCGCGCGTGTCCTCCCGCCCCATGTCCGGCACCGTGCCAAGAACCGCCTGCGTCGCCGGATTGATCACGTCGATCGTCTTGCCCGAGAGCGCTCCCTGCCATTCGCCGCCGATCACGCCTTGCTGGCGGAAGAGGCCTCGCTCGCTCAGGTTCTGCATGTCTGATCCTTGTCTGTCAGGAGAGGCTGGAAAGAACGGCTGCGGTGATCGCTTCGGTTCGCTCTTTGCCTTGAACGGTGCCGATGCCACGGGACGTGGTCTGTTCCAGCGCGGCCATGACGCGAGCCGCGGCATCGGCCTCGCCGAGGTGATCAAGCATCATCGCTCCGGACCAGATCGCCGCGATCGGGTTGGCAATGCCGAGATCGGCGATGTCGGGAGCGGAGCCATGAACGGGTTCGAACATCGAAGGAGCGCTGCGGTCCGGGTTGACGTTGGCCGAGGCGGCAAAGCCAAGGCCACCCTGAATGGCGGCGCCGAGATCGGTCAGGATGTCGCCAAAGAGGTTGGAGGCAACGACGACGTCGAGGCTCTCCGGCGCCAGGACCATGCGTGCGGCGAGTGCATCTACGTGGTAGCTCGTGGCGTCGACATCCGGATAGTCGGCAGCGACACGTCGCGTTATCTCGTCCCAGAAGACCATCGAGTATTTTTGGGCGTTTGACTTGGTGACCGAGGCGAGCTTTCGGCGCCGCCTGCGCGCCTGGTCGAACCCAAATCGCAAGATCCGTTCGACGCCGGCGCGGGTAAACACGGAGGTCTCGACCGCCACCTCGCCGCTGGTGCCCTGATGCACGCGTCCACCCGCACCCGAATATTCGCCTTCGGTGTTCTCACGGATGCACAGGATGTCAAACCCGGTCGCCTTCAACGGGCCGTTGACACCCGGGAGCAGGCGGTGCGGTCGAATGTTGGCATACTGGGTAAACTCCTTGCGGATTGGCAGCAGCAGCCCGTGTAGAGACACGGCGTCGGGCACTTCCGTCGGCCAGCCGACCGCGCCGAGCAGAATGGCGTCGAACGTCTGAAGTGTCTTGATGCCGTCGGAAGGCATCATCATGCCGGTGTCCTTGTAGAAGGCGCAGGACCATGGAAATCTGGCGCCATTGAGCGTGATCCCCGAATGCCTGGCGGCAGCTTCGAGCACCGCCCATGCAGCTTCCGTCACGTCGCGGCCAATGCCGTCGCCTGGAATGAGCGCGATCGCATAGTTCTTCATTGAGGCTCTAGACCTGTATGAGCACGCTCTTGGAGCGGCGGTTGGCGTGATAGGCCTCGCGGCCGAGGTCCTTGCCGATGCCGGAGCGCTTGTAGCCGCCCGTCGGCAGGATGTGGTCACGCGACCGGCCGTAGCGGTTGACCCACACTGTGCCGGCGGCAATTGCGCGCGTGATGCGCAAGACGCGTGAAAGGTCACGGGTGAAGAGCCCGGCGGCGAGACCGTAGGTCGGATGGTCCGCAAGCGCCAATGCCTCTTCCTCGGTCGTGAATGTCTGCAGCGTCAGCACCGGTCCGAAGATCTCTTCGGTGATCGCGGGAGAGGGCTGATCCACGCTTGCAAGAAGGGTCGGTGCATAGAAATAGCCCTTGCCCCGCATCGGCTCCCCACCCGTGAGACACTCGGCACCCTCCGCGCATGCTGCCTGCACGATCGCGTCAATCCGCGAGCGGTGCCTCTCGGAGATGATCGGGGAATAGGTCGCTGCCGCATCCCAGGTAGGACCTGCCTGAACGGCTTTCATACGAGCGAGGATGGCTTCAACCAGCGGCTCGGCCACGAAGGCGTGCGCGATCAGCCGCGATCCGGCGACACAGGCCTGGCCGGCATTGGTGAGGATGCTGCTGCTGATCGCCGCGGCGGCCTGGTCCAGATCGGCGTCCGCAAACACGATCTGCGGGCTCTTGCCGCCAAGCTCGAGTGTCATCGGCTTGATGCCGCTACGCGCAACATTGGCCATGATCGCCGCGCCTGCGCCGGTCGATCCGGTGAAGCTCACTTTGGCGATGTCGGGATGTCCCGTAATGGCGGCTCCGGTCGTTGGCCCGTCACCGAGCACGATGTTGATGAGCCCCGCTGGCATGCCCGCCTTGACCGCCAATTGGGCGAGAAAGACGGACGAGAACGGCGTCATTTCGGATGGCTTCAGCACGACCGCGTTGCCCGCAGCGAGAGCCGGTCCGAGCTTCCAGCCAGCCATGGACACGGGAAAATTCCACGGCGTGATGGCGCCGACGACCCCGTAGGGCTCGGTCATGATCATGCCGAGATGCTCGTCGTCGGTGGGCACGAGATCGCTGCCCTCCTTGTCGGCGAATTCAGCGAAGAAGCGGATTTGCTCCGCGGTGACCGCGATGTCTCCCGCAACAAGTTGACCAACCGGACGGGTGGACGAAACCGCCTCGATCCGGGCGAGCGCTTCGGCCTCGCTCTCGATGAGATCGGCCCATTGCCGAAGGACGTTGGCCCGCTCCCGGGGCCTCGCGCCGCCCCAGTTGCTGATCTTCAAGGCCCTGGCGGCGGTCCGGACCGCTTCGTCCACCAACGCCTCTGAGGCGATTGGGCACTCAGCGTAGAACGAGCCGTCTGACGGGCGGCGCATCGGAAGCACGCCGGGGGACTCGACCAGCCGATCGCCAATGAAGTGGCCGATGGGCAGGGAAATCTGATCGGGATCGAAGCTGAGGCTCATGACACCGTGACGTAGATCTTGCGGACGGTTTCGACGGTCTTCCATACGCCCGTAAATCCGGGCTTCATGACAAAGCTCTCGCCGGCTCTGAAGGTCAGAGGATCGCCGCCGTCCGGCGTGATCTCGACCGTACCGGAGATGATGTGACAGAACTCGAAGGTCTCCCCCTTGATCGAGCGTGTCTCGCCCGGCGTCGCCTCCCACACGCCAGTATGCACGCGTTCACTCTTGGCCGCGTCTTGCGCCCAGGTCTTGTAGTGTGGTGCGCCGGCAATGAGCCGCGCCGGCACGGGCGTGGATTCTTTCGGGGCGAAGGTCGGATTTGGATCAATCAGTTTCAGCAGCATTTTGAGCTCCTCTCAGTAACCGCGATTCCGATCCACGAGTCCGATGGGATCGAGACCCGCTTCGTGTCGCTTGATGTTGTCGATGACAGCGCGCGCAGCTGTTTCCGCTTGCGTTGCGCCTGCCACATGGGGGGTAAGAAGCACCTTGGGGTGAGTCCACAGGGGGTGATCGGCCGGCAGAGGCTCCGGTTCGGTGACATCGACAACGGCACCGGCGAGTTGACCTGTGTCCAGAGCAGCGAGCACCGCGAGTTGATCGAGCTGTGCGCCGCGCCCCGCATGGACGAGAGCTGCGCTTTTCGGCAGCTGCGCAAATAGGTCGCGATCCAGCATCCCGCGCGTGTCCTCGGTGAGAGGTAGCAGGCAGACAAGGATGTCGGTCGCGGCGAGCATTTGGCGGAGCCCGGCTGGACCGCAGTACGTTGTAACGCCTTCGATCGTCTTGTCGGATCGGCTCCAGCCACTCAAGCCAAAGCCGAAAGGTTTAAGGCTTTCCAGCACGGCGCGGGCGAGCACGCCCAGCCCGAGCAGCCCGACCCGGCGATCGGCGGCCTGCGTCTGCGACAGCGCCCGCCATTCGCGTCGTCGCTGCAAATCGACATAGGCAGGAAGGTTGCGGTGGAGCGCCAGGACCGCGAGCGTGACGTACTCCTGCATCATGCGGATGATGCCGTCTTCCACCATCCGCACGACCTTCACCTCGGACGGAAGCGCTGCGAGCGGAAATTGGTCGACGCCGGCCCCAACCGAAAACAGGATCTCAAGATTGCGGTACCGCTCAAGGCCCCGCGGCACCGTCCAGCTGATGATATAGCGCACCAGGTCGGAATTGACGGTGGCCGGATCAATCGCGAAGGGAAGGTGCGGGAGCTCGCGAGCGAAGGCGCCGCGAAACACGACCCCGCGCTGCGCGTCCGAATTGAAAAGAAACGTCATGGGTCTCTCTTGGCCGCGCAGGGAATGGCGGGGTTCGCCGGACGGAACCATCCTAGCGGCTGGCGCTTCGTCTCCATGCCGAATGCGATCGCGATTTGGTGGATTGTTTCGCGCGACGGCCGTTTCTGGAATGTATTCTGCCGCGGCGCCTGGTTTATGCTGGGATCCACCGATTTCCAGGAGCGAGCCCGAACTCCCATCATCCGAGCGGCGTCGAGCGCTGATCAGAGGAAAGGACATGAAAAGCCCCGTTCCTAGTTCGCTGACGATCGATGCTTTTGAGGCTCGTGCGGTCGACATCGACACGGTCGAGCTGGACCAGCTTCATGCGCTCTCGATCGGAGTCGGCTGGCCGCACCGGGCCGAGGACTGGCAGTCTCTGCGTGACGTCGGCCACGGCATCGTCGCTCACGATGAGATCGGACGGGTGCTGGGTTCAGCGATGTGGTTTCCCCATGGCCGGGATTTTTCCACTGTCGGCATGGTCATCACCTCGCCCCGCCTTCAGGCGCTCGGCACGGCACAGTGGCTGATGAAGCGAGTTTTTTCCGAGTGCAAGGGACGCAATCTCCGCCTCAACGCGACGCGGGCAGCGCACAAGCTTTATCTCTCGCTCGGTTTCCGCGCTGAGAGCACCGTCTTCCAACGGCAAGCTGAAGCGCGTCGGTCCGATGCGATGCCAAATCGTCCGGATGGAGCTGAGCTGCGCCGTCTGGACGACGCAGATCTTGCGGCTGTCGCTGAGCTCGATGCGCAGGCGTTTGGTACATTGCGCGTGGGACTGCTCACGGCTCTCTTGCATCAATCCGTCGGGTTCGGGCTCTACCGACGCGGTCGCCCCGAGGCCTTTGCGCTCTGCCGCCCGTTTGGGCGGGGCCATGTCGTGGGACCCGTCGTGGCTTCAAACGACAAGGACGCGATCATGGTTGTTTCGCCGCATGTGACTGCCCATGAGGGGCAGTTTCTGAGGCTTGACACGCACCTCACCGACGGCGAGTTCTGCTCTTTCCTGGCTCGATCAGGCCTTGCTCTGTTCGACACCGTTACGACAATGTCGCTGGGAGGAACCTTCCATAATCCCAATGAATGTACTGGAGCCATGCCCAGAACCTATGCGCTTGCAAGCCAAGCGCTTGGGTGAGGCAAATCGTCCGGCGTTCGCCAAGCGTGCCATTTTGAGGCGTACGTGCCGCAAATCGCGGTGAACCTCGCAACCGTTCCCGCACCAGGGCGTTCTTGCAAATCCAACTGAAGGGCAACGCGGATCGTGCATCCGATCGGCAGCTCGTGTGAAGACGCCATGGGTGAGCAGCGACGGTGTGGCAAAATCCAGCTGAGCCATCATTCTGAAGGCGGCTGCTTGCGAGCAGCCGCACGCTTCGCTCGTTGTACCAATCTTGCATGGTTCTCCGCGATGCGCGTCTTCACGATTCTCTTGACCAGCGCGCTGGGCAGCGGCCGATCGGGCGTGAAGCGGATGGTGCCCTTGGACGTCTTGTACAAGGCGAGTTCGTCTCGAAAACCTTGAAGGACTGTGCCGCTCATCACGTAGAAACCGCAGTGGTTCGCGGCCGCACCGAAGGCGACCGGCATGCCCTCGTGCCTGAACGCCGCCAGCTGGTAGCTGATGGTCTCGGTGGCCGTGGGGGCAGCGGCGCGGATCGTTTCCCTGAGCTTCTCAAGAGCCGCTCGTGTCGGCTCAGGGAGCTGCGCGAGGTACTCGTCGATCACCGTAGCGGTTTGGCTCGCGCGTGCGCAATCTGCCGCTTTCGCGTTCGCAGCCTTCCTCGTCCTGACTGCTTTGGCCATCGTCGACCTCCCGTCCGCGGTTCAATGCGGTTGTCCCGGCGTTTCCGCTCGAGTGAATTTCGCAGGCGCTTGTCGCAGCCAGCGGCAATCTGAGAACCCGACGCGCGGTGTGAAAAAGCCAAATGCACTGCGCGACGATCATGAATCGGTTCTGCCAACCGACGACCACCGATGGGCCAGGGCGACCGCCATTGCGGTGAAGCAAGATGGCCATCGAAACCATGAACACCAACAACCCCAGCATGGGAAGCAGTGCAACCGCCCACAGCGAGATACGTCTCGACGCCCACGTCTCGTTCTGTGAAAGGCTAAAGGCAAGCAGCAGCGCGGCGAACGGAACCAGATCAAGCATCGCTCCAATATCGTGGAGTCCGCTGTTGGAGTCCGGGGCGACGGCTCCGGCGAGGGTCATTCCGGTGGCGCTGATCAGAAGCAGTGCGATTGCGAGGTAGGCCGCGATGCCCCGGGCCTGCGAAGCGACGGCGAGCGCGACGCTACCGGTGCTGACGGCGAGACTGATGAACGCGACATGCATCAGCCACCCCTGCGGACCGAGTTCGTACTCGCTGATGAAGCGCCACGAAGGATCGAGATCCGCTCTGATGACGTGGAGCACCACGAGGATCACCAGAAATATGCCAGTGCCCGTGCTGGACACCAGGGCGGCGTTCCGCGCAAACGTGGTTGGGCGTGGCGTATTGAACGTGGACATTGGTGTCCGTCGCCGTCAGGTGAGGGTGGTCAGCAGTTCCGCGAGACGGTCGTGAGATTCGTTGACGCCTGTCTCCATTCCGGACTGCAGGTGACCGTCGCGATCGGACTGCGATTTATAGAGAAGGTAGCTGGTTAGTAAGGTGTGACCGTCTCTCTCCTCGAATGTGGCGGTCACCACGATCTCGTGGCCGGGCCCCAACGGTTCATAATTCTCGGTGTAGACGACGCGTTTCGGCGCAATGATCTCGATATACTCCCCGCTGAACGCGTGCTCGCTCCCATCCGGCGCGCGCAGGACGAAGCGCCACTTCCCGCCAACGCGATGATCGATTTCGCACACCGCGCAATCGAGGATCTTCAGCCCGTACCACCGACGCACGTATTCCGGTTTGGACATCGCCTCCCACACCAGGCGCGCTGGCGCGGCAAATGCTCGGGTGATGATGACCTCTCGGTCCGACTTCAGCTCGACCTTCGTCGTTCCCGTGTTCATTTGATTTCCCCCTTTTTCATTTCGAGAAGCAATTGGTCGAGTTGGTCGAAGCGTGCGCCCCAGATGTTGCGGAACCGCTCCAGCCATTCGTCGAGTTCGCGAAGAGGTGCGGCGCGAAGCGCGTAAAAGCGCTGCTGTCCCCGAGGCTGCACTTGAACCAGACCGGCGTCGCGAAGAATGCGGAGGTGCTTTGAAACTTGCGGCTGCCCGAGCGGGACTCGAACACAGATCTCGGCTACGGGGCGCGGCCCAACACGAAGCAGCTCCACGATCTGGAGGCGATTCGGTTCAGCCAGTGCGGACAGGGTCTCGATGATCACGGCGTATATATATCCGCTGGAATATATATCTGTAAAGACATATATTGTGCGCTCGGTCAGGACTTGAAATGGGCGCTCGTGGCCTCCCAACACGGAGTCTGGCGCAACAGCATGTGGCGCGGATATCTCAAGCGGCGGCGCGCCTGTTCAATCAACGGAGGGCTGCAGCGCTCGCGCCAGGCACGCAACTGCTGGCCGATCGTCGGGCGAAGCGCGGTCATCGGCGTTTCTAACCCGAGGCCGCTCGCTCGGCAAACGTCGTCCGTGCGAGAGCTTGGCGCCGCTTACCTCCACGTAATCGACAAGGCGCTTTGACGATCGCAATAGTTCGGACCGGAAAGGCGCATCGCGCGCCGCGCCATACCGAAAAACCAAGACGCAAGGAGACGAGCATTGCCCTATTTCACCTCGCATGACGGCGCTGAACTCTTCTACCGTCGCTGGGGCGCCGGCGCTCCGATCGTCCTCGCTCACGCCTGGGCGCTGAATTCCGACGCCTGGCAGCCGCAGATGATCGCGTTGTCGGAGCGCGGATTTTCCTGCATCGCTTTCGATCGTCGCGGCCACGGCCGCTCCGACGATCCGGGCGCCGACTATGATCTCGATTCCCTGGCCGACGATCTCCATGCGCTCGTCGAGCACCTGGACCTGGCGGACATCACGCTCGTCGGCCACTCGATCGGCGCACAAGAGAGCGTACGCTACCTGACCCGGCATAGCGGCAGGCGCGTTGCGCGCTTAGTCTTGATCGCGCCCTCGCTGCCCTATCTCCTGCGGACGGCGGATAATCCCGACGGGCCGAACGATCCGCCGACGCTCGAAGCCTGGCGCGATATGTGGAAGACGCACTATGTCGAATGGCTCGCTCAAGCGCTGCCGCCGAATTTCGCATCCGACGTCGCGCCGCAGCGGCTCGAACAAGCGATGCGCACGATGCTGCAATGCACGGTTCAGGCGGCGATCGGTACCAATATCGCATCAAACCAAGCCGACCAGCGCGCGGAGCTGCGCCGCGTCGCGGTTCCAACGCTCATATTACAAGGCGACAACGACGCGAGCTGCCCTCTTGACGTCACCGGCCGCAAGGTGGAAGCGCTGATCTGCGGAAGCCACCTGAAAATCTATCCGGGCGGCCTCCATGCAATCATCGCGTCCCACGCGCGCGAGGTCGTCGACGACATCAGCAATTTCATCGCGGCTCGCGCGCTTCCGCTAACCGCCCGGTGAGCGGGGATCGCGCCGGCAGCCTGCAATCCGGGTACGTCATACAGTGACACATCAGCTCCAGACCACTGCGACTTGGCGCGTGCTGACGTTCAGCCGGTTGAAACGTTGGTCGTCGCGATGGACAATCTTTTGGATGGATCGGTGGGCGTCTCACCGCATCCGACATCGTCGACCGCTCGTTCGCCGAAGCGGTTGCGAAAGGAATAGGACGGTAGCTGGCTAACTTGCGCACCGCGCGCAGGCGTTGGACCAAGCCGCCAGCGCCTGCAACGCTATTGATGGCCGATGAGGCGCATTCGCTCTGTCGGCGCATCGATCGGGACCGGAGCTCGCCGCGCAATTGGCGGCGTCGGCACCGTGGCGGCGTTCCGGACCAGCCGCTCGGCGAGTTCGGCGCATTGGTTGCGGATATCGGGGATCGCGATGATTTCCCAGAAGGCGGCGCGCGTCAGCGGGCCGATCGCGAACAGCCGGCCCGAGGGCAAGCCATCACGGTCGACAACCGCACAATCCCGTGAAATCTCGATGCCGATGCGCAACGCATCGACCCGCGCCAAGTCCTGGTCGAACAGGCTGCGCACGGCCGGATTGCCGGTGCCGCCGGGATCCCTGACGATCCCCGTGCAATCGACGATCGCGGCGACCTCGAGGGTTTCGAGTTTCGTCTGCCCGCGCCGGCGGTAGCGCACCGTCGCTCCGGTGGGGTTCGGCGCGATGTCGATGATCTTGCCGGCGATCAGGCTCAACCGGTTGTCCGCGATCGCCTTCGTGATCCGAAATTCCACCTCGGGCGCCATGCGGTGCCGATGGATGTCCCACCAGGCGCGTGCGTGCTCGAGGAAGCGTCGCCGGGACCGGGTCGGAAGCTCGCGCCAGAGCCGCTGTGTGTATGGTCTGATACCGTCGATGACGCTGCGCCAGTCACCGCCTTGCGCGAGATGTGCAGAGATGCGACGTCGGAACCAGCGCAGTAACTGACTCGCGCTTGCACCGAATGGCACCTGCGCTTCGTCAATGCGCAGCGCGGCCACGGCGCGATGCGCCCTGGGCAGAAGACCTCGGCGCGACAGCGCGATGATCGGTCCCTCATGGCCCTCGCGCAACAGCGACAGTACGTAGTCGACCATGGTCAGGCCCGACCCGAGGATCAGAACCGCGGCATCGCTCGCGATCCCGGCGGTCGAGGGCGGCGCCCAGGGATCGGCATAGCAGGCCATCGGCGCTTTTCGGGCATCATGACCGGTGGCCAGAATCGCGAGGTCGCCCGATAGCCGGTCGCCGTTCGCGAGCTCGATGACGACACGATCGGCATCTTCGGTGATCGAGACACACTCGACATTCAGGATCCGCAGGCCTCCTGCTTCGTCTCCGCGCGAAACCAATGGCCGGATCAGGCTCGCGATATAGTCCCCGTAAACGCGCCTTGGCACGAAGCAAAAAGGATCACCGCAGCCGGTGATGTTGCGCGCGGACAGCCAGCGCCAGAAATGATCCGGATCCTCCGGCAGTGCGCTCATATTGGCGGCGCGGACGTTGAGGAGATGATCGGGATTGCCGGTATGGTAGGCAAGTCCGCGGCCGATTTCGGGGCGCCGTTCGATCAGCGTCACACGGAATGTCGCGCCGCCAAGCCGCAGCAGCTGATAGGCGAGCAACACGCCGCTCGCGCCGCCGCCAATGATGATCGCATGTCGCCTGGCCATGTGATGAGCCTCCGGCTGCCAGCCAAAGCTTAACCGTTATTCATAAACGCGGCGAGGGTGTGTTCACGTTCCCAGCGCTTGCAAATGAGAAGAACGTGCCAGCAAGTCGGATCGCGGCAGCGCAATTATTTCGAGAACGGACCGCTTGCGTGAAATGGGTTCGCGATGTTGCTCTCGAGGCTGGCATGAAGCTGCGAGCGAACGATGAATCCTGGATCAGTCAACAGAGAGCCATCACTGCGAAAAGATCGCCGCAGTATTTCGCATGAGTAGATAACACGCCGCGTTTCGCGGCGCAGTGAGCGGCAAGCGCAAGTATTTCCCGCGCCGCTCAAACTTTGGAAGCCAATTCCGAGCGTGCTGCGCTACGGTACTCATCCCATCGATGCTGCACTGGAGCAGCTCGACGGCAACAGGTCCCGCATGACGGCATCGCTCTGCCAGCTGGCCGAGATCTGTAGAGAGGACTGATCACGACATCATCCTGGTTCATCTCCGCTATCGCTTTTCAGCGATCGGCGAACGGCGGAGCTTTGTCTGGCAGCGATCGCGGACGGAATATGATCATGACTGAGACGACCACGATCGACAAGATCATCCCGCGCGCCGATGTCATCAAGCGCGCGGCCCGCGTTGGTGCCGAGATCAGGAATGTGAGGCTTTCGGGCAATCTGCCCGAGCAGACGATCGGTGCGATCAACGAGCTGCTGCTCGAGCACAAGGTCATCTTCTTCCGCGACCAGGGGCAGCTCGATGATTCCGAGCAGGAGCGCTTTGCGGTCCGGCTTGGCAGACTGGTGCCGCATCCGACCGTCGGCGCGACCAAGGGAACGGCGTCGATCCTCGAACTCGACTCGGCCCGCGGCGGGGGCCGGGCCGATCAGTGGCATACCGACGTCACCTTCGTCGATGCCTATCCGAAGATCTCGATCCTGCGCGGCGTGGTGATCCCGCCATTCGGCGGCGACACGATCTGGTCGAACACGGCAGCCGCCTATCTCGATCTGCCGCCGCCGCTGCAAAGGCTCGCCGATGAACTCTGGGCCGTCCACAGCAATGCGTACGACTACGCGGCGAAGACGCGCGCCAGTGAGGCCGACAGGAAGCATTTTGACGAGGTCTTCACCGGCACTGTCTATGAGACCGAACATCCGGTGGTGCGCGTCCATCCCGAAACCGGCGAGCGCACGCTGGTGCTCGGTAATTTCGTGCAGCGCTTCCTCGGCATTCCGAAATATGACAGCCAGAGACTGTTCGATCTATTCCAGTCGCATATCACCGCACCCGAAAACACCGTGCGCTGGAGCTGGAAGGAAGGCGACGTCGTGATCTGGGACAACCGTGCGACGCAGCACTACGCCGTCAACGACTATGGCGACCAGCACCGCGTCGTGCGGCGTGCCACCATCGACGGCGAGGTGCCGGTCAGCGTCGATGGTCGCCACAGTGTGACGCGCATCAAGGCGACGAAGCAAGCGCCTGCCAAGGCTGCTTGAGATCTCGGCGTCAGCCCCGGAGATTTTAGGGAATGAAGAGTCCAATTGGAATGTTGCGCCGAGCTCTGGCCGGCGCGCCGCGGCAGGTTCATCACCTGCTGTGGGCCGCTCTCCTGACCATCGGCGCGATCGGCCAGGCCGCCATGGCCGAACCGGCCCTGGAAAAGACCGAGATCCGGTACCAGGGCTGGGCCGGGCAGGTGACTTTCACCGAATTGGCCGAAGATCTCGGCTACCTCGCGCCGCTCAAGCTCAAATGGGTCGGCAACACCATCAGCGGACCGCAGGACATCCAGACGGTCGTGACCGGAGACGTCGATATCGGCGGCGCCTTCTATGGCGCGATCATCAAGCTGATCGCGGCGAGAGCGCCGATCAGGGCGGTGGTCGGCTATTATGGCTCCGACGACAACACCTATAACGGTTATTTTGTCAAAGAAGACAGCCCGATCAAAACCGCGCGCGACCTGATCGGCAGGAAGGTCGCCGTGAACAGCCTCGGCGCGCACCTGGAATTCGTACTGCGCGAATATCTGGCGCGCAATGGCCTCTCGCCGGGGGAGGCGAAGCAGGTCACGCTGGTCGCGATCCCGCCGGTCGCGGGCGAGCAGGCGCTGCGTCAGGGATCTGTCGATGTGACGACACTCTCCGGGGTCCTGCGGGACAAGGCGCTGGAGCGCGGCGGTCTTCGCAGGCTGTTTGCCGACACCGATCTGTTCGGCAATTTCGCCGGAGGCTCGTACGTGCTTCGCGAGAAATTCATCAAGGACAATCCCAGCACGTCGCGCAAGCTGGTCGAGGGGATCTCGCGCGCGATCGCCTGGGCGCAGGCCACTCCGCCCCAGGAGGTGCGGGCCCGGTTCGAGCGGATCATCGCCGAACGCAAGCGAAACGAGGATGCCTCGCCGATCAAGTACTGGAAGAGCACCGGGGTGGCCGCCAGGGGCGGGGTGATTGGTGACGCGGAAGTCCAGGTTTGGATCGACTGGCTGGTGAAGGACGAACTGCTCAAGCCGGACCAGCTCAGGCCGTCGGACATCTATACCAACGAACTCAATTTCTATCGCCCAGGCAAGGCGGCGGAGGCCCAATGAGCGCAATCAAGATCAGCTTCCAGCAGGTTCGCAAGGAGTTTCCGGTCCGCGGCGAAGGCGGCAGGCCGACCCATAGCCTGACTGCGCTGGAGGACGTCACGCTCGATGTTCGCGCCGGCGAATTTTTGGCGCTGGTCGGGCCGAGCGGTTGCGGCAAGTCCACTCTGCTCGATCTGCTCGGCGGACTGACGCCTCCGAGCAGCGGCCGCATCCTGCTCGACGGGCGGCCGATCGTGGGGCCGGCGCGCGACCGGGGCATCGTATTCCAGCAATATGCGCTGTTTCCCTGGCGCACTGCGGCGGAGAATGTCGAGTTCGGACTCGATATCGCGGGCCTCGAGCCGAGGCAGCGTCGTGACATCGCACGGCATCACCTTGACCTGGTCGGCCTGTCGCCCTTTGCCGACCGCTATCCGCACGAACTGTCCGGCGGCATGAAACAGCGCGTCGCGATTGCGCGTAGCCTGGCCTACGATCCCGAGCTGCTCTTGATGGATGAGCCGTTCGCGGCGCTCGACGCCCAGACGCGGGAGACGCTGCAGGGCGAGCTCCTGCGCATCTGGCGCAGCACCGGAAAGACAATCGTGTTCATCACGCACGGGATCGACGAGGCCGTCGTGCTTGGCCAACGCGTCGCGGTCATGACCTCACGCCCGGGACGCATCAAGCAGGTCATCGATATTCCTGCGGAGCTGCACAGCGAGACGGAGGACGTGCGCTCGCTTCCCGTTTTCGGAAGCGTGCGGCATGAGGTCTGGTCGTTGCTGCGGGACGAGGTGCTGAAGGCACAACAGGGGCAGCCTTGCGGCGAGAGGGACGTGCGCCGCACGGGTGTTGCAGCGAGCGAGTTGGCCCATGTCTAGCCTGGAGATGCTGACGCTTCTGGAACTCGCAGAGGGCACTCCGGCCGCGCGCGCCGGCAGGAGCGAGCAGGCGCCGCCGGCGTTTCGGCCCGCCTTTCGGCGACTGGCTGCGTTCGGGCAACGATCGTTTCTGTTGCTCGCCTTGCTGGCGATCTGGGAGGCGGTTCCGCGTCTGGGTCTGACCGATCCGGCGTTCCTGCCGCCATTTTCGCAGGTCGTCAGCGCCGGCTGGCAGCTTGCGCAAAATGGAGAGCTCTACGACGACGTCGGCGCGAGCCTGATGCGGGCGCTGAGCGGATTTCTGATATCCGTCGCGTTGATCGTCCCGCTCGGGCTTGCGATCGGCTGGTACGGCCGCCTGGGTGATCTGCTCAACCAGATGATCGAGGTCTGTCGCAATACCGCGCCGTTGGCGCTATTGCCGGTATTCATCCTGTTGCTCGGGATCGGTGAGCTCTCGAAGATCACGATGGTGATCTATAGCTGCGCCTGGCCGCTGTTGCTCAACACCATTGCCGGGGTGAAGCAGGTCGATCCCCTCCTGGTCAAATCGGCGCGAACGATGGGCGCCACGCCGCAGCAGCTGTTTCGCAAGGTGATCCTTCCGGCAGCGCTCCCCACGATGTTTGTCGGAATACGTCTTGCGAGCGCATCCGCGATGCTCGTGCTGGTTGCATCGGAGATGGTCGGCGCGAAGGCCGGTCTCGGCTATCTGATCATCTATAGCCAGTACAGTTTTCTGATCCCGCAGATGTATTTCGGCATCCTCGCGATCACCGTGATCGGCCTGAGCTTCAACGCGCTTCTCGAAGCGTTGGAGCGACATCTGATGCGTTGGAAGGGAGCCGCCGTGACCTAAGACGGCGTCGCGGGCTTGTTGCGGGCCGTGGCCTGGGTCACGATGCTGTTCGGCGGGACGTCTTGCGCCAGCCAGATATTGCCGCCGATCGTCGAGCCGTGGCCAATCGTGTCGCCTTCGCGCCCGATACAAGACGCTGCTTGCCGGCCCCGCGCGATGTTGGATGATGCGGCAGGTGCAAAGCCGCGCGGCTGATCCACGGAGAGTGGTCCATGAAGAGGCGATTTGTCCGCGCCGAACGACTGTCGGGCGCAGCAGGATCGGTTGAGTTCGAGTCGTTCGCGATTTTGCCGTTGCCAGCAGGACGTCCTTTGAAGGGCCGTTTGAAGAGGAGATCGTTCTCGGAGAACGTCGATTTTTGGCAGACGTAGAAGCTTTTAATGGAAGAATATTCCAAATATTGTGGGTTATGACGTCAGAAATAGAGGAAGATTCTTTTCATGTCCGATCCGACCGTTTCGTCGCCCGACGCGCGACGTCGAATTGATGCGATCGATCGCAAGATCTTGCGCGTTTTGCAGGAGGATGCATCGCTCTCCGTGGCGGAGATCGGAGAACGCGTTGGTCTGTCCTCGACCCCTTGCTGGAAGCGCATTCAGCGGATGGAAGCCGAGGGGATCATCACGGGAAAAGTTGTGCTGGTTGATCAAGACAGGATTGGACTTGGTCTGTCGGTGTTCGTTTCTATCGAAAGCGGCGATCATTCGGACGAGTGGCTGAAGAAGTTTGCCAGCGCTGTCAGCGCTATGCCGGAAGTCATGGAGTTCTACCGCATGGCCGGTGACGTGGATTACATGCTGCGTGTCGTCGTTGCCGACATGCCCAGCTACGACATTTTCTACAAGAAATTGATCGGAGCGGTCGCGTTGAAGAACGTCACGTCCCGTTTTGCCATGGAAAAAATAAAATCTGTGACGGCCTTGCCCGTTCCGGCTCTCGTGGCTGCGTAGGCGCCATGGCCTTCGATGAGCGCGGAAGACTGCACGGCGCACCGGCCCATTGCGCAGGCTCCCGCCTTGCGGCTGCGAGCTTGACCGTCCGCCTCCGATCCGGCGAAGAGACCTTCATGCGCTCGAGGCAAACATTGAGTGGCTCCGAGGCGAGACGACCCCTGAACTCGAAGCTGCAGGCCATGGCGGCTATTCTACTCAAGGACCAGGAACTGAAGCCCTCGGCAATTCGAATGCTAGATATGCGGCGCTGATCGACGCTGATCCCAACTGGATGGGCCATACTGTCTCTTGCCTGACGGCCTGATCGACGAGGCCGAGCTGCGCGACGCTTCGGCGCATGAGGGTTCGCACCTAGGAAGATCTCCGCGGCTTTCGACCTGCGCGATAGGAGGAGACCATGGCAATCGAACGCCGCGCGTTCCTGCGCAATGCTGCGGTCGGAACGCTGGCGCTGCTTCCCCTCCCGGCGCTGGCCCAAGATGCCGTGGTCACTCTTGTCGCCGACCCGACAGATCCCGTCGCCGATAGCGAGCCGGGACGCTGGGCTGCCGGCGAGCTGCGCTCCGCTATGAGGGCCCGGGGCCTCGACGTGCAGCAGGCGGCCTCCGTCCGCTCGGCCCCGAGCGGACTGGTTATCGTTCTTGCCAGCACGGGCGCGCCCGCGACCGCCGCGCTCGCCGCGGGACGGGCCCTGCCGGAAGGTCCGGAAGCGATGCTGCTGATGCCGGGGATGCTTGACAACCGCGCGGTGCTGCTCGCTGCCGGCAGCGACGCCCTCGGCCTCGTCTATGCCGCCACAGAATTGGCCGAGCGGGTTCGCAGTGCACCCAGCGCGGCCGAGGGACTTGAGCTCGGCGCCGCCGTCGCGGAGCGGCCCGCGAACCGCGTCCGCTCCGTCGCTCGCTTCGTCACAAACGAAGTGGAGGATCGCGGCTGGCTGCATGACCGCCAATTTTGGCATGGCTATCTGACCATGCTGGCCGGTCATCGCTTCAACGGCTTCAGCCTCACTCTTGGTATCCAGTACGATTATCCCCAGGAAGTCAGCGACGTCTACTTCTACTTCGCCTACCCGTTCCTGTTGAAAGTTCCGGGCTACGATGTCGTCGCCGCCGGCTTGCCGGACGATGAGCGCGATCGCAACCTGGAGACGCTGCGTTTCATCGCCCGGGAGACCGCCCGCCGCGGCCTGCGATTCCGGCTGGGCATCTGGACTCATGCCTATGCGTTCGACAGTCCCCGGGTGAACTACCGCATCGCCGGCATTACGGCGGCGAACCACGCCGCCTATTGCCGCGACGCACTGGCCATGTTGCTCAGAGAGGTGCCCGACATTGCCGCTCTTACCTTCCGGCTGCATGGCGAGAGCGGCATCCGCGAAGGTGATCTCGACTTCTGGCGGACCGTGTTCGCAGCCATTCCGACCGCCAAGCGACCGATCGCGTTGGACCTGCATCCAAAGGGCATCGACGCGCGCTCGATCGCACTGGCGCGCGAAACGGGGATGCTGATCAGTATCTCGCCCAAATACATGGGCGAGCACATGGGACTGCCTTACCACCAGGCGGCGATCCGGCAGAAGGACATGCCTCCCGCCGGCGGCGCCGTCCGCGGAGCCCAGTTCGCGCTCAGCGAGGGCTCGCGGTCCTACACGCGCTACAGCTATGGCGACTTCATGCAGGAAGGCCGGGACTACGACGTCGTCTTCCGCCTCTGGCCGGGCACACAGCGGCTGCTGCTGTGGGGCGATCCGCGATTTGCCGCGGGATTCGCTCGCCACGCCGGATTCTGCGGCGCGGGCGGGCTGGAGATTTGCGAGCCACTCTCGTTCCGAGGTCGCAAGGGCACCGGGCGCCCCGGTAATCGCACTGCGTATGCCGATGCAGGGCTGGCACCTCGTTACGACTGGCAGAAGGCCGAGTACACCTACCGGCTGTTCGGCCGGCTCTTGTACTGGCCTGACGCGCCAGCTTCCGTGTGGCAGCGGCCGGCACGCGCTGAGTTCGGCGCCGCGGCAGGGCCGATCGAACGAGCGCTCGCGAGCGCCAGCCGCATCCTGCCGCTGATGACAACGGCTCACGCCATGGCGGCGGCGAACAACTTGTACTGGCCCGAGATCTACACCAACATGCCGATCGTGCAGGTCGACGCGGGGCAGCCTTTCTCGGACACCATCGCGCCGCAACGCTTCGGCACCGTCGAGCCGTTCGATCCGCAGATCTTCCAGAACATCGAGACCTATGCCCGTTCGCTGCTGGCCGGGCAACCGGACCATCGTGTGTCACCTGCGGAGGTGGCGGCCTGGCTCGACGGCTTCGCCGCGGAGGCGGAGCAGGCATTGGCGGAGGCCGTTGCCCGGCGCCCAACGGGCGCGGCTTACCAGCGTGCGGCCGCAGACGTGACGATCCAGGTGGCGCTCGGCCGCTTCTTTGCGCATAAGCTGCGCGCCGGCGTATTGTGGGAGATCCACACCATGTCGGATGACGCCGCTGCCGCAGCGGCGGCGCTGAGCAGCTACCAAGAGGCCCGCGCGGCCTGGGTCGAAGCGGTGCAGGCCGGGCAGGTCTACGTTGCAGACATCACCTTCGGCTCTGAGCCCTGGCTCCGCGGCCATTGGAGCGATCGGTTGTCGGCCATCGATGCCGACATCGCGCAAATGGCTCGGCTTGCCGCCGATACGAATGGCGGAGGAATGGGGGTTGCGAGCGGCGCCGCTTCTGCCGTGGCCCAGGCGCTCAGTCCGCCTCCGGAGCGAGGCATCGAGGCCGCGCACACACCGCCTGGCGCGTTCCGCCGCGGGCAGAGCGTGGCGCTGAGCCTCGATGCCCATCGCGCGCAGGCGGCCCGGCTGCACGTCCGCCACGTCAATCAGTCAGAGGCATGGCAGGAGATCGCGATGGACGGAAAAGAAGGGCGATTTACCGCGACGATCCCGGCCGCCTATACCGATTCGCCTTTCCCGTTGCAGTATTTCTTTGCCGTCATGCAGGACGGCAGGGCCGACATGGCGCCAGGTCTCGGCGCTGATCTCTGCAACCAGCCCTACCATGTATTGCGCCAGGCTTGAGCGCCATTTCGACCCCTACGCCATGCGTCCCGCTCTGCCAACCAGATGCCGCCCGATGAAGGCGCCGTTCTTTCCGACCGCGACGCGGCCGACATCTACGCTCATCTGCGGCAAATGCAGGCCTTCCTCACGGTTGCGCTGATGACAAATCTTCTTCCGATCCTGTCGCGGTACTCTGCCGCGTGACATTGTCGCGCGTCTCGACGTCCTGGACATTGTGGGCGACCAATGGCTGTTTGAAATCTTGCTGCAATTGTGCCCGCGTTTGCGCATTGATGCCAAAGAACGGCAGCTCGGGATGACGGTCCCAGCCGATGATGATGTTGTCACCGATGGTGCCGCCATCGATCCCGTTCACCCAGATGCCAGAGCGCCCGGAATTGACGACACGGTTGTGCTCAATGGAAATGTTGGTGTCCGGCGTTGCCCCAGCGAACTGACCCTTGTTGTTCGTCGGGGCGACCATGATGGCGCCGACGGCAATCTGCGTGCCCGAGCCCGAGGCCATCGGGCCGAGACTGCCACGGACCAAATTGTCGCGAATGGCGATGTCATGCGACGGCGGCGTCGGGAAATTGATGGTCGAGTCGGTCACCGCGATGCCGCCGTTGCTCGTGTGACCGATCTGGTTACGCGCGACGTCAACGCCATCTGCGCCGCCGATCCAGACGCCCCTGCCGAACGGAACCTCCAAGACGACATTGTCCTCGATGCTTGAGCCCGCGCCGCGGGCCGGGCTGCCCGCAACAGCCATGCCCGTACCGGCGACAAGGGGCGGCAGGTCGTGATCAAAGGTGAGGGTGACTTGGCCATTGAAGACGGGCGGCGTGGTCTGCGTCGGCGTTTGCATGACAATGGTGGCGCTGGACGATTCCACCGAAGTGACAGGATCGACAAAGGTTACGGCCGTGCCGTTGGGAAAGCGCAGGAAGGCACTTCGCTCCACCGTCAGCTGCCGCGGCCCGCTCTGGCTCACGGCTGTCGCGAGGTCGCGCGAGTCGATGGCGAGCGCATCATCCATGGTCCGCGTCACGAAGCTGCGGCGAATGTGATTGTCAGGCCCGGTGCTCGAGAAATGAATTCCGTCGGCGTTGGAGGAGATGAGATCGGAGTTGTCGGCATGATGCCGCGGCGTGACGACCACGTGATCCGCGACCGAGTGGCTGGAGGAGATGAACAGCACAGCGATCGCACTCGATCCGTGAATGGTCGCATCCGAGATCGTGACATGATCGCTGCCGACCACGGTGATCGGGCCAAAGCCGCCGCGCACGGTCACCACAACAATATCCCCGGGATTGAGCGTCGAAAGCGTGGCGCTTTGCGTCCAGGGTGTGTTGTCCTGCATGAGATCGAGGACGCCGTCTGCGACCGGCTGAACCACGTGCATGCGCGAGGTGGCGGGCACGATATCGCCGTTGCGGAACACCATCGCCCACAGCTCGAGCGGTCCGGTCGTGGAGTCGGGCGCGGTCAATCCGTTGAACGTCACCGGGTCGGGCCAGCCCGGCAGCGGAGCGTAGGCGATGCTGCGGCGGAGCGGATCGACGGAAATTAGCCGCACGTGAGTGTAGGGTTGATTCAGAAATTCGGTACTGAACCTCGTCAGCGTCACGGTGGTGCAATCGGAAAGCACGAAACCCCGCAACACCGGATGGGCGAAATGGATCGTGGAGTCGGCGAGATCGACCGTGAGATCAGAGAGCTGGGAGAACTCCAGGTAAATCTGCGCGGTTTGCGGCGTCAGGAAATAATAGGCGCCGCGATCCAACGTGATCAAACGAACCGAATGGCTCCGCGCGTAGGCGAGCGCGGCCTGAAACAACGGTCGCGCGTCAGTCGAGGGGCTATCGGGCGCCAGATTTTCCGACGCGATACCCATCCGGATCAGGTCGTGGGAAAGATTGATCGTTGCGCCAGTCAGCGCAGCAGCACCTTGTGCGCCGTCGCCGGCAAGGGCCTCGCTGCACGTCAACACCGACAGAAACAACGCCGCCATCACACTGAACAGAAGCAGGATACTTTGATACGATCGCATCATTGAAACTCCTCAAATCCGCGTTGCGTCTCATCGGCATTCCATTTCGCAAGCCGGCCCCAAGCAAAACGTATGCGCAGAGTGTGACACCCGTAGGCCGCTCGTCTGGCGAAGCGACACGATGTCGTTGTCGTTCAGGATCTCTTCAGGTTGATGAACGGCAGGCTGGCCGGAGCGGCTGCATCATCGCCGAAGCTGCTGCCGCCAACGATAGAGGCCGCACGCTTGCAATCGTCGCCGACCGCGCATCCGAACAGGGTTCCTCAGATCGAAGCGGAGCGCTGAGACTGCCGCTGCCGCAGCGTCTCGGTTTGAACCCGGCCACGGTGACGCTCGACGAACGGCTACTCGGCAGTGCTTTCCTCAACACAATCTTCCCCGAAAGCCATCGTCATCGCCGCTCAAGCGAGCCCGAGACCGGTCAGTCACCGGGCGGGAGGCTGTGCGCTCTCCCCGGGCACGATCTGCAGCGGCCAGATCCTGTGCGCATGCTGGATCTGCCGGCCGGCGCGCCGTGCCTCGATCAGCGCCATGATCTGGCCGCCCAGCCATTCGCCGAGCTCGGTGAGGGACAGCCGGAACTGGGTCAGCGACGGCCGCAGGAAGTCGCCGTTCGGGCTCTGGTCGAAGCCGACGATGGACAGGTCGCGGCCTGGAACGACGCCGGCGTCGGATAGCCGATGATAGAGGCCGAGCGTCAGGGTGTTCTGGACCAGCGTCACCGCTGTCGGCCGATCCCGGAGCGCCAGCAGCCGCCCGCCGAGGCTGTAGCCGCCCGTTTCCGTCAGCGGTTCGCGGAAGATCAGGTCGTCGGTCAGCGTGATGCCGCGTCGCGCCAGCGACGCCCGGCCGGCATCGAGATAGAGATGTCCGAAATTGAGGTCGTTCGCCGCGGTCGCGATCGCGATCCGGCGGTGCCCGAGCCGGTAGAGCAGGTCGATGCTCTGCTCGGCGACGCCCTCGAAATCGAGATCGGCCCAGGAATGGGCGCGGCGCGTGCCGCTCCGCCCGAACGCGATGAACGGCAGCTTCTTCTGGATCAGGTAGTCGATACGCGGGTCGGAGCGGTTGGTTTGCGAGATGATCAGGCCGTCGACCATGCGCCGCTCGACGATGCGCTGCACATGCGCCTCCGGATCCTGGTCGGCCCCGCAATAGTGGATGACGAGGTCGAGCCCATGGGCGGCGAGAACCGACTGCAATCCGTCGAAAATGGTCATGAAGAAGGCTTCGCCTTTGGTGGTGCGATCCCGGTTCGGGATCACCATGAAGCCGATCATCCCTGTTGCGCCGCGGCGAAGACTGCGGCCCGACTGGTTCGGCGAATATCCGTATTTCTTCGCGGCCTCGAGCACGCGCTGGCGCGTCTTCGCGCTCACACCGGCCCGATCATTGAGGGCACGCGAAATGGTGCCGATGGAGATGTTCAGGCGCCGCGCAATGTCGTGAATGTTCAAGAAGCCGATCCCGTTTCGACGGTTCCACCCATGCTATCATAACGCGATTGACAAGCCGGCCAACATCAAGGACGCTTCGTAAACGTTTACGGGATCGGCTCGACCGCGGGCGGTATGCACGCTGAAGACGTGCGGCGCACCTGGCGGAGCCCCCGGGGAGGAAGGCCGATGCTGACCGCCGTCTTGGTCGGATGCGGACGGATGAGCCGGGCCTGGCTCGAGGCCGCGCGCAAGGTTGACGGCCTGCGGCTGGTCGGATTCGTCGACATCGACATCGCCCAGGCCGAGGAACGCGCCCGGGAATACGGCCTGACCGATGCGGCGGTCGGCGCCGATCTCGCTGCCATTCTCTCCGTGGCGAAGCCCGACATCGTGTTCGACGTCGCCGTTCCGCAGGCGCGCCGCCAGGTGGTCGAGACCGCTTTCGCCCATGGCTGCCACGTGCTGACCGAGAAGCCGATGGCCATCGACCGCGACGACGCGCAAGCGATCCTTTTGGCGGCGAACCGCTCCGGCAGGCTGCACGCGGTGGTGCAGAACCGTCGTTACCTCGCGGCCGTGCGCCGCATCAGGCGGTTCCTCGACTCGGGCGCCCTGGGGCGGCCGACCAGCATCCATTGCGACTTCTTCCTTGCACCGCATTTCGGTGGCTTCCGCGAGGCGATCGACCATGTGCTCCTCGTCGACATGGCGATCCACACTTTCGACGTCGCCCGCTACGTCGTCAACGGAACGCCGAAGACCGTATTCTGCACCGAATGGGAGCCGGTGAACTCCTGGTATAAAGGCGGCTCCTCGGCGGTCGCGATCTTCCAAATGGAGGGCGGCACGATGTTCAACTATCGCGGCAGCTGGTGCGCCGCGGGCCTGAAGACCAGCTGGGAGTCGAGCTGGCGCATCGTTTGCGAGCGCGGCGCGTTGACCTGGGACGGTTTTGACGGGCTCAAGGCCGAGCAGACCACGGGCCAGCGGGACGGGCTGTTCGACCTGACCGAGACGGTCGAGGTGCCCGCGCTCGACCCGCGCGACCGGATCGGCGGCCATCTCGGCATCATCGAGGAATTCGTCGATGCCATCCGGACCGGCCGGGAGCCTGAGACGCGCGGCGCTGACAACATCATGAGCCTGGCGATGGTGTTCGCGGCGATCGAGAGCGCTGGCAGCGGACGCCAGGTCGCGGTCGAGATCTGAAGGGAGACATCAATGCCGAGATCGCTGCACGATATCCGGATCGGCACCATGGTCCGGTGCAACGGGGTCGATACCGCCAGCTATGTGCGCCAGATCCTGCCGCACGGTTTTGAAAGCATCCAGCCGTACTTCTGGCAGACGATCGGCGAAACCGACGTCAAGCGGCTGGCCGCCGAGTTGAAGGAGGCGATCGGCAATTCCGGCGTCGTGGTCGGAGCGCTGGGAATGTTCGGCAACCCGCTGGAGGACGGCGATCTCGATCGCCAGACGCTCGGGGGCTGGGAAACCCTGATCGACAACGCCCATCTGTTCGGAACCGATGTCGTCGCGGGTTTCACCGGGCGGATCCGCGGCAAGCCGCTCACGGAGAGCCTGCCCCGATTCAAGGAGGTCTGGGGCCGGCTTGCCGAGCGGGGCGCCGACCGGGGCGTGCGGATCGCGTTCGAGAACTGCGCCATGAACGGCAACTGGGCGGGCGGCGACTGGAACATCGCCCACAATCCCGATGCCTGGGAGATGATGTTCAACGAGGTGCCCGCCGACAATCTCGGGCTCGAATGGGAGCCGTGCCACCAGCTCGTCTATCTGATCGATCCGCTGCCGCAGATCCGCAAATGGGGGCCTAAGATCTTTCACGTCCACGGCAAGGATGCCACCGTGCGCTGGGACGTGATCCGCGAGCACGGCATCTTCGGCAAGCTGCCGTTCGTGCAGATGCGAACGCCTGGTTTCGGCGACAGCGACTGGTCGCGCATCATCAGCGAGCTCAGGCTCGCCGGCTTCCGCGGCTCGATCGACATCGAGGGCTGGCACGACCCGGTCTACCGTGAGGAGCTGGAAATGACCGGCCAGGTCCGCGCCCTCAACTTTCTGCGGGACTGCCGGGGAGGAGCGATTTTCGTCGACAACCCGAGCTAGGCTTCCGGCCATCATCTTTTCAGGCCGGACAAGAACCACACCGGTGGAAAGCCGGGACCAAACGGCAAGCGCCTTTGCGCGAGGGAGGAGTGAGAGATGAGCTGGAAAATGCTTTTGACGGCCATGATCGTTGCGATCGCGAATGTCGGCGGCGCATCCGCTGACGCGGCGGCCCTGCGCGACAAGTGGTGCAAGGACGTCCACATCCGGTTCTTCGTCGGCGGCGCCGAGGGCGATGCGTACGGCACCATCGTCTACAATGGCGCCAGGCAGGCGCAAAACGACACCGGCGCGCAGGTCGAATTCGTGTTCTCCGGCTGGAACACGGAGAAGATGGTGCAGCAGCTCCGCGAGGCCGTTGCCTCGAAGCCCGACGGCATCGCCATGATGGGGCATCCCGGCGACGACTCGATCATGCCGCTTGCCGAACAGGCCGCCAAAGCCGGAATCCGGATGATGTACCAGAACGTGCCGGTGCCGAAGGTGGTGGCGGCCTATGGCGGCGGCTATGTCGGTGCGCAGCAGGAGCCGCAGGGCAGGGCGCTTGGCGCCGAGGCGGTCAAGCTCGGCGGCCTGAAGGCCGGCGACACCGTCATCATGATCGGCCCGTTCAACAACGAGAACCGCGGCGCGCGCGAGCGCGGCACTGCCAAGGCGCTGGAAGAGGCCGGCCTCAGGGTCGTGAGGATCGACTCTGCGACCGAATGGGCGAGCGATCCCAACCTCGCGCTGCCGGTGATCACGGCTGCGATCCTGAACAATCCGAACGTGAAGGCGATCGGCTATCCGGGCGGACAGATGCTCGGCAACGTGCCGACCTACATGCAGGCCGCGAAGAAGAAGCCCGGCGAGATCTTCAATTTCGGCTTCGACACCAGCCCGCAGATCGTCGAGGCCTTCAATGCCGGCTGGGTGCAGCTCACGGCCGACCAGCAGCCGTTCCAGCAGGGTTATCTGCCGATCCTCAATTTGTGCGAACAGGTTGTCTACGGCCTTTCGCCACTCAACGCCGACACCGGGGCCGGCTTCGTCACGACGGCCAACTACAAGAAGGTCGGCGCGCTGGCGTCCGAGGGCCTGCGCTGAGCGGTCCGGTCCCGGCAGCTGGGTCGAGCGGCCGGGGCCATCATCGACGTGTCCGGACAGGAGGCTCACGATGACAGAGCATTTGATCGAGCTGAAAGACATCACCAAGTCCTACGGCAACGTCTATGCGCTGGGCGGCGTGAAGCTATGGGTCGACAAGGGCGAAGTCGTCGGTCTGATCGGCGACAACGGAGCCGGCAAATCGACACTGATCAAGATCCTTGCCGGAGCCGTTCGGCCGTCGGGCGGCGAGATTCTGGTGCGCGGGAAGAAGGTTTTTGGCTGGAGCGCGGCGCGCTCGCGCGAGGCCGGGATCGAGACCGTGTTCCAGGACCGCGCGCTCGCCGTGCAGCAGTCGATCGTCCGGAACATCTTCATGGGCAACGAGCGCACGAACCGCTTCGGGTTCCTGAAGGTCGCCGAGGAGGTGCGCGAGGCCGACCGGCTGATGCGGGAGATCGGCTTCACGTCGAAGGTCTTCACGCCGCACTCGATCGTCGGCCAGTTGTCGGGTGGCGAACGGCAGGGCGTCGCCATCGCGCGCGCGATCTACCGCGCCGCCGACCTGATCGTGCTCGACGAGCCCACCACCGCGCTGTCGCTGGCCGAAACCAACAAGGTCTTCCATTTCGTTCGGCAGGTGAAGGCGAGCGGCCGCTCGATCGTGTTCATCGGCCACAACATCCATCATGTCTTCGACATCGCCGATCGCTTCGTGGTGCTCGACAGAGGCCGGGTCGCGCTGCAGGCCGGCCGTGACGAGATTAACACCGTGGAGGACCTGATCGGCTTCATGGAGCACGTCGCCCATCAGGGCCGCCTGGCCGCGGGCGGTAGCCAGGCGAAGGGAGTTGCCTGATGATCCGGACACGCGAGGGCGCCATGACCGCTCGGGCATCCGAGGCAAATTGGCGCCACCCGCAGGAGCATCCGCTCCGGCGCTTTGTCTCCGACAATCGCGCCGCGCTGGGTTCGCTGGCCGTGTTCCTGCTGATGCTGCTGATCTTCACGATCGCCAACCCCAAGGTGTTCACGACCTGGGCGCTCTACAGCTCGGTGTTCACGACGCTGCCGGTGGCGATCTTTCTCACCGTGGCGCTGGTCTTCATCGTCACGGTCGGCGAGATCGACCTCTCTTTTCCGGCGACGATGGGATTTGCGGCCTGGATGTTCGCGCTCGTTGTGAAGGCGGGCTACGACCCCAGCCTCGGTTTCGCCGCGGCGCTGATTTCCGGCGCCCTGCTCGGCGCCTTCGTCGGCTCGCTCGTGGTCTATGCCAACCTGTCGTCGCTGATCGCGACGCTCGGCATGAATTTCGTGTTGCGCGGGCTGATCCTGATCTTCACCGAGGGCAAGTCGATCGCGCTGGTATCGCTTGGGGACAGCTTCCTCTTCAAACTGTTTTCGTCGGAGATCCTGGGCATTCCGGTCCAGATGGTCTGGGCCATCCTGTTCACGATCTTTGCCGTCTATCTCTTCAACCGGCATCGCTTCGGCGTGCACGTCCACATCGTCGGCGACAACCCCGACAGCGCCGCGCAGATGGGCATCGACGTCAAGCGGGTGCGGGTGATGAGCTTCGTCTTCGTCGGCGTTGCCGCCGGAATCGCAGGCGTTTTTTCCACCATGATCAATTTCACCTGGTGGCCGACCGCGGGCGATGGCTACCTGCTGCCGGTGCTCGCCTCCGTGTTCGTCGGCGGCACGCCGACCTGGGGCGGCGTCGGCACGGTGGTGGGCGGTGCCATCGGGGCGCTCACCGTGTCCTTCATCCAGACCGGTATCGTCGGCGCCGGCCTGAGCGGCTTCTATGTCCAGTTCTTCAACGGCCTGATCATCATTCTCTCGCTGCTAGGCCATCGCTGGAATCAGATCCGCTATCGCTGATTGGATGACGGCCGAGACCATCGCCCTTGGTTTAGATCAAATTGGTCCGTGATGGATTGGAGCGCGGCGTTTGAGCGACTCCCGTCTTCTGGCTGTTGCCGCCGCGGCGCTCATAACAAAGAATTGGCTGTCTTCCGTCCGCTTATATCGCTATGTCGTCTCTCCCGAATCCGTTTTCGGAAACAACAGGCATGACCGAACAGACGCTGGCCACGCCGATCGACGATGATCGGGAGCTGGAGCGCGGGTTTTCGCGCTACCAGTCCAGGCTGGTGGCCCTGCTGGCGTTCGTTCAGTTCACGATCATCCTCGACTTCGTCATCATGTCGCCGCTCGGCGCCATCCTGATGCCGGCTTTGAATATCGGCGCATCGCAGTTCGGTGTGGCGGTTTCAGTCTATGCCTTCAGCGCCGGTATTTCGGGCGTGCTCGCGGCAGGTTTCGCCGATCGCTTCGACCGCAAACGTCTGTTGCTGTTTTTCTATGTCGGCTTCGCAGCCGGCACGGCGCTTTGCGCGCTGGCGCCGAACTATCACCTGCTCCTCCTGGGCCGCGTCGTGACCGGGGTGTTCGGCGGCGTGATCGGCTCCATCGTGCTCGCCATCATCACCGACCTGTTTCCGCTCCACCTGCGCGGCCGCGTGATGGGCTATGTGCAGACGGCTTTTGCCGCGAGCCAGGTGCTCGGCATTCCACTTGGACTATTCCTCGCCAACCGATGGAACTGGCACGTCGCATTCGGCGCGATCGTCGGGCTTGCGGTCGCCGTGATCGTGGCCGTCCTGGTGCTGATGCGGCCGGTGGATGGCCATTTGCGGCTCAAGCAGGAGAGAGGCGCCTTTGCGCATCTGCTCGCGACCGTGAGCGAGCCGAACTATACGCTCGCATTCGGCGTCACCACCTTGCTCGCGACTGGCGGCTACATGCTGATGCCGTTCGGCAGCGCCTACACCGTACACAATCTCGGGATCGACATCGTGCATCTCCCGACGATCTACCTCGTTTCGGGCCTGTTCAGCATCGTCATCGGCCCACTCGTCGGCCGCGCCAGCGATGCGTTCGGAAAGTTTCCGACCTTCGTGTTCGGCACGGCCATGACCATCGTCATGGTGCTGATCTACACCCATCTGGGCCAGGTCGGGCTGGCGCTGGTGATTGCGGTCAGTGTCCTGATGTTCGTCGGCATCTTCTCGCGGATGATCCCGTCGCAGGCGCTCATTTCGGCGATCCCCGCGCCACACCAGCGCGGCTCCTTCAGCGCCATCAGCGCTTCGTTGCAGCAACTGTCCGGCGGGCTTGGATCGGCCCTCGCCGCCGCGGTCATCGCGCAGAACGATGACGGCTCCCTCCGGCATTTCGACCGCCTCGGCTTCATCGTCATCGCAACCTCGCTGGTCGCGCTGGTGGCGATGTATTTCGTGCAGAAGCAGGTCATGAGGAAGGCCGGCAAGGCCGTGGTTTGAAGCAGCCGGGGTACGCCTGGCGTCACGATCCGTGACCGGCTGTGCGTGCTGCTGCCCAGCGAGCCCAACAACCACTACGAGCCGCGCGAGATCGTGCTACCGGAGATGCCGCCGGACATCCGCCGTGCGGAGATCGTCACCACAGACCGCCACGCATTGCGGCATCGCCTTGACCAGGATCGCCGCAGTTTCATGCGGGCGCCGGCCCTGAAATCCAGGGCGGCCGATCCTCGCCGCGGTCATTCTCGAAGCCGCGAACGGGATGACATCCCACAGCAAGACGTGCTACACGTTATCGTGAAGGGTCTCGCGAGGCGTTGGCCAGGAGACGCCGAGTTCAGCAAAGTTTCGGGCGACGAGCTAACGCTCACGCGACGATCGATTCACGATAGACCTGCTCGACCACCTCCTAAAACTTCTGGCGCCATGTTGGACCACACCAAAGCGACAGTCGACCATCGGCGCGGTCCGCGACAGGAAGGCATCATTGGCGCCTTGACCAGGGCAGAACCCGAATCCGGGATGGACCGACGCTGGACTCCCCGCATCATCGTCCTGAGCGGCCTTGTGCTGGCGATTTTATGTGATGCCTTCGTGGCGCACATGCTCTCCGTGAACTATTGGGAGACCTATCGGGCGACCGAAGCCGCGAACGGCGATCTCGCCCGCGCCCTCGAAGAATACATGTTGCGCAACATCCAGGGCGTTGACGTTCTGCTGAGTACAACCATTGATGATCTCGCGCGGAATCCATCCCTGCTGACCGCCGGCAATCCGGCCCTGATCAATGAGTTGAAACGCAGGGTGGCGCCGTACCCTGTCGCAAACGCGATCGTCGTTCTCGATCCTGAGGGAAATCTGCTGGGCGACAGCTTGGGCAACGGCGGCCCCGGCCGGGAAAGAAACTTCGCCGACCGGGCTTATTACAAGGTGCAGCGGGATGACCCCGGGCGCGGTCTCTTCATCGACGTGCCGGTGGCCTCGCGCGTTCGTAGTACTCTCGTTATCGCCGTGAGCCGTGCATTTCTGACGCCCGACGGACGTTTTGGCGGCGTCGTCTTCGTGCCTATCGACTACGAGAATCTCCGGCAGTTCTTTCTGTCACTGAACGTGGGGCAGCGTGGCACAGTCACGCTTTACCGCGACGACGGCAAGATCCTGCTGCGAACGCCGAACGCGGACGAGTTTGCCGGTCGCGACGTCAGATCGAATTTGTTGTTCTCGCGCTATCTCCCGCAAGCGCCGAGCGGAAGCTTCGAAGGAAGCGGAATGACGGACGGGACGTCGCGGAGCATCAGCTATCGGCGGGTCGCCGGCATGCCGTTGGTGGTGACCGTGGCACGCGACCCGGTCGAGTATCTGGCCGGCTGGAAGAACAATGCGCTGTACTACAGCCTGGTCGCCGCCGGGCTCAATCTGTTGATCGCCGGATTCGGCCTGGTTCTGGCA
>Ga0210408_10000459_pt1 | contig 52403 bp, 56 predicted proteins | sample IncBWH4MmetaG_FD_155471 | JGI IMG/M metagenome (GOLD analysis project Ga0210408, IMG submission 155471) | Forest soil microbial communities from Barre Woods Harvard Forest LTER site, Petersham, Massachusetts, United States - Inc-BW-H-4-M | ecosystem: Environmental > Terrestrial > Soil >...
TTGCCACCGTCGCCGGCGGAATTACTTCCGCCGACTTGACTCCAGCGTCACGAAGTCAGGACCACACGATTTCGCCGTCCGCTTTGGCGCCACTCGTCAACGGCACCTCCACGTCCATCGCATCCCGCCCCGCGTTTCGTGACGATCGCGAGCCGCCCCCCTTATCGAGGCGGGACGGTGCAAGGTAATCGCTGATTTGGGGTCTTCGGCAACGCCGCCGGCCTGCGACAGATTAACACGACGGGCAATTTTCGCATGACGCGTATGCGAGATTTGCCCGTCGTGCCAAATCAAGACAGGGATTCATCTTGGCGGAAGAACGAACATGCTGGGTATGCGGTTGTGCGTGGGATAAAACACTCACTAGGCGTGTCTGATCAGCACACACCGTCAGAGTCGTAACATAAATTCCCCTTGTTTCCGCCATTTTCTCGCCCAGACCAAACGCCCGAATGCTCCGATTGCCCGTTGGGTTGGGAGCTTTGAGGAGTATCAGTATGGCGAAGCCAGTCGTGATTGTCGTTGGCGCGGACAAGGGTGGGGTCGGCAAGACCACCGTTTCGCGGACCTTGCTTGATTATTTTGACGCAAACAACATACCCACCCGCGCTTTCGATACCGAATCCCCGCGCGGTACGCTGAAGCGCTTTCATCCGGAAATTACCGAAATCGTCGATTTGACGACGACTTCGGATCAGATGAAGATCTTCGACACGCTGAATGCGGCAAGCCCCTCCGTCACCGTGATCGACGTCCGCGCCGGTCTGATGTCGCCGACACTGGCGTCGTTGCGCGACATCGGATTTCTCGATGCCGCGAGGTCGGGCCAGATTACCTTTGCCGTATTCCACATGCTCGGCCCGTCAATTGCCTCGCTCGACGAAATCGCGGAGACCGCGAATTTCATGCAAGGCGCGAAATATTTCCTGGTGAAGAACTTCGTCAACGATACTCATTTCTTCGAATGGGACAAGAAGACCTACGATTTCTATTTCCGCAAGATCGGGGACGCCACCGAGCTCAGCATCCCCAAACTCAATGAAATGGCGTTTGAGCAGGTTGAAGTCGCCTCCGTGCCGTTCCTCAAATTCGTCGCCAACAAGGGCGTGAATGACGAGGCCGCAAATTATTCATTTGTGCTGCGCGGCTATGTCCGCCACTGGCTGATGAACGTCTGGCAGGAATTCGATCGTATCAAGCTGACCGACCTTGTCGGCTCCAGCAAAAGCGCGCGCATCGAGAGAAAAGCCGGCTAAACGCTTATTTGGCGGGACCGCACGTAAACGCGCGCGCCGGGCCGCGCGCCTTCATGCGCGCATCCAAAGTCTTCACTTCACGGCAGAAAACGCGGCTGGCGCCAGCAACTGGCTACTGATGTTCTCGACGAGCTGGCCATCCTTCTCCGTGTTGGCGACCACCGCGGCCCATTCGGGATCGGCGAGAAAAGCGTCCCAGCGCTTCTCGCGCTCGGCCATGCTGTCCCAGGCGAGCATGTAGGTGATCTCCTGGCTGCTCTTGCCGATCAGCGTGGTCCAAAACCCGGCCTGGCGGATGCCGTGCTTCTCCCAGATCCGCAGCGTCTCGTTCTCGAACCGCGACAGCAGCGCCGGCTGGCGCCCCGGCATGCAGCGGTAGATCCGCAATTCGTAGATCATGACGCTTCGCCTCGAGCCGTGTGGAGGGGTATCAGCCAGTCACTGTCTGGTCTCATCGGAGCGGCCTTTAGACCAGCGTCGTTTCGACGGCGATGTTCCCGTGTGTTGCCCGCGAATAGGGGCACACCTGGTGGGTCGCCTCGACAAGGCGCTGCGCGGTTGCGCGCTCCATTCCCGGCAGGCTCACATAGAGGCGAGCCGCCAGGCTGAAGCCGCCCCCTTCGGGACCAAGATCGATCTCGGCGTCGACCGCGTGGTCGGCCGGCAGCGTGATCTGCATGTTGCGCGCGGCGAACTCCATCGCCGACTCGAAGCAGGCGGACCAGCCGGCCGCGAAGAGCTGCTCCGGGTTGGTGCCGGTGCCCGGGCTGCCGGGCCGCGACAGCCTGACCTCGAGGCGGCCGTCGGAGCTGCGCGACATGCCGGCGCGCCCGCCGGTGGTGTGGGCCTTCGCGGTGTACAGCACTTTCTCGAGTCGATTCATAACGTCCTCCTTCATGAAGAGCCCAGGCGCCTCGACGCCTTGCGAAGCTCGGTGGCGATTGGCGAAGTTGCATGGCTCGGCACAGAGATGTTGTGCGGCACCCCCAAATAGGGGAACTCGGCAAGCAGATCGATGTGGGGCCCGACCTTGTCCCCGGTCACCTTCCGGTTTGGCACCGTCGGCGAGCGTACGGCCATTGCTCGGAAAAGACGCCGGACGCGTCGGGTCGTAGGACAGCATGTCGGGCAGCAGTGTTGCCGCCACCCGCCTTGCTTCCTCCGGCGCATAGCCACCGGTGTGCTCCAGCGCATGCGCGAAGACGGCGATGAAACGGGCATCGTTCGCCGGCTCGCCCGCGTGGTAGCCATCGCGCTCGGAGCCGACGAGAAAGACCGCTTGCGCGGGTAACGCGCCCCGGTCCGCCTGGACCCAAACCCCGCCCGCGCCGTCCAGCGTGCGCGCCCATAGGCCGACTCGTTTGGGTCCAAGGGCAGAGTTGGGCATTTCCAGCACGATGCTGCACACGTCCTTGTCGATGAAGAAATCGTCGCCGGTGAACTGCAGATCGTTCAACGCCCCCCGCGTGTCGAAGAAGAAGGGATCGCTGCGCCAGCCCGCGAAGAAGCGGTAGCGGCCGGCCTCCGTCACGCGCGCGTCCCGACCCGTCGACACAGGCGCTGCTTCGATGATGACTTGGCCGCTGTCACCCGTTTCGGCGGCCTGCGCACCCTCGACGCGGCGCACGGTTGCGGTTTGCGCCCCGTCCGCGGAGGACGAGAAGCGCACCCGATATGCGATGTCGGCGACGGCGTCGCCATTCGTATCGATCTTGAGCTCGTACAACGCCTCGGGCGCGAACGGCTCGCGCGTCGTGAACCCCGGCGGGTTCACGACGGCGGAAGGATGGACGTTCATGATCAGGATCGACTTGTCCGCCTCGCTTGGCTTGGGGAAAGCATACAAATCCGTGAGGTCCAGGCGCGCGTCTCCGTGCGGGAAGCCGAAATCGGGACCGGAGTAATGGTGCGACATGGATCATTCACTCCTCTGTCCTTCTCGTCGGCGCATGAATGCGGCGCGAAGCGGCTCCCGCGACGGAGGTTCAGTGGCCCGCACTCTGGCCGCCATCGACGTGAATGGTCTCGCCCGTCACGAAGCCCGCCGATTCCAGATAGAGGACCGCGCCCACGATCTCCGAGATCTCGCCCATCCGGCCAAGCGGGTGTAGCTTGGCGAGCTGCGCATGTGTTTCGACGGGATGCATCGGCGTCTTGATGACGCCGGGCGCAACCGCATTCACTCTGATGCCGTGCCTTGCATACTCGATCGCCAGCGATTTGGTCGCGGCACTCAAGCCTCCCTTCGTCAGCGAGGCGAGCACGGACGGCACATTGGAGTTCGCGTGCTCGATCAGGCTCGTCGTGATCTGCACGACGTGACCGCTGCGCCGCTTCTCCATCTCCGCGATGGCGAGCTGGGTGATGTGAAAGAAGCCCGTGAGGTTGACGCCCAGCATGGTCGCGTAATCAGCCTCGGTATACTGAGTAAACGGCTTGGCGGAGAATACGCCGGCGTTGTTGATGAGCGTATCGATGCGACCGAACCGGGCCAGGCCTTCGGAAATCGCACGCTCGGCCGTCTTCCGGTTAATAATGTCGCCGGGGACCACCAGGATTTGGTCATCGTTGGTTGGCCTGATCGACCGTGCCGTCGCGACCACCCCGTAACCGCGATCGCGATATGCTTCGACAAGGGCTGCGCCCATGCCCTGCGAGGCGCCCGTGATGACGGCAACCTTCCTTTCGCTGCTCATGCTCGTCTCCTTGATGCTTCTCGGTCACGGATCATCCCGTGCCTGTGGACTCGACGTGGACATTTCCATTCAAATGCAGTAGCCGGCGAAGCTGACTTTCAGTTATCCGTTGGTGCTATGAGCGAGCGCCCATTCATCGTGAGCTTCCAAGATCGGCCTTGATGCTGTCGACGCCGGCCTGGGCGCAGACCTCATCCTTGTCACCGCCCGGCGAACCTCCGATACCGAGCGCAGCGACGATTTCATCCCCGACCTTGATCGCGACCCCACCGGGAAGCAGTGCAATGTCGGGCAGCGTCGCGAGCGCTGCACCGTTCGGATTTTTGGCTACGAGCGCTGCGAACGTGCTCGAAGCGTCAAACCGAAAGATCGGCCCGAAAGTCACGACTGTGTATGCCTTGCGGAAGGCTGACGTGGTGGTGAGGATGGTCGAGTGGTCGCCCTTGGCCTGGAGCTTGATGACACCGGAGGGGTCAACGACAACGGCGGAAACCGGATAACCGTTGGTTGCGCAGGTTGCGATCGCCTTGGTCGCTGCCTTCACCGCGAGTGCCAGTGGCAGGGAGTAGCCACTTTCGCCAACCTGAGCGATCGCGCTCCCGAAAGGGAACACCGCAAAGGCCGCCACAAAGGCCAGAGAGAACTTGTACCGCATATCTGATCTCCATGCTGCCAGGAGTCCATGTTCCCCCGTATGGAGGCGCTCCGGGCTTCACGGATGAGATCGACTTTTCCATTTGACTGCGGTAGTCAGCCAAAATGGCTTTCAGTTATCCACTCTCGCTATGAGTGACCGCCTCTTCGCGCTGCGGCTGTTCGTTCGGGTCGCCCGCAAGGGAAGCTTTTCCGCGGCCGGTCGTGAGCTGAACATTCCGCAATCGACCGCGTCTCGGACGATCGCCACGCTGGAGCGCGAAATCGGCGTCGCGCTGTTCGTCCGGACCACGCGCGCAGTAACGCTGACCGACGCCGGCTTGGACTTCCTGGCTCGCATCGAGTCTGTGCTGGCCGAGCTCGACGAGGCGGAACACGCTGTGCGCGGAACGGGAGAGCTGCGCGGAATATTGCGGATCGGTTTGGGAACGAATTTTGCCATGCGGGAGGTCATCCCGCGGCTTTCGGACTTCATGAGCCGGCATCCGGCGCTTCGGATCGACCTGATGATGGGAGATGAGCGCGAAGACCTCGTGGCCGAAGGCGTAGACGTCGCGCTTCGGTTTGGTCCTCTTTCCGACTCGACAGCGACGGTGCGGAGAATTCTCGCATGGCCGCGGGTCCTCGCCGCGTCGCGAGCTTACCTCGACAAGGCCGGGACCCCCCTCACACCTACGGATTTAGCCCAGCATGCGATCATTCTTGGGCCCGCAAGCCTTAGCGGCCACTGGTCCTTTCGCCAGGGCGATACTGCGACCTCGTTCCAAGTCGAGGGCAAGTTGGCGATAAGGGCGAGCTTGGGCGCTATCGCAGCCGCCGTCGAAGGATTGGGCATCGTCATGACTCCGCTCGGCGCGTGCCGTCGGGAATTAGAGAGAGGAGAGCTCGTCCGGCTGTTACCGGAATGGGACGCGGGAACGGTCGAGCTCAACGCCGTCTATGCGAGCGGCAGAGCCGCCAAGCCATCAGCGCGAGCCTTTGTCGACTACTTGATCGCAGCGCTTCACGAGACTGAGCCGCCGCCCTCCAGCCCACCTTCGATTGGCAAGAAGCCACCGTTTGCGAACGGCCGGGCCGGCGGGTAGCCTCGGCTTTTTGGGAATGCCGGGAGGAAAGCATGGGTCGCAGGATAGCCATTGTCGGAGCGGGTGCCGTCGGCGGATATGCCGGCGCCCACATGGTGCAGGCAGGCGAGGACGTGACGTTCATCGACCCATGGCCCGAGCATGTCGAGCACATGCGGAAGAATGGCCTGCGCGTCACCCACGCCCGCGACGTCGCAGAATTCTCGGTTGCCGTGCGCGCGCTGCACGTCACCGACGCCCAAGAGCTCGCCAAGGAGGCGCCGGTCGACATCGCCTTCGTCTGCATGAAATCCTACGACACAGCCTGGGCCACCATGCTGATCCGGCAATATCTGGCGCCGGACGGCTATGTCGTGTCGCTGCAGAACTGCATGAATGAAGAGACGATCGCCGGCATCGTCGGCTGGGGCAAGACGCTTGGGTGCATTGCGAGCAGCATCACGGTCAACCTGCCTGAACCCGGCCACATCCACCGCGGCGCCGGCAAGGGCGGGACGGCCCACACCGTATTTCGCGCCGGCGAAGTGCACGGCCGGATCACGCAGCGGGCGGAGGAAATCTGCCGCCTGGTCGGCACCGCCGACAGCGCCAAGGTCACCGGCAATCTGTGGGGCGAGCGCTGGTCGAAACTGGTCGCCAACGCCATGGGCAACGGACTCTCCGCCTGCACCGGCCTGCCCGGCGGCGAGATGCTGCAAAGCGAGCCGATCCGCCGCTTCTCCACCCGGCTCGGGAGCGAGGCGATCCGCGTCGGCCAGGCGCACGGCTATCAGCTGGAGGAGATATTGCACCTCTCCCCTGAGACGATCGCGCGTGCCGGCGAGGGCGACGAGGCGGCGATGCACGTCTGCGACGAACAGCGTTTTGCGGACAGCAAGCGCACCTCCGCCGGGCAGCGTCCCTCGATGGGCCAGGACATGCAGAAAGGCCGGCGCACGGAGATCGAATTCCTCAACGGTTTTGTGGTGCGCGAGGGCGAGAAAGTAGGCATTGCATGCAGCGCCAATGCCGTGCTGACGGATATCGTCAAGCGCGTCGAACGTCACGAGCTCAAGCCAGATCCACGGCATATCACCGAGCTGCGGTTGAACTGAGCCGCGGCAAACAGGGGGGTTTGCGTCGTTGCAGACGATTTGAACGGCTCGGCTGCCCCTTATTGCGCCCGATACGCGATTGTCGAATACTGGCCGCGATACGACCCCGGCAGCAAAGGGAGTGCCGCGCCGCTGATGCGGCGGCGCTGCGATGATCGAGGCGCTGACGCCCATGGAGGAATACCGATGTCATTCTACCGAGGCATGACCTGCGAGAACGTGACCATCAATGGCGACAAGGGAACGCCGATTACCGCTTATGTGGCCAAGCCCTCAGGTAGCGGCCCCTTTCCGGGCGTGGTGCTGGTCCACCATCTGCCGGGCTGGAGCGAGTTCTACATCGAGACGACGCGACGGTTCGCCCATCATGGCTATCTTGCGATCTGCGCCAACCTCTATGAGCGTGCGGGCCAGGGCAATCCCGACGACGTCGCCGCCAAGGTGCGCGCCGACGGCGGGATCCCCGACGCCCAGATGGTCGGCGATACCGAGGCCGCGGTGAAGTGGATGCGCGCGCAGCCTGGCCACAACGGCAAGGTCGGCGTTTTCGGCTCCTGCTCCGGCGGCCGGCACGCCTTCATCTATGCCTGCCAGCGCAAGGACGTCGACGCCTGCGCAGAACTCTGGGGCGGACGCGTGGTGATGGGCAAGGAAGAGCTCAATGCCAAGACGCCGGTCGCGCCGATCGAGATGACGAAGGACCTCTGTTGCCCGCTGATCGGCCTATTCGGCAATGACGACCGCGCGCCGAGCCCCGAGCAGGTGAACCAGCACGAGGCCGAGCTCAAGAAGCATGGCAAGACGCACGAGTTCCATCGCTATGACGGCGCCGGCCACGGGATCTGGTATTGGCATCGGCCGCTCTACCGGCCGGAGCAGGCGATGGACGGCTGGAGCAAGGTGCTCGCCTTCTTCGGCAAGCATCTGGCGAAGTAGGAGGTTGAGGACATGTGCACATCCATTATCGAGATCGCACGTGCGCAAGGCATGGCCAAACGGGGCGACGACTGGTTCCCGCTCTCGCTAGCCGTGGTTGCCTATGATCACGCGCGCCATGCGCCGCTCGGCGACGTCATCACGCTCGACTTCATCAACACGGCCCTCGAACCGGGGGCGCGGGCCGGGATTGAGCTGACATTGGAGACCGCCAAGGAACTGCGCGCCGCGCTCGAGCGCGCGATCGCCGCCGCCGAGTTCGAGGAGGCGGAAGTCAGAGGCAAGGGCGCCGTGCCCGGCCTCGTTCGGGCAGCGTGAGGTGATGCAAGCGGCTCGCCAGCGGGATGCGTACTTCGGACTAAGGACGCTAGAGCTGGATGAAATTAAGTTGAACTGGAGCGGCATCGGAAATCGGTCACCTCTCCCATTGGGAGAGGTCGGCGCGTAGCGCCGGGTGAGGGGTTACGGTCCCTCGTTAGAGCAGCGCCCCCTCACCCGATTTGCTGAGTTTATCATCGGGCGGCGCGTTGCGCCGACCCGTTGGCAAATCGACCTCTCCCCGCCGGGGAGAGGTGAACCGAATCTACGGATCGACCGATTCAATTCGCTCTAGCCGACCACGTCATTTCGACGGCTGGTGGCTGCTCCACTCCAGGAATTCCCGATAGAACTGCAGCCTTTCGGCGTCTGTTGCCGGCGCCTTCGGTTGCGTCGCCAGGAAGGCGTAGAAGCGCTGATACTCTAACGCTGAGTTGTCGGCCGGAATCCGGCTCGCGCTGGCATTGGCATCGGCACCCTTCAGACGTTCCGCCACCGCTTGCGCATATGGATAGCGCTTCCAGCCGGGAACCGGCGCCCCAAGACTGACGTCCTTCCATTTGGCATGAAATGGCGGCTTCTGCAGACGTGCGAAGTTGTTGAACAGGGTCTCGACAAAACGATTGACCCGTTCACTGCGATCCGTGCCCGGCTTCCAATTGTAGACGGCCAGAACCGATGGAACGGCGATGGTATCGATCGAAGTGTCCGGAGGCAGGAAGGTCGGGTAGTCTTCGGTCTTGAGCTTGGAAGGGAAGTAATAATCCGTGAACTCCTTCTTGTAGGGCACCGGCACGAAGTGGAAGCCGGCCTCCGGCTTCATTCCGCTAAACAACTCACTCGGCTTCGCCGCCACATACACCATCGCGGATACCTCGCCCTTGTGCAGCTTTTCAAGAGCGATCGGCCCGCCGACCGGCACCTGTTGTATATCGATACCAAGCCGTTTGAAGATCAGCGGGCCGGTGAGCGCGGCGGCAACCCCCGAAGTCCCGACGGCGACTTTCTGGCCTTTCAGGTCCTCGAGAGACTTGAACTCGTCGCGAGCGTAGATGTGAATATCGGAGATGAAAAACTGCATGATGTAGCGAATGCGATCGTTGATATTGGCGAGTCCCGCCTGCTTCGAATACAAATCGAATGCATCCGCATAGGTGATCGCGACATCCACTCCCCTCAGGTAGAGCAGGTCGGCGATGTTCGTGGTGGTGCCGCGGGTCACCATGGGGATCAGGCGCATGTTATCGCCGTCATCCATCGTCCGCGCCATTTCGCTTGCAAACCGCACGAAACCGCCGTCGGGCAGGCCGGCCGCCAAGCCGACCGTCCATTGGTTCATCTGCAATTTGATGGACGCTTCGTCCGCTGCGCTACGTCCTTCAGGGCGAGCTTGCGCCGCGTTCCGTCCTTCCGGGCGGGCTTGCGTCGCGCTACGTGCTTCAGGAGGGGCTTGGGCCGCGTTCCTTCCTTCGGGGCGGGCTTGCGCCGCGTTGGGCACTTCGGGGCGAGCTTGCGCAAGTGCCGGGTCATTCGGCGCCAGACAGGCGACGAGATATGTCGCGAGCGCCAGCAGCGCGACACGAGGTGCATTTCTAAACATAATGATCACTCACGACCGCCAATGACCGGAAACATGCATATCGGCCTGGAACTCGCTAAAGTTGTATCTCAAACACGGCGTTTGTGGGACTGCGGCGTGACGTATTTCGCGACCTTCGGTGTCCTTGTGTCGGTCGGCGTCCGCGCGACGCGGTTCCACCGCGCCGCCGCCTGAGCCGCCTCAAGCACAGCATCTTCGAACAAGGATATGGATGACTATCGCATGGTCGGCGCGAAGGCTCGCAGGACCGGCGCTGGTTTACGCGCTTCGCACGAACATGTGCGCCAGCGGCGGCGCCTATTCCGCCGCGATCTGCCGCGGCGCCGGCGGCGGGCTGGCGAGATCGGCGGCGAGCTGCGCGTAGCGGGCCTTGGCATCGCTGACCGCCTTCTCCTTCACCGGCCCGTAGCCGCGGATGCGATCCGGCAGTGACAACAGCTCCACCGCGCTATCGACCGTGACGGGCGAGAGCAGCGAAAGCACGGTGGCAACATCCTTCTCATAGCCCGCGATCAAGTCGCGCTCGAGCTTGCGGTCGGCGCTGTGGCCGAAGATGTCGAACGCGGTGCCGCGCAAGACCCGCAGCTTCGCCAGCAGGCGGAAAACCGGCATCATCCAGGCCCCGAAAGCACGCTTCTTCGGCCGGCCCAGCGCATCCTTGGCCCCACCCAAGAGCGGTGGCGCGAGATTGAAGCTGATCTTGAAATCGCCCTCGAACTGGTCGCGAAGCTGCTGCTCGAACCTGCCGTCGGTATAGAGCCGGGCCACCTCGTACTCGTCCTTGTAGGCGAGCAGCTTTGCGTAGTTGATCGCGACCGCGCGCGGCAACGCTTCGCCGTAACCGCCCTTGGTCGCGGCATCGCGCACCTGGCCGACCAGCGTGCCGTAACGCTCGGCGAGTTTGGCATTCTGATAGTCGGTCAAAAGCCGGCTACGATGGGCGATGATCTCATCGAGCGACATCTGCTCCAGCGTCTTTGGTGCCTCCTTCGCGTCCTGGCCCTTCATCATCGCCTCAAGCCGTGCGGGATCTGCAGCGGCGAGCCGTCCGAGCCGGAAGGCCTGCGTGTTCATCTTGATGGAGACGCCGTTGACCTCGATCGCCTGTTCGATCGCTTTAGCCGACAGCGGCAATAATCCCTTCTGATAGGCATAGCCCATCATCATCATGTTGGTGGCGATGGAATCCCCTAACAGGATTTCGGCCGGTTTGGTGAAATCGAAGAAGGACGAGTCCTTGCGCAGCGCGGTTTCCAGCACCTGATTGACGTTGCGGCTCTGGAAATTGAAATCGCGGTTGAGGATGAAATCGGCGGTCGGGATCATGTGGCTATTGATGATCCCGACGGTGCGTCCGGATTCGCAGAGCGTGATGGTGTCCTTGGATACCGCGACCACCTCGTCGGCCGCCAGCACCAGATCGGCGGTGCCGGTGACGATGCGCGAACAGGTGACGTCGGCGGTATGCTCGGAGAGCCGGACATGGCTCAGCACCGCGCCGCCCTTTTGCGCGAGCCCCGACATGTCGAGGATCATCGAGGCCTTGCCCTCGATATGGGCGGCCATGCCGAGCAGCGCGCCGATCGTCAAGACGCCGGTGCCGCCGACACCGCCGACCGCGATGTTATAGGGCCGTTCCAGCGGGGGATACGAGGTTGGCTCCGGCAGATCACCGATATCGCCGAGATCGGCCGGTGCGCGGCGGCGTGGTTTGCCGCCGTCGATCGTCACGAAGGACGGGCAAAAGCCCTTGAGGCAGGAATAATCCTTGTTGCAGGTGGATTGATTGATGGTGCGCTTGCGCCCCAGCTCGGTTTCGAGCGGCTCCACTGAAATGCAGTTCGACTGTACCGAGCAATCGCCGCAGCCTTCGCAGACGGCAGGGTTAATCATCACGCGGCGGGCCGGATCCTCCATCAGTCCGCGTTTGCGGCGGCGGCGCTTTTCCGCCGCACAAGTCTGCACGAACACGATGGCTGAGGCGCCCTTTACCGTGCGGCAGGCCTTCTGGACGGCGTCGAGCTCGTCGCGATGCGCGGTCTTGACGCCCGGCGCGATCTCGGAAGGAGGATAGGCGCCCGGATTTTCCGAGACCAGATAGATCTCGCGGATGCCTTCGGAGTGAAGCTGGAAGGTGATCTGCTGGGGCGACAATTCGCCGTCGACATGCTGGCCGCCGGTCATCGCGGTCGCGTCGTTATAAAGGATCTTGTAGGTGATGTTGGCGCCGGAAGAGACCGCCTGGCGGATCGCGAGACTGCCGGAGTGGAAATAGGTGCCGTCGCCGAGATTAGCGAAGACATGCTCTTCCTTGGTGAAGGGCGCTACTCCAACCCAGGGCACGCCCTCGCCTCCCATATGGGTGTAGGTCTCGGTGTTGCGGTCCATCCACAGCGCCATGAAATGGCAGCCGATGCCGGCGAAGGCGCGGCTGCCTTCCGGCACCTTGGTCGAGGTGTTGTGCGGACAGCCCGAGCAGAAATACGGCGTGCGGGTGATCGGCGCCACCGCCTGCATCTGGGTGGCTTCGCGGCCGTTGAACCAGTCGGCCTTGGCGCGCAGCATAGTTGCGATTTCGGGGTTCAGATTAAGTCGAAGCAATCGTTCGGTGAGCGAGCTCGCAAGTGACGCCACGCTGAGTTCGGCCGCGAAGGTCAAAAAGCGCTTGTCGTGCTCGTCCATCTTGCCGACGATGCGCGGGCGGACGTCGTCGCGCCAGTTGAACAGCTCCTGCTTGACCTGGTTTTCGACGATCTCGCGCCGCTCCTCGACGATGAAGATTTCCTCGAGCCCGACCGCGAATTGCCGCACCCCTTCCGGCTCCAGCGGCCAGGGCATGCCGATCTTGTAAAGCCGAAGTCCGATTTGGGCTGCGACCTCCGGCGTGACGCCGAGTTCGCGAAGCGCCTGTCGGATATCCTCGTAGCTCTTGCCCGACGCCATGATGCCGTAACGGGCATTTGGCGAGTCCATGGTGACGCGGTTGACCCTGTTGGCGCGGGCGAACGCGACTGCGGCAAAGCCTTTATAGTCCTGCAGCCGGCGGTCCTGCTCGTAGCGATCGTCGGGCCAGCGCAGGTTGAGGCCGCCGGGCGGCATCTCGAAATCGGTTGGAACAATGAATGGCGTCATCTCGTCGGAAAGGTCGATCTCGGCCGTGGTCTCCACGGTCTCGGTGATCACCTTCATGCCGACCCAGCAGCCGGAGTAACGCGACATCGCGATACCCAGAAGGCCCATCTCGATCATTTCGTGGATGCTGGAGGGATAGAGATAAGGCATCAGCGCGGAGATGAAGGCGTGGTCAGACTGATGCGGCACGGTGGAGGATTTCGCGCCGTGGTCGTCGCCGGCAAGGCACAGCACGCCGCCGTTCCTGGCGGAGCCCGCGGCATTGCCGTGACGGAATACGTCGCCACAGCGATCGACGCCGGGCCCCTTGCCGTACCAGATGCCGACCACGCCATCATGCTTGGCGCCGGGCGAGAGATTGAGCTGTTGCGAGCCCCAGATCGCGGTTGCGGCCAGGTCTTCGTTCACCCCAGGCTGGAATTTGATGTTGTATTGTTCGAGATGTTTTCTGGCGGCGAACAGCTGCTGGTCATAGCCGCCGAGCGGTGAACCGCGGTAGCCTGAGATGAAGCCCGCGGTGTTGAGGCCGGCGGCGCGATCCCTGCGGATTTGCGCCATCGGCAGGCGGACCAGCGCCTGGATGCCGGTCAGGAAGACGTGGCCGGTGGATTGCGTGTATTTTTGATCGAGACTGATCGGACCCTGGTTGATACCCATTCCGCCCTCTTGAGCTTCCTCTGCCCGTTGTTTTTAGCTAGTCAGGCCCGTCCCGATTGCTACTCTATGTCGGTTTTTCGGCGCTTGCGCATCAGAAATCTGGACGGGTCTGCCCTACTTTCGGAAATCGCAATTTCGTGCCGGGAATAACGTGGTCGGTTTTCGGTTTGTGTCGCCGCCAAGCGCTGTCGCGAAACGACGTAACGCCCCCTATAATGCGGGGACGAGGCAGGAGGCCATCCTCTGATGCGGACGATTCTTGCGTGTGTTTTTTTGTGCAGTGCATTCGCCACTGGGGCAGCAGCAGCCGAGCCCTCGACGGAGACGATCGCGCATGGCAAGGCGCTGGTCGAAGCCGGCGATTGCGCGAGCTGCCACACCACCGATCCGGCCAAGCCGTTCGCCGGAGGCAAAAGGATCGACACCCCCTTTGGCGCAGTCTACTCGCCGAACCTCACGCCGGATCGTGATACCGGCATTGGCGGCTGGAGCGATGCCGATTTCTATGGCGCCCTGCGTTTTGGCGCAGACCCCGACGGCTCACGCTACTACCCGGCCTTCCCCTACCCCTATTTCACAAAACTGACGCGGCCTGACATCATTGCGATCCGCGCCTACCTCGCAACGCTGACGCCATTCCAAAACGAGGCGCCGCCGCCGGAGCTGCGTTTTCCCCTGAACTTCCGCGTGCTGATGCACGCCTGGAATTACCTGTTCTTCCGGCCCGGCATTTTGGAGCCGGATCAGGCCAAAGGCACGGAATGGAATCGGGGCCGCTATCTGGTCGAAGGCATCGCCCATTGCGGCGCGTGCCACACGCCGAAGAACATCTTTGGCGCCGACAAGCGCAGCTCAGCCTTTGCCGGAGGCTCTCTCATGGGCTGGTTCGCGCCGCGACTTGATGCCGCCGAGCGTAGCGGGCTGAAATCTTGGAGCGTCGATGACATCGCCGAATACCTGAAAAGCGGCCGCAACGGCAAAAGCCATGCCGACGGCCTGATGGCCGAAGTCGTCGTCAATTCGACCTCCAAAATGAGCGACGCCGATGTGCACGCCATAGCCGTTTATCTGAAGTCGCTGCCGGTCGGCCCACCGGAACCCGCGGCGAGCCCGCCGCCGGAACAGGGCATGAAGGACGGCGAACGAATCTACGAGCGTTACTGCCGCGCCTGCCATGAACCCGATGGCTCGGGTGCGCCGCGGATCTATCCGCCGCTGCCCGGCAACGCGCTGTTGCAATCGGCCGATCCCTCCAGCACCTTGCGCGTCATCCTCGATGGCGCGCAGACGGTGACGACGCCGCGTGCGCCCAACACCGGCTCGATGCCCTCTTACGCCAGAGACTTGTCGGATCAGCAAGTCGCCGACGTCACCAACTACATCCGCAATTCCTGGGGTAATGCTGCCCCCGTGGTGACGGCGCAAGAGGTCGCCAAGGCGCGCAAGTTACAATGAAGTGCTCGGCGTGGGCGGGAGCCTACGTCGCGGGTTCCATCCTGAACAGGCCGGAAAATGCCTGCGGTCGGCGGTCGCCTTGCGGGAACCACGGGCGGGTTCGGCCCGTTGTCCTGCGACTAAAGGAGGACCTGTCATGGCCAACGAACGCATTCCGAACGATCCCCATCGTTCCAATCTGAGTGATGATGATTTTGGCCGCGCCGCGCGTTACGACACCGAGCTACAGCCGGATCCGGAACTTGAAGAAGGTCGGGCCAGCGCCGGCAAGGTCGCGTTGTTCGCGCTCGCCATCGCGCTGGTCTTGGGCGCGGTGTTCTACGGGCTGAATAACTCCAGCATCAACCAGGCGGGCACCACGCCGCCGGCCCAGACCGCGCAGCAGACGCAGCCGTCGCCGCCCGCGGCCCCACCGGGCATGCGTGACGTGACGCCCCGCGCCAACAGCGACCAGGGCATGACGACAGGCGCTGCGCCGGCGCGTCCACCGATGCCCCCGGCGACCGCCCCGGCCGAGATGAACCGGCCCGGCAATCCGCCCGCCGACAACGCCTCGCCAAGCAAATAGCAGGGCGGACCATACGATCTGATAGCAACGCAGCGGACATCAATGCCCGCTGCGTTGCCGTTATCGGAGCATCGCGACGTCGATCAGCCGCACCGATCAAGCCAACGGAATGATCGGCAACGCCACCACTTCGGGGCTATGGTCGTGCCTTCAATGAGAAGGCGAAAGCGGGACGCGAAGAATCTTGAAGCCTGCGACTTCGGGAAACCACTCCGCCGCTTCAGAAGATGCCAGCGTCAAGACTGCGGCCGACACTTCTCCGCTCATCAACCGATCGACCGCCTTGGTTTGACCTTCGCTCAGTTGAGTTTCAGTCGCCCCCGTTGCCACAAGCGCGGTCCGCACATTCTCTGTCGATGCCGATTGCCTGTCATCGATTGCAATGGTTTTGCCGGTTAGATCGGACACCGACTTGATTTCCGGGCGAGCCAAGAGAACGGCGACCACCTTGTTCGGCACCGCTGGGTTCGACACCGGTATCGCGGCAACGCCTGTTACTTTCTCCGCGAGCGCAGTAGCGGCCGCGATCTGTTGCTTTATCGTTCTGGCATTGGAACCGGCAGCAGCGTTAGCTGCGGGCTCCGGTCGTTCCTCCAATGAGGCAGGCGAAAGCGGGACGCGAAGAATCTTGAAGCCTGCGACGTCGGGAAACCACTCCGCCGCTTCCGAAGACACCAGCGTCAAGACTGCGGCCGACACTTCTCCGCTCATCAACCGATCGACCGCCTTGGTTTGACCTTCGCTCAGTTGAGTTTCAGTCGCCCCCGTTGCCACAAGCGCGGTCCGCACATTCTCTGTAGATGCCGATTGCCTGTCATCGATTGCAATGGTTTTGCCGGTTAGATCGGACACCGACTTGAGTTCCGGGCGAGCCATGAGAACGGCGACCCACTTGATTGGCACCGCCGGGTTTGGCGCCGATATCGCGGCGACGCCCGTTGCTTCTTCCGCGAGCGCAGTAGCGGCCGCGATCTGCTGCTTTATCGTTCTGGCATTGGAACCAGCAGCGGCGTTGTCTGCGGGCTCCGGTCGCTCCTTCAATGAGGCAGGCGAAAGCGGGATGCGAAAAATCTTGAAGCCTGCGAGTTCGCCGGACCACTCCGCCGTCTCCGGATACGCCAAAGCCAGGACGGCAGCCGATGCTTCTCCGCTGATCAACCGATTGATTGCCTTGGTTTGATCCGCGCTCAGTTGGACATCGGTCGCTCCGGCTGCCGCGATCGCGCGCTGCACATTGCCGATGGACGCAGGTTGCTTGTCATCGATCGCAATGTTCTTACCGGTTAGATCCGACACCGACTTGATCTCCGGACGAACCATGAGGAGAACAACCAGATGGTCCGCGTCCTTTGGCGACGCGGACGCGATGTTTTCAGCAGCCGCACGCTGTGCGGCTTTCAAGTGATCGGAACGGCCGCCACGATTCGCTTTGGGTTCAGCTGCCGGGACCGCCGCGGGGGCCGTCACCTGCCCCGCAACCGCCGTGGCAGCCGCAACCGGCTGTCTGTTCTTGAAATTGGCGGGGACGCCGACCGTGACATGCTTATCCGTGACGCTTGCTCGCATGGGCTCGGTCTCGCTTGCGGTGTCACCGGCGGGCAGCGTGGGCTTCGATCTGTCTCCGCCCATCCCGGTCACACGACGGACTCCGGCTTTAGGTGAACGCCGCGCCGGCGTTGATGACAATTGCTGGAACCAGGCCGTGTAGGATTGGCAAAGCCTGTTACATGGCTTTCCATCGATATAAACGGTATCTGGCGAATCCAGAGGCGCGGCTTCCGAAGCCCCCACAGTACCGAGGACCAACATGCAGATCGGTATCACCCATCCATTACGCATAACGCCTCCGTTGGAAGCAGATGTTCGCGGGGCAGATTGTTTCGTAGGGTCGAGCCCGAAGCGAACATTTTCGATCCGTGCGGCAACAGCGGCCCCGTCTATCTGACGCGGAAAAAACTCTACCGAAATCAAATTGCTTGTAGTGGTCGATGGGCCTCGCTACGGCCGGATATAGCTCCAGCCTTTCTCCTGCAGTTCCATCAACCGAACGACGCCCGACGGAACCATGACAACTTCTGACAGCACATCGATCGAGTGGCCCTCTTTCTTCTCCATGCCGGCCTTGGTGACATTGCACGCAGAAAATTGAATTCTGCTTGGAAAGGCATAGTTCTTCAAATTCTTGATGCGGTCCTGTACCGGCGATGTGTCGGCACGGAACATATGCAAGCCCGGGCCGTATGCGACGACATCTACATCTATGTCCTCACCCTTCGCGCGATAATACTCGATGACATTGGTGGCGTTATTCAACGCGAGGTTCATGACCGTCGGATCGTTCTGATCGACTTGAATGACCATCCGATGAGGTTTTGTGGAGCGATGCGCCTTCGCGTTTTCCGCTGAAGCGGCAGGGACGAGCAATATCAAGGCAATGAAGGCAACGGTCGCCTGGCGAAGCCATCTAGGCATCCTGAACTCCCTTACAAAATAAAACTCTTCAAATGAAGCGAAGTAACGTCTGCACAAGTCTACTATCTCGGTCTATCGTTGGTCCGATGACATATCGGTTCTGGTTGCTATCGGCGGCCACTTGCATGGCGCCGCAATCCTGTCCCGGACCGCATCCAATCCGGCAAGTTGGAACGTCGCTTCGTGGCCTCGACCCGAGGCGTCGAGCACGCTGATTTTCAGTTGCGCCCCTTCCGGAAGCGATCGCAAAAATCCGACCGGATCCTTCTTGTAGTTCGCGGTGTTTCCGTCCGTGGAAGCCGTCCAAGCGAGCCTAACCAGGGGTTGGTCGTTGATTTGATGGGCGACTTGAATATCGCCGGCGGGCGACGCGCGCCAAGTTCCCTCCGTACGCACCACGAGTTCGGTGCGTCGTCCAAGACATCGAATGGCGAGAGTTTTCGGCGCATCTTTGTCGGCAGACAAAGAGCGGATCACCGCCGTGATCAGTGGGGAATAATCGACTGGCGAGGTCGTTTCACTGATGACCCAGAGATCAGTTGTTGTCGCAGTTTGCTTTGGCGAAACGGGACTTATTACAGATGCCGCAGACCGTTCCAGCGGAATGCGCTGCAGGCATTCGAGCTCTGCCGTACGCGCCTTCTGAAGGCAGTTCGTGCGCTGAGCCGCTTCGTTTGCGGGGTTGGAGCACATCGATTCGGCGCGGTGCGCCAACTTGAAGCAAGACTCCAAGCTCGTGATAGTCTCGTTCGCGGCTTGAGCGCAAACAGCGGAGCTCGCACAGCAGAGCATGATGGCGAACAGACGGATCCACATCATTGCTGACTCGTCTGTTTAGGAGGGCTCGCGCGATCAAGCCACTCTTGGGCCGCCTGAAAGCGCTCCAAGCCGGGGACTCGCGCCTTCAGATCGACGTTCTTCCATTTTGGGTCGAAGCCGGGCGACTGCAGTTTGTCAATCCGGCTGAAGAGCTCGCCAACAAAGCGCGCGGCCCGACGGTAGCGCGGCGAATCCGGGCGCCAGTTAAACGATGCGAGAACTGTTGGAACCGCGATGGTAGCGATCCGCTCGCCGTTGGCAATGAGGTTGGGATAATCCCCTGGCTCGAGATACGAAGCGACGTAGTAGTCTTCGAATTTCGAGCCGTATTCGACTGGAAGAAATCTAAAGCCTTCCTCCCATTTTCCTTTGACGAACGCCTCGACCGGCTTCGAAGTTACGAAGACAACGGCAGCAATCTCTCCGCGCCTCATTTGCTCCAGAGCCACGGGGTGCGGGATAAACATGCTGGTCACGGCGATGCCGAGGCGGCTGAAAATCAAGGGACCGGAATACGCGGCGGCGGTACCTTGCGTGTTGAAGTTGACTTTCTTGCCTGCCAGATCCGAGAGCGATCGAATCTCCGGCCGGACGAAGATGTGCACTTCGGAGGGAAACAGATTTATTACGTAAGCGATGCGCCGTTGAATCTGCGGGACCTGCAACTTGTACTCTTCAAGCGAGTCAGTGTTGATGATTGCCGCATCAACCCCCTTCAGATAGAGCAGATCATTGACGTTTTCGGTAGGGCCGCGGGTGACGATGGGAAGAACCTGCATGGCGCCACCGTCATTCACCACCCGGGCGATCTCGGTGGCGAAATGGATGGGGGCGCCCTCCAGAAGACCGCCAGCCAGACCTATCGTCCAGGCATTCAGCCGGGCTCGTATCTGTTCCTCGCCGGAAATCCCCGATGAAGGCGGTGGTGGGTGACTAGGCCGAGGGGACTGCGCGATAGTTGGACCACAGAGTGCAACCGCGATTAACACCACCATAAATCTTGTTACATGCGTCATGGTAATTCCAATCAATGAAATAAGAACTGTGCTTCGTGCCGATCATCAAAACATCCACTGAGCAATTACCTCTTCGAGCCGAGCTGATCTCGCTGAGGCGTGGGCGCCGTGACGGTCCGCTAGAAAAACCCGGCGCTCAGAGAGCTGCGCCCAAAACGAGACCGCAAAACAGAGCGATGGCCTCGAGAGAATGAAGACCGGTCCGGGTTTCGGGAATGGCGCGAATGGAAACGTTCGAAATCGAGTTCATCGCAACCTCCAAATGCTGGAATAAAAGAAGCAACTGTTCGTTGACAAAAACCGCTGTGCCGCAGGCATAACTTGAATTTCGATTGTGGCTAACTTGAATTTCGATTGCGGCGATTAAGAGGTAAACAAGGGTGGCGGTCCAGCGCGTAGGGCACACGCCGTCTTGGCATTCCGCTTCCGCAGCGCTCGATCAGCGTCCCAATACTCGCAGGCGAGGGTCAGGACGCGCGCAAGATAACTCGCGTCCACTCCTCACCGCACCCTTGCAGCCCTTTGTTGGCTAGGTCCGAATCTCCAGGCGGCGGCCATGTCCGAGTGGGTCATTCGCGACCGGGTCGATCCAGCAGGCCAACAAGCCCGGCCATGTCCGTTATGCTCTCCCGAAGGCGGAAGTAATTTCAGAGCATACGCTGCGGATTGATGGTGCGGCCCTAGACGAGTCCAGGCCCTAGCTGAACATCTTGTTCAATTCGCCGCCGGAATAGCCGTGGCCGAGTTCGGCAAAAGTGCCCTGCTCCGCCATCTCCTTTGCGGCCTTCATGAACCCGGCCCAGGCCGAGCGCGCCAGCGCACCGCCGACGCTGATGCGGCGCACGCCGAGCGCTTCGGCTTCCTTGACCGAAAGACCGGAGGCGCCGATCAGGAGATTGACGGGCTTTGGATGCACGGCCTTCACGACCGCGGCGATATCTTCCTTGGTCTTGATACCGGGTGCGTAAAGACAATCGGCGCCGGCGTCGGAATACGCCTTCAGCCGGTCGATCACCAGGTCGAGATCAGTCTGCCCCCACAGGAAGGCCTCGCAGCGGCCGGTCAAGAGCACGCGACTTCTGTCAGCGTCGATCGCCGCGCGCGCCGCCTTGATGCGCTCGATCGCAAGAGAGCGGTCATAAAGCGGTTTGGCCTTGTCGCCGGTGGAGTCCTCGATCGATAGCCCGGCAACGCCGGTTTCGGCCGCGCGCGCGACATTGGCGCCGACTTGCGCGGCTTCATGCGCAAATCCGCCCTCGAAATCGGCATTGACGGGGATATCGACGGCCGCCGAGATCGCCGCGAGATGGGCGAGCACCTCTTCCAGCGTCACGCGGTTGTCGGCCTTGCCGATGGTCCAGGCGAAGCCCGCGCTGGTGGAGGCGACCGCCTTGAAGCCGAGATGCTGCAGTGCCTTGGCGCTGCCGACGTCGAAGGGATTGGGCAGCACGAAGCAGCCTGCTTCGTGCATTTTGCGAAAAGTCGTGCGCTTCTCTGCTGTCGTCGGCATCACTGCTCCCTGTCGTTTTCTCGCTCCGCCGGCATAAATAGCGACGCGGATCGCCGCCTGCCAGTACCAGTTAGCGTCGCTCTTTTCAGGCCACTACCGGCCGCAGGAAAGTCCGTTCTTCCACCAGGATGAACTTGTTCTCTTCGGCGAAATTGAAATTCGCCATGGCTTCCTTGTCGGCGCGCAGCCGCGCGCGATAGCTTTCATATTCCGCGAGGCTTGGAAACTTGAGCAGCGCGAAGGCGATATTGTTGGTGCCCTCATGCGGCATCCAGTAACCCAGGCATTCGCCGCCGCATTTCGGGATGATGGTGAGCCAGCGCTTGCCATATTCCTCGAACATCGCGCGCTTGAACGGATCGAGCTGGTAACGGATGAAAACGGTGATAGCCACGATAACCTCCGGGTTTGACGGATTGCTTCGGCCGACACATAGCCGTATTTCCGATATCAGACTAATTTGTTATTATTTCCAATATCATCAGCTTTTTGCATGGTGTTGAAAAATGAGAATAGCCGCTTGACGTCGTCAATGCTTCGTCTATGATCGAACTATGAAAGTAGGTCCTGACATCGCCATGGTGGCTTCGCTGGTCGGCGATCCCGCGCGCGCCAACATGCTGACCGCGCTGATGACCGGCCGCGCGCTGACCGCAAGCGAGCTTGCGCAGGAGGCCGGCGTCACGCCGCAGACCGCGAGTTCGCATCTGTCGAAACTCGAGGCCGGCGGCCTGATCGAGCCGGAGAAGCAGGGCCGCCACCGCTACTATCGCCTCACCGATCCCGATGTCGCCGGCGTCCTCGAGGGGCTCGCGGGGCTGGCCGCCCGCGCCGGCCATATGCGCGTGCGGACCGGGCCGAAAGACCCGGCGCTGCGCCGCGCGCGGATCTGCTACGACCATCTCGCCGGCGATCTCGGCGTGCAGATGCTCGACAGCATGAGGCAGCAGAGACTGGTGCGGCAGAAAAAGCAGGAGATCGAGCTGACGGCCGAGGGCGAGCGGTTCCTGGCGCAAAACCTTCAGATATCGCCCGACATGCTGGCCCACCCGCGCCGTCCGGTGTGCAAGGCCTGCCTCGACTGGAGCGAGCGGCGTCATCACCTCGCCGGCACGCTGGGGGCCGCCATGATGTCGCGCTTCGACGAATTGAAATGGGCCGTGCGCGATTCCGCGCCCGGCAGCCGCATCGTCAATTTCAGCCGCAACGGCGAGAAGCGGTTTTTAGCGTTGTTTGGAACGACGGATGCCGAACGCAACACTGTCGTTCAATTTCGTCATGCCCGGCCATAGCAGTCTGCCTCGCGCAGACTCCTATTTGAGTTATTGAACTGGGAAAAAGGCGGGGATCTTGCAATCCCCGCCTTTTGAAAAATTACCAGCCGTTGCGGAAGCACCGGCGGCCAAACGGACCCGTATGCCAGCCGGGCGGGCAGTTGTACAGCGGGCGGCAGCCGCCATAGGGCCCGCGGTGCCAGCCGGGCCCGCAACCGCCGGCGACGCGGATCACGTCGCCGGACGCGGCCTGGGCCCCGTCGAGCGGCGCCAGCGGCATGGCCTGTGATGCGGTCATTCCCACCAGGCCGAGCCCGATGGCGAATGCAGAAGCAGCCAGAATCTTCATAGGTCTTCCTCTCCTCTTCAAGTGAGCCGCGACGCGGCGGAACGACAACAAATGTGACGGCCGGGTCTTACCATCGGCGCCAGTGGTGGCGGTGGTGGTGGCGCCAGCCCCAATGGCGGCGATGCCAACCCCTGTGACGACGGTGCCAGCCCCAATGGCGGTGGTGCCCGTGATGTCCCCACCCGTGATGTCCCCACCGCACTTCTTGCGGTGCGATCCGATCGGCTTCGTCGCGCGTGGTCACCGCGGGATGGGCGTCTTCATGGCCGGGAAGCCGTCCGCTATTGGGAAGCGGTTGCGGCAACAGCGGCGCGGCCTGCGCGCTTACAGCCAAGGTGGCGGCGCCCGCGGCCAGTCCAAAGGCGAGCTTCAAAAAATTCCGGCGTTCCATGACATCTTCCTCTTCGAATCTGGACGAGTGATGCGAAGAGAGTTTTGCTGCGTCGAGATGAATGGTGGCTGAACTGTGCGTTCAGCTTTCGCAAGCGCGTCACGTCCGGCCAGTCGCGGTTGAAATCGGCGATCAGCCGCCTCGTGATCAGAATGTGAATTGCTTGCCGACGGCGGTTGGCGCGATCGCATCCGGAAACGCATTCGCCAGCGCCGTCATGGCGCGCCATCCCGTGCAATGGCCGGCGCCGATGGTCTTGATGCCGAACTCTTTCAGGCCTTCGACCGTCTGGGGAATGATCGCTTCGTTGGGCCCGGACAGGTGCAATCCGCCGATCACCGCATGGATCGGGATGTCGGGAAATGTCGCCCGCGCATGGCGGCACACGTTGACAATGCCGGCATGCGAGCAAGCCGAGAACACAATCAACCCCCTGCCTCTGACATTCACCGCCAGCCAGCGCTCGTCCATCAATAGCTCGTCCGGCTCCCAGCCATTGGCGGTCCGCTTCATGTGTCCAGGAAAGCCGCGCTCGAAGCCGGATAGGCGCGGAATTTCGCCGCTGACGTAAAACAGCCCGTCCAGGAAGGTTCGCGGCTCGGTCGTGACAACCATTTCGGCGCCGAAATCCGTAAGCTCGGCAACGCTGGGGACATCGTCCATCCGGCTCACAGCGCCGTCGGGCCGGCGCAGACCCCGCGTGACGAACATGCCGGGATGAGCATAAAACGGCACGCTGCGCCCGCCGTTGCGGCTGCGGATGGCACCGAGCGCCAGCAACATCGCGCCGGAATGGTCCCAGTGACCATGCGACAGCACGATGCTTTCGACTATGCCGAGATCGACGCCGAGCCGCGAGACGTTGCGTTCGAAGGCGTAGTCCTCAGGGCCGGTGTCGAACAGAACGCTGTGGCGGCTGCCACCGCGATGAACCGTCACCAGGCATGACAGGCCATGCACCGCGCAGCAAAGACATCGCGCCGACCGCGCAAGATCGCGGCGGCTGAGAAAGGCCATCTCGCTTTCAACGAAGGGCGGATTCGACGACAGCATGTCGGTTGCGTTGTCGACGAGGATGCGGACTTCGACTTTTTCGGTGGCCTCAAGCGCGGACATGCAACTTCCCCGGTGGCGAACAGTTCACTTTGCGGCGGGCAGTGTTCATCAAAATGCACGGGCCGGCAACAGCTCGCCACGACACCTATCCTGCCATCACACCCACCCTCCCCGCGCCATGATGGCGGCACAGAGCAGGATGATGACGATGGCCAAAAGCTCGCCATGGATGACCGCGGTGACCAGCCGCAGTTTCTTGGCGCTGATCGCAGGTATCTGCCCCGCCTTCAACGCCCCGCGCCAAGACAGGAATTCCATGGTCGGGATGATCGACAACAGCCCGATCGCGATGAACACCGCAAATTTCGTCATGAAGGCGTGGCTGTGGAAGTAATAGTCCGCTCCCTTCTCGAAAAAGAACACCCGCAACAGCCCAATGACGAACAGCGCGCCGGCGGCAATGCCGAGTACAAGGTCGGTCACCTGCAGCCGGCGCGCGGAGGAAAGCGTCAACTCGGATCGGATCAACGCAAACTCGATCGCGACGGCAGCGACCAGTGTGAAGGCGCAGAGATGGTGAAGGAAGGCAAAGAGGGTGGACATGACGCGGGACTCCAGTGTCGGCGACCTCTGATCGGCGGGGACGCGGAGGCAACCCCACACGCAAACGTCACACTGCCGTGATGATATCTGTTTGCGCATCGCCCTCAACAAGGTTTCCAGCCATGCCGATCAGCCCACGCCCGGCCGCGATTTTCGTACTCTGGATTCTGGCCTCGATCCTCCCCGCGGAGGCACAGACCATTCCACTGCCACGGGAGGCCCAGATCGGCCCTCGTCCGTTCTACCTCGTCGACAAGATGAAGGATGGCCCGCTCAAGACAGAGCTCAGCCAGTGCACCGGACCGTTCCACAAGACCGACTTTTCCTTCGGCCACCGCGGCGCGGCGCTGCAATTTCCCGAACATAGCAGGGAGTCCTATCTGGCGGCGGCGCGCATGGGCGCGGGGGTGATCGAGTGCGACGTCACCTTCACCAGGGACAGGCAGTTGGTGTGCCGGCATTCGCAATGCGACCTGCACACCACCACCAACATCCTGTCGGTGCCGGCGCTGGCGGCAAAATGCTCGCAGCCGTTCGCGCCGGCCAACCCCGCGATCGGCAAGAAGGCTTCGGCGAAATGCTGCACCAGCGACATCACGCTCGCCGAGTTCAAGATGCTGTCGGCAAAAATGGACGGGTTCAATCCGGATGCCACGACGCCGGCCGACTACCAGAACGGCACGCCGCGCTGGCGCACCGACCTCTACGCCAATTCCGGCACGCTGATGTCGCTTAATGAAAGCATCGCGCTGGTCAAAAGCTTGGGCGCCAAATTCACGCCAGAACTCAAGGCGCCGGAAGTGCCGATGCCGTTCGACGGCGACTACACCCAGGAGAAATACGCCACGCAAATGCTCCAGGCCTACAAAGACGCGGGCATCCCGCCGGGCGACGTGTTTGCCCAAAGCTTCAGCCTCGCCGATATCCTCTATTGGGTGAAGACCGAGCCGGCCTTCGCGGCGCAAGCGGTGTACCTCGAAGACCGCTACGAGAAGCAGGGTCTCGATCCTAACAAGCCAGAAACCTGGAAGCCCTCCATGGCGGAATTGAAGGCGTCAGGCGTGAAGATTCTGGCTCCGCCGATCTACGTAATGCTGACGTTAAACACGCAAGGCGAGATCGTCCCGTCCGAATACGCCAACGCTGCGAAAGCAGCCGGCCTCGATCTGATCGGATGGTCGCTGGAGCGCGACGGGCCGCTCGACAAGGGCGGCGGCTTCTATCACAGCTCCGTCAAGCCTGCGATCGACCGCGACGGCGACACGCTGACGGTGCTCGACGTGCTCGCAAAACAGGTTGGCGTCCGCGCCATGTTTTCCGACTGGCCCGCGACCACGACGTTTTACGCCAACTGCATGGGGATGAAGTGAGGGGCGGCTAATGCGCCAACAGACGCGTGAGGCCGCCCCACCCGGTCACACTTTGTCCAAAGAATTGGAAAACAACAGACGAACCGGAATGTCGGTTCCGCGTTGATACCGAACCATCGAAACCACAGGAGATTATACCATGGCCGCGAAAGTGAAGCCTGTCCCTGACGGATTCCACACCATCACACCCTATCTCGTCGTCGACGGCGCCGAGAAGGTTATCCGTTTCATGAAAGAGGCCTTTGGAGCCCAACCCGTATTCGAGCCGATGATGCGGCCGGACGGCAAGGTCATGCATGCGGAGTTCAAAATAGGCGATTCCATCGTGATGATTTCCGACGCGTCCGAGCGCGCGCGGGCCACCTCCGACATGCTGTATCTTTACGTTCCCAACGTCGACGCCGTCTACCAGAAGGCGCTCAAGGCCGGCGGCACGTCGTTGATGGAGCCGGCAGATCAGTTTTACGGCGACCGCAGCGGCGGCGTGACGGATCCAGCCGGCAACCGCTGGCACATCGGCACCCACGTCGAGGATGTGTCGCCGGCCGAACTCAAGAAGCGCGCGGCGGAGTTCGCCAAGCAGCAGAACAAGGCAGCGTAGCACACGCAGTATAGGGCCGGGTTAGGCAGACTTGTCCGCCGTAGCTGTACGCGAAAGCCGTAACCCACCACGGCCTGATCACGACAACGAGGGCGGATTACGCTAACGCTAATCCGCCCTTCTCTCCTATTAGCTGGGCAACTTGCCACCGACCGACTTGTAAAATTGGGCGAGCTGATTTGCGAGCAGGGCGCCTAATAGGTCTTCCATTTTCGAAACATCGATGTTGCCATCACGGAATGCCAAGTCAGCGGCATCAAGGGCGTCAAAGTACGGCCTGCGGTTATCAACAATTTGATCGGGAATCGTCGGAGTGCCGGGCAAGATAGACCCCGCCCGAATCGAAAGCACAACATAAGAAACGATACGAGACGTGCGTCCATTGCCATCGGCAAACGGGTGAATCCAATTCAACCGCCACATAAGGTAAGCCGCAAGATGAATCGGAGTGCTGCCTTCCCAATGTTCGTTGACGTAATCGCACATATCCTCGACTAATTCGAGAACTAGGTGCGCGCCAACAGGTTCGTGTTTGCTACCTTCAATGGCAACACCACCGGGACGATAATTCCCTGCATAGTAACTGATCCCCGCAAGCGCCTCACGTTGTAAGCCAAGAATCAGCGAAGGACGAAGCTTGAACGATCCCCGTTCCAGTGCGCTTTGGATCGTCCGGATCGCGGCGTCATATTGCCGGAAGCCGTTTCTCGCTTCCGCAGCGGCTTTGGCGTGCGGGTCTGTGATCAATTCAGGCTCAAGCGCGCGGCTATCTCGCCGGTCACGCTCGTTATCTGTCACTTCTCATCCTTGGCCAGCTTCTCGGCCTCGCGATCAACCATTTCCCTGGTGATCAGCTCATTCTCGAAATGCGTGTTGCCATAAACGAAACTCCGCCGCTGCTGTTCCCGGTGTTCCGGCGTCGGCTTGGCGGTTTTGGCAGCTTCAAGTAGTGTTTTCAGGGCGCCGGTCATGGGGTTAATATAATCGAATCGCTGCAAGGATGCCATTATCCCTTTTGATCAATCTTGCCTACAACGGCAAATTATCGTGCTTCTTCGCCGGCATCTCGACATGCTTGTCGCGCAGCATCGCCAATGCCCGCGCGATCCTCTTCCGCGTCGAGTGCGGCATGATGACATCGTCGATATAGCCGCGCTCGGCGGCGATGAAGGGCGACAGAAAACGGTCTTCGTATTCCTTGGTGCGCGCGGCGATCTTGTCGGCGTCGCCGATATCGCCGCGAAAAATGATCTCGACCGCGCCCTTGGCGCCCATCACCGCGATCTGCGCGGTCGGCCACGCATAGTTCATGTCGGCGCCGATCTCCTTTGACGCCATCACGTCGAACGCGCCGCCATAGGCTTTTCGCGTGATCACCGTCACAAGCGGCACCGTGCATTGCGAAAAGGCGAACAACAGTTTTGCGCCGTGCTTGATGAGCCCGCCATATTCCTGGGCGGTGCCCGGCAAAAATCCGGGAACATCCACAAACGTGACGATCGGGATGTTGAAGGCGTCGCAAAACCGCACGAAGCGCGCGGCTTTCCGCGAGGCGTCGCTGTCGAGCACGCCCGCCAGCACCATCGGCTGGTTGGCGACGAAGCCCACCGAGCGCCCGGCGATCCGGCCAAAGCCGGTGACGATGTTTTTCGCGAACGCTTCCGAGATTTCGAAGAAATCGCCCTCGTCCACGACCTTGAGGATCAATTCCTTCATGTCATAGGGCTTGTTCGGATGATCGGGTATCAGCGTGTCGAGCGACATGTCGAGCCTGCCGATATCGTCAAAACTCGGCCACTCCGGCACGCCATCCGCGTTGTTGGAGGGCAGGAAGTCGATCAGCCGGCGCATCTGCAGCAGCGCCTCGACGTCGTTCTCGAATGCGCCATCGGCGATCGAGGAGCGCGTCGCATGCACGGATGCGCCGCCGAGCTCTTCCGCCGTGACCACCTCGTTGGTGACGGTCTTCACCACCTCGGGGCCGGTCACGAACATGTAGCTCGTGTTCTTCACCATGAAGATGAAGTCGGTCATCGCAGGCGAATAGACGTCGCCGCCGGCGCAGGGGCCCATGATGACTGAAATTTGCGGGATCACGCCCGAGGCAATGACGTTGCGGCGGAACACATAGGAGTAGCCCGCGAGCGCTGCGACGCCTTCCTGGATGCGCGCCCCGCCGGCGTCGTAGAGGCCGATGATCGGCGCCCTCGCCTTCATCGCCATGTCCTGGATTTTGACGATTTTTTGCGCGTGCGTCTCGGAGAGCGACCCGCCGAACACGGTAAAATCCTTGGCGAACACAAAGGTCCTGCGGCCGTTGACGGTGCCCCAGCCGGTGACGACGCCGTCGCCCGGCACCTTGGTCTTGTCCATGCCGAATTCGGTCGAACGGTGCTCGACGAACATGTCGAATTCCTCGAACGAACCCTTGTCGAGCAGAAGCTCGATGCGCTCACGCGCGGTCAACTTGCCGCGGGCATGTTGCGCCTCGATGCGCTTTTTGCCGCCGCCGAGTTTTGCCCCGGCGCGCCGTTCCTCAAGGGTGTCCAGAATGTCCTTCATCTGCTCCCGCGCCCCCGCTATTTTCGGTCCAATTTCAAGGGGTTCTAACACGGCATTTTCCGAACCGGAAACCTGGTTTCCCCGCCCTCTCGGCACCAGATCGGCAGCACGAGCGGATTTGCAGGGGAGTTTTACCGATGAGCGAGACGACCACCACCGAGGCCACGGGCGCTGCGACCGGCGGAGTGAAAATCCTGCTGCGGCTGGAAGGGCTGACGCTGTTTGCCGGGATGACATTGCTTTACGCGGTCTGGGGCGGATCGTGGTGGGTCTACGCCATCCTGTTCCTGGCGCCCGATCTGAGCTTTGCCGCCTATCTTGCCAACCCCAAGACCGGCGCCATCGTCTACAACGCCGCCCACAGCTACATGGCGCCGGTGGCGATGATGACATCAAGCTTTGCGTTCGCCGACCCGCTCTGGCTCTCCATCGCGATGATCTGGATGGCGCATATCGGCATCGATCGTGCGCTCGGCTATGGCTTGAAATACTCGGCCGGATTCGGCTTCACCCATCTCGGTCGGATCGGCCAACGACGACGCCGTCAAGGCTAGCCGACAACGGACGTCGTCCCGATCCAGCTGAAGCGAACGCCGATCTGGGTTTTCTTGCGCCAGACGACCGTGCACCGCCGCACCACGGATTCCATTTCCAAGACCAGCATGAATTTTTCCGGAGCTTTGGCGAGGTTGGCGCCTTCGATGGCCGCACCGGTCGCCGAAATATTGCGAACCGTGCAACTCAGGCTTTGCTTGCCGAAGTTGATCCGCGCCGCTCTCCAAATCTCGCGGCGCTCGGCCTTGCGATTTTCACGGCCGTTGCCCCGGAATGCTTTGGAAAACAGAGCCCTCCGCGCAGGTGAACCCTGAGGGAATCTTGCCTGAGAAGAGCACGTCGGTCTGAAGCGCGAAATTGCCGAGAATTTTCTTGTGCCGAACCCCGCCCCGGGTGCAGCTCAGTTGCAGCGAGGCGAGAATCTGCTCGACCTCGTTGTCATCGCGGCCGAACGGCATCAACAGTCTTTCGCAATTGACCTGCTGTTCATGCGAGCCGATCGTGGAAAACACCGAATAGACCAGGCAACCGCTGGTCACGCACTCCTTGGCGGCATCGAGCGTCAATCGCCGCAGCGACATCGGAACGACCTGTTCCATCGTCTTGCCCGCCCAGGCGGTGTTGAACACCTCCGCGACATTGTCGCCCTGGTAAAGCGCCCTGAATTTCAGGTTGCGGCCTTCGCCCTCGACATTCCACACCACGAGTTGTTTCGGATCGTACATGTCCGGGTCAGGCTTCAGATCCGTGAATGCCGGGAAGCGACGGCCGGTTGCCAGCCGATCCCAATAGGCGGCCAGCGCGCGCTTGCTTGCCGACTTGATCGCCTCTAGCGGCGCTAGCTTGAAGCTCATCGGTGGTCTCTGCCCCTTCCTCTTCCCGGAACTCTGGGGACAAACCAATTAAGGTCACCTAAAAGCCCGCGAGGCGGAATGAGTTTGGACGAATGGCGGTCCGCCGTTTCGCAAATTCAAGCTATCACAATGGCTTGGCGCGGATTCATAAGAGCGAAGGCTAATATTAGCCGTCGGAAATGGCAGATCTCGGCTCATATTCAACAAATTCCTGCGTTCTTGAGTAGCCACTGACCTCCAACCGGTGCCTCGATGTCCGCGACGGCCATTTCAATGCCACCCGACGAAAATGCGGAAACCGTCGACTTTCTGCGACGGCTCGCCAGCATGATGTCCGGCGGCAAGAACGCCGAGATGCTGCTGGGCGCAGCCAGCATGATCGAAGCGTTGGCTAGTCGGGCCGTGACGGCGGAGCGGCTTTACAGCGAGCAACAGGACGAGCGCGAGAAAAGCAACGAATTGCGCCAAGTGGCGGAAATCGCCGCCGACAATCTGAACTCCGAGATCGCCGCCCTGAAAGCGCAGCTCGCCGAGGCGGCCCGGCAGGCGGAAATCGACCGAGCTTCTTTCGCCGAAGAAGAACATCGCCTTTCGACGAAGGCTGAGGATGCGGAAGCCCGATTGGCGAAAGTCAATGCCGAACTCGACGAGCTGCGGACGCCTTTTGCCGAGCTCAGCGATACCGTGGTCGCGGTGCCGACCGAGCAGTTGCGACTGGCGCGCGCGCAATTTGATTTCTTGGCTGACGGATTTGCCAGGAATGGCGACGTCATATCGCAAACCATCTGCGAAATCGGCCGATGCGCGATCGAGCACGCCTTGGCTGGCAGCGAGCCGGCCAAGCAAGCGAACTAGCCGACCGACCTGCAGCCGCAAGGCGTCGAACCCGTCATGCGCGGCCTGCGCACCTTCCCGGCCATGACTTCCGTGCAAACCAGATGTCTTTGGGAACCCAATGGACCTGCCGGGCGCTAGCGCGTTAGGCGCAGCGTGTCCGACTTTTGCGACATTATCGGCGCATTGCGGACTCAGATCAGTCATCGCACTGATTCCGAAAAGTGCCATGAAGGGAGGTCGCGCGTCCTATTCGATCAACTCGTCGCCTCGGGCGAGCATCTTGGCAGCTAGTGTGTCTCACACACCGCGTCGGGCGTCGTGCTATGATGGTTTTGTGAGACACTTTGATGGAATACCATTGGGATGCTGCAAAAATCGCTGCAATCGGAGGTTGATTCCTTTCGCCTGCTGGCCGACAGAGCCAAGGTGATGATTTGGACCTCTGGACCTGACGAGCTTTGTGATTGGTTCAATCGTGCTTGGCTGGAGTTCACCAGTCGCACGATGGAGCAAGAGCTTGGAGATGGATGGGCCAAAGGCGTTCATCCAGACGATCTCTCAAGATGCCTATCGGTCTACAGCACCGCCTTCGAGAGCCGCCAGGAATTCAGTATGGAATACCGACTGCGTCGGCACGACGGCGTTTATCGTTTGGTTCTCGACATCGGCAGCCCCTACTTTTCAGCTGACGAGGAGTTTCTGGGCTATTTCGGCTCATGCATTGATGTGACCGCGGGCACGCAGGACGGACCACAGCCGCCACAACCTGAGCTCCCGCGCCTCACGCTGCAGACGAGGGCGGGCGAGAGAGCTTTCGCCTCCGTTGTGGAAAACGAAGCTCGCAAGGATCCGTCCGGGACGGAAATCCGTGCCGCGCTTGAGCGGATGGTGGCGAGCGAGAGCTTCCGAACCTGTCCGCGACTGGCGGCTTTCCTTCGATTTGTCATAGAGGCTGCGTTGCGTGGTGAAAGCGCTCACCTCAAGGGCTACACGATTGCCGTCGAGGCCCTCGGACGGAATAGAGATTTCGACCCCCAGCAGGACCCCATTGTTCGGGTCGAAGCCGGGCGACTGCGACGAGTGATCCAGCATTATTACGCCGGCCCAGGCGCAAAGGATTTGCTCGTCATCGACGTTCCGCGCGGCTGTTACATTCCGACGTTTCGCTATCGTCGCGCGCAGCAAGCCTCGCGGGCACCGTCCGTCCTTGGTGGCCTCGCCACCGCCACCATGCGCGCTACGGTGTCAGCGTCGCAGAGATGCGCGACGTCTCTTTAGGCTGGAGCACCAAACGCCAAATCCTAGGGCAGCCTGTATTTAACGACAAGGATGAACGCGTCGGATCAATCGACGATATCATCATCGCGCCCGACAAAGCCGTTTCCTACGCCATCATCAACGCTGGCGGCTTCACCGGATTGACGAAGCACGATGTCGCCATTCCGGTATCCCAATTGAAATTGGTCGACAACAAGCTGGTTCTGGCCGGCGCTACGAAGGAGGCCTTGAAGGCTAGTCCCCCCTTTGAGTACGCCCGCTAGGGAAAGGGCGGCCAGCTCGGCCCCGTCCCACCGCGGAAACGTAAAGCAAGTCCTAGCCGATGATGTCTTCGCAACGACCTGCTGCACCCCGTTATGAATTCTGGAGGAACTCAAACTCAGGAGAAACTCGAATGAGCAGCACACAAGCTCCATCTAGCCAACCGTCCCCATTCCTCGGGCTCGCGCTGCGCGAACTCGCGGAAAATTGGTGGCTACTGCTGCTGCGTGGCATAGCAGCCATTGGCTTCGGTGTCTTGGCCTTCACCTGGCCCGGCCTCACCCTGCTGACCCTGACCTTCTTGTGGGGCTTCTACGCGATCTCCGACGGCGTCTTGGCGCTGTGGGCGGCGATTGCCGGCAAAGGTGGCCAGATAGCGCCGCGATGGTGGCTCGTCGTCGTCGGCATCGCTGGTATTCTCGCCGGCCTAGTGACGTTCGTTTGGCCAGGCATGACCGCGCTAGTATTGCTGATGTTCATCGCCAGCTGGGCAATTGTCATCGGTGTGCTGCAGATCTGGGGCGCGATCCGGCTGCGCAAGGAAATCGAAGGCGAATGGCTGCTCGGTCTGAGCGGCCTGCTGTCGATTGCCTTTGGCGTTATCATGTTTGCCCAACCCGGCGCGGGCGCGCTGGCAGTTGTCTGGATGATCGGCTGGTTTGCGATCCTCGCGGGCTGCGTCTACATCGCGCTGGCGTTTCAGCTGAAGAAGTACAAGCGCTCGGCTTGAGCCGGCGCGTTGGTCGCGAACAGGAATCTGCGTGAAGGGTTGAAGTCAGTCAATTATGGAGGAATACCATGGCCGAGCGTCTCAAGCGCTGATCTGTGCGACTACTCCCAGTTCAAGTCAGTGCACAGCAAATTTAACACCGTACTGGAAAAGGAGGAAGCAATGGTCCGACCTCTCTCCGAACAACTGTCTGATCTATCGGTTCGTGCAAAAAGCGCCGAGGACGCTGTTAAATCGGCAAAAACCGAAGCGCAGGAAAAGATCGTGGCGCGTCGAGAGCAGTCTCGCGCCGCGGTTGCTGCTGCGATCGACAAGGTGGATCAAGATATCAAATCCGTCGGGACCACGGCCTCTAAAAACTGGGCTGCCCTGCAAGCGAAAGTCGCCTCCGACCTTGAGACATTCAAGGCAGGCATTGAAGAGCGAAAACACGATCGAGCCGTTAAGCGCGCGGAGAACTATGCTGAAAGATTGGAGGACGAGGCGGCGTTCTCTATCGACTATGCGATCTCGGCGATCGAGCAGGCGAAATTGGCTGTCCTCGACGCCATCATCGGGCGCGTTGAGGCTGAACAAGCCAAAGCGTCCTGATAGGCAAGCTCGTATCGAAGGGCACGAAATAGAACATGGGAGCAGTCGGTTCGGGTTGGGGGATTTGATCCTCACTGCTGGCGTGCACCTATTTCTCCTTTGCTGCGAGCGCCTCGAAGGTCGCGTGCGCCGCTGCAAGCCAACGCTTGCGGATCGATCCAAGCTTGGCAGCCTTCCTTGGGCAGCACGCGACCACTAGCCGTTCGCGCAGCCGAATGCGTAAATCAGACCGCGCCGATATCGCGCAGGCAGACCTGCGTCAAATTCATGCGGTCGGCGATATGGCGCGGCTCGCGGACATCGAGATTGAGCGCAAACACGGTCTGCGCGCTGCCCTTCTCGGCCCAGCCCACCATCCAGCCGAGCGAGGGTTTGCCGATCTCGGCGCCAAGCAGCCCGGATTTGGCGCGGATGAGGCTATCTCCGACCTTGGTCACGGGGAGGATATCGCGCACCAGCTCCTGGCTGCGTTTGGAGATCGGCAGCGCGCCGCGGCGCAGCCGATCGACGAAATCGACCTGCTGCACCGGGTCGATGCGCAAGTCCCCGGTCAGCCAGAACTGGTCGATGCCGCCGCCGATATTGCGATTGCCGTATTCGAACAGATCGACATATTTCTGCATCCGCGCCTCGCCGATGCGCCGCGCGATCTCCTGGTAGACCGGCACCGCGGACGCGGCGATCGCGGTCCGCATGGTGTGATCCTTGTTCCAGCCCTCGAATGAGCGCTTGACCCCGTCCCACTTGAAGACGTCCTTGTCGGGATTCTCGACGACGCCGGTCTCGAGCGCGATCAGCGAATTCGGAATCTTGAAGGTCGAGGCCGGCAGCTTCGCCTCACCCGAGCGATCCTTGTCGCTGGCGATGACCGTGTAATCGTCGATCAGATAGCCGACGAAGGTGCCCTCGGTGCCGGCGTCGGTAAAATGCTTGGCGAGACCCTCGCGGATTTCGCTCTTCTGGTAGGCGACGTTGGCAAGACCGCGCGACGGCAAAAGGCTGGCGGCAGCCACGAGGCCGAGCGCATGGCGGCGATTGATCACGACGACACCTGTATGAAAACGCCAAAACGACCCTGCGCTCGCAGGGCGTCGCCAACAAGACCGGCATCGTGGCAAATACTTGACGCGACGTGCCGGGGTTGCGCAGTATGCCGACGATACGCTCCGGGACGGCTGGCAGAGAATCCATGGACCACGACAAGACCATCGAAATCGTGACGAAATATATGGCTGCCTGGAACGAGGCCGATGCGGCGCGCCGCAACGCTCTGCTCGAACAGTGCTGGGCCGATGGCGGGATTTATGTTGATCCGGGTGTCGAGCTGGCCGGCCGAGACGCATTGACGATGCATATCGCAAAGATGCAGGCCGGCCGCCCGGGCGCGCGGCTCGAATTCATGAGCGGCGTTGACGTCCATCACCGTGTCCTGCGTTTCCTCTGGAGGCTGGCGCGGGCTGACGGGACTTTTGGCGATACATCGATCGACGTCGGCGAAATCGGCCCCGACGGAAGATTGATCAAGATGGTTGGATTCTTCGGCGCCGCTGCGCCGATGCGCCAATAGAGCTACGGCGACTGGCGCGGCGGCCGCGACAGCCGCAGCACGAAGATCAGGACTTCGGCAACCGCCTTGTAAAGCTCGGTCGGAATCTCGTCGCCGATTTCGACATTGGAGAGCGCGCCGGCAAGCACCTCGTTTTCCTCGATCGGGATGTCGTTGGCCTTGGCAACCTCGATGATCTTCGCACCGATCGTCCCCTTGCCCTTGGCGATGACCCGTGGCGCACCCTTGCGGTCGTAATGCAGCGCGACCGCGAGCTGGTTTTTGGTTTTCCCGCTCATGTCGCGCGATCCAGGAAATGGCCGGCCCGTGCCGGCGGGACTTGCGGCGGCGTGCCGGCCCGGATCACGATGTCGCCGGGTTGAAGCTCGGCCTGGCTCAGCGCCTGGCTCAGCTCGGCCGCTCGGCTGCGCAATTGCGCCGCGGTCGCCGGCCGCTCCGCCCACATCCGCACCGACGTCCGTTCACCGCTGAGCGAGATCAGCGCATGGACCGGACCGGCCGGTTCCACGTCGAGCGAGAAGCGCGCCCGCCAGACCCGCTTGGCCGTGTCAGCCTCGTTGCCACCGCCGTCACGCGAGATTTCGAATTGCGCCACCGCCGTCCCCTGCGGTGTCGCAAATGGAATTTCAAAACTCCATCGCGGCGCGGACGGATCGAGGCGGGTGTCTCCGGCACCGGCGCGATCGGGCAACGATGCCACCTGCAGCAAAGTCTGACGCGCGATCGAGGCATCGGTATTTTCGAGCAAATGTTGCGCGGTCGCAGCAAGCGGTGCATGGGACGCGATCGACGGCGCGGCAATCGGCTGCGGCGTCGGCAGGCCGCCTCGAAATGGCGGCGGCGGTGTATTGGTGCGGACGATCGCTTCCTCGCTGCGCCCGTTCGCCAATGTGACCGTTGCCGACGACCCGTTGCCGGGCGCGGGCGGATTTTCCTGCAGCGCCTTCTGCAACAGATTGAGCACCGCGCCTGATGCCGCCAAGCGTGGCTCGGTCGCGAGCAACGCCCCGGTCAGTACGATCCGCTCCGCGCGCCCGGCGTCCAGCGTCTCAGCGGCAAGCGGAAGGCGCGCCTGCGGCAGCAGGATTTCCCGCACGTCGATCTCTGGAGAAGACGGCGCCAGCGGCGGCGCTGGTTGAGTTGTCTGCGTCTGCGCGGAAGCAGCTTCGCTCACGGCGGTGGCCGGAGCGCCCGGCACCGCCGGCTGCGGCGTTGTCGTCGCCGGGCTTTCGGTCGTCGCCGGGCTTTCGGTCGCACCAAGCGAGGTCACGAGCGTCTGACGGAGCACGATCAGCGCCGCCTTCAAATCGGGAATGCCCGTGGCCTGCGAAACCGATCCCGACGCCAGCGAGGCCTCCAAAAACAATCCGGATTTCTGGAAGCCGCTTTGGATGTCGTTGCCATCGAGGTTTGGGGAGAGATTGGTGCGCTGCGCCAGCACTTGGGCTACAGCCTGCTGCAACGACGCCGGCAGGCTGTTCGACTGAGCGAGCGCGCCGAGATTGGCAAACAGCGGCGCCTGGCTGCCCTGCCGGGTGACCGCGGTCTCCGTCGCCACCGCGACCGCGGCCCGCTCAAGCGGGGTCAGCTGATTGACGGCAGTTGGAGGATTGGCCGAAGCAGCGGCAGGCGCAGCGAGCGGCGCATTGGGCGTCAACGCGACCGTGTCAACCGTTGCGCCAGGCGGGGCTTGCGAACCCGGTGGCACGATCGCGAGCCTGATGCCGCTTTCCGTCTGCGACACCGCAAGCTTGAGGTTCTGGCCGGCCTGCAGCGGCACTTCGGAGAGCACATCGATCGTAAGACCGGCGATCGCGATCTGGACGAGATTTTCGGCAAGCGTTTTGAGGACCTGCGCACTGACCACCGTCCCCGGCTGCAACGCGAGCCCCGGCGTCGCCACAGCTGGGGTCGCGGCGATCACGGGGAGCGTCGGGTTGACGGTAACGGCCATGTTGCAAGGGCTCGGTTTAAGCCGCCAACGCTAGCCCAGCGTCCGTAAACCTCTCGTTAACCGGAGCGAGAGAGAGCGCTTAGAATAAAGGCCGCGGCTTCAAAATCCACCAATCGCGTGGCGCGGCGGCCGGCGGCTTCCTCGTCCACGCCCCATTTCTCGGCGTTCCAGTCCTCATCGACATGGGCGGCCGCCCATATCTGATCGGGCTCTCGCACGCCGTGCAGAAGGGCGAGTGCGAGCAGCGCCGATCCCGTCAGCGTCGTCACCACATGCAAGGCCGCGATCGACCAGGGATTATCCGGGAATGCCGCGCGCCCGGCCGCTATCGCGGAATCAGGCTGGCGCACATGCACGATGCCTTCGGCCAGGATGAAACGGGCGCCGAGCGCATCGGCGGCCCAGAACAGCACGGGATCCCAATGCTCGGCCTCGCGCGCCACCAGCGCTTCGGGGTGCCCGGCGCGGTAGAACAGGAGATCGGATCGCAGATATCTTGCGACGTCGTCGGCAACGAGATCGGCCCGGTCGACCACGGATTGAACCACGCTGTTGGCAAAGCGCGTCAGCGGCATGGTCAGGGGATCGATGGTTTCCTGCTGCGCTTGCCATTCCGCAGCGACCGCCTCGGCGATCGCCTTGACCGGCACGACCACTTGACGGCCCGACGGCGTGCGGATCGGCTTGCCGTCGAGCGCCACGGCAAAGCCGCCGTCGGTTTCGAGGACATCGGCATGAGCGTAAAACCGCTTGCGCGGCGGCCTGCGCGACTGGCGCCGCACCGCCTCTTCCGGATCGAGCGGCGATGGCCCCGCCCCTTCTTCGAACAATTCACGCATGTGGTTTTTCGGCGTCCATCGGCCGCGCTAAGCTCGCGACCGCTGATATGATAAACAGGGATGTAAATAATAGCGAATTGGCGGTGCCAAAGATATCAGGCGCACTTCTGGTTTTTCTGGCCGGTCTCGGTTTTTCCGCGGCCGAGGCCGGATTTCGTTCGCCGGAATCCCTGGTTCGCAACGTCTATGGCTATTACGGCAAGGGCTCGTCGGATTTTTCGCACGGGCTGCCGCACGATGCGGCCACCGCCGCGCAATTCTTCGATCCGAGCCTGCGCAAGGCGTGGAGTTCGCTCAGAAACGAACCCTACGATTTCCTGGTGCAAAGCCCGCGCTGGAAACTCGGCGCCGTCTCGATCTCCATCATCCGCCGGCAATTCGACAAGACCTATGTCGCCGCCGCCTTCGACAATCATGGCCGGCCGGTCACGCTGAATTTCATCGTGGTGAACGGACCCGAGGGCTGGCTGATTTCCGACGTCGAAAGCCCGCACGATTCGCTGCGCATGTTCCTCGACCAGTATCGAAACTAGTGTCCCGCTTCCGAAGTTCGCCATACCTTGCGGCACAGCTTTGCTTTGCGAACTTCGGGTTCGAAAGGACACCAGGGCGTGGACTCGCAAGCACTCTGTTCCGCTGTCGGGGCATAACGGACACGGCCGGACTTCCTGCTGGCCCGACCCGGCGCGAATGACCCGACTCGGACCTACCGGTCTTCCACTTGAATATCAGCCCGGATTCCAGGACGCTATCGCCATGCGATCCCATTCTCTCCATCATACGGCCATTCTTTGGACAAGACTGCACCGAGTGTCGGCGGCTGGTCGACGCGACGGATTCGTCGACCGTCACCATCGGATGACATTGGATGGAAAACGGAGACGCCAATGAACTCCACACCCACTCCAAAAGCAATTGAACCCCACAATGCCCTCATCGCGCGCGCCGATGAACAACTCGCGCACGCCTACGAACGGATCGCGGGCGCGGATGAAGAGCTCGCGCGTTTGAGTGAACAGGTTGCAAAAATGGAGCGCGATGCCGCGCACCCAGCTTCGGCCGGACTTGGCCCGCAATTACCGCCCAGAAGGCCGGCGCTGCGGGCCCTAGTCGGCCAAATGGAGCGCGACGCCGCGCGCCCACCTTCGGCCGGACCTGGCCCGCAATTACAGCCCGGAAGGCCAGCGTTCTGGGCCCTGGTCGGCTTACCGCTGGCGGCGTGCATCGTTGTCGCTGCCCTGGTCTTGCAGTCGTCCTATGGCGGCGGCGCCAAGCCGGCGCAGCCCGCGCCATCTATTGTTCAAGTGGCCGCGGCGCAGGCGACGCCACCGCAAGCAACGCCCTCGGCTCAGACCGCACCGCAAGACGCCGCGGCGCTTCCCGATCAAACACGGTTGCTGCAAACGATGGCGCGCGATCTCGCGAATGTGCAGCGAAACATCGAACAGCTCAATGCGAACCAGCAACAAATAGCCAGCGACAATTCAAAAGCCATTGAGCAGCTCAAGGCGAGCCAGGAAGAGATAAAACGCGTGCTGGCGAGGGTTTCCGAGCAGAACCTGCCCAAGACGTCACCCCCTCCAACGCAGCCGACTCCGACCTTGCGCAAGCCGGAGCGGACGCTTCAGTCCCCATACGCGAGAGCGCGGCCTCGAATCCCGAGGGAGTGGATCTACGACGAATGGTAGCCGCCGATGCGCGGCCGGCACAACATGCGTGACCATATCGACCGTCGCTTTTGACTCTGAGCCGCCCCTAAACGAGGCAGCGTGCTATCGGTTCGCGACAAACGGGGAGATTGGTGGTCCGAAGGCCGCCGATCGTTCGCGATCTTGCTGCCGCCGGCCCCTCTGCGGTATCGCCATCGCTGATGCACCAATGGGCGATGATGACTCTGCTGGACGGGGGCCACGACGGTCCTCGGATTTACCATATCGCGAGATAGACGGCTGTCGGATGCATGGACTCCGCCAGTTTCCCAATTTGCGCCTTGTTTGACGTCTGAGTTTGCAGACAACCAAACCAAATGCGGGTTCGCCTCAAATAGAACCCGAGGGAGACGTGTCATGTTGCTGAAGTTACGCAAGATAACCGCCGTGCTCGCAGCTGCTCTCACACTCGCTGCTGCCTCCGTTCCCACCAACGTCCAAGCACAAGGCTTCTATGGTCCTGCCTATGTCGGCGGGGGTGGCTGGGGTCGCGGCGCGTGGGGTGGCGGCGGTTATTATGGTGGCGGCGGTTGGGACAACGCCGGTTGGGGCGGGGGCGGGGGCGGAGGCTGCGGCTGCTGCTGTCGAGTCTACGTTCCGCCGCCTCCGCCGCCGTGCTGTTGCTGCGGCGGTTATGGTGGCGTCGGGTATGGCGGCGGCGGCGGTTATGGTTATGGCGGCGGCTATGGTGGCGGCGGCTATGGTGGTTGGTAATCTGTGGATCAAAAGCTGGCTGCCGTAGAAATCAGTTTCTTGGCCAAGAAGCCGGCACGCCAGTCGGCCGCCGGGCTGTGTCCGCGACCCGATCGATGATATGGCCTACCAGGCCAAATTCTGTGCCCCGCCGGCTGCAGGTAGAAACCGCACGGCTTGGAGTTATACGATAGATCCTTAGGATGTCGCGTTTTGGCACATCGCGACATTTCGATGCGTTTCAGAAACTGGTCGCTATCGGGGCATAGCGGACATCGCGCAAACCGCCGCAGCGAGCCCTACTGATTGGCGCAGCTTCGCGAATAAGCCGCACGCCTGCTCGGGCGCAAGCCCGCAGCCGCGCCCTCATCGAGGCAGCGCGCGATCCGGTCACTAAACGACGGCTGCGGCGCCGGCCGGTAATCGTAACTCAACGGCGCGTCCATCTTCGGCACCACCGGCGCCTCGATCTTAGGCTGCGGCAGCGGCGGCGGTGGTGGTGGGTTGAACCGCGATCCGCCGACCAGGCTGTTCGGCATTTGCGCATCAGCCATCGGGACTGCAAGCAGTACCCACGCCATGGCGCACATCAGAAGCGGCAATCGTTTCATGGACGATATGTCGTGACGCCAACGGCGAACCGCAAGTTAAATTATTCTTCAGGCGCGTTCTCGATTGGATCGAACCGGTCGGCCTCGAGCCCGAGCAGGTTCCATGATTGCAGCATATGCGGCGGCAGCGGCGCGGTGGCGTCGATCACGCCGCCGCGTGGATGCGGGATCACGATGCGGCGCGCCAACAGATGCAGCCGGTTTTGCAGGCCGCCCGGCAGTTCCCAGTTCTCGCGATTGAAATATTTGGGATCGCCGACGATAGCGTGATCGATATGGGCCATATGCGCGCGCAATTGATGGGTCCGCCCGGTGACCGGTTTCAGCGATACCCAGGCGAGCTTGTTGGCCGAGGCTTCGACGACCGCGTAATAGGTCACGGCGTGGCTCGCGCCCTCGTCGCCATGCGCGGCGATCCGCATGATGGTGTCGTCCTCGCTCTCTTCCTTGGCGAGGAAGGTCGATATGCGGCCCTGCTTCGGCTTCGGCACGCCCGCAACCAGCGCCCAGTAGATTTTTCGCGCCGAGCGATGGCGGAACGAGCCGGTGAGCGCGGTCGCGGCAAAGCGCGTCTTTGCGACCAGGAGGCAGCCCGAGGTTTCCTTGTCGAGCCGGTGTACCAGCCTGGGCTTTTGTCCCTTGGCGTCGCGCATCACTTCCAGCATCTGGTCGACGTGGCGCGTGGTGCCGGAGCCGCCCTGCACCGCGAGCCCCGCCGGCTTGTTCAGCACCAGCACGTCGGCGTCCTCAAACAGCGTCATCGCCTTCAGCGCGTTGAGCGTCTTCTGCGCGGCTTCCGACAATGTGCCCAAAACCTTCGGCGCATCCAACCGCAGCGGCGGAATGCGAATGCTTTGTCCTTCCTCGAGGCGATCCTTGCTGTCGGCGCGCTTGCCGTTGACGCGCAGCTCGCCTTTGCGGACGATGCGCTGGATGTGGGAGAACGACAGCCCGGGAAACCGCGCCTCGAGGAAGCGGTCGACACGCATGTTGTTCTCGTCGGCGGTCACGACCACGGTCTGGACTTTTGTAGGTAGCGGCGGCGCATCGGGCGCGGCTATGGGCTTCGCTGGCTCCACGAAAGGCTCGCGTTTCTCGGCACGCGCAGCCGCAAAATGCGGCGGCTTGCCCGGACGGTGCGCGTTTGACCGCTCGGCCGGCGAACCCCGATACGGCCGCGCGCCCTTCGGCCGATCACCCGGCGAGCGGGATTTTGCCAGCGGCCTCTTGATGCGTCGGCTCATGATTTTCTTCCATTCCGCACGGGCACACCAAAAATCCAGCCCTGCGATCTAATTGATTGGTCTGGTAACCGAAATAGCGATTCCTGGGGAGACAGGGATCTTAACGCCGCAGCGCTGAGCAGGGCATCTCCCTCATCTTCAGACTTCGGTGCAAGCCTCACCTCGTCACTATCGAACGCTGCGAGGGCGGCGTTGAGTCGATCGTGGTCGGCAAGCTTGGCATTCTTTCTCTTGGACAGAGGGAAATAGCGCGGAAAAATCTCGACGATAATCGAACCGGCCCGACTCATCTTGCTGAAGGGCCAAATGGCTATTCTGTCACCGCAGTTCCGCTGAAGAGATCGCAAGGCCCGCATGCCTGAGATCGAAGAAGGCCCGACCTGCGCCGGGCCTACGGCATTGAAGATCGATTGTGGCCGGGCACCAACCGTCTCCATGGCGACGATATCCGTCATTCTCAAGAGATCGGCTGAATAACTATGCCTCGGCAGCCAGGGACTGTTTACCAGGTGACTGTGCGGGCGCGCCGGCGGGCGAAAAAATGAGCCGCCATAAAAATTGGGGCACGGTTCGCAAATTTCCTCGACGTAGTCCCAATCGAGGGTAACGCTTGCGGCAAGCGCGATGGGAGGAAAGCCGAAGGCAAAATCAAGACCAATCAGCGCCCTCTTATCTTGAAAGTTGTCTTCAATCCATCTCATGGCTTCGGTACGTGACCATCCGCTCTTGCGGTCTTGGCAATCTACCAACCGGGGTGCGTCACGACCCGGATCGGCAACAGCGATCTTTAATCCCTTCTGCCACGCGTTCTTGTCGCCAGACCAATCGATTCCAACAAAACAGTCAAATCGCTCCGTCATTGACCTGATCCGCCGCCCCGCTCCTTCCGCAGCTTCGCCCAGTAATCCAGCCGCTTTCTGATCTCGCGCTCAAAACCGCGGTCGGGCGGATCGTAGAAGGTCTGGCGTCCGAGCGCCTCCGGGAAATAATCCTGTCCGGAAAAGGCTTCCGGTGTGTCGTGATCGTACGCGTAGCCGGAGCCGTAGCCTTCTTGTTTCATCAATTTGGTCGGCGAGTTCAAAATATGTTTGGGCGGCAGCAGCGACCCACCCTCCTTGGCCGCGCGCATCGCCGCGCCGAACGCGGCATAGGCGGCGTTCGATTTCGGCGCGGTCGCGACATAGATGACGGCTTGCGCGATCGCGAGCTCACCCTCGGGCGATCCAAGGAAATCGAACGCATCTTTCGCGGCATTGGCAATCACAAGCGCCTGCGGATCAGCCAGCCCAATATCCTCGACCGCCATCCGCACCACCCTCCGCGCCAGAAACAGCGGGTCTTCGCCGGCGTCCAGCATCCGCGCCAGATAATAAAGCGCGGCATCGGGATCGGAGCCGCGCACCGATTTATGCAGCGCCGAGATCAGATTGTAATGGCCGTCGGCGGATTTGTCGTAGATCGGCGCCCGGCGCTGCAGGATGTCCTGCAGTTGCGCGGCGTTGAAAATCTCACCGGTACGCGCGGCGCGCCAGACCTCTTCGGCGAGCGTCAATGCGGCGCGGCCATCGCCATCGGCCATCCGCACCAGCACGACGCGCGCTTCGGCGTCAAGCGGCAGTGTCCTGTCCTCGATCTTCTCGGCATGGGCGAACAGTTTTTCGATCGCGTCCGGGTCGAGCGAATGAAACACCAGCACGCGCGCCCGCGACAGCAACGCGGCGTTAAGCTCGAACGAGGGATTTTCGGTGGTGGCGCCGACCAAGACCACGGTGCCGTCTTCCATGACCGGCAGGAAGGAATCCTGCTGCGCGCGATTAAATCTGTGCACCTCGTCGACGAACAGCAGCGTCCCCTTGCCAGTCTCGCGCCGGGCGCGGGCGGCATCGAACGCCTTCTTCAAATCGGCGACGCCGGAAAACACCGCCGAAAGCTGCTCGAAATGCAGCTCGGTCGCGTCCGCCAAAAGCCGCGCCACCGTGGTCTTGCCGGTGCCGGGCGGTCCCCAGAAGATCAGCGAGCCCAGCGTGCGCGTTTCCAGCATTCGCGTCAGCGCGCCGTCGGGACCGAGGATATGGTCCTGGCCGACGACATCGGCGAGCGTGCGCGGGCGCAATTTGTCGGGCAGCGGATGCGGCGCGTCCTGCTCCATGCCTGCGGCTGCGAACAGGTTTGTAGCTTGTCGTGGTTGTTTCGGGCTCATCCGCCGAGCGTGACGTTGATCTGCTGGCCGCCGCGCAGCAGCATAATACGCCACAGCCGGGACGAATCCCGGGTGGCCTTTTCGAGATCGCTGGTCTTGGCGATTTTCTGACTGTTCACCGCCAGGATGATGTCGCCCTTCTGGAATCCGACATTGGCGGCGGTCGAGTCATCGCCCAATTCGGTGACCACGACGCCCTCGGTGTCCGCGTCAAGATGCAGCTCGTCCGCAACGGCGGGCGAGATGTTGGCGACCTTCGCACCCTGGAACGGCGAGCGCGACGTCAAGACAATCTCATTACGTCCGGTATCGGGCGCGGCCTCGAGCGGTACCGTCACTTTGACCGGTTTGCCGGCGCGCTGCACATCGATCTGCGATGTGCCGCCGAGCGGATGCGTTGCAAAGCGATAATCGAAGCCATTGGGATCGTCGACGGTCTGCCCATCGACCGCGACGATGAGATCGGAGGATTTCAGACCGGCGCGCGCCGCCGGGCTGTTCGGAACCACGCTTGCGACCAGCGCACCACTCGGAAGCCGCAACCCGAGCGTTTCGGCAATTTCGGGTGTCACCGCCTGCAGCCGAGCGCCAAGCCACGGCCGCTTCACCGCCTTGCCGCCGCCCTTGGCGGAAGCGACCACGACGCGCACCATGTTGGCGGGGATCGCAAAGCCGATGCCTTGCGAACCGCCGGAGCGCGAATAGATCGCGGTATTGATGCCGGCGAGCCGGCCGGTCATGTCGACCAGTGCGCCGCCGGAATTGCCCGGATTGATCGCCGCATCGGTCTGGATGAAGAACTGGTAGTCGGTGATGCCGACTTGCGTGCGCGCGAGCGCCGAGATGATGCCGTGGGTGACGGTCTGGCCGACACCGAAGGGATTGCCGATCGCGAGCACGACATCGCCAACCATCAACTCATCGGAATTGGCGAAATCGAGCGTCGGGAATTTCTCGTGGGAATCCTTCAGGCGCAGGACGGCGAGATCGGAGCGCTGATCCTTCAGCACGATCTCGGCCTCGAATTCGCGCTTGTCGGACAGCGAAACCTTGACCTGATCGGCGCCCTCGATGACGTGGACGTTGGTCACGACGAGGCCGGACTCGTCGACCATCACGCCCGACCCCAGCGAGCGCTGCATCTGTTCCGGCTGCTGGCCGGGCACGCCGAAGAAGCGGCGAAAGATCGGATCGTCCAAAAGCGGATTGCGTTGCATCAGCTTGGCGGCGTACACGTTGACGACCGCCGGCTGCACCCGCTGCACGATCGGCGCATAGGATAGCCGCAGTTCCGCGGCCGACGCCGGTACACGGCGGTCCTGCGCCAACGATGGCGGCGCGAGACCGGCGGCAATCAACAGCAGGGCCAATGAGCGAACTAGCGTCATGCAAAAATCCTGAAATTCATGGTTTCTCAGATATAGGCGGGAGCCGACAGCGAGAGAAGAGAGTGCTAGGCCGCCCGATGGGGCGCCTGCGGCGCCGGCGCACAGGATAGCCTTTCCTGATGGCTCTCGCCCCAGGCCTTGAGCGTATCGATCACGGGACGCAAGCTCTCGCCAGTCTCCGACAGCGTGTATTCAACCCGCGGCGGCACCTCGGCATAGACTTTTCGGATGATCAGCCGGTCGTCCTCAAGCGCACGGAGTTGTTTGGTCAGCATGCGCTGGGTGATTCCAGGCATCCGTCGCCGCAACTCGCCAAAGCGTTGAGTGCCGTTCTGCAGGTGGAACAGGATGACGCCTTTCCACTTGCCGTCGATCAGATCGAGCGTCGCCTCGACCGCACAGCCGGGCCGATGGGCGAGATTTCGCCGTTTCATGAGGATTTCCTGGATTTTTTTCTGGGTTTTCCAATGGTATCCAAACAGGGACTATATCCCCGAATTTACAGTACTTGCCAAGATCGGGCCAGCGCGAGAATGAGAACAATGGCGATTGCGCCATCACATTGGAGACAACGGACATGAAAGCCGTCGGATACAAGAAGTCCCTCCCCATCGACGCTGCCGATGCACTGATCGATTTCGAGACCGCCAAGCCGGAACCGAAGGGCCGCGACATCCGCGTCGCCGTCAAGGCGATTTCCGCCAACCCAGTCGATTACAAGGTCCGCAAGCGCGCCGCCCCGCCGGAGGGCGAAACCAAGATCCTGGGATATGACGCGGCGGGGATCGTCGACGCCATCGGGCCCGATGTCACACTGTTCAAGGTAGGCGACGAGGTGTTCTATGCCGGCTCGATCCAGCGCCAGGGCACCAATTCGGAATTTCATCTGGTGGATGAGCGCATCGTCGGCGGCAAGCCGAAGACACTTTCGTTCGCGCAAGGAGCGGCGCTGCCGCTGACGTCGATCACATCATGGGAACTATTGTTCGACCGCTTAGGGGCCGTACCCGGCAAAAGCGTCGACCCCCGCACGCTTCTGATTGTGGGCGGCGCCGGCGGCGTCGGCTCGATCCTGATCCAGCTGGCGCGCCGGCTCACCGGTTTGACCGTGGTGGCCACCGCGACGCGGCCGGAATCTCAAAAGTGGTGCCTCGATCTAGGGGCGCACGCCGTGATCGATCACTCAAAGCCGATCAAGCAACAGATCGAACAACTCAAGGTGCCGCCGGTCACCTTGGTCGCAAGCCTCACCTTCACCGACCAGCACTACAAGGCGATCGCGGATCTGATGGCGCCGCAGGGAAAATTCGGATTGATCGACGATCCGCCCGAATTCAACGTCAGCGTCTTCAAGGGCAAAGCAATCTCGGTGCACTGGGAATCGATGTTCACGCGCTCCTCGTTCCAGACCCCGGACATGATCGGCCAGCACATGCTGCTCAACGACGTCGCAGACCTCATCGACAAGGGCGTGCTGCGCACCACGCTCGACCAGACGTTCGGCATCATCAATGCCGCCAACCTGAAGCGCGCACACGCGCTGTTGGAGAGCGGCAAGTCGCGCGGCAAGATCGTGCTGGAGGGGTGGTAGGCGCGGACGTGTAGGGTGGGCGAAGGCGCGCTTCGCGCCGTGCTCACCCCACGATCTAACGGCAACGATCCAGCTTGGGATCACAGTCCCCTGTATCGACAGGGTTTGGCGACGGATCAGGTTCTGATACCGGGTATTTCTCGCAGTACGTATAGCACCTGCGGAGCATTTCTTCCGCTACAGCGAGGCATGACGAATTCGACGGCAACTGGGAACATGCGGCGCGATTGAGAGCTGCATTTCTCTCACAAGATTGAGTCTTGCAGACGTCCGCGGTTACCGCGCCCAATGGTGTGGCCATTCCTGTCATTCCAATGAAGACCGCCACGAGCAGATGGCGAGACGTTCTCATTCGCGCCTCTGAATGGAGCTGCTGATTAATTATCGACGGCCGGCACCACGCCCTCGACAAAAATCAGGCGGCGGTCGAGCGCCGTCCGCCTCACCTTGAGCGCCTCGGCATATTCCGGTGACGCATACCATTGCCGCAAGCGCTCCATCGAGGGAAACTCGACGACGATGATGTTCTTCGGTGGCGGGCCGCCCTCGGCAATGCTGGCCGCGCCGCCGCGGACCAGATAGCGCCCGCCATATTGCGCGATCGATTTGGCCGCGACGCTGCGGTAGGTCTCGATTGCAACGGGATCGCGTACTTCGAGTTCGGAAATCACATAGGCCGCCATCTCGCACCTCACGCAATGGTCTGAACGATGCCGCCCTCGGCGCGAAGTGCTGCGCCGTTGGTCGCCGAAGATTCCTTTGAAGCGACATAGACCACCATGTTGGTGATCTCATCGACAGTCGCAAAGCGCTGCAGCAGCGAGGTCGGACGCTGTTGCTGGAAGAACTGCTTGGTCGCCTGCTCCACCGTCACGCCGTTGTGTTTCGCTATATCCTTGATGAAGGTCTCCACGCCCTCTGACATCGTCGGTCCCGGCAACACCGAATTGACGGTCACCGCGGTACCCTTGGTCATCTCGGCTAGTCCCCGCGAGACCGCAAGCTGCGCGGTCTTGGTCATGCCGTAATGGATCATCTCCTTCGGAATATTCAGCGCGGATTCAGACGAGATGAAGACGATGCGGCCCCAGTTGCGCTTCAGCATGCCCGGCATGTAGGCGCGCGCCAGCCGCACACCCGACATCACGTTGACTTCGTAGAAGCGGCTCCAATCTTCGTCGGGAATATCGAAGAACCCCTTGGGCTCGAAAATCCCCGCATTGTTGATAAGGATATCGACCTCGGGCAGCGCCGTCGTGAGCGCCGCGCATCCGACCGCTGTTGAGACGTCGGCGGCAACGCCGCGGACCTTGGCGCCGGGAATGGCCTCCGCAAGCTTCGCCACCGCCGTATCTACCTTGGCCTGGCTCCGCCCGTTGATCACCACGCTTGCCCCTGACGCCGCTAGGCCCTTGGCGATCGCGTGGCCGATGCCGGCGGTGGAGCCCGTAACCAGCGCGGTTTTTCCCGAAAGGTCGAATTTCATGCGCCATCTCCATCAGGATTGAATTGGAGATATCGTGTCGTGGCCACGCCAGCGCAATCAGATCACATGCAAAATCCGAGACGCTTCGATGTGGGGCACAAAAAAAGCGGCGCTCAAGCCGCCGCTTTTCGAAGCCGGAGTATGTCTGGGCTCACGCCGCTTCGGCGGGTGCCTTCACCTCGACCGGGCCGGAGTCCTGGCCCTTGGCATCGACGTCGCGATCGACGAATTCGATCACCGCCATCGGCGCGTTGTCGCCGTAACGGAAGCCGGCCTTGATGATGCGGGTATAGCCGCCCTGGCGGTCCTTGTAGCGGGTGGCGAGCGCGTCGAACAGCTTCCTGGTCATGTCGACATCGCGCAGTTCCGAGATCGCCTGCCGGCGCATCGAAAGGCCGCCCTTCTTGCCGAGCGTGACCAGCTTCTCCACGATCGGGCGCAATTCCTTCGCCTTCGGCAGCGTGGTGACGATCTGCTCGTGCTTGATCAGCGCCGCGCACATATTGGCAAACATCGCGCGCCGGTGCTCGGCGGTGCGATTGAGCTTGCGGTGAACCTTGCCGTGACGCATGGCGTCCTCTCTCCTAACTTGACCCTGGTCATTCCGGACGACGCGCAGCGTCGATCCGGAATCTCGACCTACAATCTCTGGATTCCGGGTTCGCGCTGACGCCCCGGAATGACGGAATCAGTAATGATCCTCGAAGCGCTTGGCCAGCTCGTCGATATTCTCCGGCGGCCAGCCCGGCACTTCCATGCCAAGATGCAGGCCCATCTGGGCCAGCACTTCCTTGATCTCGTTCAGCGACTTGCGGCCGAAATTCGGCGTGCGCAGCATTTCGGCTTCCGACTTCTGCACGAGGTCGCCGATATAGACGATATTGTCGTTCTTCAGGCAGTTTGCCGAACGCACCGACAGTTCGAGCTCGTCGACCTTCTTGAGGAACGCCGGATTGAAGGCGAGATCGGGAATGATCTCCTGCGTCACTTCCTTGCGCGGCTCTTCGAAGTTCACGAACACGTTGAGCTGGTCCTGCAGGATGCGCGCGGCATAGGCCACCGCGTCCTCCGGCGAGATCGCGCCGTTGGTCTCGATCGTCATAGTCAGCTTGTCGTAGTCGAGGATCTGGCCCTCGCGGGTGTTCTCGACCCTGTAGGAGACCTTGCGGACCGGCGAGAACAGGCTGTCGACCGGGATCAGGCCGATCGGCGCGTCTTCGGGGCGGTTGCGTTCGGCGGCGACATAGCCCTTGCCGGTCGTGACCGTGAATTCCATGCGGATTTCGGCGCCCTCGTCGAGGGTGCAGATCTGCAGGTCGGGATTGAGCACGACGACATCGCCGACGGTCTGGATGTCACCGGCGGTGACGACGCCCGGACCCTGCTTCTTCACGACCATGCGCTTGGGGCCTTCGCCCTGCATCTTGATCGAGATGTCCTTGATGTTGAGCACGATGTCGGTGACGTCCTCGCGGACGCCCGCGATCGAGGAGAATTCGTGCAGCACGCCGTCGATATGCACCGACTGCACCGCCGCGCCCTGCAGCGAGGAAAGCAGGATACGGCGCAGCGCATTGCCGAGCGTCTGGCCGAAGCCGCGCTCGAGCGGTTCGGCAACCAGGGTCGCAAACCGCGTCGCGTCACCGCCCGCGGCGACCTGGAGCTTGTTCGGGCGGATAAGTTCTTGCCAATTTTTCTGGATCGTCACTGTTTCACCCATACGGGCCAGTTCATCTGCGTTACTGGCGTTGGAGACCTGCGGGAAGCGGTCCGCAGCTTGCAAAAGAAATTTTCACCACGATGCGAGGCAGCCGGACCGCCCGCGCTTGAACCTCAAACCCGCCGGCGCTTGCGCGGCCGGCAACCATTGTGCGGGATCGTCGTCACGTCGCGGATCGAGGTGACGGTGAAGCCCGCGGCCTGCAGCGCGCGAAGCGCCGATTCGCGGCCCGAACCGGGTCCGGCTACCTCGACTTCCAGGGTGCGCATGCCGTGTTCCTGCGCCTTCTTGGAAACGTCTTCGGCGGCGACCTGCGCGGCATAGGGCGTCGACTTGCGCGAACCCTTGAAACCCATCGTCCCCGCCGACGACCAGGCGATGGTGTTGCCCTGCGCATCGGTGATGGTGATGGTGGTGTTGTTGAACGACGAATTCACGTGCGCGACGCCGGAGGCGATATTCTTGCGCTCACGGCGGCGAACGCGAGTGGCTTCCTTGCCCATTCCAAAACCTTTCTAACGATCTCGACGCCGCCGTAACGCCAGCGGCTACACCTGACGAGCGAGTAGTGAGTGGCGAATAGCGAATGGGACTTTCCTATTCGCTATTCGCTACTCCCTATTCGCCCTCTTACTTCTTCTTGCCGGCGATCGACTTGGCCGGCCCCTTGCGCGTACGCGCGTTGGTATGGGTGCGCTGCCCGCGCACCGGCAATCCGCGGCGATGACGCAGGCCGCGATAGCAGCCGAGATCCATCAGCCGCTTGATGTTGATACCGGTCTCGCGACGCAGATCGCCTTCGACCACATAGTCACGGTCGA